>ERZ1370068.6044-contig-5043_pt1 | contig 61843 bp, 94 predicted proteins | sample MGYA00561227_ERZ1370068 | MGnify/ENA primary metagenome ERZ1370068 (study PRJEB38410, sample SAMEA6850437) | metagenome | study: Metagenomic assessment of the ecological functions of the soil: analysis of the soil microbiota associated with the...
CCGCCACGCATTGCCTATGCTCGGTCCACGGGCCGCGTGCGAAACGGCGGCGCTCAAGTCGCTCATCACATTGCATAATGGACCATACATGCAGCGATTGGTCGAGCAACCTGCGGAGGAAGGGGACATCTACGGCGGCGCGGCGCCGGATCGGCCGGGTCCATTACCACCTCTCGGTGTATCAGCATTTCTCCGAGGCCGAGCCCGAGGGCGAGGTTCGTGCCGGCGCACTTCGAGGTCGAAGGCCGCATCACGCCGGTCGATCCGGTCGACCTGTCCGACGCCTGCACAGCGGGCCGCCGAGCTCACGCTGCGACGCCAGCTGATGGCCGCCTGCTCGACTTCTCAATCGCCGACGAGCGCGGCATGATTCGTTCGACCGGACGAGGGCTTTACACCGTCTGACCGCGGGGACTGAGCCTCGTTCCATGTGCCTTGCACGTTGGCTTCGAACGTGGACCGCGGGATCGCGTGGCGGTGCCGACGATCGCTGTGCCCCGAGGTGGAACACCGTGTCGATCTCGTGCTCGTTCAGCGTCCGCGCCGTCGGCGGCCAGCGTCCGCAGCGGTTCGTGTTCGAGCGGCCAGTCGCTCGGCCGCGTTTGGCGAGCGCGCCGCGCTATTCGCTGGACGGCGAGGCCATCGCCGCCGAAGTTGAACGGCGGATAAAGGTCGTGAGGAAGCAGAAGCGCTTGGTCACGCGCTCAGCAATACCGTCGCTTGGATGCCTATATTGTCCTAGAGCGAACGCCGGAAATGCTTGTAAAAGGCGGATGGGCGTCTATCATTGGACGCGAGACTCGTCATGAGGCCCCCGTCCGTTCGTCGGATTGTCAGCGCGCCTGGTCGTCGCGATCGTCGCCACGTTCGCGACCGCGGTCTTCGCCCAGCGCGGGCAGTCCCGCGACCCGGATTGGCAGCCGCGCATCTGGGTCGGCGGCGGCCGGTTCTACCGTGATCCGCCGAAGTGGGCCAAGCCGTCGGACTTCGATGGCCAATGGAACTACTGCCGCGGATTCTACGACCAGAACCGCTACGAAGACGGCGGCCAGGGCTGGCGGACCGACTACCCGGGCGCCGACAACAACTTCTCCGTCCGCCTCGCCGAGCTCACGCTGATACGCGTCAAAATCAACCCCGACGGCCAGCCCGACAACGTCGTCGTCCGCCTCGACGACCCGCTGCTCTCACGCTGTCCCATGCTCTACATGGAAGACGTCGGCACGATGCGGCTGAGCGACGACGAGATCAAGGGGCTGCGGAGTTACCTGCTGAAGGGCGGCTTCCTCTACGTCGACGACTTCTGGGGCTCGAGGCGTGGGACCAGTGGGCGGAGGAAATTGCCCGCGTGCTTCCGCCTTCCCAGTTTCCGATCTTCGACATCCCCGCCGATCACGCGATCATGCGCACGCTCATGCGACGTGAAGGCCATCGAGCAGGTCTCGTCGATTCAGTTGCTGAGTATCGCTCGGGCGGGAGCACCTCCGAGCGCGAACGGACTCGGCGACAGCCCGCACTCCGACTTCCGCGGCATCGCCGGACGAGAAAGGGCGGCTGATGGTGGTGATGACGCACAACACCGACATCTCCGACACCTGGGAGCGTGAAGGCGAGAACCGCGAATACTTCGACCGCTTCTCACCTGGACGGCTACGCCATCGGCGTGAACATCGTGCCTCTACGGCATGACGCATTAGGGTTCACCCGCCGGTGAAAGGGGTCAGACCCCTTTTCTCTGCCAACTCCCGGACAAAGGGGTCTGACCCGCTTTCACGCCAACGAAGCATCAGACCTGTCGCCGAAGTCGTCGAGGCCGAAGGCCATCTAATCGACTCACAGCTGCTCAACGGCGATGTTCGACACCGTGGTGCGGCACGACGCGCGCCTTCGAGGTGCTCGAATTCCGCATCGGCCGCACCAACGACGAGCCGTCGTTCGTCTCGATGCGCGTGACGGCGCCGGCCGAGGAGGTCCTGTCGGAGCTGCTGGCGGAACTGGTCGGCCTCGGCTGCAGCGTCGCGCGCGTCGAGGACGTCGCACGATGTGCCGCCGATCGCGACGGCTGCGCTCCGGACGACTTCTACTCCACCACGAACCATCAGACGTTCGTCCGCCGCGAGCGGCACTGGGTGCCGTCGAGCACCAGCGCATGGACGCGGCGATCGTCGTCGAGAACGGACCGTGCCGTGTGCCGCAAGCTGCGCGAGATCCGGCGCGGCGACGCCGTCGTCTGCGGGATCCACGGCATCAAGATCGTCCCGGAGTTCCAGGCGCGCGATCGCCTGGGCTTCGCGTTCATGTCGAACGAGATCTCGTCCGAGCGCCGCGTCGAGGTCGGCGTCTCGCGAATTGCCGCGATGATGCGCGAGACCAAACAGGCCGGCGATCGCATCGCGGTCGTCGCCGGCCCGGTCGTAGTCCACACCGGCGGCGGGTCGTATTTCTGCGAGCTGATTCGCCGCGGCTACGTCGACGTGCTGCTCGCCGGCAACGCGCTGGCCGTGCACGACGTCGAGCAGGCGCTCTTCGGCACGCTCGCTCGGCGTCGATCTCGAGACCGGCAAACCGATCGAAGGCGGCCACCGGCATCACATGCGCGCGATCAACACGATCTTCCGCGCCGGCGGGCTGCGGCAGGCGGTCGAACAAGGCGTCCTGACGTCAGGCGTCATGCACGAGTGCATTCGCCGGAACGTGGACTACGTGCTCGCAGGCAGCATTCGAGACGATGGGCCGCTGCCCGACACGGTCGCCAACCTCGTGGAGGCCCAGGACCGCTACGCGGCGGCGCTGCAGGGCGTGAAGCTCGTGCTCGTGCTGTCGACGATGCTGCACGGCATCGGGGTCGGCAACATGCTGCCGGCGCGCAGTGCGCCTCGTGTGCGTGGACATCAACCCGGCGGTGGTGACCAAGCTCGCCGACCGCGGATCCTCGCAAACGATCGGCATCGTCACCGACGTGGGCCTGTTTCTGCGCCAGCTCGCGTCAGCGGTCGCGCACGACTGAGCATTTCAGAATTCAGATTTCAGATTTGAGATTTGAACCTAGAACCTGCGAACCTCGAACCCGCGAACCTGAGAACCCGAGAACTGAGAACCCGACGGCACTCAGCGAAGCCTCAGAACTGCGCGTCGTAGTTCCACACCGTGAACGCGATCCGTGCGCCGTCCGGGGACCAGGCGGGCTGCGTCTTGTCTCGACGGATCGCGGGTGATCTGCACCGGCACCGTGGCGTCGCCGCCGAGCGGCAGGCGAAACAGCTGAAAGAACCCGTCGGGCGCCGGGGCGATGAACGCGACGGCGCCGCCGTCGGGCGACACCGCAAGTCCTGGAGCGTCGTGCTCGGATGCCAGGCGGTGCACGATCTCCGCGTCGCCGCCGTCGCGGCCGACCGTGAAGATCACGTGGCGGCCGGGCGCCTCCTTCGCGATCGCGACGATGCCCTGGCTGTCGGGCCGCCATTCGGCATGGCTCATCTCGGCGTCGAGTCCATGCACGCCAACCTCGCGCGCGTCGCCCTTTGTCGATCCGCTCTCCTGGTCCATCCCGATCACGTAGAACACCGATCTGTGTGTGTCGCGGCTCGCGCCGTCGAAGAGCAGCCATTCGCCGTCTGGCGACCATCGCGGCCAGCCGGTTTCAGCGCCGCGGCCGAGGAAGCTGATGCGACGCGGCGGTTCAGATGTGACACCTGCGGCTCGCAGCCAGATGTCGTCCGACTGATCCTCTGTGCGAGTGGAACGCGATCCATTTGCCGTTCGGCGACCAGCAGAGCGACTGATCCTCGGACGCCGAGTCGTGCACGACCTGTGAGGTGGCTGCGGCAGGATGCGATGGGTCGACACTGATGATCCCGGCTTCCTGCGCGATGTCGGGATACTTGGCATCGTCCGGGATGCGCCGCCAGGTGCCGTAGGTGATGCCGAGCGAGTGCCCGGTCGGATCCCACGAGGGCGTTTCGCTCTGGAACGTCGACAGCGGCGCCGTCGGTCCGCCACCGGCAGCGACGATCGCGACCGCGGTGCGATAGCTCTGCACCTTGAACACCACCGAGCCGTCGGCAGCGACGCTCGGGCCATAGGCATCGCGCGCGAACGACGTGAGGCGGCGCGCGCGGCGCCGGTCATCGGCGCGGCCCACAGATCCACGGTTCCGCGATCGTTGGCCAATGCGACGTAGAGCGTGGCGGCGTCAGGACTGAACGCGATCGGCCCGTAGGCATCGGCATCCGGATTGGTGTGAACGGTGGCGCCGCCGCACGGCAGCGTGACGCGCGACTGTCCGTTCGCGTTGATCACGCACGCGATCTCGCCCGCGGCCGTCCAGGCGGGAAAACTCGCCGCGCCGGACAACGCGCGCACGCGCTCTCCTCGTCCGCCGTCGATCGCCATCCCGTCGCCGGCGGTCGAGAATCGCCACAGCTCGTTGCCCTCTCGAGCGTTGACCAGGGCGGCAATCGCGTTGCCGTCGGGCGACCAGACGGGCTGACGAAGGCCGGACGGCCCTTCGACTCCGCTCAGGGCGCGCGGTAGAACAGCGGACCTCGCGTCCGCGTGGTGATGTCGTAGACCGCGTAGCCGCCGACCGTGGATCTCCGTCGGTGGCGATCGCGCGGCTGTCGGGACGCCAGGTCAGGTAACGAATCTGCGCCAGGTCCGGGTGGCAGATCGACGATCGGCCCACCGTCGACCGGGCGGACGCGAAGAAATCGCCCTTCGGAATAGGCGATCCATTTGCCGTCAGGAGAGATGGCGCCCGCGGGATCGCGGTAGCCGACGGGTCCGAACTGGTGCGCGGTGGCGACCCAGGCGAGTCTGGCGTCGGACTGCTGCGCTCGCGGCAGGAACAGCACGAGCGCCGAGGCCAGCGCCACGAACAGCACGAACAGCAGCGCCGCTCGAACCGTCGAGGCGCGCGTTCGTGACATGAAATTACACGCGTCTTGATGTCGGTCGCGCCGCCCGACGCGAGCGCGTGCTCGATCTTCGCGACCAGATCGTCCCGCGGGTTTTCGACACCGACGAGAATCATGCCGTCGGAGACCTCGGGGTCGTAGAGCGCTGCGGTGCGCCGCGGGATTCCCGCCGTGATCAACAGCGTAACGACCGTGGCGAGAATGCGCGCCAAGCATCGTCATCTCGAACATGACGATGAGGTTGGGCCACCAGGTCACCATCGGCATGTTGCCGGTCGGCAGCGGCCACGCGAGCTCGGTCATGCGCGTCAGCCAGGTCGCGGCCAGCAGACCGATAGCCGCCGCCGCCTGCCGCAATCCAATACATCCACGTCGCCTGGTCGCGGTGGCTGAACTCGTCACTCCTCGATCGGATCGGACGAGATGATGGTGATCCGGCCCTCCGGCAGTCCTGCGGCGAGCAGGCCGTGGAAGACGCGCTGCACATCGTGCGGCTCAGCGTAGAGGCCGTAGACCGCTTTCATGGATTGGTGGTCCACAAGGCGTGCTCGCGCCTGTCCTCTTCGATGTTCAGGAGAAACGGATGCTCGCCGACCTTGAGCTCCCACACCGAGATGATCGGGCACCAGCTTCGCGAACAGCGTGTAGAGGAGCATCATCGCCGCGAAGGTCGAGACCGTGATCATGATCTCGACCGGCCGCGGCCGGTAATGTCCCCACGCGTAGGGCAGATACTTGTGGCTCAGCGACGGCACGACGATCAGGAATCGCTCGAGCCACATGCCGACGAGCACACCGCATGAGGCGACGACGCAGCCGCTGATCGTCCGCAGCTTCTTCAACGACAGGATCGCGAACGGGATGACGAAGTTGCAGACGACCATCGTCCAGCATAACGGCGCGAACGAGCCGCGCTGCGTCACCCAGAACACTTCCATCTCGCTCGGCTCGTTGCCGCACCAGACGGTGAGCCGCTCGGCGAACACGAAGTAGCCCCACAGCAGGCTCATCATCAGCAGCAGCTTGCCGAGATTCTGGAAGTGCAGCGGGTGCAGGTAGTCCTCGAGGTGCAGCAACTTGCGCAGCGTCGCCATGGCGATGATCAGGCCGGCGATGCCGCTGAAGATCGCGCCCGCCACGAAATACGGTCCGAACATCGTCGAGTGCCACATCGGCACGGGCGCCATCGAGAAGTCGAACGACACGATGGTGTGGACCGACACCGCGACCGGCAGGATGGCGATGGCCATGATCTGCATCGCCGACTCGAGGCGGTGCCACTGCTTGGTCGTGCCCTGCCAGCCGAGCGCGAGCTTGCCGTAGACCCAGTGCCGCCAGCCCGTCGTCCTGTCGCGGACCAGCGCGAAGTCGGGGATCATCGGCAGCAGCAGGAAGAGCACGCTGCCCGTCAGGTAGGTGGTGATGGCGAAGAAGTCCCAGACGAGCGGCGACCTGAAGTTCGGCCAGATCAACCGGCTGCTCGGATACGGGATCAGCCAGAAGAACAGCCACGGCCGGCCGAGATGGATGATCGGGAACATCGCGCCAATCATCAGGGCGAAGACGGTGATGACTTCGGCGCAGCGCGTCACCGGGCGGCGCCAGCCCGCGTTCACGAGGCGCAGGATCGCGGAGATGAGCGTGCCGGCGTGGCTGATGCCGATCCAGAACACGAAGTTCGTGATGTAGAACGCCCAGTAGACCGGGTTGTTGATGCCGGTCATCCCGAAGCCCATGTACATCTGATAGAACCAGGTGCCGACGCCCGCCGCGACGATCGCGCCCAGGAACAGCACGAGCGACCAGAAGCGCCACGACGTCTGCTGCATCGGGCGCAACAGATCCTCGGTCGAGCCGTTTCGTAGCCGCTTGGCTCATGTCTGACTCTGACGCGAGAGGTAGGTGATTTTCGGCAACGTGCCGACATCCTCGAGCAGCTTCGAGCCGCGCGGCGATTTCGACAAGCGCGACACGTCGCTTTCGGGATCGTTCAGGTCGCCGAACACGAGCGCCCTGGCCGAGCACGACTGGACGCACGCCGGCTTGATGTCGCCGTCCTTCAGTTCGCGCTTCTCGGCTTTCGCCTCGCCGACGGTGGCGTTGATGCGCTGCACGCAGAAGGTGCACTTCTCCATCACGCCGACTTCGCGCACCGAGACGTCAGGATTGAGCTGCAGGTGCAGCGGCTTGGGCCATTCAGGGTTGAAGAAATCGAAGTAGCGCACGCTGTACGGACAGGCATTGGCGCAGCACGCGTGCCGATGCAGCGGTTGTAGACTCTGCGCGTTCAGGCCCTCGGCGGTGTGGTGACTGCGCAGGTCGGACACACCGGCTCGCACGGCGCCGCGTCGCACTGCTGGCACATGACCGGCCGGAACTTGAGCTGCACTTCCGGGAACTCGCCTTCCCAGTAGCGCTCGACGCGAATCCAATGCATCGGCGCGCCTCGCGTCCGGCCTGCTCGGGACCGACGGTCGGAATGTTGTCTCTCGGCATGGCAGGCGGTCACGCACGCACCGCACCCGGTGCAGCGATCCAGATCGACGGCCATTCCCCACTTTCGTGGGCATCTACATCCTCGCAGCTTTAGTGCACTACACCACTGGAGGACACAGACACAAACGGAGGACACAGATCTCTCGTACATACGCGCCGTACTCCGTTCGCGTCCGTGTACCCCAGTGGTAGTGCTTTAATCACCGTTCGTGCTCGTGCGGGATGCTCGCGCATCTCACCCGCAAACATGATCAACGACCCATCGGCGTCACCGACGCGCGTGACTTTACACGAGTGGCGGCCCAGGCGAGCGAGCCGGTTTCGGGCTCTGTTTTTGCCGCCAGGATCGCGATCGGTTCGCGCCGCGCTTGCTCGCGTAGCGCGTAAAGTTCTCGTGGCCCTGCCCGACCGGCATCGCGATCACGTCCGGCGCAATGCCCGGAAAGATCATGGCCGGCGCGCGCAAAGACCCTTGCGACGATGAGACTTCCAGAACGTCGCCGTCGGCCACGCCGAGCTTCGCCGCCGTCTGCGGGTTGAGCTCGACCCAGCTGCTCCACATCGCGGACGTCAGCGGATCCGGAAGTTCCTGCAGCCACGGCAAGTGCGCCGACGACCCGTCGCCGAACGCCACCGATTCGTACGGCAGGAAATGAAACGGATAGCTGGCCGCGTCGCCGTCGAATGTGCGGCTCCGAGTATTGTAGCGGAACGGTGGTCAGACCGTCGCTCGTGGTGAGCCCGTCTGAACCACGTGCATGTGGAACGCCCTTCGAAGGGCTCCGACGAGTGACGCCTGATCGGCAGCCGCTTCATCGACCTCTTCCGCGTCTTCCACGGCAACGCGACCGGCGATTTCAGCTTGGCCGCCGCTTCGATCAGGACGTCGGCGGTCGCGCGCGTCTGATGCAGCGGCTTCATGACCGGACCGGCCACCGTCGCCGATCTATCTCGCGCGCGCCCGACTCGGGCGTGCTCTCGACCCACGACTCCAGGAAGGAGTGATCCGGCAGAATCAGGTCGGCATAGGCGCTCGTGTCGTCGACGAAGCTGCCAAAGCTCGCGATGAACGGCACCTTCTCCAGCGTCTCGCGGAAGCCCATGGCCTTGGGCATGCCGTAGAGCGGGTTCGCTTCGATCCAGGAGCAGCACCTTGGCGGCACCCAGGCCGCCAACCGCCGACTGCAGGTTCACGAGCCGCGATTGACTCGCGCCGCGGGCGAAGAACATCCCGCCCGGCTGATCCACGGTGCCGAGCAGTGCGTTGAGCGCGTTCACGGCAAGCGCGGTGAACAACGCGTTCGTGTGCGCGAGCGGGGCGCCGCCGACGATCGCGACCGCCGGCGCAAACTCCGCCAGCTCGCGCGCCAGGCGATCGAGCCGTTTTGCCGGGACGCCGGTCATCTGCTCGACGCGTTCGGGCGTGTACTTCGTCAACCCGCCGGACCAGCCGTCGATGCGCCGCGGCGCCACGCGCCGCCTCGCCTGCGGCCCTTCGACCTGCTCAGGGCAGGGCGCAGCTTGTTCGCGATGATGACGTGCGCGAGTCCGAGCGCGACGACGCCTTCGGTTCCGGGCTTGGCCGGGCACCCACTCGTCGGCGTTCGCGCCGGTGAGCGACATCCGCGGCTCGACCTGCACCAGCTTGCCGCGCGTTTGCGGGTGGCCCTGACGCATCGCGCCGTAGTCCACCGACTGCGCCACCGGAGAGTTCCAGGTGCCGAGAAAATCGGCGCCGAACGCGATCGACGTACCGCGCCTGCGCGAGATCGAAACTTCGGCAACTGCGCGTGGCCGAAGCTGAGCGCGTTGGCCCGCCGCAGCACATCGTCGCCAACAGACATCGAAGCCGATCGGCGGCGGCGCGCCGAAGCCGGCGGGCGAACTGCGGCGAGGAGCGTCGCGCCGCTTCCCGGCCCTCGCGCGCGACAGCATGCGACAGCGATTTCTGATCGCCGGCCGCCGCCAGCGCATCCAGCTTCGCGACGAGCTCGCCGATAGCCTCGTCCCACGAAATCGCGGTGAAGGCTGCCGGCGCCGCGCTGCCCGGTCCGCTTCATCGGCTGCCGGAGGCGATCGGGATGGTAGGTCAGCTGAATCGCCGCCTGCCCGCGCGCACACAGTCCGCCGCGGCTGATCGGATGCTTGGGATCGCCTTCGAGCTTCTTCGCCGACCGCCATCGCGACCACGCCCTGCTGGCCGTTGCGAACGGTTTCGACGTCCGGCGTCCATCACGCGCACCGTCACGCCGCACCCGGCGCTGCACAGCGGGCAGACGCTCGGCTTCCACTCCGCAATCCCCGGCACCACATCGTCTTCCGGGACGAAGCGGATGAGCTGGTTCTCCGGACTGCCGCAGCTCGCGAGCGTGGCGCTCGTGCCGGTGATGGCCGTCAGCTTGATGAAGTCGCGGCGGTCCATCTCAGTAGTCAGCGACGTCCTGACGTCGACAGTCCACTGACCGTCTGACAGTCGATTCCGAGCTGCTCGACCCTCGACCTCGACTGTCGACTTCGACTTCAGTAATGGCATGTCAGGCAATCGTTCGACGCCTTCTTCTGCGTGTGGCAGTTCACGCAGAAGCCCATGTTGTGATCGACGACGCGCTCGGCCACGGTCTGGTTGCTGAGATCGCCGTGGCAGGTGGCGCAGTCCACGTTCGCGCGGACGTGCGGCGCGTGGTTGAAGCGGACGTGCGACTCGTGCGTGAAGCCGTAGACGCGCTGCCAGGGAATCTCGATGCCCTTTTCGGAGTACGCGGTCACTTCCTTGATCAGCGGCTTGTCGGTCGCGATCTGGCTGTGGCAGATCATGCAGGTCTTGACGCTCGGGATGCCGGCGACCGGTCCCCTGCTCGACGCGTCTCGTGACAGTCGGTGCAGACGCGCCTTCTTGGCGATGTGGACTTTATGCGGGAACGGAATCGGCTGCTTCGCGTCGGGCCGCACGGCTGAAAAAGTCGCGCGCCTCGCCGGCGGTCCGATGCGCTGGTGTAAACACGGCCGAGGACAGAGATGCCGGGGGCTGAGCGCCGCAGGCGGCGACGCACCAGGGCGCATCCGACGACGAACCATCGCATTACTTGGCCTGGAGGCTCCGGAGATAGTTGACGACGTTCCAGATGTCCGGTTCGGTCATCTTGCTCTTGTAGCCCTTCATGTCGAACTTCGGGCCGGCGCCGTCGCGGATGACCAGGAAGATCTCGCCGTCGGTCGACGCCGCGATCCCACTTGGCGTCGGTCAGGTCGGACGGATGCGTGCCTTCGGGCGCCATCGGGCCGTTGCCCTTGGCGTCGGCGCTGTGACAGAAGCGGCAGTTCTTCTGGAACAGCGCCTGGCCGGCCTTGATCGATTCGGGCGACGAGGCCACCGGGTTCTTCATCTTCGCGGCGGTGGGGATTGCCGCCGGGAGTCTGCGCGGCGACGAGCGCGGCCGAGGCGAAGACGAACGCCGCAATGACTCCGTTGATTTGCACGACGCATGATCCGCTCGCTCCTGTTCTGAAAAGTAAAGGCGCCGATTTTCCCACACCTGTTGCGACGACTGCAAACGGTTCCTTTATGCTACCGCCACTCGGGCGCGTAGTTGCGGTTCCGCATCCGCTGCTCCACCTCGCAAGCTCCACAGGAAGAGACCGAAGACGGCGATCAGCCCGATGAACGCGTAGATGGCGTACGCGTGAAGGCGCTGGGATCCGGCCAGCAGGTGTAGCCGGCGTCGAGACGGGCCGCTGGGTCACCTGCGCAACTCGACCGGACTCGCGCAGGATCATCGCGAGCGCCGCGCCGAAGATCACCGCGGTGCCGGCGAGGTTGCCGGGATGATCTGGCCGGCTCGCCAGATCGGATACGCGACGAGCGCACCGGCGACAGGCGCGGCTCGTCAGCATCAAGGCGATCCAGCGCCAGCTCAATTCGTTCAACGCGCGATCGACAGTAACATGCGCGATCGACATGGAAGTGCGCCTATTTCCCAACTCGAGGCGTCCCGGTGTCGGCCAGAAGCCACGCCGCGAGAGCCAGCGTCCGCTACTGCCGCAGCACGCGCGCAATTGCCCGGTCCTCGAAGCCGGCAGCGCGCTCGGCTATCTCGTCTATCCGCCGCTCGAGCCGAATGAATCGTTCATCACCTCGAGTTCCAGGGCGAAGGGCGTTACTCAGTTCATCTACTTGCGTGAGTCGCCCGCGCGGCAAGTGGGAGCCGATGTTCTCGCGTCACGTATCGTCGCTGCCGGTCGGCAGCCTCGGCATGATCAAGGAAGAGGTCGCGTTCATGACGCCCGGAGCCCGCACGATCTCGCGCGACGAGGCGCTGCGCCGTCGCGCGCGCGTTCATCGTGCCCGAGGATCTCGGCACGCCGCCCGGCGCTGCCTCGCTGCGCGGCGCGACCAACTTCCAGACGCCGCCCGGCTGGGACACGGTCTACACGCCGGTCTTCAACATGATCGAGCGGCCGGTGCGCGCCGATGCTGGTCGTGCGCGTCGAGACCGACTGGTACGCGCACGAAACCGAGTTCCGCTACGTGCTGCAGCCGGGCGAAGGCATCTCGGGATCGCACAGCATGCCGATCCGGCCAGGCCCTCTTCGTGCCGCGCGAGGAAATTACGATGCGCGACTGCACCGACGGAGCGAACTCGGCGACGATCAAACAGTCCGCGACCAGGTCTCGCGACGAGAAGGCGGCGTTCAAGGTCAACAACACCGCATCGGCATGCCCTGAGCAGCCCGCACTATCTCGAAGCAGAGCAGAGGCGTCCGAAAACGAGAAAGCTGACGACGTTTACGCTGCGTCCTGGGCCTAAGTCGCGGACAGCTCGCTACGTTCGACAGAGCATCACCGACAGAGCGTGTGTCCGCTTTCAGCAGCCTCTGGGGGACGGCCCCGCATGGCGCGCGCGCGCGAATGAGCGATCGCGGCCGCGTACTGCTCGATGGCGTGTGCGATCCAGCCGGCGGTCCGGCCCAGCGCAAACAGGATGAGCGGCGCACTGTCCGGGCAGATCGATAGGTGCGGGCGATCGCGGCCAGGCCGAAATCGAGATTCGGCAGGTTCCTGCAGCAGTCCGCCGCCGCGGCGCGCACGCTCCGCACCAGCGCCGCACTCGCAGTGCGTGTCCGCTGCGCTCGGCCAGCCGCAAGCAGGGTGGCCCCTCTCGGATCGCCAGCAGGATAGAGCGGATGGCCGAACCCGGGAATGCGCTCGCCCTGGCGTAGTCGGTTGGCGACGACGCTGCGCGTGCGAGCCGGCGAGCCGATCTCGGCGCAGCAGCGCCGAGACGCGCGCCAGCTTTCTCCGCCGGTGGCGATGCGCCTTCAGCGCCGCCAGCGGCGGCCGACACGGTGTCGTACGGCGACGCGCCGGCCGACGCCACGCACCGCGCCGTAAACGCCGACACGTTCGAGCTCGTGGTCCGCGCACAGGACCAGCGCCGTGCGGATCGACGTCGGCCGACCGCCGTGTCCGCGGCGCCCACGCGCGCTGCAGCGACGCGGTGAATCGCAGGCGCTGCCGCGCCACAGTGGCCGCGTGCGATCGCCCGCCGACAATCGCGGTGAACAAGCGCATGATGCGTGCGCCGGTCCGGCGTGACGGCCGCCGGCCGCAGATCGTGGCCAGCGAGATCCTCGCGCCGCCGCCAGCGGCAGCGCCATCTGCAGGAGCGATCGGATCGCGCGCGTCGCTGCGCAGCCGCGCCAGCTGACGGCGGGTGAGCGGGCAGCGGCTGGTCGAACAGCCGCCCGCGCTCGGACGGTCGTCGGCCTCACAACAACTCCGCGACGCGCTCGAGCGTCGCCGCCTCGGCCAGCGTCAACGCGTCGCGGCCGCGGTAATACAGCGCGCCGTCCTGGATGAGGGTGATGCCCGAAGGCAGCACGGGACTGCCCCAGTGCAAGTCCGCGCTCGGCCGCGCCGCGCCGGATCGCGGCGCAGTTCCTTCCGTTCCCGCAGCCGCTCGACGTCTTCGCGGTGGTAGCGGCGGGCTTTCGGGTCGGCCGGCGACCGGCTCCGGACTGCACCTGTCCGCGGCTGGCGTAGGCGTACAGCGTCGCCCGCGTCACGCCGAGCGCGTCGGCGGCCTGCGGCGGCGGAGAGGAAGCGGCGGTCGCGCCATGGGTTGATTCTACGATCAATATTGACAACATGACTGCCGGCTGGGACCATGGACTATGGCATCCATCGAGCTACAACAGGCCGGCGGACTCGAGGCGTCGTCGCGGCGTCGACGCGCCTGAAGCCGCAGTCGACGGCGAGGCGCGGGCGACTGACGATCGCCGGCTACGCGGTCGACGACCTCGGCCCCGCACGCCACGCTTCGAGGAGGTCGCGCATCTGCTGCTGCACGGCCGCCTCCCGGACGCGGCCGAACGCGCGCGCCTTCGCGCGGGATCTCGCGCCGCGGCGCGAGCTGCCGGCCATCGTCCACGCGGTCCTGCGCGAGCGCCGCCGCCGTGGCGACGCCGGCGATGGACGCGCTCGCGATGGCGGCGCTCGCTCCTGAGCCTCGGCCGCGAGGACGATCCGCACGATGACGCGCTGACCGCCATCGCGGCGTTCGCGACCATCGTCGGCAGCTACTGGCCGGTATCGCAACGGCGAAGCGGCGGTGCCGATTCGCACCGATCTCGTCGCACGCGGCCCACTATCTCCATCAGTTGACCGGCGAGCTGCCTTCAGCCGAGCGGACGCGGGCGACTGGAAACGTATCTGAACACGGTCGTGCGACCACGGCCTGAACGCCTCCACGTTCGCGGCACGCGTCATCGTGTCCACGCGATCGGATGTCGATCTCGGCCATCACCGGCGCCGTCGGCGCGCTCAAGGGTCCGCTGCACGGCGGCGCGCCCGGGCCGGCGCTCGACATGGTGTTCGAGATCGGCACCGCCGGATCGCGCCGAAGCGGTCATCCGCGCCAGGCTGGATCGCGGCGAGCGGCTCATGGGATTCGGCCATCGCGTCTACCGCGTCCGCGATCCGCGGGCCGACGTCCTGGCGCACGGCGGCGGAGCGGTTCTACGCGAGCGGCGGCGATCGCGCCTCTCTACGATCTCGCCCGACAGGTCGAGGCGACCGCGCTGCGCCTGCTGCGCGAGCGCAAGCCGGATCGGCGGCTCGACACCAACGTCGAGTTCTACACGGCGCTGCTGCTGCACGGCCTGGGCTTGCCGTCGGAATTGTTCACGCCGACATTCGCGGTCGGGCGCGTCGCCGGCTGGGCCGCGCATTGCCTGGAGCAGCTGCGCGACGGCAGGCTGATCCGGCCGCAGTCCGAAGTATGTCAGGACTCGACGGGACTGCGCCTACAAGTCTGAAGTCTGGAAGTCTGAAGTTTTCTGACGTCTGACTTCTGACTTCCAACTTCTGACTTTCACGGGGTGTGTCTGCCGACGTACCGCATGCACGGCTGCAGGCGCTGCCGCGGCCGCCGAGCCGCTGCATCTTGCCGCGGACGGTGCCGTCGCCGCCGATGGTGCCGCTGACACGGTGAAGAACTCTCCCCGCCACCGCTGAGCAGCCGCAGCAGCGTGTTGAACTGGAAAGTAATTGCCGTCCCAGACCAACTGCGGCACGCGGCTGCGGGAGGATGACCCCGCCCGCCGTTTGCGTAGAACGCGCGTCGCGCCGTGGCGCGGCACGGACAGCACCGCGGGCTGCGGCGGCGTCGTGAACGGCAGGTCGATCAGGAACGATGACTCACGCGGAACGTGGCGACGAGCGCTTCCATCCGCGCGCGCGGCGGTCGACGGCTTCGGGCTCACGCCGGCGTCGGCCGTGAACTCGAACATCCCGAACATCATCTCCGCGGTCGACGCTTCGCCGAAGCGTCACCGGCTTGCGTCGGATCCGGATTGTTCCTGTTCGCCGCCGAGTTGTCGTAGTGCGCGACCAGGTCGACGCGCGTGCCCTGCGGCAGCTTGACCCGCGTCTTCGGGTAGTAGAACAGCTGCCAGCTGAAGTCGTAGGCCGGCACGTTGAGCAGCGTCTCCTGCTCCTGCCGTCGGGATACGTCGCGGTCATCGTCATGTCGCTGCCCGCGCAGGTGCATGTGCGGGAAGAACGAGACGACGTTGATGTCCTGATCGACGACGTAGACGGCGCGCAGCTCGAGGTTCGGCGCGTTCGGCGGAATCGAGAAGGTGCACGTTGCCGGCGAGCGCGGCGACGACTTCCTTCTTCAGCTCGCCCTTGCCGAAGTACAGGCCGATCCGCGTGCGGTCGGTCTGCGGCGTGCCGTTCGGGTGGTAGTGCAGGTTGGTGCGCAGCGTCTGTCCCTTGCGCACCCAGCGGCCCGTGCCTTCCGGATAGACGGTCGGCGGCGTGCCGACGGCCCACACGCCGAGCACGTCGAAAAGTCCGCCGGTGCTCGCCAGCAGCCATCGCGTTGCGTCGCGAAAGATCACCGAGTGATGCGCGACCTGGCGGTTGCTCGGACGGATCTCGATCGCGCGGATCCAGCGATCTTCCTTGAGATCGGGCGTGATGGTTGGCGTCGGAAAGTAATCGCCGCCGGTCGCCGGAATCTGCACCTCGGGCAGCTCGATGATCTGATCCGGCTCGCCGAGCTGCCAGCCGTCGGTGAACACGCGGCGGCGTCGGCATGTCGCTTCGGATCGCCCTGCGGCGCACCCGCGTCGACCCACTTCGCGATCGTCGCGATCTTCTGTGTCGGTCAGGCGCGGATCGTTCGCGAACGCGCCGACGCCTGGCTCGGCGAACCACGGCGGCATCTGCCGCGACACGACCTTCGTCCTTGATCGAGCGCGCCCACGGCCGGGCATCCTCGTAGGTCAGCAGCGCCATCGGCGCGACCTCGCCGGCGCGGTGGCACGTGACGCACGCGCGTGCAGAATTGGCGCGACGTCGCGAGTAAACGTCGGCTGATCGGGCGCCGCCGCCACGCCGTGTCGTCCCATCGACAGGTAACCCACGAACCACCAGGATCGCCAGCGGCATCAGGCGCTTCATGACGGTTCGAAATTAGCACGGCTGTCGATTTCGCAGGCGCGGTGATCGACAATATGGGGCGAGACAGGGTGTGGCGCACCGCTTTAGGCGCGCGATCGCAGGCCTAAAGCGCCTGCGCCACTGAACAGGAGCGACGAATGAGCAGGCGTACGCAGTGCTGGTCGGCACCAGGAAGGGCGCCTTCGTCCTGACATCGGACGGAAAGCGCGAGAAATGGGATGTCAGCGGCCCCCACTTCGCCGGGTGGGAGATCTATCACGTCAAGGGATCGCCCGCGGATCCGAATCGGCTCTACGCCTCGCAGTCGAGCGGCTGGTTCGGCCAGGTGATGCAGCGCTCGAACGACGCCGGCAAGACCTGGGAACCGGTCGGGCAACAAGTTCGAGTACGACGGCGTCCCAGGGCACTCACCAGTGGCATGACGGCACGCCGCATCCGTGGGAGTTCGCGCGGGTCTGGCATCTCGAGCCGTCGCTGACCGATCCGGACACGGTCTACGCCGGCATCCAGGACGCGGCGCTGTTTCAAGTCGACCGACGGCGGGCAGAACTGGCAGGAGCTATCCGGACTCCGCACGCATCGGACCGGCAGCGGCTGGCAGCCTGGCGCCGGCGGACTGTGCCTGCACACGATCCTGCTCGATCCGAGCAACGCCGCAGCGGATGTTCGTCGCCATCTCGGCCGCCGGCGCGTTCCGGACCGACGACGGCGGCACGACGTGGCAGCCGATCAACCAGCGGGCTGAGGTCCGAGGGCATTCCGAACCCGACCGCCGAAGTCGGCCACTGCGTGCACCGCATCGCCCATGCACCGGTCGCGGCCCGGGGTGCTGTTCATGCAGAAGCACTGGGACGTCATGCGCAGCGACAACGCGCGGCGACTCGTGGACGCGAGGTCAGCGGCAACCTGCCGACCGATTTCGGTTTCCCGATCGACGTCCACGCGCACGAGCCCGACACGATCTACGTCGTGCCGATCAAGAGCGACTCTGAGCACTTTCCGCCGGACGGCAAGCTCGCGTCTTCCGCAGCCGCACCGGCGGGAACGAGTGGGAGGCGCTCACCAACGGCCTCCCGCAGCAGGACTGCTACGTCAACGTGCTGCGCGACGCGATGGCGATCGACTCGCTCGATTCGTGCGGCGTCTACTTCGGCACGACCGGCGGGCAGGTTGTACGCGTCGGCCGATGCCGGCGACACGTGGACGCCGATCGTCCGCGACCTGCCGCCGGTGCTGTCGGTCGAGGTCCAGACGCTGCCGTAGGGAGAGTGCATCATGATCCGAGTGCAGCTGCCCGCACATCTGCAGACGCTCGCGCGTGTGCCGTGCGAAGTCGCGGTGGACGTCACGGGCCAGGCGACGCTGCGCTCGGTCCTCGACGCGCTCGAAGCGTCGTATCCCGTGCTGCGCGGAACGATCCGCGAACACACGACGCTGAAGCGCCGGCCGTACCTGCGCTTCTTCGCCTGCGAAGAGGATCTCATCACACGATCCGCCAGACACGCCCCTTGCCTGACGCCGTCGCGCGCGGCGTCGAGCCGTTCCTCGTGGTCGGCGCCATGGCCGGCGGGTAACCGCGATCAGATGGACGCGTGAAGGCGACGCTCACCTATCATTCGCTGGACGACAGCGGGTCCGCAATCTCCACCCCGCCGGCCGCCTCGACCGTGCATCTCGCCTGGCTCACCAGCGGACGGGCCTGGCGTGCTGACGCTGGATCGGATCGCAGAGGAGCCCGATTCCGTCGGCGACGCGGTGGCGGTGACATTCGACGATGCCTTCTCAACGCACGAGAAGTCGATCGGCTGTCTGTTGTCGCACGGGATCCCGACGTCGATGTTCGTGGTGAGCGGGCGCGTCGGCGGCAGACAACGACTGGAACGGGAAAGCGCAGCGCGGAATCCCGACGCTGCCGCTCATGACCTGGACCGATCTCGAACAGCTGGTGGCCAACGGCCTGACCGGTCGAGGCGCACTCGCGACAATCATCGCCGCGCTGACCGGACTGTCGGCATCCGAGCTGGACGATGAGTTGGGAGGATGCCAGGAGGAGCTCCGCGCGCGCCTGGGCACGCGAAGCTCGCACCTGGCCTATCCATTACGGGCAATGCGACGAGACGGCTGAAACCCGCGCGCGTGCCTTTTTCCGCTACGGCCACACCACGGAATTCCGGCTGCCTGTCGAGGCGACGACGCCGCGCTTCGGCTGCCGCGGCTCGACATGTATTACTTCCAGTCTCCAGGAACGCTCGAGTCCTGGGGCACGCCGGCATTCGCGCGCCGAGTCGCGGATCGCGCTCAGCTGGAAGGCGCGCGTGGTCGTTGACTATTTGCTCCAGGGCGGAACGATGTGATTCATGCGCGCGTAGGCGATGAGCTGCCCGAGGTGCTCGTGCAGGTCGCCGCCGACGAACTGCAGCGATTTCGGCGGCCGACCGATCCTGTCCGAACACCTTGCGCTTGCCGGTCAACGTCGCCGGATCGATCGCCTCGAGCTCCTTCTTCGCGTGCGCGAACCCCTTGTTCAGATGCTCGATCACCTGCGCCTTGTCCGACAGCGTGCGCAGCTTGGCGGCTTCTTCACGGGATGCCGAGATCCGCCGGCTTGCCGCCGAACGAGCTTCGGGATGAAGCTGTAGCCTTCGAACGCGGCCAGCATCAGCACTTCGGCCACCGATCGCACGCCCGTCCATCGGCTTCCACGTGTATTTGTCCTGCGGAAACGCGTTGGCCAGCCCGAGGAACTTGTCCTGCATCGTCGTCACGTCGGCGACGAACGCCGCCTTCAGCGTGGCGACACGACTCCTTGGTCATGACGTCCTGAGCGCGAGCGGTGGACGGCAGGCTGACGAAGCGCGACGGCCACGAGTGCGATCGCCGCGAAGACGCGGAACGAGCGCGGTGTTCGGATCTGGGACGACACCATCATCGACTCCCTTGAAAGAGAAACGATCAACCTTACAACGGTGCGATGAGCGATGTCACGCGACGTGTTGATTGTCTTTCGCGCGAGAACCAGGTAGACCAATCCTGTTGATCGCAGCAGAGGGACACCCTTGTCGGCGAGCTCCTGCAGTCGGAGATGCAATTTCCATCCGGCTTGCTCGTTCAGCAGTCTTCGGTTGCACAGGGTGAAAGGGCCAAATCCAAATGTCTGGCCGGCGATCTTGTCGAAACCGGCGTTTGCCAGATCGTCATCGAAGCGCCTCAACGAATAGGCATGAAACCGAGCCCGACGCGTTCGCCGTCCGGTGGATCGCAGTATTCGTCCGATACGACTCTTGAGGGGTTTCAGGGCGGGATTGAATACAGGATCGAGGATCTGGATGCAGGGCCAGTTGTTGTCGGCAGAGATGATGAGATGCCCGCCAGGCTTCAGGACACGGAAGATCTCTCGCAGGGGTTGCGTCAGAGATACCGAGCCACTCGGACACGCCAATCAGCACGACGAGATCAAACGTCGCATCGGCAAATGGCACATTGTCGATGTGGGCCACCTGCGTAAACACGCGCGAGCCCAGGCCGGCTCCGCGTGTCATCGCTTGTCGTCCGTTCGACCATTTCCTGAAGGTTGTCGATGGCCCATACCCTGACGCCCTTCCGCGCGATTGCCGTCGTGACGACACCCGGACCACATCCGATCTCCAGAACCGGCGAGCCCGAGGACAGGCCGATGCTATCTGGCACAGGCGAGCGCCCGGCGGGCGCGTTCCTGATAGATCCGGCCATAGACGGTTCGGTCGGCGTAGATCTGTTCCCAGTATGGAAGCGTGGAACGAAAATGCTGCTGGACGAGCGCGTCGTACGACAGGCCATGGCTGGTTGCCCCGGCGTTGCAACCTGTGCCATCGAAGCTCACACGTCGCGCCTTGCATGTTGATGGCCAACGCAGGACGTTGAGGCGAGACACCAGCCTCCGTGCGCGGCCCTCGTCGGGATATTGCGACGGGGCTCGAAGGACTCACGGTTTGTTGTGGCCGAACTTTGGTGAGCAGCCGTGATCGAGCCCGCTCGTTCCGTCTGTAATGTGCCGAGAGAGTGGAATGCCGGTTGCACCGTCGCCGTCTCCGTGAACCGCATCGACCGCGGAGGACGCACCTTGCACACGGACTGCATCCACACCTCCGATTACCTGAAGAGAATCGGCGTGCCCTGACATCGCTGCGGCAACGAGTCCGTTCGATCCGGGCTACGACCCGTCAACCCTCGCCAGCCACCTGCAGCAAAGCGCCCACTTGATGTCCACGCTCAAGATCTCAATGGCCTGCTGGATGGTGGCGAATGAAGCCGCCACCAGGATGAAAATCGCGCTGGCCCGCGCGCATGGAGTCCCCACCGTGACCGGCGGAGGGCCTTTTGAAATTGCCGTGGCCCAGGGAGAACTTCCCGCCTACCTGGATCTGTGCGCGGACGTCGGAGTCACACGAATCGAATGCGGTCAGGGTTTCACCGAGTCAGCCATCTCGATCCACGAGAGATTGTCGCCGCCGCACAGAGCCGCGGCCTCGATGTTCAGATGGAGCTTGGGAAGAAACACGACGGAGGGTTCAACGAGCGAGACGCTCTCTGCGTGGATCGACCAGGGACAGGAATGGCTCGATGCCGGCGCGCGTCCAACTCGTCGTCGAAGCCAGGGAAAGCGCACAAGGGAGTCGGACTGTTCGATCAGGATGGACACTTGAACACCGCATACGCAGACCGGTTTGTTCACGCGTTCGGATTCGACACCGTCGTGTTCGAAGCCCCGACCAAGCCAAGCCAGTTTGCCCTGCTGAACCATTTTGGGAGGGACGTCCATCTCTGCAATGTCCGTTTGGAGGAACTGCTTCGCGTTGAAATCTACAGGCGCGGCCTGCACTCGGATGCGTTCGGGCACGCCAACCTCCGGCCTAGTCCGCCAGCTGTCTTCGCCATCAACGCAGGGGAAAACTCGTGAACGGCAAGACGGTCTCGATTTGCTGCTTTCGGAGAGGGTCAGCACGACTACGCAGCCGACCGGGCGCTTGTCGCCGTGGATGTCATTCGCGCGACGACGACGGCCGTCACCGCCATCTCGAGCGGCCGGGAATGTCACCTCGTGCCGACGCTGCAGGCGGCGTTCGACACGGCGTCGCGAGTGCCCAACGCGCTCTTGACCGGGGAGATCGGCGGTGAAATGCCGGCCGGTTTCGAGCTCACGAATAGTCCGGCGCAGCTGGCCGCCCGCTCGGATCTCTCGCGGCCGCTGGTCCTGCTTTCGTCGACGGGCACGCGCCTCATGTGCGGATCCGGCACAGCGACGTCTGCGCATCTTGCCTGCTTTCGCAACCACAGCGCGACGATTGACCATCTGGCGAACAACCACGATGCGGTCACGCTCATCGGCGCCGGAACGCGCGGCGACTTTCGAGAAGAGGACCAGATGTGTTGCGCCTGGATCGCCGACGGCCTGATGCAGTCCGGCTTCGCTCCGGAGGATCTCACGACGCTATGCCTGGCCCAGCGATGGCGCGGCGCATCTCGTGACGCATTTCGCATGAGTCCAAGCGTGGCCTATTTGCAGAGGAGCGGTCAGCTTCGCGATCTCGACTTCATTCTCAGCCACTTCGACGATGTCGATACACCGGGCAAGGTCAGTGCGAACGGAGATCACGACGTTCGCTGTGGCAACCGGGGTATAACCGATGACACTGCGGGACGTGTCATTGCCGGTGCTGGTTCTCGCAGATGCAGAACCACGGCGCACTCGGGGCGATGCGGAGTCTGGGCCGGCTCGGCGTCCGGTATATGGCGTTCATTCAACCCGCCGGCCTGTGGCCTCCTTCTCGAAGTATTGCCGGAAGGTGTTTGCGCTCGATCTGGATCAAACGCCGGCACGGGAATCCGTCGACCGCCTCAGGGACATTGCGCGCGCGCATCGGCTGCGACGCCGCTGTTGATGCCAACCAACGACGAGTCCGCGTTGTTCGTCGCACGCTACGCGTCACAACTCCAGGAGAGTTTTCTGTTCCCGGCGAACCCGGTTCAGGTCGTGTGGTCGCTTTACAACAAGAAAGCAATGTTTCACCTCGGCCAAGCGGCTCTCGATACCCACGCCCGAAACGGTCTTTCCCGAGTCGCGGCAGGATGTTCTCGAATTCTGCGACAAAGCTCAATTCCGGTCATGCTGAAGGCCAGCGACAACATTCGCACCTCCAGACATGCGGGAAAGAAGATGGTGATCGCTGGTTCGAAAGATGAACTGATCCGCGAGCATGAGGCGATGGAAGACGGCTCCCGTCCGAGCCTGATGCTTCAGGAGTACATTCCGGGCAGGGACGATTCGGTGTGGATGCTGAACGGATACTTTGACGAGCATTCGGAATGCCTGTTCAGCATCACCGCGAAAAAGATCCATCAGACGCCGGTATACACGGGCATGACCTCGCTGGAGTCTGCCTTCCGAATCCGACGATCGAATCGGCCACGAAGACTCTGGTCAAGGCGGTCGGCTACAGGGGATCCTCGACATCGGCTACCGCGTATGACGCACGGGACGGACGCTACAAACTGCTCGACGCGAACCCGAGGCTGGGCGCCACGTTCCGGTTGTTTGTCGGCGGACAACGGAATGGACGTGACTCGAGCCGAATACCTTCACTTCACTGGACAGCCGGTCCCCGCCAGCCACATCTGCACTGGAAGGAAATGGATCGTTGAAGATGCCGATCTCGTGTCGTGCATTCAGTATTACCGAGACGGTGTCTTGAGTCCGCGCGACTGGCTTGGGAGCTATCGGGGAATAGACGAGTGCGCCTGGTACGCGAAGGACGACATCATGCCGTTTCTTCGTACGATGTTCGTCATTCTCCGTGAGACCGTTTCGAAAACTCTTCAGGAAAACGAGGGCGCTGTTCAGATCCGCCTCCGACCACGGGATGCAGGATGCCGTCCGCGACTACTAGCCAGCGGAGCGTTACCGACTATTTCGCATCGACGGCGGCCTACTGGAAGACGGTGTATTCGGACGACAAGCTGCTGCCCCACATTTACCGGGACCGCCATAAGACAGCGCTTGGCTGGATCCAGAGGCTCGATCTTCATCCGGGTGCCCGGATTCTCGAAGTCGGATGCGGGGCCGGGCTCATCACCGTGGCTCTGGCCCGCAACGGTTACACCGTCGACGCGTTGGACTCGACAGATGGCGATGCTGCAGATGACGCGGAATGATGCCGCCCGTCACCGTGTGCTGGATCACGTGCGAATCCACGCCGCCGATGTGCATGCGCTGCCGTTCAAGGCGCACGCGTTCGATTTGGTGGTCGCCATAGGCGTGATCCCGTGGCTGCATTCCGAACGTCTGGCTCTTCAGGAAATGCAGCGAGCGCTCAAACCCGGCGGCTACCTGCTGGTGACAGCCGACAACAATGCGCGGCTGAATAGAATCCTGATCCGCGATCGTCTCCCTGTCAGCACCGCCGCGCCTGGCCGCGAAGCGTTTTCTGCAGCTGTGCGGGTTATGGTCTCCGACTTCGGGGTTTCAACCGAAGCGGCACTACCCGCGTGAGTTCAATCGCATCATCGGCGACTGCGGCTTCGAGAACGTGAGATCCTGCACCGTTGGATTCGGCCCTTTACATTTCTTGGGAAAACATTTCTCATCGGACTCCATCGGTGTCAGATTGCATCGGCGGCTCCAGACGCTTGCGTCGAGACGAGGCTCGATGCTTCTGCGCTGGACCGGATCCCATTATCTGGTGCTGGCGACCAAGGCCTGACTTTCAGGTTACTTCCGCTTCGCCAGCAGGCCCTCGATCTCGTCCATGACATGGTTCATGGTCTTGATCGTCAGATCGAGCGGCTCGTCGGTCGTCATGTCGACGCCGGCGTCCTTCAGCAGATCGATCGGGATATTTCGACCCGCCGGCCGCCAGAAACGCCAGGTAGCGCTTCCTCGCCGTCCGGATCGCCCGCTTTCACCTTTCTCCGCCAGCGCCGCCGACGCGGTGAACGACGTCGCGTACTGGAACACGTAGAAGTCGCGATAGAAGTGCGGGATGTAGCTCCACTCGTGCGCGACGTAGTCGTCGACGATGCACACGCCCTGATCGTGGCCGTAGTAGCTCTTCGTGATGTCCATGATACAGCTTCGCCAGCGCCGTCGCCGGTGAGCGGCTCGCCCTTCTGCCGCCATCTCGTGCATCCGCAACTCGAACTCGGCGAACTGCGTCTGCCGGAACACGGTGCCCTTGATGTTCTCCAGGTAGTTCCCCAGCAGCGACAGCCGCGTGTCGTCGTCCTTGATCTGACCGAGCATGTAGTCGATGAGCAGCGCTTCGTTGAAGGTCGACGCGACTTCGGCGACGAAGATCGGATAGCCGGCGAGCGGATACGGCTGCGTCTTGTTCGACAGATAGCTCTGCATCGTGTGCCCGAGCTCGTGCGCCAGCGTGCTGACGTCCGGCGTACTGCCCGTTGTAGTTGATCAGCATGTACGGGTGGACGTCGTACGCGCCGCCGTTCGGAGTAGGCGCCCGAGGCGCTTGCCCTCGTTCGGGATAGAGATCGATCCAGCGGCTGTCGAACGCGCGCCCGATCGTCGCCTGATAGTCGGTGCCGAGCGGCGCGACCGCGGCCAGCACCAGCTTCTGCGCTTCGCCCGGCGTGTATTTCAGGATCGACCGACGCGACGAGCGGCGCGTAGAGATCGTAGTAGTGCAGCTGATCGACGCTTCATCATGCTGCTTGCGCAGCTTCAGGTAGCGGTGGAAGGTCGGCAGGTTCTGTTCACGCCATCGACCAGGCGCGAGTAGACCGTCGTCGGAATGTTGGGACCGTCGAGCTGCGACTCGAGGGCCGACGGAGTACTTCCGCGCCTTCGACATAGAACTGCACCTTCAGCACTTCGCCGCTCATCGACGTGCCGAACGTGCGGCCGAACGAGCCGAGCGCGCTGAAGAACGCGGACATGACCTTCTGCGCGATCGGCGCGATTGGGCAACGCGCGCAGCTCGCTGTACGCCGCCTGATCCAGCTTGACGCTCTTGCCGTCGCTGAGCGTCACCGTCGGGAAACGGGAAATCCGCGTTGGACAGGATGTTGTAGAGGCTCGACGGATTGCCGGCCAGCGGTCCGGCGTCGGCCAGCAGCTTTTCCTCGGCATCGCTGAGCGTGTGGCGCGCGCGTCGAAAGACATCGGACAGGTAGAAGCTGTAGACCTTCGAGCTTCGGCCTCGGACGCCACGAACGCCTTGACCGACGCCTCGCCGGCCTTCAAGCAGTTCGGGCTCGATGAACGACGACTCCGCGCCAGCGCGGCGGCGAGCTGCACCATCTCCTGCACGCATCGCCTCGTGCGACGACACGCGCGTGTCCTCGTCGGCGAGGAGATTGGCGTAGTGTACTGCCGGTTCAGCTCCTTGTTGAAGCCGGCCTGCAGATCGCAGCGCGGCGGCCAGCGTAGCCGCGGACGCTCCGACCTTGCCCTGCATCGCGAAGTTCTTGATATCGGCGGTGAGCTTGTCCCTTGGCCGCCCGCCAGGCCGCGTCGGACGGATACAACTCGGCCAGGTTCCATTTGAACTTTTCAGGAATCTGCGCGCGATCCCGGCTCTGTGCGCCACTCTCGATCGTCAACGTCATCAGCACCACCACCGCGCACAGCGACCGGCGCGAGGCCTTGTCGAAAATGCGCATGCACTCATTCTGGCACGTGTCGGACGGCATATCTGCAGACCGTAAACGAACGCGCGTCCGCATCCGGTGCAGGGCATTGGCGTCGACGTCTGAGATGTGACTGACGCCAGAGGCACGTCGGCTTTCCGCAGCAACCACGCGACAGCCGTCGCCGTTGCGGCAACGGCAAGAGCAATCAGCGAGATTTCGCTTGTGACCGTGGTCACTGCCTCGAGCGCAACCTGGGCTGTCTTTCGAGGTCCATGGCATCCTCCGGACGCAACAGTCTCTCTGCCGAGAATCGTCGTGCGCCGCAGCCCGTACGCGGTCATCGAGCTCATGCTGATGCTCATGCCGATCAGGCGAACGATGATGACCAGCGAGGCGGCCATCCCCGCTCCTGATCGCGGACGCCATTGACAACCGCCGTCCCGATCGGCGCGATCGTCAGTCCGATGCCGATTCCGCCAACGCCAGCCCCGCCGCCATGAACGCCAGTGCCCACGACATCGGCTCGTGGCCGGACCGCCGGGCGCTTCGAAGAACGCGACCGCCTGCCTCGCCATCTCCACCTTCCAGAAACTCATCGTCAGGAAGCCAAGGACGGCGACGGCGAGGCCGCAGCATGACGGACCAGCGATAGCCGAACCGCGAGGAGAGCCACCCTCCGGGAATGGCCGCCAGGGCCATCGGCACCGTGAAGGCGCAGAGCAGGTAACCGGTGACCAACGCCGCCTTTCTCGTGTCTTCCGACGAGCCGGCGACATTGATGAAGAGCGGCACGCTGACGAGCGCCACCATGATGCAGAAACCGACGAGCAGATTGACGCCGGTCGCCGCGGAGACGTTGCGGTTGGAGAAGATACTCAGATTGAGGATCGGTTCCTTGATCCAGCGCTGTGACATGAGAAAGATCACGAAGACGACCACCGCGCCGGCCACCCAATAGATCTGATGCTGCGGCGGGGTTCGTCGAGACGTCCGAGGCGATTTCCGGTGAGCCCAGGCCGAGGTTGAGCAGAACCAGAGCGATGCCGAGGAGCGTGACTCCAATCCAGTCGATGCCGCCCTTCGCGTCCGACCGCGGCAAGCCGGCCAGTCCCCACCAGGTCACGCGCGAACATCACCGCGATGATCGGCAGGTTGATCCAGAACAGATAGGGCCAGGTCATGAACTGCACCATGATCCCGCCGTACAGGTGTCCGAGGCACCCAGCCTGACCGTATCGACCGCGCCCACGATTCCCAGCGGCAGCGCACGTTTCTCGGGAGGAAAGAGATCGGCGACCAGGGCCATGCTCACGGGCACCATCGCGCCTGCCCCGAACGCCTGAACGACGCGGCCGAAAATCAACGCATACAACGGCGCAAACGCGGGCTCCGGACCCTCGCCCTCGAAGACTCGCGATGACGGTCGAGGCCATCCCGCGCGGGCCAGCCTGGCGAGGCCGCGACCAGCCACGACCCGACAAAAAAATGACCAGGCAACCGAGGAAGACGACGCGACGGCCGGAGATGTCCGAGACCCTCCCCATGAAGGTCATGCTGATCGCGTACGACACGAAGTAGCCGGTGACGACCCAGCCGGCGACGTCGAGCTTCTGGATCTCGATCGTCATCGATCGGATCACTTCCGGCAGCACCGCCGAGACGATTGTCAGATCGAGCGCGCCAATGAAGACGGGCAGGCAGACGACCGCGAGGATCAGCCGCGGGATACTGATGGGCACGCGCCATTCAGTGCTTGATGGTCGCTTACTGTTTCGGTGGCTCGGGGAACCTTCGGCGTGGGAATGTCGACCGGTTCATTCACGGCGAAGAGATCGATCAGCCAGCCGTTGCCCGCTGGCTCGGTGACGTGAATCCGCACCGGGTTGGCGGACTGCTCCTCCATCCACAGATCGACCGGATACATCAGCTCCGGCTTGAGCGTGGACCCGATCAGCGGATTGATTTTCTCGCCGCTCACCTCGCCCTTGAGATGCAGCGTGCTCTTGTCCCGAATCGTCTCGGTGCCAGCCGGTTGCGGCTTCTGCACCGACGTTCGAAGAATCTCGGGAATACCGGTCTTGGCAAACAGAAGGACGCCGTTGAAGCTGGTATCGGCGGCGATCTTGCCGAACTGCCGCGTGAGCGGATTGCTTTGAAACGTCCCTTCGGGAACCCACACCCGCGTCAGCTGCAGGATCGTCCCGTTCTTGCTCGCGATCTTGACGTTGCACGAGACCCGGTCCGGCGCCGCGTAGGAACACTGCGCAGTCGTAAACGTGACGCCGTTTTTTCATCGAGGAAGGCGGGCGTCCCCTCGCGCGTCAGCGTGAACTGCGCGCTCTTCAGCTTGAGGATGGCGTCGGCCACCCGGTTCAGCTGATCCTGCGGTGGGGCGTTGCCTCGTCCCGCCTGCGCCGACAGCGTGATTCCGAGCGCAAGGAGGACGATCGCCGCTACTGCTTTTTCTTTGCGGTCCATTCCATCGTGCCCATGCCGCGTGATCTCGGCCTTGCCGTTCCGGGATCAGTGTCGCCCTCGACGTCGCCCGTCATGACGACCGGAAGCGTGCCTTGCGGCGTTTCGAAGTTGAACGACACTTTCAGCGCCTTGCCCTCGAGCGTGCCCGTGAACGGGGCCTCGCCCATCTGGCTGCTGATGGTGCCTTCCACTTTGCCAGCGGCGGCCCTGACCGTCACCACGGCCTGGAGATCGCCGTTCGGCGTTTTGAAGGTGACGTCCCACTTTGTCGCCCACGCTGGCGGCGGCAGCCGGCGCCGTCGTGGTCGACGCTGTCGTCGTCGACGTCGTCGTCGCAGGCGATGCGGTCGTCGTGGCAGCCGGCGGCGGGCGCGCGCTTCGCGGTCCAGTCGCCCTCGCCGAAGCCGCCGAATTGCATCTTCCCGGCAAGCGTCGCGCCGTCAACTTTGCCGGTCACGACGATGTCGAGAGACTGTCCCTGAATGGGAATGGCGAAGCCGAATTTCAGATCGACACCGACCAGCGTCCCGGTGAACGGCAACTCGCCCATCTCGGACTTGAACAGGCCCGACACCTTCTCGCCGTCCTGCGTCAACGTCACTTTGACCGTGTTCGTGCCTTGCGGCGATTCGATCGTCATGTCCCAGTCCCCGGTACATTGACCTGACCGGCGGCGGGCGCCACCAGCAACGCGGCGAACAGTATTGCAGAATCCTGCACGGCTCATAACGGAACTCCCTTGATCAATAGTCAACAGTCAACAGTTCACAGTCAAGGTCGACGGGTCACAGAGATTGCCGACTACGGGTTACGGCTCAATCGACGCGCATACAGCGACCCTTCGCCGACGTTGCCAAGGCGCGCGGTCCCTTCGATCTCGTCGCCGCGGACCTTGCCGCGCACGACGATCTTTCATCGGCTGCCCCTGCTCCGGCACGGTCCATTCGACGGTGATCTGATCGTCGACGATCTTGCCTTCGAGCGGAAACTCGCCGTCCTCGTTCACGACGCGTCCCGTGAGCGTCGTTCCCTTCTGATTGATGGTCATGTTCGTCGCCATTTCGCCGGTGGGGACGACGAACTCGACGCGCCAGTTGCCGGCGACATCCGCCTGCGCGAACGCGAGCGCAGAAACCATCAGCGTCATGAGCACGGACAGCATGGTGAGAGGCCCTGCTAGTTTACTTCCGACCGACTAGGTTCGGGCGTTCAAAGATGCTCGAGCGCCCAGTGGCGGAGCTGGGCCCGCACGGTTGCAAAGGCTGGGCCCATGGCGGCCGCGAGCCGGCTGACGATCAGCCTGGATTCGACGGCATCGACCGCGACGTGCACATCCAGGGAACTCATCAAGGCGCCGATGGAGCGCTTCCGCCTGGTCCTCCGTCACGCGGGGTGGTGCATAAGGACCGTTGCCAGATACTGCGCGTCGGACGCCGCCCATCGACTGGCAACGGAACGGCCGCGCGGTGTCAGGCTGTAGCGCTCGAGATACGCGAGCTTCGATGCGATGTCGAGTCGAAGGTCATGGGCCAGCGCACTGAACTGCCACGCCTCGCCGCGCGCCGAGCGACCGGCCATGAGCGCGTCGCTCCAGTAGAGGCGGCTGTCGTCGGCGATGCGCAGCGCGAAGCGCTGCTCGAGCCAGGCGTCCGCGAACGGAATGACTGGATCCCACTGCGCGTACAGCTCGCCGCCGGCATCGACGTCGTACTCGTGCACGATGCGCGCAGGCGCCGGGGCCGGCGACGGGTGGGCCTGCAGGGCCGACTGCGAGGATCAGGACGGCCTGCGCGCCTCGTCCGACGCGGATCGTGTACTGGAGCATGTCGCCCGCGAAAATCCCGGGGCCGCTGCACACGAGGATCACATAAGCCGCGCCGTCGAGCGACAACACGCGGCCGACGCGCAGCGGCGGCTCGGCGTAGCTGTGCGCGACGACGGTGTGACTCCCACGCCGCTCGAACACGAGCTCGAGACGCGCGGCGCGGCCCACTGCCGACGCCGCGCGAGAATCGGTAAGTGGGTAATCGGGTAATCGAGTAATTGATTTCGCAATTGCGTTCAATCCCTCAATTCAATTACCCGATTCCCCGATTACTCGATTACCCGATTCATAGAGCAGCTCCCGCTGAATCCAGCCGACGATGTCGCTGAGGCCGGAGCGGTTCTTCAGATTCGTGAACAGAAAGGGCCGGTCGCCGCGCATCGCTTTCGCATCGCGCGCCATCACCTCGAGATCGGCGCCGACGTAGCGGGGCGAGATCGGTCTTGTTGATGACGAGCAGATCGGATCGCGTCACGCCGGGTCCGCCCTTTCGCGGAATCTTGTCGCCGCCCGAGACGTCGATCGACGTAGATCGACGCGTCCACGAGCTCCGGGCTGAAGCTCGCCGCCAGGTTGTCGCCGCCGCTTTCGAGAAACACGAGGTCGAGATCGGGATGCGCGCGCGGTCAGCTCGTCGAGCGCGTCGAAGTTCATCGACGCATCCTCGCGGATCGCCGTGTGCGGACAGCCGCCGGTCTGCACGCCGATGATGCGGTCGGCCGTCAGCGCCTGGCTGCGCACGAGGAACTCCATGTCTTCGCGCGTGAAGATGTCGTTGGTGATGACCCCGAGCCGGTACCGCTCGCGCATCGTCTTGCACAGCGCGTCGATCGAGCGCGGTTTTCCCGGAGCCCACTGGCCCGCCAATGCCGATGCGCACCAGGGGCTTCGCGATCGACGATCTGAACAACCTCGACTCCATGACTGTTGCGTCATCGCGGCGATGTCCATCAACGGTGTGAAACGATTCGAGGGTGCCGTCGAGGTCTCGACGCTGTCGACGGCGAGCCGGCACGCGTTCGGAGCGCGCCCTCGCGAGGCATGACGTGCGCCGCCGGACTGGCCGATCGGCATCAGCCGCATCGCGGCGGACACGGTCGACGCCAGCCGCGCGTAGCGCACAACCGCGCCAGAGCGTCACGCCGCGCGATCGCCAGCCGCAGGAGCAGGCGATGCCGAACGCCACCGGCGAGGCTGCGCCACGGTTCCATCGCGCGCGGCGGCAAAGGGCGCGGTCCGAGACGCGGATCAGCGTGCAGCGTGGCCCAGCGTGGTCAGCAGGCGCTTCCCCATCGCGCGCGTTGCGCGGCGCGTCGTCGACGAGGGCCGCAGCGCAATCACCTCGCCGATCGAGCGTGGTCAGCGAGTCCCAGTCGCCGGCGGCGCAAGAACGCCCAGGCGTGCCGCACCGCGCGGCCCTCGAGGCGCGTGAACGTTTCGTCGAGACACGTGTCGAGCTACGCGCGGGAGATCCTCAGCCGACGCAACCGGCGCGGCGGCTGCTTCGAGACCGTCGGACTGCGAAAGCCACCATCCGGAAAAAGGCTGTCGCACAGGTGGAGCAGCGGCTGCAGGCTCAATGATGATGTCCGGCGACGGCGGTCGCGGTGTGAACGCGCGCGTTGCGCGTGTGTAGGGCATGTGATGCTGCTGAAGCACCTGCTTCCACTCCTGGCGCGTCGGGACAGACGAGCGCTTCGTCCGTGATCATCAGCGGCTGATGACGATTACCGATGTGATACGCGAACAGCGCCCACTCGGACGCCGACCGCGGCTCAACCAGAAAGACCCGCTCGAGGCGCTCGGCGACCGCGACCACGAGGCGCTCGTCGTCCAGCACGAGGAGATCGCCGTCGCGGAGAACGGTTCCGCGCGGCAGCGGCGTCCCGAACTCGACGCCGTTGTCGGTCGTGCGCAGTGCATGCGCGCGCGTGCGCTCTTCCCAGCCGAGCGTCACTGGTGTCACGCCCGAACCCCGTGCCCCGCCTCGGCAGATCGCGCTCCCGGTACGCGCTCGATGATGGTCATCAAAACAGAAAGTAGCGCTGCGCTGGCGAGCGGCAGCTCGTCGGCCGGTTCGCTACGGTGAGCAGCACGCCGTCCGCCCGCACCTCGTAGGTTTCTCGGGTTCGTCGATTTTCGGGACCGCGTCATTCAGCACCAGATCGGCCTTGGTCAGGCTGGCGGCAGTCCGGCCACCGCCACCGCCAGCCGCTCGAGACCGTCGAGGGCGCCGCTCTCCAGACCGGCACGACTGACGAAATGGACCGCGCACGTGCGCAGCGCGGCGCCGTACGCCGAACATCGGCCGCGCCACGACCGGCTGCGGCGTCGGAATCGACGCGTTGCCGTCGCCCATCATCGCGCCGGCGATGAAGCCGCCCTTTGATCACGAGCTCCGGCTTGACGCCGAAGAACGCCGGCTTCCACAGCACCAGATCGGCCATCTTGCCGACGGCGATCGAGCCGACGTGCGCGCGCGATGCCGTGCGCGATCGCCGGATTGATCGTGCATTTCGGCGATGTAGCGCCGCACGCGCAGGTTGTCGCTGCCCGGCTGCGTCGCCGGGCAGCGCGCCGCGCTGCCGCTTCATCTTGTCGGCCGTCTGCCACGTGCCGGCAGATCACCTCGCCGATGCGTCCCATCGCCTGCGAGTCCGACGACATCATGCTGATCGCGCCGAGATCGTGCAGGACGTCCTCGGCCGCGATCGTCTCGGGGCGGATGCGCGAGTCGGCGAACGCGACGTCTTCGGGCACGCCCGGCGACAGGTGATGGCAGACCATCAGCATGTCGAGGTGCTCGTCGAGCGTGTTCCGCGTGAACGGCATCGTCGGGTTTGTCGACGACGGGCAGCACGTTCGGCCTCGCCGCACAGCCGGATGATGTCGGGCGCGTGGCCGCCGCCGGCGCCTTCGGTGTGATAGGTGTGAATCGTGCGGCCGCGTGATCGCCGCGATCGTGTCTTCGACGAAGCCGGTCTCATTGAGCGTGTCGGTGTGAATCGCCACCTGCACGTCGAACTCGTCGGCCACCGCGAGGCACCGATCGATCGCCGCCGGCGTCGTCCCCCAGTCCTCGTGCAGCTTCAGACCGAGCGCGCCGGCGCGAATCTGCTCGCGGAGCGCCTCCGCGCCGGACCCGTTGCCCTTGCCGAGGAATCCGAAGTTCAGCGGAAACGCTTCGAACCGCCTCGTAGCATGCGGCGGATGTTCCACGCGCCCGGCGTGCAGCGTGGTCGCCTTGGTGCCCGGTCGCCGGACCGGTGCCGCCGCCGATCAGCGTCGTGATGCCGGAGTAGAACGCGTCGGGAATCTGGTTCGGCGAGATGAAGTGGACGTGCGTGTCGATCGCGCCGCAGGTCAGGATGTGCCCTTCGCCGGCGAGGACCTCCGTCGACGCGGCGATCTCGAGGCCCGGGCGTCACCCCGTCCATCACGCCGGGGTTGCCGGCCTTGCCGATCGCCGCGATGCGGCCGTCGCGGATGCCGACGTCGGCCTTGCGGATGCCGCTGCTGTCGACGATCGACGGCGTTCGTGATCACGAGGTCCGCGTGCCCGCTCGGCGCGGCTGGCACGCGGCGACTGGCCCATGCCGTCGCGAATCACCTTGCCGCCGCCGAACTTCGCCTCGTCGCCGTAGGTCGTCGCGTCGTGACTCGATCTGGATGATCAGGTTCGTGTCGGCCGAGACGGATGCGATCGCTGGTCGTCGGCCCGTAGTGATCCGGCATAGCGCGCGCCGGTCGAGTCTTCATGGGCGTCGCGACGAACGCGTCCACGGCATGTCAGCGCCACGCGGCGCGCACCTGCTGCATCGTCGAGCCGTCCCGTCGACGAGCTGGTTCAAGCCGTAAGATCGTCGCGCGTCCCGCCGATCGCCACCAGGTCCACATCTCGCGTGTCGCCCGGCTCGAAGCGCACCGCGGTGCCGGCGGCGATGTTCGAGCCGCATACCGCATGCGCGCAGCGCGGTCGAACGTCGAGCAAACCGGTTGACCTCGAAAAAATGGCAATGCGATCCCACCTGAATCGGCCGATCGCCGCGATTGCTCACCACGATCCGCGCGCGTCGGCCGGCCTGCGTTGATCTCGATCGGCTCGGCTAGAAGGATGTAAGCGCCCCGAATCACTCAACGAGGCCTATCGAATCGGTTGGTGGATGGTGACCAACTTTGGTGCCGTCGCGGAACGTACCTTCGACCTGATTTCCGGAATCATCGCCGCCACGCCGTCCATCACCTCGTCGGCGTGGAAGAATCGTCGGGCCGATGCTCATGATGTCGGCGACCGACTTGCCGTCGCGAATCAGCTCGAGGATGGCCGACGTAATCAGCGCGACGGCTTCCGGATGATTCAGCTTGAGCCCGCGATCGCGACGCTTGCGCGCCAGTTCGCCCGCCGAGAAAACGAGGAGCTTGTCGACTTCGCGTGGCGTGAGATGCACGGTGGTGCTCGAAAGCGGAATGATACTTGAACCCATCTCACAGATGGGGCCGGCATTCGGCCGGCGATGGCATGGCGTTTATCGCCGACTTCGTCAGATAAGTAAATAGAACTTATCGATGCAAACCATCTGATATCGATATCTGTAAACATGCTGCGCTATCATGCCTCCCATGATCGCAGGTCATCGATGCACTGCACTCTTTCTCGCCGCGGGCATCGCGCCTCGCGGCGGCCGGATGCGGGTCGGGCACGTCGGGCGGCGACACGCCGGCAGCCACGCCTGCCCCCGCCACCCCCGCGGCTCCGCTCCGCTCCACCAGCCGTGCGGGTCTTTGTCACCAACGAAGCGTCCGGGCGATCTCAGCGTCATCGACGCCGCGACGCAGACGGTGATTGCCACGGCGCCGCTGGGCAAACGCCCGCGCGGCATCAAGGCGAGCCCCGACGGCAAGACGCTGTACGTCGCGCTCAGCGGATCGCCGCAACGCCGGGCCCGGCGTCGATCCGAAGACGCTGCCGCCGCCCGATCGCAGCGCCGACGGCATCGGCGAGGTCGACGCCGACCACCTACAAAGTCAGCCGGGTCATCCACGCCGGCGCCGATCCCGAGCAGCTGGACGTCAGCGCGGACGGCACGCGGCTCTACGTCGCCAACGAAGACACCGGCGCAGGTGAGCGTCGTCGATCTCGCGACCGGCGCACGTCGTCGACCGCGGTCGAAGATCGGCGAGGAACCCGAAGGCGTCACGATTCGGCCTGACGGCAAGGTGGTCTACGTCACGAGCGAGGGCGATGGCGCCGTGTTCGCGATCGACACGGCGACGAACAAGGTGCTCAAGCGCATTCCGGTCGGCATCGCGGCCGCGCTCGATCGGATTTCTGCCCGACGGATCGCGCGCCTACGTCTCGCTCGAAAACGACGGCGCGCTCGCGCTGGTCGACGCGCAGCAGCACAAGTTCCTCAAGCTGCGTGCACGCTCGAAGGTCAGGGCAACACGCCCAAACCGCGGCCGATGGGCATCGCCGTCGACCCGGACGGATCGACGGTCTACGTGACCAGCCGGATCGTTCGGCAACCTGCTTCTTCCTCGATCCGGCGACCAACGCCGGCAACGTGTCGGTGCCGGTCGGTCAGCGCCCGTGGGGCGTGGCGCTGCGCGCCGGACGGCAAGACGATCTTCACGGCGAACGGGCCGTCGAACGACGTCGTCGGTGGTCGATCTCGCGACCAGGCAGGTGGTGAAGAAGATTGCCGTCGGTCAGCGGCCGTGGGGATGACGCGTCGTTGGTCGTTGTTGTTGGTCGTTGGTCGTTCTAGTCGTTGGTCGTTAGTCGTTAGAATGAGATCATGAAGTCGACGCTCGAAGACGGCCTGCGGGCGCTCCGCGACGCGAAGCGAGGCGGCGAAATCGATTCATCCCACGGTCGATGATCAGTACCACGAATGGATCCTGACGATTGAAGCCTTGCCCGCGAATCAGTCGGGTGCCGACAAGAGTGGCATCTGGCGCGCGCAGCAGGCGTTTCTCTCCTTCTTCAAGAACGCGCGCGGGCCCTTCAGGCCGTGACGAGCGGCGCGTCTTCAAGATCGAAGGCGTCGAGGTGCCAACAGCCCGGCTACTCTCCACATCGTCCAATCGAAGGAAGCCGCCGGCCGCGAGCAAGGATCGACTGTTCCTCGCCACCCGCCGCGACGCGCTCGAGCAATTGCTGAAAAAAGACTGAATTCGACTAACGCGACAGGTCGATGTGCAGTTCAGCGCCGAACAGCATCGTCCGGTCGTTGTCAGCCGCGGCCCATTTCACGAGCGTCCGCAGATCTTTCTGCGCCCGCCCGTCGAACACCGTGCGGCCGTTGGCTACGACGGTCACGGGTTTGCTGAAGTCGAACTGATCGGGTGACAGCAGCAGCGTGAACGCTGTCACTCCGCGCGTCGTCGCGCGCACGGTGTTGCCCTGGCGCACGAGATCGACACGACCCGATGGCACCGGTCGCTCGAACAGCTGCCGCGGCGGATACGACACGATCGGCGGATCGTAGATGCCGCTCAATTCAACCGGCTTGTTGTTGCGCGACACGACCAGGTCGATGTGGCTGCCCGGCTTCACCGTCCGACAGCGCTTCGAGCGACGTCGATGCTGATCCGACACCGTTTCGCCGTTCAGCCGCACGAGCGCATCGCCGACCTTGAAGCCGATCGTGTCGGCGTTCGAATCCGGGTTCACACGCACGACGCGGCCGCCGATCGACTGCAGCCGAAGTCGGGACGGGCCGAAATCGGCACTCTCGTTGAGATCGTCAGCTGCCTGGCTTCGTCCGCCGCCGAGCCGAGCGTGTCGATCACGAGCCAATGCGCGCGGTTGTGCGCGGCGCTGTCGCTCGTCTCCCATGTGAGCGTGTCCGGGCAGCGGGTCGCGCGCGGATGATCGCTGCACGAACGTCTCGAAAGTGATCCTCGACCTGCGGCCACCACTGCGTGTTGTGTCCGGCCTCCGGCTGCGGCTCGTAGACGAGCGTACACGCCGTGCTTCTGAAATGCTCGATGTGCGGATCGACGAGGTCCGTCGGATACAGCGGATCGCGGCCGCCGTTGACGATGAAGAACGGCTTGTTGCGGAGGTTGTTGCCGATACAGCGGACCGTCGATCTTCAGGCCGTCGCTGGCAAGGACCATCCAGAAACCGTTCAGCGGCAGAAAGCTGGCAAACGGCGTCGTCTCGCGCATGGCGACGTAGTAGGCGCCGGTGCCGCCGTCCGAAACGCCTGACACGACGACGCGGTTTTCGTCGATGTTGTAGGTCCGCTTGGCGGCATCGAGAATGTCGGCGAGGTTCAGCACCTGGTCGTCGCTCCACCACGGCGCGGCGTCCCACGCGTACGGCACGACGTAGATCTGCTCCGACGCCGGCGAGCGCGCCGATCGTGCCGGGACCGACGATGCGGTTCTCGGAGCGCATCATGACGCCGCCGTGCAGCTGGAAGCGGACCTGATACGCGCGCGCCGGATCGTAGGTGTCTGGAACGTTGAGGACGAAGTGGTGCTCGACGCCGTCAGCGGTCCGGTTGCTCAGCCGCACCTGTCCGGTCGGCTGGGTCGTGTAGGGCCGGCCACGTCGCAGGCGGCCGCATACGCACTCGTCGAAGCTCGACGCCGCTTTTGAGGATGGCGTCGACCTGCTGCTGCGCGTCCGTGGAATTCTTCGTCGACCAGAAGCGCCCAAACGCCGCATCCAGCGTGGCAGGTTGAGCGTCTAACAGCCCAGCGGTCGCGACCACGCGCGACAGCCGAGATCGCCAGTGCGCGAGCGCCCGGTTCGTCATGGCGCGAAATGTATAACATAATGAACGGAACCATGAGGCTGGCCGCTGTTCTATGTCGCGATTGCGCTCAGCGCGAGCCCTCCTGGCGGGCAGCAGCCGGCCAAACCGCCGGCCGAGCCACCTGCCGCCGCTTTCCTATGTCTGCCCGATGGCCGGCGACGAGGACGTCATCGAAGACAAGCCCGGCGTGTGCCGCAAGTGCGGCATGGAGCTCAAACCGACGCGTCCTCGACTCGGTGTGGACCTGCGCGACGCGGCCGCTGCTCGTGGTCGAGTCGAAGCCCGGGAAGTGTCCGGTGGACGGCACACCGCTCATGCAGGTGACGGCGGCGGTGTCGTGGACCTGCAACGACCAGCCGTCGATCGAACAGCTCGAGCCGGGCACGTGTCCGAACGGCGCGCGCGATGGTCAAGCGCGTACGCCGCCCGCGCGCACGGCAATCACAACCCGCAGCACGGCGGCCAGTTCTTCATGGCGCCCGACAACTGGCACCACGTCGAAGGTGCGTATCTCCGACCGGCGTGTTCCGGCTCTACCTCTACGACGACTTCACCAAGCCGCTGCCGCTCGAGTCAGGTGCGCGCCGTCACGGCGCGCGATCGTGACGAAGCAGACGTTCGACACGGCGACGAAGACGACCAAGGAACTCGGCCGCCGCGCCGCTCGTCCGCAACGGCCGTTTTCTGCGAGGCGCGCATCGGCAAGCTGGCGCTGCCGGCGCAGATGACGGCGAAAGTCTCGTTCAAGAAGGGCGGCTCCGAGCACGTGTTCGACTTCGCGTTCGAGGGGTTCTCGAAGGAGCCGCCCGCGCGGACGATACGACGGCTGCCACCAGGTGCGACGCACCGATCGCCGTCGCGGGTTCGCCGGAGCCTCGCCGAAGCTCGCCAGCACCAACGTCGAGCGAAGGCGGTGGAACGGTTGAGATCGCGCCAGCCATGGAGAACGCGCTGATTCCGGTGCCGATCCCGGAGACGGTTCCGGAGATCATGGCGCAGCTCGGACGCGCACCGATCAGATCCGCGCGCTTCATCGACCGCGGCTCGTTCGCCGAGCATCTACGTGCCGGCGTTTCAGGCCAAGGACTCGCGCTCGCGCTCGACGCGCGCAAAGACACGCTCCCCGCCGACAAGCGCAGGATCGCGCGAGCCCGCGATCGCCGCAGCTCGTGCGGTCCGGCGTACCTGCTCGACGCGTTCGGCGATCATCGGCAACAAGCAGCAGATCGCCGAGGCGCTTTCCGTCGTTCGCGGCGGCGGTCGAAGGACATCCAGGCGTCATTCCCGGAGAAGTGAACATGCGTCACGGTCCGTGTCGCATGTCTTTGCGCGTCTCATGGCGGTCTTCGCGTTCGCTCGACCAGCGCGAGCGAGGCGCACAAGCCGATCACCTCGAAATACACCTACAACGACGACGTGTTCCCGATCCTGCGCGATCGGTGCGCGCAGCTGCCACGTCGCCGGGCGGCGTCGCGCCGATGTCGCTGATGACCTACGAGGAAGCGTTCCCGTGGGCCGAGTCGATTCGCGCCGAGCTGGTCGCGGCGCACATGCCGCCGTGGCACGCCGACGAGGCGTTCGGCGAGCTGAAGCAGCGCGCACACGCTGTCGCCGCAAGGAGCTCGACGTCATCCTCACGTGGGCGACCGGCGGCAACCCGCGCGGCGCGCTCGATCAGAAGCTGCCGGCGGTCGACGCTGAAGAACGAGTGGACGATGGGCGCGCCGGACCTGGCGCTGCCGCTGCCGGCGGAGTTCACGCTCGCCGCCGACAAGATGGACGACACGCAGGAGTTCACGATTGCCGACCGGCATCGACGGAAGCCGCGATGGGTGCGCGCCGTCGACCTCCTGCCCGGCACGCCGTCGATCGTCCGCAGCGCGACGATCTACGTGAAAGGCGACGCGGCGGCGCCTGAGCCGGCCGGCGCCGGCGCCTGAGCGAGCGCATGCTCGCGCGGTGGCTGCCGGGCCAGGATCGCCGAGCCGCATCGGCACGGCGTCGCGTTCCGGCTGCCCGCCGGGCGCGCAGCTCGGCGTGCGCATCCACTACAAGAAGACGTGGCAGTTCGAAGGGAAGCCGCTGACCGATCGCAGCACGGTCGGCGTCTACTTCGCCAAGGCCGCGGCCGCGCAGGAGCTGCTGCTGGCGCTGCCGGTCGGCTCACTGCCGCAGCGTCGGCGGCGCGGATCAGACCGGTGACGTTCAGCCGCACGATCGACGAGGACGTCGCAGGCGCTGGCGCTCAGTCCCGATCAAGGTGCCGCCGCAACATCACGCTGCAGGTGGAAGCGGTGCGGCCCGACGGATCGCGCGCGCCGATGATCCGGCTGAACACACGCGCGCGACTGGGATCGCCGCTACTGGTTCGAGCAGCCCGATGACGCTGCCGCGCGGCACGCGCATCGAGGTCATCGCGACGCTGCAGGATCCGGATCTGCTGTCGGCCGCGTTCGCCGCGCCGACGGCCACGCCGCCCGGCGAGCGCGAACCGGCCGTCGAGCGTGCGGCTGTCGCTGAACGTCATTCCTGCGCAGCCAAAAGCCCGCGGCGCCCTGAGCCGAACGGCTCGATCGCTCGATGGCTCGACGTTGTAGGTTCAGCCGTCGCATTAGCGTCGAACGACGAGCGCAGCTGTCGAACCATCGAACGCCGACGTCGCTTCAGTGCACCACCTCGTCCTCTGACACCTCGTCGAGGCGCTCGAGGTGCGGGATCTCCAGACCGCGCACCGCATCAATCGCCATCCGCAGCGCATCGTCTGCCTTGCAGCGCGGGTTCTTCGATCGCAGGTCTCTTGCGCGTCGCGCGCAGCAGGCGCAGCACCTGCGCCCGGTCGAACCGCTGACCCTCGCAATGATCACAGAAGCTCATACCTTCATTCATGAAGGGATCCTGCACCTCGTCGCCGAGCTCGCACCACACGCTCTTGGTCTGCAGGTACTGGTGGACCGCCTCGATGCCGTTCTGCCGGCCGATGCCGCTCGACTTGTAGCCGCCGAACGGTGAGTTGAACGTCAGCGCGCGGTAGGTGTTGATCCAGACCGTGCCGGCCTCGAGCGCGCGCGCCATCTTGTGCGCGCGGTTGATGTCGCGCGTCCAGACGCCGGCGGCGAGGCCGAACTCGGTGTCGTTGGCCAGCGCGAGCGCCTCCGCTTCGTCGCGTGAACGGCGTCACCGCCAGCACCGGCCCGAACACTTCGTTGCTGCATCAGGAAGCTGTCCTTCGCCGGCCTGGTGCACGATGGTCGGCTCGATAGAAATAGCCGTCGGGAAACTCCGCCAGCTTCGGCCGCGCGCCGCCGCATGAGCAATCGCGCCGCCCTCCCTCGACGCGCGCGCCGCACCATCGACTCGTCCTTCTCGAGCTGCATCTTGGTCGCGACCGGTCCCATCTGCGTTTCGGCGAGCAGCGGATCGCCGATGGTGATCTGCCGGCGCGCGTGCGACCAGGCGGTCGACGAGACGGTCGTAGATCGGCTGCTGGATGTAGGCGCGCGATCCGGCGACGCACGTCTGCCCGGCGGCCGCGAAGATGCCGGCGAGCACGCCCGCTTCGGCCTGGTCGAGGTTGGCGTCGGCGAAGACGATGTTCGGGCTCTTGCCGCCGAGCTCGAGCATGCAGCTCGACGAGCCGCTGCCCGGCGCGCGCCGCGATCGCGCGGCCGGCGCCGACGCTCCCGGTGAACGACACCTTCGCGACCTTCGGATGATCGACGAGCGCCTCGCCGGTCTCGCGGAAGCCGGTGACGACGTTGATGACGCCGGCGGGGATGCCGGACTCCTCGGCCAGCCGCGCGAGCTCGATGGCCGACGCCGACGTGATCTCCGACGGCTTCAGCACGATCGTGTTGCCGGCGGCGAGCGCCGGCGCCAGCGACATCACCGCGATGAAGGTCGGCGAGTTCCACGGCGTGATCACGCCGACGACGCCGAGCGGCTCGCGCAGCGTGTAGTTGAAGATGCGTGCGGCGATCGAGCGGGATGACCGCGCCTTCGATCTTGTCGGCGAGGCCGCCGAAGTAATAGAGCCAGTCGCTGCACGGTGCGCGCCTGCGCGCGCATCTCGGCGAACGAGCTTGCCGTTCTGCTCGGTCTCGATCGCGGCGATGCGCTCGGCGTGCTCGGCGATCGTCTCGCCCCACTGCATCAGCAGGCGGCCGCGGCGCGTCGGCGACAGCGCGCTCCACGGGCCCTCGCGAAACGCCGTCGACGCCGCCGTCACGGCGTGATCGACGTCCTCGGGCCCGGCCAGCGCGAACGGTCCCCCACGGGCCGCCGGTCGTGGATTGAATGCGGTAAAGCGTCCGCCCGTCCGCCAGCGGGAACGTCGTCGTCCGTTGATGTGATTCAGCGTACTCGTGCACGAAGCCTTCAACACAATCGCACGCAGAATTCGCAGAATACGCAGAGTAAGACAGTGGCTCTGGCGAATCTCCGGCGTGTTCTGCGTGGAAACGCTTTCACAAACATCGCCCGCCGTCCACTTCTAACACAACACCCGTCACGAAGGCTGCCTCGTCGGACGCGAGATACACCATCGCGCTTGCGACGTCCTCCGGCGTGCAAAGCCTGCCCAATGGAATCGTCGACAGAAACCCGGCGCGGTGGGCGTCCGTCGCCGCCAACGAACGTGGCGAGCATCGGCGTGTCTGCCCGGACCGGGACACACCGCGTTGACGCGGATGCGATCCGGGGCCAGCTCGATGGCCATCGACTTCGTCGCGATGAGCGCCGCGCCCTTGCTGCTGTTGTAGGCGAGTGCAGGTTCGGCCGCGGACGAATCGCCGCCACCGACACGGTGTTCAGAATGACGCCGCCGCCCTGCCGTCTGCATGATCGGGACGGCATGACGCGCGGCCAGGAAGATCGCCTTGGCGTTGACCGCGAACAGCCGATCCCACTCCTCTTCGCTGGTCTCGACCAACGACTGCGGCGCCTGCGGGCGCCGGCGTTGTTGACCAGCACGTCGAGCCGCCCGAACCGCGCGACGGCGGCGTCGATCATCGCGTGCGCGTCGGCCCGCGGGCGACGTCGGCAGATTGAAAGACCGCTGCGTCACCCAGCTCCCGCGCGATCGGCTCGCCGCGGTCGGCGCGGCAGTCGACGACCACGACCCGCGCGCCTTCCTCGACGAACCGGCGGCAGATCGCGGCCCCGAATCCCGAGCCGCCGCCCGTAACGACCGCGACCTTTTCAGTTAGACGCATGATTCGGACATGCGGGGCGTCCGCCTTAGCGCGGACCCCGCGGCGACCGTCGTTGGGTCCGGCTAAAGCCGGACGCCCGGCCAGAACAAGGCGCGGACGCCCGTGCCGAAAACGGGCAAGCGTCAAAATAGTCCCGGGGTTCCATCGACGACGAGCGTCGCACCCGTGGCCGCGCCGGACCTGATCGACCGTGACGCCTTCGGCGAGTTCGCGCAGCACCAGCCCGCGCTGCGGTGACGTCGATCACGGCGCAGCTCGGTGACGATCAGGTGGACCACCTTCAGGCCGGTCAGCGGCAGCGTGCACTGCTTCAGGATCTTGTGGCCGCCGTCCTTCGTCGTGTGCTCCATCGCGATGATGACGCGCTGCGCGCCGGCCACCAGATCCATCGCGCCGCCCATCCCCTTGACCATCTTGCCGGGGATCATCCAGTTCGCGAGGTTGCCCGTCCTGATCGACCTGCAGCGCGCCGAGCACCGTGAGGTCGATGTGGCCGCCGCGCACCATCGCGAACGAGTCGGCGCTGCTGAAATACGACGCAGCCCGGCATCTCGGTGACGGTCTCCTTGCCGGCGTTGATCAGATCGGGATCGACCTCCGTCGTCGGTCGGATACGGCCCGATGCCGAGCAGGCCGTTCTCGGAGTGCAGCGTGATGTGCACGCCCGGCGGGATGTGGTTCGCCACCAGCGTCGGCATGCCGATGCCGAGGTTGACGTAGTCGCCGTCCTTCAGCTCGCGGGCGACCCGCTTGACGATGCGTTCCCGAATGTCAGACATGTCGGCTGTCACGCTGGCTTCGCAGACACGAAAGGCAATCACGAAGACACGAAGACACGAAGGTCCCTGCAAGGTCTTCTTCGTGTATTTCGCGTCGTTCGTGGTTGCATCTGTTCTAGTGTCAGTCGCTTCAGCTTGCCGGTTCGTTTCTCGATGCGCTTCTCGTAGCTCGGCGCCCTGCAGGATGTGCCGCACGAAGATCCCGGGCGTCACGACGTGGTCGGGGTCGATGTCGCCCGGCTCGACCAGCTGCTCGACCTCGGCGATGGTGACCTCCGCCGCGGTCGCCATCACCGGGTTGAAGTTGCGGGCGGTCTGCCGGTAGACCAGATTGCCGTCCCGATCGCCTATCCAGGCCTTCACGAAGGCGAAATCGGCGGTCAGCGGCGGTTCGAGGACGTAGGGCTGTGCCGTCGATGGTCCGCGTTTCCTTGCCCTCGGCGATGAGCGTCCCATAACCGGTCGGCGTGAAGAAACCGCCGATGCCGGCGCCGCCGGCGCGAATCCGCTCGGCAAACGTGCCCTGCGGCACGAGCTCCACCTCGAGCTCGCCGGTCAGGAACTGCCGCTCGAACTCCTTGTTTTCCCCGACATAGGTCGAAATCATCTTGCGGACCTGGCGCGCGCGCAGCAGCACGCCGATGCCGAAATCGTCCACGCCGGCGTTGTTGCTGATGACGGTCAGGTCCGCTGGTCCCGCGCGCGTGGAGGGCGGCAATCAGGGTCTCGGGGATGCCGCAGAGGCCGAAGCCGCCCATCATGATGGTCGCGCCGTCGGGGATGCGCGCGACCGCCGTCGTCGGCGCTCGCCAGCACCTTGTTCATCGCACGGTATTCTATCAGAGTAAGATGCTCGTCCCATTTGATGCATCCTGACCTCGAACAAGCCATCAGCTTCCACGAGTCGATCGTCGCCGAAGGCGGAAAGGCGCTGGTCGGCTACGAAACCGCAAAGGCGCTCGCCAACGTCGTCCTGATGTCGGAGATTCCGACCTCGTACGACAAGAAGGAACAACGCCAGGTCAACGCCGGCAACCTGCTGCTGCGCGGCGTGCCCGGCGTCGGCAAGACGTTCTTCGGCGTGATCCTCGCGGCGATCAGCAACGCGAAGTTCGTGCGGCTGCAGGGCCGCGCCGACCTCGCAGCCGACCGAAGTGGTCGGCTTCCAGATGATCAACCCGGCCACCGGCGAGCTGATGACCGAGTTCGGTCCGCTCGTCGAGGCGGAGGTCATCCTGCTCGACGAAATCAACCGCATCCCGCTCAAGTCGCAGAGCGCGTTCCTCGAAGCGCTGCAGGATCGGACCGTGACGGTCGGCAAGACGACCTACGAGCTGCCGGCGTTCAGCTTCGCGATCGCGACGATGAACCCGGTCGAGCTCGGGCAGGGCACGTTCCCGCTGTCGGAAGCGGCCACCGATCGGTTCGCCATCATGGTGAACATCGGCTACCTGCCGCCCGAGGAGGAAGCCAAGCTCGTGCACTTCGACTTCAAGAAGGTGCGGCTGAACGAGCTGATGTCGAAGGAGCGGATCGTCCAGCTGCGCGGCGCGATCAACGAGCAGGTGTTCCTGCACGCAGCGCCTCGGCACATACATCCAGCGGCTGGTGGCGGCGACCCGGCCGTACAACCCCGACACCGACTGGAACGTCGCACTCGCCGTCGGAGCTGGTCGAGCACGGCGTCGATCTCGGCGCCGTCGCCGCGCGCGATCATCTGCTGGGGCCGCCTGGCGAAGGTGTGGGCGCTGCTGGTGCGGAAGCGGACCGAGGTCTACCCGGAGGACATCCAGGATCTCGCGCTCTACGTCCTCGGCCACCGCATCTGGCTCGGCCCGCACGCCGCCAGCCACGGGCTGACGACCGACAGCGTGATCGCGGACGTCATCGAGCGGGTGGCGATTCCGTGAAGTGTCAAGTCTGAAGTCTGAAGTCGAAGTCTGATGCGAACGAGAGCAGGACGTCGAGCCGTTCGTCAACCTGTCGGAGCTCGACCGAAATCGAGCTGCTGATCATGCGCCGGATGCGCGAGTTCACGATCGGCGAGCACCGCAGCCTGTTCCACGGGTCGGGGCTTCGACTTCGTCGGCCTGCGCGACTGGCAGCCGGGCGACCGGACTGTCGAACATCGACTGGGCGCAGTCGACGCTCACCAATTTCAGCCCGATGGTGGTCCGCGATTACGAGCAGCGCAGCACCGCCAACGGTCATCGCCGTCGCCGACGCGATCGCTGTCGACCCGCTGCGGCATCGACGGCGTGCCGATCGCCGCGGCGATCGCCCGCGCCATCGGCACCATCGGCATGTCGGCGGTGTTCTTCCAGGACACGTTCGGCCTGATCACCTTCGACGCGAAGTTCGATCAGCTCGCCGCGATCCGCCCGCGCATCGGCAAGAACCAGGTGATCCACTGCCTCGAGGCCTATCAGTTCCAGCACCGGCCTGCAGCCGCTGAAGCGCGCCGACAGCCTCAGCATGTCGCTCGCCGGCTTCATGCGGCGGACGTCGATGGTGCCGGTCATCTCCGGACTTCCTGTTCGACGACGCCGCCCGACGGTCCTGCAGGAGCTCGGCCAGCTCAACTCGTCGCACGACGTGTTCATCGTGCTCATCGACAGCGCGTTCGCCTTCGAGCTGCCGTCGAGTCTCGGCCGGCTGGATCGAAGCGTTCGACGTCGAGACCGGCAGGGCGCAGGTGCTGTCGCGGCACGCGCTGCGGCGCGCTGTCGTCGCGCACGCGGGCTGGCAGGACGATGTCGCGCGCGATGGCGAAGGACGACGACCTCGACGTCCTGCGCATCGGCGTCGACGAGCAGCAGACCACGATCGCGCTCAGCGAGTTCATTGCCGAGAGACGACTTCAGCAAAGTGGAGTGCTCGCAGCGTCAAAGCCAGCCACGGAGGACACTGGATGAATGGTGGAGAACTGAGGACAGGATTCTTCTGATAGACAGTGTCCTCCGTTTGCGACCGTGACCTCCGTGGTAGGCGCTGGTCGTCTCATCGACGCTGGTGACGCCGCTGCTGCGCGCGCAGACCGTCGAAACCGATCCGCTGCAGTGCTGGTGGCGCACGAGCGCCGGCGCGGTGCGCGTCGGCGAGCCGTTCTCCGTCGTGCTCACCTGCGCCGTGCTCGAAACCGACGCGGCGACGGTGGTGGTCGACCAGTCGCAAGCTCGAGCCGTCGGTGGTGCAGTTCGCCCCGTTCGAAGTGCTGGGCGGCCAGCACGGCGCCGACCTCCACACCGACCTGCGCCGCTTCTTTCAGTACGAATACCGCCTCCGGCTGATCGCCGAGGGTCTGTTCGGCAAGGACGTGCCGCTGCCGGAGACGCAAGCTCACCTACCGCGTGCAGAGCAAGGTCGGCGACAAGACGCGTCGATCCAGGGGCGCGATCAGAGCTACCTGCTGCCGGCGCAGTCGGTGCGCGTGTTGTCGCTCGTGCCGGCCGACGCCGCCGGACATCTCGCGACGCGTCCGCGGGAAACGTTCGCCGACCTCGACCAGCGCGCGTTCCGCGCCAACCTGTTGATCGTGATCGGCGGCGTGCTGTTCGCGCTCGCCGGCCTGCATGGCGCTGCTCGCCCTGGTTCGCCTCTTCACGCGGCTCCGGAAACCGTCGACCGCTGCGCAGCAGCTGGTGTCGGACGGCGCCATCCTTCGTGCGGCGGGACGTGAGCTGTCGGCCGTGCAGCGCGAGCGCGAGGGCGCGAGCTGGACGCCGGATCTTGCCGCTCGCGCGCTGGCAGCGCTGCGGGTGGCCGGCGGCCTGCGCGCTCGGCCGATCCGGTCGCGCGCACGCGAGATTCCGACGACGCCCGGCGCGGATCATCCCCGACGGCGCGGGCGCGCTGACCGTCGGCTCGGGATGGCTGGGCCGCAAGAAGATCATCGTGTCCGGCGCCGCCACGCCGCGGTCGCTCGCCGTCCGAGCGCGCGCGCGGACTCGGCACCGAACGGCGAGTCGAGCGCTCCTCGAATCGCTCGATCCGCGCGCTCGCGCACTTCACGACCGCGCAGTACGGCCGCGCCGACGACGCTGGACACGTGCTGCGCCTCGACGAGGCGCTCTCACCGCCGGACGCAGCTGCCGTCAAGCGGGTCGCGTTCGAGCAGACTCTGGTTCATGCGAAAGCTCGGCCGGCGGCCGCCGCCGCGCGAAGTGGAAGCCCGCGCGTGGTCCCGATAACGCAGGTTCCCACGCTGATCTCGCGACACGATCTTCGAGTGGCGCAACACGCGCGCCGCCGACGCTGCTGTTCCTCCATCGCGACATCGCCATTCTGACGCTCGTCGTGATCGGCGGCCTGTCGATCGCCGTCCTCGCCGGCCGCGCGCTGACGCGCGCAAGGCCGGGCGGACGCAGGTGGCGCTGCCCGCAGTGCTCGAATGGAGCGGCGGGCCGACATTCTTCTCGACCTCGTTCATTCGCCACGGCGCGCTGCTGCTGTTCCTCGCGGGCATGCCCTTCTTCGTGATGGCGCTGGCCGATCCGTTCTCGTCGCATCACCCGCGAGGACGTGTCGTTCCCGGGCCGCCGCATCGCCGTGATGATCGACGCCTCGTCGAGCATGATGGCGCGCTTCCCCGCGGCCAACCTGAACAAGAAGGCGCCGAACGAAGCGACGTTCTTCACCACCGTCGCCGCGGCCGAGGCGTTCATCAGGCAGCGCATCAACGGCAAATACTCACGACCTCATCGGCCTCATCGAATTCGGCGACGAAGCCTACGTCGTGACGCCGTTCACGACCGACTACGAGAACATCCTGCTCAGCCTGTCGCTCATCGGCGACTGGACCGAGTTCATGAAATTCCCCGATCAGGGACGACGATCGCCGCCGCGGTCGGAGCAGGGGACGGGGCTGTTCAAGGCGTTCGACTTCCTCGACGCGTCCGGCAACCTGATGGTGCTGTTCACGCGATGGCCAGGATACGCAGGTGACAGATCCACGGCATGCCGGTGCAGGAAATCATCGATGAGCGCCGTGCAGACGAAGATCCCGGTCTACATGATCCGCACGAGCTACAACAAGGCGCTCGGCGGCGTGCTGCCCGACGACATCTGGAAGCCGGCGATCGAATCGACCGGCGGCAAGTTCTACGCGGCGGAGAGCGAGTCGACGATTCTCGAGGCGATCAAGGACATCGATCGCCGATCGACCGGGCGCGTCGACATCCGGCGCTACAGCACGCAGCGGCCGAAATTCGGACCCTACGCGTTCATGGCGACCAGCTTCTGGACGATCGCCCTGTTCCTGCAACTGACCGTGCCGTATTTCAGGAAGTTTCCGTGAGGTCATCATGAGATCGGTTGTCATCCCGTTGATCCTGGCCATCGTGCTCGGCGCCGCCGGCGGCGTGTTCTGGATGGTCGGCCAGGCCGATCGCCGCGTCGCCGACGTGCATCATCAACTGGCGACGCTGCAGTGCACGCGGCCGCCGCCGATGCCGGCGCTGACGTCGAGGGTCCCTCGATCTCGAGCGGCGGCTGCCGGTCGTCGGCCGGCAGGCCACCGTCGACGTGCACGACGCGACGACGACGGCCCGCTACTGGGGGTCGGACTACGCCAGGCGATGCAGCCGCAGCACGACGCCAACGGCACGGTGACCGACACCGATCCCGCCATGCTGCTGCTCGCCGCCAACGCGGCGTTCCGCGCCAGCCAGGCGTCGCCCGATCGCGCCGAAACCGTGCGGCGGCTCGACGGCGCGATCAAGAGCTACGTCGAAGCTCTGAAGGTCAACGGGCAGGACGTCAACACGGCGTTCAACTACGCGAGTACACTGGTGCGGATGCGCGACGCGCTCGGCAAAGCGCGCGCCGTCGGCGCCGAAGGCCGGCGCCGTGTCAAACAGGCGGCGCTCGAGGCGATCTGACTTGCCCGCCGGCCCCACACTGCACGGCCATCCCGGCGGCCCAGCCGACGAAGACCGAGATGAGCCAGTTCAAGATCGTCATCCCGAAGCGCGGCGATGAGCGCAAGGACAACCCTGAAGCCGGGAAAAGGTGGACAGAAAGATTCGAAAAGGGCTAGGGATTCGAGTTCAGATTTCAGGATTTCAGGATTCGTCGATGGTCAGATGCTGCCAACTTCTAGTTCGATCTCGAGACAGCGTTGCGCTTCGCCCAGCGCCGGAGTATCTCTGGCTGCTGATTGCCGCCGGGGTGTTGCTGATCATCTGGGTCTGGCAGCTGACGGCGCGGCGGCGCGACGCTGCGGCGCTACCGGCAGCATCGCCGGCTGCCGGTCCGCGAACGCTTTCCGATCTTCGGCAACCTCGTGTTCTGGCTGTGTCTGATCGCGGCGTGCGCGTGCACGATCCTCGCGCTGGCGCGGCCGGTCGCGGCGGCGGCGCTGGTGCGCACCGCCGGCGTCGATCTGGTCATCCTGCAGGACGGCTCGGCGTCGATGCGGACGCCCGACGTGTCCGGGCGACCGCTGGCAGCGCGTCGATCCGGTTTCTGCGCGTGCTCGGCGAATCGCTGCGCCTGGCGCGACGATCGCATCGCGATGGCGCTGTTCGCGCACATCGCGTCGCCGCAGATGCGGCTGACCAAGGATCCGAACACGTATCTTCTTCTTCCTCGATCACCTTGAGTCGCGAGTCGCCGTTCCGTCTCGAAGACGACACGACCTGGGACACCAACATCGAGCTCGGGCATCGCCTGGGGCATGCGGCTCGATCGAGAAGGACGAGGAGCTGTACGGCAAGTCGCCGAACGCGAAGGCGTTCGTGCTGGTGTCCGACGGCCAGGCGTGGAGCGGCGAGGTCGCCCGAGTCGCTGCGCCTCGCGCGCGGGCGCAGACATTCCCGTCTTCGTCGTCGGCGTCGGCACGACCGTGGGCGGCCGCATCCCGGAACCGCCGCGCAACCCGCGCGACACGACGCCGCCGACCCCGCCGATTCGCTCGACGCTCGACCGCTCGTCGCTCACGCAGATCGCCAACGCCGGCGGCGGCGAGTACCTCGAGCTCGATCGCGAAGGCGACCGCGAAATCGCCAACCGCATCGTCGACGCGCGCGCCGGCGCGCGGGATCGCGCGGCGTGCGAGGTGGAAAACGAGGAGCTCTACTGGCGGCTGCTCTTCGCTGCGGCGGTCGTTCATCGCGGCCGGATTGCTCTTCCTGCAGGAGCGCGTCGGAGCTGTGGCTGCAGGCCGCAGGCGCCGGCGTCGCGCTCGCCGTTCTGTGGACGCTGACGCGCTGAACGGTGCTTGGTGCTAAGTGCTTGGTGCTGGTGTCGCAGCACAGCGCCCAGCGCACTTAGCACCGGCACTAACCTCGAGCACCCAGCACTCAGCACCCAGCACTCAGCACCCAGCGACCCAGCACCCAGCACCCAGCACTCCGAGCACCCAGCACTCGAGCCACCAGCACTCCAGCACCTAGCACCACAGCACCACTTTTCCGTTCCCACAACCACGCCGCGCCGCGGACGCCGCTCGGAGTCGCCGTGCGTTCGCGCGAACCAGGCGCGTGGTCGCGCGATCGGAGAAGATGTGCGGCGCCCACAGCGTCGGCACGTTCATCGTACAGCCGATCGATGTTCGAGAGCCCGCCGCCCAGCACGATGACCTCGGGATCGATCACGTTGATGATCGAGGCAAGCGCGCGCGCCATGCGCGCTTCCGTAGCGATCGAGCGTCGCGCACGCCAGCGCCTCGCCCGCGGCGGCGCGGCGACCGCGATCGTCCTCGACCGTCACGCCGTGGCCGGCAGGCGTGCGCGATAGTCGCGCGACAAGGCCCGGCCCGACAGGAACGTCTCGATGCAGCCGCGACGGCCGCAGTAGCACGTCCGGCCCGGCCGCTCCTCGTCGGTCATCGCCGGCAGCGGAGTTGTGTCCCCACTCCCCGCAATCGCGTTGGCGCCCGTGACGACGCGACCGTCGATCACGAGGCCGCCGCCGGTTCCGGTGCCCACGATGACGCCGAAGACCGGCGAGGCGCCGGCCGCGGCGCCGTCGACGGCCTCCGAGACAGCGCGAAGCAGTTGGCGTCGTTGGCGAAGCGGATGCGGACGAGTCGAGCAGGCGCGGCAGATCATCGGCCGAGCGGCTGGCCGTTCAGCCACGTCGAGTTGGCGTTCTTGACGAGGCCGGTGGCCGGGCGAAGATCGTGCCGGGCATGCCGACGCCGACTGAGCCGCGCTCGCCCGATGCTGCGCTCGATCTCGCGCACGAGACCGGTCGACCGCGCGCGAGCTGTCGCGGCGTAGTCGCCGCGCGGCGTCGAAACGCGTTCGCGCACGCAGCACGACACCGCGCGTCGTGCGATCGCGATCCGCTTCGATCTTGGTGCCGCCGAGGTCGATGCCAATCCCGCATGCGTAGCGTGGCTATCTTCTCGCCGCTCGGCTTCAGCCTCACGCGTTCCACGAAGCACACAGATGGAGCGCGAGTGCTTTAGCCGAGCGATAAGATGCTTACCATCGACGGATATGACGATTCGTCTCTGCATGCGGCCGTGCTGGGCATGACCTGCGCGATCGCGATCGGGTGCGCGGGCCGGTGGTTCGGCACCGACGCCTGCAGGCGCGTCGCCGCCGACGCCACAGGCGTTTCTCGACACGCGTCGAACGCCACGCTGCTCAAGCTGGGCATCGCGCAGGGACAAGCCGGCTGGACCCGGCAGGACTTCATCACCGACGACACCGAAGGCCATCGCCGCGCGCGTGAATCAGGAATTCGCCGACGCCATGGCGCAAGTTCGCGAAGAGGCGGTCCGAGTTCGACAAGGTCGACGGTGCCCGCGGACCAGCGCCGCCAGCTCACGCTGCTGCAAAGGTGGCGCTCGTGCTGGCGCCGCCGTGCTGATCGAAGGAATCCGAAGAGCTCTCGAAGATCATGGCGGGGCTCGAGTCCGCATACGGCAAAGGGCAAGTGGTGCGCCGACGCGTCAAGCCGGACGACGTGCAAGAACATCGACGACATCGCGAGGATCCTGGCCGAGTCGCGCAACGAAACGAGCTCCGCGCCGGCCTGGGAGGGCTGGCACACCATCTCGCCGCCGATGCGCAGGACTACGCGCGCTTCGTCGAGCTGCTCGAACAAGGGCGCGAAGGAGCTCGGCTTCGCCGACACCGGCGCGATGTGGCGCGCGAAGTACGACATGCCGCCCGACGAGTTCACCAAGGAGCTCGATCGGCTCTGGGATCAGGTGCGGCCGCTCTACCTGAAGCTGCACGCCTACGTGCGGATGAAGCTGCGCGCGAAATGCGGCGACGCCGTGCCGGCAGCGGCCCGATGCCGGCGCACCTGCTCGGCAACATCTGGGCGCAGGACTGGACGAACGTCTACCCGCTGGTCGCGCCGGCCAACGCCGATCCGGGCTTCTCGCTGACCGACATCCTGAAGAAGCGGCAGATGACCGGCGCTCGACATGGTCCGGGCCGGCGAGCGCTTCTACACCTCGCTCGGCTTCGCGCCGCTGCCGAAGACGTTCTGGGAGCGCTCGCTCTTCGTCCGGCCGAAGGATCGCGAGGTCGTCTGCCACGCCAGCGCGTGGGACATCGACTCTGCAGACGACATCCGCATCAAGATGTGCATCGAGCCGACGGCGGAGGATTTCACCACCATCCACCACGAGCTCGGGCACAACTTCTATCAGCGCGCCTACAAGGACCATGCCGGTGCTCTTCCGCGACAGCGCCAACGACGGCTTCCACGAGGCGATCGGCGACACCATCGCGCTCTCGGTCACGCCGGAATACCTCGTCAAGATCGGCCTGCTCGACAAGGCGCCCGGACACGTCGCGCGACATCGGGCTGCTGATGAACACGCGCGCTCGAGAAGATCGCGTTCCTGCCGTTCGGCCTGCTGATCGATCAGTGGCGCTGGAAGGTGTTCGCCGGCGAGGTCACGCCGGCGGACTACAACAAGGCGTGGTGGGACCTGCGGCTGAAGTACCAGGGCGTCGCGCCGCCGTCGGCGCGCGGCGAGAGTTCTTCGATCCCGGGCGCCAAGTACCACGTGCCCGACAACACGCCGTACACGCGCTACTTCCTCGCCGACATCCTGCAGTTCCAGTTCCACCGCGCGCTGGCGCAGGCCGCCGGCTGCACGACTGCCGCTGCAACCGCTGCTCGATCTACGAGAGCAAGGCCGCCGGCGAGCGGCTGAACGCGATGCTGTCGATGGGACTCTCGCGGCCGTGGCCGGAAGCGCTCGAGGCGCTGACCGGATCGAAGCAGATGGACGCGACGGCGATCCTCGACTACTTCGCGCCGCTGTCGACAGTGGCTCGACGAACAGCTCAAGGGAACCGTGGGATGGTGAAACGGAGGGCCAGATGAAAGTCCTCGACCTGATGGTTCCCATACAGAGGTCTACTCGATTCCCAAGACGCGACCGTGCACGATGCCGCGCGCCTGCGCGAGCGGCAGATCCGCGCGGTCGGCGTGCCCGACGCCGACGCCGCCTGGTCAGCGTCGTGTCCCAGAGCGACATTTCCGACAGGTAGCGGCCGAAAACAAGTGCCCGGCGTGGATGCGCGTCACCGAGATCGCGAGCACCAGCCTGGTGCGGTCGCCCGACCGGTCGCTCACCGAGTGCCTGCGGCTGATGGAGCAGCACATCTACCATTTGCTCGTCGTCGACGAGGGCGGCGGCTACCGCGGCGTGCTGTCGGTGACCGACCTGCTGACAGTGATCGCCTCCGACGAGAAATCGCGCGCCGACATGCTCGAGGCGTTTCTGTTCGAAAGAACCACGGGTCAGTGAGATACGTCTGAAGCGCGCTATGGATCAGCGGGCTTCGTGCCTTCGTCTTCGTGGCCATTCACCATATTGCCGCAGGCTGGGGTTATCGCTCCCGCACGCGCAGACGATCGACGCTGCGCCCAGGTCCTGGCCAAACGCGACGACAACTGGAAGAAGCTGCAGCAATCATCTCGACGAGCACGAGGCGTCATCTCCCGCGGCCGACGCGCCTGCCGATCTGAAGCGACCGCCGCGATACACATAATCCGCGACGGCTTTCGTCCGCAGTCCGGTCAGGCAGCAGCGTCGCGGAGATCGATCGACTCGTGCTCGTCGAGGATGGCGCTGCTGCAGCTTCTTCCGAGATATCGTCGCGACCCCAGCTCAGAACGCATCGGCGGCACGTCGATCGTCTGCGCTCGTGAAACTCTTAGCTCGCGGCGCAGTGGCCGCAGCCTGGCTGGCGCGATCCAGCGCTCGGGCGTATCTCTGACCGTGATTCTTTCGGAAGCTTGCCCCTCGAGCATGATCGGCGCATTCGTCGAACGTCACCGTCGGCAGGTCGATCACCGCGGCTCGCCGCGGCCTGGAAGCGACGGCGGATAACAGACAACGCTCCATCAGCCGCAGGCACTGGTGGCGATCGAAGGCGGTATGCTGATCTCGTGACGCGCCACTCCAGTCGGCCGCCCCACGCTTGTCAGGCTCAACAAACTGCGGCTGACGTTGCCGGCTGCCGGCAGTTATCTTCGCGCCGCAGCGCCTGGCGCGTAAATCGAGTTAGACATAAGTACGATCGGATCAGAGGGATCCACCGTCGAGCCACTTTGTGAGAATCGCGATAGCGTCCACATCTGTCAGCGTCTCCGGCTCCTGCCACGCTGGCCATCGACAGCATGGCGTTGAGCTGGCCGGCATCGCGCGCTCGAGATCGAGCGCCGGTGCGGCGGCAGCCGGCGGCCTCGGCACGGTGAGAACGGAACCTCGCGGCAAAAAAGCACGTGCGGCATTATCGGGGACGTGAGTAGCTCAGCGCCCGGATCAACTCCTCGCCACCGCGGCGACTGCAACGCGTCTGGCCACGCCTTCTTACCAGCCGGCGGTCGGTTATGCTCGCTTCGGCAGGCCACTCCATCACCACTGATCGAGCGGCCCAGCGGCTGAACCGCTCGGCGCTTCGTCGGCGAATCTGCTGAACTGGTAGTGTCCGGGCGCCAGTGCGTCACCTGTGGCGTCGTGGTATAAAGCAACGGCAGATCAAGGCGCGCTGATGGTTGATGCCCGGCTCGTCGGATCGTAAGATTGGCCGCGTCATCGTGCGCAAGATGACGTCACGCGCTTGGCGCTCACCTTTCGACCTTGCGCAGCGAGCGCTCCCGGGGCCGTTTTCGACAGCGGCGCGACAACCAGAGAACCTCATCTTGTCGCTTCTTCGAAATCGATGACGGAATCGTATAATGAGCGATCCTGCCCAGTCTCCCTTGGCTGCGGGCGCATCAGACACGGCTGCGGCAACTAAAATACTTCAGCGTGCGGCTCATGCGTAGACGTGCAGAAAGCGGACGGACAATGAGCCGCGTCCTCCTTATTATCTCGGAAGATATCATGCATTCTATTTATTCGAGGCGCGGCAGCGCTGATGTAGTTTAATCGCGCATCCTTAACTGTCGTGTCGCCCGGCCTTCCCATGCCTGCCGTTGCGCGATAGGATCTTGCAATTGTGTCTTGCACATGGAAGAAGGCGGAGTCAGAGGCTTGACTTGATCCTTACCTTTACCTTTGCCTCACGCTCAGCCCACCATGATGACTCACCGGATCGCCCGGCGGCTTCCAGCGCGCCGCAGCTTCGGCGTGGCTGTCACGCGTGCCATCGAGATCGAACCTTCTTTCGCGGCAACCTCGGCGAAATTCCTGATTCGCGCGGCAACGTGGGTCGGTGATGAAAGTGCCAGCTGAGACTCGGCAGCTATCTGCGTCGGCACTGTCGGTCGGCGTCACCCGCCGCGTACCACGCACTTTGTCGCGATCGCGCGGGTCGTACCTGCAGCAGACTCATCCTCCTGCGATCATAACGTATTATTAATGAGGGGCATGCTGGCGCAGGATCGCGTGTCATCATCGCGCATTCCGCATTGCGCCGCGACCTCGCGATCTGCTAATCAGATCGGCGCCTGGCATCGGCGACCGCGGCATCATGCGATTCGCCGCCGGACATGATCGCGGCGATAAACTAAGCGTGCTCGGCGACCAACCTTTCGCGCTCTGAAGCCGGGCGACAACGACGCGTCAATCATCGCCGGGCGTCGACCGACTTCGCGATCGTCACCATTAGGTGATGGGTACGTGGTAACAGCTGCCGGAGGCCATCTGCGTCGTATATCCTGACATGACTATCGACTAGCGGCAGTGTTCGCGAAAACGCCGCAGCGCGCGTCACTGAAACGCGCTGCCGTCAACGATGAGATAAATCTGAAACCATCAATCGACTTTGAACGTCCGGCAGTAACGGCTTCCACACACCTCCGATCGCTTGCCGCGCGCCAATCCCGCGCCACTCGACAGAAGCGGCACTGCGAGTACCGTGTGCGGCGCGTGGTGCTCTTCGCCAGCTTTAGCCAGACCGTATCACCTGAGGCCAGACCTCCATTACCCTTGATGTTCCTTCACCAGTGTATCTTACTCCATGCTTACCAATATTGCGTCGACGGCAGCCGCCAGTAAACTAGTTTTCATTTGCACGCCGCGCGACCGGCGCGGCTACGGTCGCGGTCGCAGCCCCTGCGATCGAGCTTCGGGTGATCGCCGCCGCCGGCAGACGAGCGTGGCAATCTTGATCGGCGGGGGCTTTGGCGTCGTGTCGCAGGCTTCAAATCGCCATTGCTGTGAGGAAGTCGCGCCCGCCGGCAATCGCGGCCGTCACCACCCAGCGCCGACTTTCCAGCTCCTCGTCGGCGCTCGATGTCCCAGGCCAGCGCCAGTATCCCCAGATCGTGAGCAGATATTATCGAGGAAGAACGTCGTTCAGGTCGCCTGATCACTGCGCTGTAACGGCACGGCGCGGACAGCGCCATCGCTGATACGTCCTCGCCGCGCCAGCTTCCCCGAGCGCGGCGCGCTGCCGATCGCATCCAGCCTCCTGGATCACGGACGCCGGCGGTGAGCCAGCGCGGCCGCCGCCACCGCTTCCAGCGTTTTTGCGCTGTCAGCGCTGTTGGTGCCAGTCGTAAGCGGCCGACATTCTCCACCGGCTGGCACCGGCATCGCACACCGCATCGTTGAAGCTGATCGCCCAGGCGCATCGCTGTTCTCCAGCTTCACGCTTCGAATCGAGTGTTGGCGGCGATCTGTGCGAATCCTGCGGATCTTCTGTCCACCACTCCGCTTCCGTCACCGGATATTGCGCTTCGATCAATCGGTCGCTACCGTCGGTGGGCCACCGGGGTGGCACCGTGCGCGTGAGATGATCGAGCGCCGCCTGCGCTCACGGCGCCGCCTTCGGCATCGAGGCGCGCTACGGTGTGCTCATGGTGAAGGCCGTGTTGACGTCTGCGCGTTGACCTTCGACTGATCGCCGTCAGGCCGCCTGCGCAGCCCGGCGCGATCAGTGACGCCTGGCTGTTTGGGCTGCCGTTGACGTCAGTGTCATGCCATAATAGCGCGGCTGGCGATCCGGCTGGCCGTCGTCGTCGCGTCGTGCGCGTCGGCAATGGCGCTGAGATCAGGGCGCCTCGACGTCGGCAACGACACCGCCGCGTCTGATGCCAGTTGACGTCGGCGACCTGGCCGACTCGCAGCCGGATCCAACGGGACAATCATGATGACCTCTGAAGTAATGACGGTCTTTGCAGAAACAGGCGATCGTCAACGGTAGGGCTGGGTCTGCTGCGCGCGCCCGTGAAATCGATCGTGTCTTGATCGCCTCAGTCGACTCGCTCGCGTCGCCGGTCAGTCGCCGACCAGCCGTGCGGATCAGACGGGGAATAACGCTCATCGATCTCCTGCACCGGCATGCCAACCTGCGTGTCCTAATGAACAGCACCATCCAAATTGCCAGCCTTAATTGATCCACACCGCGATCGAGGAGATTTCGGTCACCGACGAGCGGTGTTCGTAGTCGGTGGTGAACGTCACCGCATCGCCGGAATTCAGGCGTGGGGAACGCCGATGAATCTTGCGTGCTGTGATGAACGCTCGACGGCGATGGCGATAAATAGTTCGGCGCCTTCTTCTCTAGCGGCGAGGCATCATGCTCGACGGGCGTCGATCACGCGTCCAGCCTGGCCGAGGAGAACGTACATCTTCGGTAATCTGCGAGGAAAATGACCAGCGCCATCGCAGAACATCGCCATGGCTATCGGCCCGCCGCCGTTTGGCAGCGCCATATCGCCCAATGCGCCGCGTCAGGCAGCCGTGATGACATCGACCTGGAAGCCGGCGGATCGGCGGCGATAACGATGTCTGATGGAAGTTCTGGCTGTGATATTGCGCAGTGTGCTGCCTGGAACGTCGCAATCGGCGTCGGGCGTGCGTTAGCGAGCCACTTCAGCGGCGGCTGCATGGACCAGGTCTGCCATACGCTCGCCACTAGGGCGTCCGGCGGTGTGCTTTCGTCAGCGTCATATCGGCCCGACCGTGAATCTTGGGCAGACGATTCGAGCCGCTCGTTCCTGCCCAGCCGCCCGCTCGGCGGCAACGGCCTGCACTGGCTGACACCATCGTGATCTTCTTGCGGCCGGGCGCAAATCCCGACCGCCACCGGCAGTTCGCGCATCGTCAGCTTGCGTCACCGCCAACGGCGGCGAAACCGGCGTCAGCCAGCCTGCGTCGCGCTGCACGTGGCGGCTTCGATCCGCCGCGCGGGATGTGCCGTCGACAGTACTGCGTGAACGGCAGGCCGTAATTCCAGCGCAACAGCTCTTCGGCGAGCGCAGGCTGCCAGCTGACGATCAACGGGCGGCGCGGAGGCGTTGGTCGAGATCGGCGGGCGATATCGGCGCGCAATACCACACGCGCCGACTGCCGGCGGCAGATATCACGATCGCGTCCTGGATCGTATTAAGCCGACCTCCTTCTGGACGCGATAGGTAAGCTGTCGGTAACGTCCTGCCAGCCGGAGATTCACGAGAAGCGGCGCGAATCGGCGAGGTTCGGCGCCGTGCTGAATCGCAACCTCGAGCGGGCAGGCACCGCCGCCAACTTCGGCTGGTCGACACGATGTGCCGCGTGCGACGGAGTCTACGACGACATGAAGAGTTCGCCCGCTGCCGCCGCCGCGCCAGCATCGTTGCAACGGATCCTTTCGACGATTGAGCCCACGGCAGCGCGTGACATCTGCGACTCACCACGGAGGCCACGGACGCAAGCGGAGGACACGATGCTGGAAAATCCGTGTCCTCAGTTCTTCGCGATTGCACCGTGGTTGGCTTGCGGTATATCGCTGATTTCCGACCGCTCATCACGAATCGCGTCTGCTGATCGTCGACGCCGTCCGTCAGGTCGTTGTCCTTCGCCATCACCATCTGCCTCTGACGCGAGCGCGTACCTGCCGCGCCGATTTCGATCCGCGGCCGGGACAGCTCAGGCTGCATGTCAGTAATGATAAGTTGCCGAGCTCGTTCGCCCGCGTCGACAGAAAGTTATTACCGCCGCAGACCGGCGACGACTGCTAATCGTCAGCACTACCTTCAAATCTGACACACTTCGGGCGTGGATCTGGTTCAACACCGATCGGCAGTCACCCGGCTCCAGTCGAATTCGTGTCAGTAGCGAACGATATCTGGCGATTTTCGTACCGGCGATCTGCGTCAGCGCGTCGACATCAGTGGCGACGCATTGGCGGTAACGCGCCTTCCACGACCATCAGGCCCAATGATGACTGCGCAGTATCAGCCGGCCGATGCCACTGCCGGCGCAAACCGGCAGTCCTGATCCGTGGAACGGGCTGCGATGCTCGCGTCATGCATCGGCGCGGATCTTCATTCAGCCGTCGGAACGTCTGCTCGCGCGTTCTCGGAATCGAATTTTCGATGACCGTCACCAGGTCGGTCTCAGTGGCGGCAGGCCGGCCGGAATGCGGCTTCAGACGCCAGTGCTCCTCGCTTCACGCCGGCAACGCCCGCGCCCCGGGCGGCCCCCAGCGATATTGTGTTCGTGGCAACATGCTGAACTGAACCCGCATCGCGGCTGAGATATGTATTGCCCAAACCGCTCGTGCAGGGCTACCTGCTCGTTGATCGCCGCTTTGAACTCTTCGGTAGTAACCGGACAGCGCTGGCGGATGCACGGCAACCTCTCGGGCGGCGGCCACCATGATGGCAACCGATATTCCGCTTCCATTCAGCATCCTGTCAGCTTCCGCCGAGGTTCATCGTCACTGTCGACGCGAGCGCTTCGTAGCGCGCCGACCGCGTCACCGTCCACATCCACGGCGCTCGTTGCCTACTGGTATTCGGCTCGGCACGGAAGACCGAACCTATCCTGCGACCGTCCCACTCGATCTGCGGGTCGGCGCGGCCAATACGCGTTATGGCGAAGAGCGTCTTGCCTGCGCCAGGCGCATATTGCCAACCTCCGGCATCAGCTACGATGTTGGCAGCTGCATTCGCCGACAGCGCCAGCTGCACAAACCGTGAAACGGTAATGTTCATCTTCGCGATGAAATACCGCGATAATTCAGGTATCCAGCTGCTTCAAACGCGGTCGTGATGAAGAGCTCTGCGGCCTGATTACTGCCACAGAACTGACCGTCATCGGCTGGCAACGCCGGCGATGAATTGTCCGGGATTACTGCTGCGCGCGCGCAGTCGACGATCGAGAAAACCGGCGCTCAGTGAAATATTGCGGGCGACTGCCGGCGAGGCGCAGGCGTGGCTACCGACGGATATGGACATCGCCGAAGGGCGAACGCGCACAATCGATCCTCCGGGCTGAGCGTCGGCTGATAACCTTCGTGAGGCGTCGGGCGTTTACGGCGAGACCTGCAACCCGATGATGGCGCGGGTGACAAATCGCCGGGATCAGCAATTGGAAGCTGACATCGACGGGTCGTCCGATCTGAGTAATACGCTGGC
>ERZ1370068.8696-contig-7530_pt1 | contig 61779 bp, 101 predicted proteins | sample MGYA00561227_ERZ1370068 | MGnify/ENA primary metagenome ERZ1370068 (study PRJEB38410, sample SAMEA6850437) | metagenome | study: Metagenomic assessment of the ecological functions of the soil: analysis of the soil microbiota associated with the...
GGTGTACGCTGGAGTTCAGTTACGTATTGCTGAACCGTTTACCCAGAGCAAAAGGCTCATCGGCGATGCCACACAAACGCAACCGATCCTATCGAACGTCTCAGGACTGGCGCGCTTGATGCGCGCTTACGCCATGGCCGCGCTGGAAAATGTTCCTCTGTGGCATGAGCGCGATATCAGCCACTCTTCGGTCGGAGCGGGTGATCGCGCCGGACGCCACTGATCGCGCTCGACTTCGTACTTACGCCGCATGACCTATGTGCTCGGCAATCTCTGCGTCTACCCGGAGAACATGAAGCGCAATCTGGAAAAGAGCGGCGGCGCGGTCTATCTCCGAAAAGATCTTGCTGGCGCTAGTCGACAAAGGTATTAGCGCGCGACGTCGGCCTACCGCATGGTGCAGCGCCATGCCATCAAGGTCGGGCAGCGAAGGCGGAGACCTCAAGCGGGAGCTGCTGGCCGACCGGAGAGATCCGCCGCTATTTGTCGGCCGAAGAGATCGAAGCCGCCTGGGGCGTCGAAACATCATCTGACCAACGTCGATTTTATTTTCCGCCGCGTGTTTCATTAGGGACCTAGATTGACTGAAGAGCTGCATTATGCGCGTTAGGATTTTCGTTTTGCTTAAAGAGGGCGTCCTTGATCCGCAAGGCAAATGCGATCGAGCGCTCGCTGCATACGTTAGGCTACGCGCGAAGTCCGCGAACGTCCGAGCGGGCAAATATCTCGAGCTCGAAGTCGAGGCGGCGCCGCGCGCTGTTGCAGGCTTCGCGTCCGTGAGATGTGCGACAAGCTATTGGCGAACACCGGTGATCGAAGACTACCGCGTTGAAATTGAGTTCTGAGTCATGAGTGATGCGCTGCACTGAGATACGCGCATTTCCGCTGGCGGATATTGCCCAGGCTCAGCACGCAGCGCTCGGTACTCAGGCTTGATTCTTATGCGTTGGGGTGTCATTGTTTTTCCAGGCTCTTGTGACGATCAGGACGTGTTCGACTGCCTCAAACACGAGATTGAGGCAGAAGGTCAAATTCCTCTGGCACAAAGATGAGGCTTGCGGGCCGGTTACGACTGTCTGGTCGCTGCCGGGCGGATTTTCCTACGGCGATTATCTTGCGCTGCGGCGCCATGGCGCGCTTCTCGCCGATCATGCGCGGCGTGGTCAAGTTCGCCCAGAGCGGCGGTCTGGTGCTCGGCATCTGCAACGGCTTTCAGATCCTGTGCGAGGCGGGTTTGCTGCCCGGAGCGCTTGGTGCGCAACGCCGGCCTGCAGTTTGTTTGCCAGCCGGTGTACCTGCGCGTCGAAGAAACCGACACGCCGTTTACCGCGGCACGCAAAAAGGGCCAGCTCCTCAGATCTGCCCATCAAACATGGCGAGGGCTGTTATTACGCCGACGCGCGCACCCTCGAGCAGCTGCGCAAGAACCGGCAAGATCTTGCTGCGCTACGTTGACGCTAAAGGGCAAACCGACGGCGGCGGCCAATCCCAATGGCTCGTTGGATAATATCGCCGGCGTCTGCAATCGAAGATCGCAACGTCTTCGGCCTGATGCCCCATCCGGAGGATGCCTGCAATAAACTCCTCGGCAGCGACGACGGCATGAAAATCTTTTCTTCCGATCGCGGCGGCCTGCGCCGAACGGGATGCGACGCGCATGGCTGAAGACAAGCAGCACCGTTTGCACAGCCGGCGGTGACTCCGGAGCTGGTCGTCAGCCACGGGCTCACGCCGGAGGAATACCAAAAGATCGTCAAGGCATTCTCGGCCGCGAGCCCAACTACACCGAGCTCGGCGTCTTTTCCGTCATGTGGTCGGAGCATTGCAGCTATAAAAGCTCGCGCCACTATCTCAAGCTCCTGCCACCGAAGGCCGCATGTCTTACAGGGGCCTGGAGAAAACGCCGGCGTCGTCGATATCGGCGGCGGGCTGGCCGTGGCGTTCAAGATGGAAAGCCACAACCACCCGTCGTTCATCGAGCCCTATCAGGGCGCGGCCACCGGCGTCGGCGGCATCTTGCGCGACATCTTCACCATGGGCGCGCGCCCGATCGCGTCGCTCAATTCGCTGCGCTTCGGCAGCCGCTCGACCATCCGCGCACGCGCTATCCTGCTCGCCGGCGTGGTCGCCGGCATCGGCGGCTACGGCAACTGCATCGGCGTGCCGACGGTCGGCGGCGAGGTCTATTTCGACGCATGCTACAACGCCAACATTCTCGGTCAACGCCTTCACGCTCGGCGATCGTCAGAAGAAACAGATCTTCACTGGCATCGCCAAGGGCGTCGGCAACCCGGTGATTTACGTCGGCTCCAAGACCGGGCCGCGATGGCATCCACGGCGCGACGATGGCCTCGGAGTCGTTCTCCGAAGAGAAAGAGCAGCGCCGTCCGACGGTGCAGGTGGGCGATCCGTTCACCGAGAAGTTGCTGCTCGGAAGCCTGCTTGGAGTTGATGCGAGAAGGACTGCATCATCGGCATTCAGGACATGGGCGCCGCCGGCCTCACCAGCTCGTCGTCCGAGATGGCCGGCCGCGGCGGCTGCGGCATCGAGCTCGATCTCTCGCGCGTGCCCACCGCGCGAAACGGGCATGACGCCCTACGAAATTCTGCTCTCCGAGTCGCAAGAGCGCATGCTCCTGGTTGCCAAGCAGGGCACCGAACAGGCAAATAAAAAGATTTTCGACAAATGGGATCTTGACGCCGTCGTGATCGGCCGGGTGACCGGCGACCAGCAGTTCCGCGCCCTGTTCGACGGCGTCGAAGTGGCGCAGATTCCGATCAGCGCGCTGACCAAAGAAGCGCCGGCTCTACCAGCGGCCAGCGGCGCGGCCGGCGCACCAGGATGAAGTGGAACAGCTGGATCTGGCGAAGATCGCCGAACCCAAAGATCTCGGCGCGACGTTCGAAAGCTGCTCCTCGGCGTCGCCCAATATCGCGTCGAAGGAGTGGGTCTTACCGCCAATACGATCATTACGTGCGCAGCAACACCGTGGTCGCGCCCGGCGCCGACGCCGCGGTGATTCGCATCAAAGGAACACGAGAAGGCGCTGGCTCTGACCGTGGACGGCAACAGCCGCTACTGCTATCCTCGATCCCTATGTCGGCGGTGTCATTGGCGCGTCGCCGAGGCGGCGCGCAATCTCGCCTGTGTGGGCGCCCGGCCGGTGGGCTTGACCGATTGTCTCAACTTCGGCAGTCCGGAGAATCCGCAAGTCATGTGGCAGTTTGCCCAGGTCGATTCGACGGCATGCGCGACGCCTGCGTGCGCGCTGACGGTCCCGGTTGTGAGCGGCAACGTGAGTTTCTATAATGAAACTGACGGCGTGCCGATCTATCCAACGCCGACCGTCGGCATGGTCAGGCTGATTGCCAAAGGTGGAGCAGCGTCGTAACGCCCTGGTTCAAGTCCGCCGGCGATATCGATTGTTCTGCTCGGGCGCACCCGCGAAGAGCTGGGCGGCAGCGAATATCTCAAACAGGTTCAACGGCTTGATCACGCGGCACGCCGCCTTGGATCGATTTGAAGCTGGAGCAGGCAGTGCAGCATTGCTGTATCGAAGCGATCGAACAGGGACTGCTTGCGCTCGGCGCACGACATTTCCGACGGCGGCCTGGCGGTGACGCTGGCGGAATGTTGCATCGGCGGGCCGGAGAAGCCGTTCGGCGCCGCATCGAGACCCGCGAAATGATTCGTGGCGATGCTTTACTGTTCAGCGAATCGCAGTCGCGCATCGTCGTTTCGCTAGGGAGAATAATCTGGAGCGCGCTGCAAGCAGCTCGCGGCGCGGCACAACGCGCCCGATGCAGGTCGATCGGCAGCGTCGGCGGCACGCGCCTTGGTCGATCCAGCCGCTGCGTGCAGTTGCCGGTGGAGGAATTGCGCTCGGCTTGGGCCACATGGATTGACGGCGAAGCTCCGATAGAGCAGCTCTCAAGGGTTCAAGGTTCAAGAGTTCGAACGTCGAGAAACAGACCGCGCGAGCTGACCTGACGCATGGCCGGATAAGTTCCACGAAGAATGCGCTGTCATGGGCGTCTACGGCCACCCCGAGGCTGCCAATATGGTTTATCTCGGGTCTGTATGCTCTGCAGCATCGCGGCCAGGAGTCTTGCGGCATCGTTTCCTCGGACGGCACGGGTCTTGATCTCGCACCGCCAGATGGGGCTCGTGGCCGACGCCTTCAAAGAAGACGTGATCAAGCATCTGGAGGCACCAGCGCCATCGGCCATAACCGCTACTCCACCCAGGGCCAGAGCCATCTCAAGAACGCCCAGCCCTTCGTCGGTCGAATATTCGCACAGGACCGATCGCGATCTCGCACAACGGCAATCTGGTCAACGGGTCGCTGCTGCGCAGCGAGCTCGAGAAGCGCCGGGCTCGATTTTTCAATCGACATCGGACACCGAAGTCGTCATCCATCTGATCGCCACTTCCAAAGCGCCGAGCTTGATGGGCGCGCATCGTCGAAGCGCTTAGCCGCGTGCGCGGCGCCTATTCGTTGCTGTTTCTGACGCTCGACAAGATGATCGCGGCGCGCGATCCCTACGGATTTCGCCCGATGGTGTTGGGAAAATTTCCTCGAAGGGAAAAATCGCGGCGCCTATCGTGGTTGCGTCGGAAACCTGCGCGCTGGATCTGATCGAGGCGCAATACGTTCGCGAAGTGGAGCCGGGCGAAATCATCACCTTCGGCCCGGACGGCATGGAATCGCTCAAGCCTTTTCCGCCGGTGCCCCATGCGAAATGCATTTTCGAATACATCTATTTCGCCCGCCCCGACAGCAATCTCTTCGGCCACAACGTCTATCAAGGTCAGAAAGAGCTCTGGGCCGCCAGCTGGCGCGCGAAAGCGGCGTCGAGGCAGATCTGGTGACGCCGGTGCCGGACTCCGGTGTGCCGGCGGCCATCGGCTACGCCGAGGAGTCGAGAATCCCCTGGACTTCGGACTGATCCGCAATCACTACGTCGGCCGCACGTTCATCGAGCCGCAGCAGTCGATCCGCAACTTCGGCGTCAAGATCAAGCTCAACGCCGCAGAGCGAAGTGCTCGAACGGCAAGCGGGTCGTCGTCGTCGACGATTCGATCGTCCGCGGCACCACCAGCCGCAAGATCATCCGCATGCTGCGCGACGCCGGCGCTAAAGAAGTGCACATGCGCATCAGCTCGCCGCGCGACGATCGGCCCTTGTTACTACGGCATCGATACGCCGACCCGCACCGAGCTGATCGCCTCGTCCAATTCGGTCGAAGAGATCCGCCGCTTCATCGAAGCCGACACGCTCGCCTACCTAAGCCGCGACGGCATGTACGCCTATTTCGAACGGCCAAGAAGCAGGGCCATCTGCGACGCCTGCTTCAGCGGCAACTATCCGGTCCACTTCGAAGACGAAGGCCACACCCGCCAGCTGCATCTGTTCGACGCCGTAAGTCGGTAGCGTTTGTAGATATCTGGCATACCGATTTTCTTTCCAGCAGTGGGGGTTTCCGTCGCCTATCTTTTGGGATCGCCGGCGACATTCGACCTGAGCATCTCGAGTGCCGATCAGGACAGTGCCGACTCGAGAGGGTCAGCGACTCGGAAGAGGGTCAGGCATGATATATGCGATTTGATACCAATGGCAATTATCACGCTTGACTCCAATGCTGTGATGCGTGGAAGTACAAGGCCTGCCCTCGGCGCATCACTGATCAAGAAAGCTTTTTGATCCATCAATCTTCCCTCGCAACCCTTCCGCGGGAATTTGTTTCAGCTTGACGAAAAATGGGTCGGTTCAGCACAGAATCAAGACTTGATCGAATTTTCAGAAAAAATCCCGATCTGACGGTAAGACTTATCCACACTGTGAATAAGTTCAGTTTTGCAGACATAACGCGTATTCTTATCGACATCATCCACAGCACTATAAACAGATGCGAAGTGCTCGGCGCAAAAAAATTTTGTCGTAACGATTTTTGTCTTGACAAAACTAAATCGAAAAATTACAAATTGCTCCTCCTCGCACCATCTTCTTCGTCACGACAAATACTTTATTGCGCAGGAACTTCTAGCGTGTCCCGATAGTTGGATACGGAAAGGGTGAAATTTGTCAAAATCCAATGACCGACTAGAAAAGGAGAAGCAAATGACGGACTTTCCCAGCTCTCAAGAACACAAAGCCCTGTTTGAGAGTCATTTTGGGTTTCGAGAAACGCCCTTTGGAGTAACGCCCGACCCGCGGTTTTTTCATGGCCACCCTCTCTACCTTGAGGGTTTGGCGGCGCTTGTTCACGGGAATTGAAAGCAAGAAAGGGTTTCATGCTTGTCACGGGAGAAGTGGGAACGGGTAAAACGACCCTCTTGCGTAAGCTCATGCGTCATCTCGAGACGCGCGTGCATTTTGTTTTTGTTTCAAATAGTCATCTCACTTCTTATGGACTAACTGAGTTGATGGTCCAGAATCTGGGACTAAGCAACAAAGACAAAAACAGATTAGAGATGATTCAGGAATTGAATAACTATCTTAGTCAGCAGCTACGAACAGGTCGCACCGTAGCCCTGCTGATTGATGAAGCACAAAAGCTTAGCGATGAGGCGTTGGAAGGTCTGTGCGATCTGTCAAACTTGGAGACGGATGAAGAAAAACTCCTCCAGATCGTGCTCGTGGGACAACCCGAATTACTGACTAAATTGAGCAAATCCTCTTTGCGCCGCATCAAGCAAAGAATCGCGATTCATCATCGTCTGTACTCTTTGCAGACGACAAGCGAGATAGACCACTATATTCGTCACCGTCTCCAGATCGTAGGTTATGACGGTCCAGAGATTTTTACTAAAGAAGCGGTTGAGGCCATCTGGCACTATTCGGGAGGAACGCCGCGACTGATCAATATCCTCTGTGATAACTCACTGGCCATGGCCAGCGTGGCAGGCAGGAAGAAAGTCTCTCCCTATATGCTCATGAGGGCAGCTGGAGTCTGTCGTTGGAGCAAGGAAGCGAAGCTGCAAAGATGGGAGCCTCGGAGGTTGGAGCCCTCAGAATGAAAACTCCCGTCCCAAGAATTAACCCAAAGCGCTCTGAAACTAACGGTATCGAGGCGAACACGAACGATCGGCCTGAAACCCCGTCATTCCTCTTCGCGAGTCCGACCGGGTATCGCTGTCCCGGATTGCCACAAAGGTCCCGCCGTTTCTCTACAATTTTTTGATCGTATGACCCGCGCAGCCACCGAAGCGATGGGGCCAATGGCCAATCGAATCCTGGGTGATCAAATTTCTGCGCTCGGCGAACGCCGCCATGCATTTCCGCAGGCAAAGCTCGCGGAACTTATCCTGCGGGTTAGCGGAGAAATTTTGAATGAAACTATAAGAGCCAGTTTCCAGAAAAAATGATACACGAAATTGCCACTCTCAAAACGATGTGAGTGCTTTACTTGTTAGGAGTAAAAAAATGGATCAGGAATCGCGACGTGTTGGCCTCAAATGGAAGATCGGCGGAATCTATACAGGGGTGATGCTAGTCTTGGGTGCTTTCGTGATTGGCGCAGTGTATCAACTCACCCAAAGCACACTGCGAGATCAACTCGACAGACGGGCGCTTGCGATAGCCACCAACTTCAGTGATGCCACCGCGGGATATATCGCCGGCAGAAATCTTCTTGCGCTTCACGCTCTCGCCAGAAAGTATACTCTTCTCGATGGCGTGGCTTATGCTTTTGTCCAAGATAGGGAGGGAGAAATCGTCGCTCATACCTTTGGAACTTTTCCCCAAGAACTTCGGCAAGAACTTTCTGTCGGGGCAAAGCGCCAAGTTCACCGGCGAGAATTATTGTTGGCAGACGCAACAGTGTACGAAACCGCGGTGCCGGTTCTAGAGGGACAGCTGGGCATCGTCCATGTGGGTTTTTGGGCTGATGCGGTGCAAAAGGAGATCCGACGCTCACTCGTTCCGGTTATTGGAATAGTTGCTATCGTTCCTTTCGTCGGCGCACTTCTGTCATTTCTGTTAGCTCACTGGATTGTTCGACCCATCGTTGGCCTAACACAAATCGCCGACAAGGTCACCATGGGTGATCTCGAAACCTCCGTCGGCGGAGAGTGTGTAACCTCGCGCGACGAGATTGGAGACTTGGCTCGTTCCCTGAGCGCATGCGTTCGAGCTTTGCAGGCGGCCATGCTGCGCTTAGGCCGGGAAATAGCGTGAGTCACTGATTTAGGAAGGAGAAAGAAAATGGACAAGCAATCCAAACAGGGCAACAGTAGCTGGTTGCTGATTCTAGTTCTCATTTTGACAGTGCTCTTGCCCGCTGGCGTTAATGCGTCAGAGAGCGCGCCAGAGCGCCCGCTGGAGAAAGTCACCATCGCGTATAGCTCCCTTTCAGGGAACATGGCGCCCTTGTGGATCACCCATGAGCGCGGGTTCTTCCGTAAATACGGCCTCGATGTGCAGCTCGTGTTTATAGAAAGTGGAACCACAACGGTGCAAAGCCTGATTTCCAAAGACGTCTACTTCGCTCAGATGGCAGGCGCAGCCGTAATTCAAAGTCGTCTTCGGGGGCAGACGTCGTAATGATCGCGGGCGTGATTAATACGCTGAACTTTAAATTGTACGTTGATAAAAGCATCAAGCAACCAGACCAGCTAAAAGGAAAAATCGTAGCCGTTACCCGGTTTGGTTCCTCTACCGACTTCGCATTGCGTTATGCCCTTGAGAGATATGGTCTTGCGCCCGAAAAAGAGGTCACGATCGTGCAGGCCGGCAACATGCCGGCGATCCTCGCCTCGCTCGAAACCGGAAAGATCCAAGGGGCAATGTTGTCAGCGCCTTATACGCTAAGAGCAAAAACATGGGCCTGCCGCTGATGGCGGATCTGCAAATGCTTGGACTCGAGTATCAGCACACGGGTTTGGCGACTACTCAGGCATTCATCAAGGCGCGGCCTGAGTTGGTCCGCAGCGTGATGAAAGCTTATGTGGAAGGAATTCATTATTACAAAACCCATCGTGCCGAGTCCTTGGCCATTCTAGCCAAGTATCTGAGAACGTCCGACACCGACGTGTTGACGGAAGTTTACGAGGATGTCGGGCTTAGATTGACAGCCGAGAAACCATATCCCACGTTGCGCGGAATCGGAATCATGCTGCGGGAGATGGCTGCAACCAATCCCAAAATCACGGCGGCGCGGCCTGAGGAGTTTGTGGACCTGACTTTTATCAAAGAGTTAGATGGCTCTGGATTTATTGATCGTCTCTATAAAACTACGGTAGCCGTGGCGAGCCGCGAAGAGCCACGCTCCACGCCGGCTAATATTAGCGGGAATTCCGCGCCCGGGACTGAAAGAACAAAAGCGATCGCAGGAACGACAAAATCAGGTGCCCCTTCCGGTTTTTCCAATGGAGCGTCGGAACACACGGTGGCGCCTGGCGATACGTTAAGCTTGATCGCGCGTAAATACTATGGAACTCAGCTCAATTGGGAAAAGATCTACCAAGCAAATAAGTCGACCATGAAACATCCCGATTACATATACGTCGGACAGAAGATCATCATTCCTTCTTAAGGTAAGAGTGCCGTGTGCTTTTTAGAAAGGGTTAATTGACAGAACGTGCATCGTGACCAATTAAAATCAAAGCAGATTAAAAGCACCAGAAAGGAAAGATTGAAATGTCGCAGGAGTTCAAGAAGTCAGAGCAACCATTCGAGCACCTTGTGCGCGCTTTTCAAGAAGGCGAAGCTCGGCAAATCAGTCAATGCATGGAAGGGATTGATCTCAGGTTGCTAAATTGTCACAAGTCATTGGAGGAGTATAGGCGTCTCCACTCAACTCTTCGCCTGATCAACAACCAGCTTTCCCGGCTGGGTGCCGAACCTCTGGCCGTTGCTGATGAGGTAGCAACACAAGATTTGAATGAGATCATCAAGAGCCGCATCGACCATTTTAAATCTACGGGTAAGATCTGAAAGCTCTGAGCTACGTGGTTCGTCGTACCTCTCAGCGGCTGAAATCGTGGTCGGCGTTGCTTGCGGAGTTTTTTACTAAGTTTCTTGAACGGGCTTATAGGTGGGTCGTAAATGGGGTCATGGCCCGTGGCGATCAGGCCGAAGGAAAAATCCCGAGCACTCTCCGAGTGATGATAACGATAGTTTAGCGATCTGTACGATCGACAACCGCGCCAACACAGCGCTGAAAAAGGTGGGTTAACCGAGACAGAATCCGTCCAGTCCCAAGTAGAACGGCAAATCTGTCGGTTGAAAGATCAGCCAGCCCTGTGTCGTCGTTTGCTCCCGCGTGCGGGTATGGCCATGGAAGAGGCCACACCAAAAATAAGATAATCGCGATAACGAAACGAAAGATATTCGCAAACAAGACGGGCGGTCATAACGGTATCAACAGGGGCCGGAACGATTGCCTGCCGCGATCATTACGAAGGGCGGATCGCAGCTTTTTTACACAAGGCCTGATAAGTCGGTCCGTCGAGCTCTTCGCCGGCTGAAAGCCCCGCGGTGACGCGGAAGTTTTTGATCGCGGCGCGCGTGCGCGGACCGATCATGCCGTCAATCTTTCCCGGTGCGTAGCCGAGAAAGAGCAACGCGACTTGCGCGGTGCGCATTTCTAGATTGGGCAGGAGCCGCTGGCAAAGCGCTGAAACTGTTCGGCAAGCTTGATGTCGTAGCGGTTCTGCCAGTAACTTGGGCCGTTATACATGCGCGCAAAGCCGGTCCAATCCTTGTTTAGAAGTTTTTCCGCTAAACCGTTGGCTTTAAGAAATCCCGCCATGCAGGCCAGTTGTGCATCCTCGCTGCGCACCATGGCCTGAACCATTCGAACGCAGGATTTGTATCCGCCTCCCGCGCAATTGAATCCCATCACCTGACCCATGCCCCACGAGGCCGATTTAAGCGCTGGCTCGGAACCGAGCTTCGCCTTGGCACAAAGCGAGAGCGCTTTTTCCAGTTTGGTGTATTGTTCAGAGAGTAAACCATACCCGCCCGCCGGCCCGAGACGTCCGGGGCCGCGCCATCGAAGCGGCCATTCGTATATTTTCTAAACATATGACGCTCGAAGAGAATTTGCGGCCGGCGATCGACGCGAAAGCCAAATCCCTGCGTGAGGTCCGGCAGTTTCTACTTCCACGACGGTCCAAATGTAAGCCGCATCATTGACGCCAAGCCCGAGCAGTGCCAGTGCTTTGTTCAGACCCGCGCGTGTGAGGGGGTTGGCCTTTACCGACAAATTTCACTAGCGGTACTCCTTCGAAATAAGTTCCGCCATTGAGACGGCAGAACCGCAACTTAGCACAATTCACCAAAAGATTGGCGAGAACGAGAGCCAGTTTGAGCAGAGGTGCGGAGAATTTTTTAGAAATTCGTGGTGGTCCCAACGGGAATCGAACCCGTGTTCCCGACGTGAGAGGCCGGTGTCCTAACCGCTAGACGATGGGACCTTGGCTGAGGAGGAAGGACTCGAACCTTCAATCGCCTGATCCAGAGTCAGGTGGCTTACCAATTAGCCGACTCCTCAAAGTCGCGAGTGATAAAACTAGAAGAATTAGTTGGGCGAGTCAAGTTGCGGGATATATTCTAATGCCTTTCGCAGCCGGTCAATCGTGCGCTCTTTGCCCGAGGACCGCGATGACATCGTGAATCCCGGGACTCACGGCGGCGCTCGGTCAAGGCGACTCGCACAGGTTGAGCGAGTTTGCCCATCTGTATGCCGTATTCGTTAAGCGTATTCGTGAAAGCTTGCTCGATCGCCGCCTCAGTGAATTCGCTTAGCATCGCGAGTTTCTCGATCAAACTCTGAATCGGCGCGGCGGCGTCTCTGGTTAAAAACTTTTTTGCCGCCTTTTCCTCAAGAACGATTTCGTCGGACAAATAATAATGCGCCGCATCGACCAATTCGGTTAGCGTTTTCGCGCGTTCTTGCAGCGTCGCGAGCATTTTTCCAGCCATTTCTTGTCCTGCGGCACGGGATAACCTTTGGTCTGAATATAAGGCACGATCTCATCGGCCAATTGCGCGAGCGGCCGAGATTTTAAATAATGAAAGTTGACCCACAAGAACTTTTCCGGATTGAAAACTCCGGCGGATTTGCCGACGTTTTCAAGGGTAAACTTCTCGATCAATTCTTCGTGCGAGAAGATCTCCTGGTCACCATAGGACCAAGCTAGACGAACCAAATAGTTCACCACCGCCTCGGGAAAATATCCCATGTCGCGGTAAGCGGTGACGGAGGTCGCGCCATGGCGTTTGCTGAGCCGCGCTTTGTCGGTGCCGAGGATTAGCGGCACGTGGGCAAACTGCGGCAACTCATGCCCAAGCGCTTGGTAAAGCTGGATCTGCCGCGGCGTGTTGCTTAAATGGTCGTCGCCACGAATGATGTGAGTAATCTCCATGTCGATATCGTCGACGACGACGCAAAAATTATACGTCGGCGTGCCGTCCGAGCGGGCGATGATGAGATCGTCCAACTCGCGATTGTCGAAAACGACATCGCCCTGATCAAGTCGCGGACTACGGTCGAGCCCTCGGCCGGTGAGCGGAACCGAACGACATAGGATTTGTCAGTCGGCAGCGACGGGATCACGCCTTCGGGCGGACGACACGGTGCCGTCATAGGCGGGTTTGCGTTTCTCTTTCTGTGCCAACTGTCGCTTGGCATCCAACTCCGCTGGTGTACAGGTACACGGATAGGCTTTACTGCCTTCGCTAATAGCTCTTTGATCTTGTCCTTATAGAGCGAATAGCGCTCGGTTTGATAAAACGGTCCTTCGTCATAGTCGAGCTCCAGCCATTTCATTGCGTCTAGGATGGCTTGGATTGCCTCCGGCGTCGATCTCTCGCGATCGGTGTCTTCGATGCGCAATATGAACTTGCCGCCGTAATGGCGAGCGAAGAGGTAATTAAAAAGCGCCGTGCGAGCGCCGCCGATGTGCAGATAGCCGGTCGGGCTTGGCGCGAAACGAGGTGCGGACTTGAGCCATGCCGTAAGCTAACAGGCAGGCAAAAAGCCGTCAACGGCGCGTTAAAATTCTGTTTTGATTATGATATTATCCAGTCATTCACAGAGGAGAATGGGCCGTTGGAAACAAAAACAAATGAAGGGGGCGGAGGAGCGACGATGGGTGCGGCTGATACCGCGCCGTCTCATTTTATTCGAAATATCGTTGCGGAAGATCTCAAGCACGGCAAAAATCAAGGAAGGGTGCACACTCGATTTCCGCCGGAACCGAACGGCTATCTTCATATCGGCCATGCCAAATCGATTTGTCTCAACTTTGGATTGGCCGCCGAGTTCGGCGGACTGTGCAATCTTCGTTTTGACGATACCAACCCGAGCAAGGAGGACGTCGAATACGTCGATTCGATCAAAGAAGACGTTCGCTGGCTCGGTTTCGATTGGGACGACCGCGAATTTTACGCATCAGATTATTTCGAGCGACTCTACGAATTTGCGCTTCAACTTATAAAAGCCGGTAAAGCTTTCGTTTGTGATTTGACCGCGGATCAGATGCGCGAATATCGGGGAACGCTAACAGAGCCCGGCAAGAACAGCCCCTATCGCGATCGCTCACTGGAAGAAAACCTCGATCTGTTTCAGCGCATGCGCGCGGGCGAATTCGCCGACGGCAGCCGGACGCTACGCGCGAAAATCGATATGGCGTCTCCGAACATCAATATGCGTGACCCGGTCATGTACCGGGTCTTGCGTGCGACGCATCACCGACCGGTGATACGTGGTGCATTTACCCAACGTACGATTTTGCCCATGGTCAGTCGGATTCGCTAGAAGGGATTACTCATTCGATCTGCACGTTGGAGTTCGAAGATCACCGTCCACTCTACGACTGGTTTCTCGATCAGCTTGGCATTCATCACCCACAACAAATCGAGTTCGCCCGCTTGAACCTTACCCACACGGTCTTGAGCAAGCGCAAACTGCTTCAACTGGTTCAGCAGGGACATGTCACGGGTTGGGATGATCCGCGGATGCCAACGTTAGCTGGTTTCCGTCGCCGCGGCTACACCCCCGAAGCGATTCGCAATTTCTGCGAGCGCATCGGCGTGGCCAAAAGAAATAGTGTCGTGGATATTGCCATGCTCGAGCACTCTCTGCGAGAAGATCTCAACAAGCGTGCGCCGAGAGTCATGGCGGTGCTGCGGCCGATCAAAGTCGTGCTGGAAAATTATCCCGAGGGGCAGGTTGAGGAATTAGAAGCGGTTAACAATCCAGAAGATCCGAGCAAAGGGACGCGTAAAGTTCCCTTCTCGCGTGAGCTTTACATCGAACAGGATGACTTTCGTGAAGAGCCGCCAAAGAGGTTTTTTCCGTTTGTCTCCGGGCAAGGAAGTGCGCCTGCGCTACGCCTACATCATCAAATGCATTGAGCCGTGGTGAAGGATCCCGAACACTGGCGAGGTCACAGAATTGCGTCTGCACTTACGATTCCGAGACCAAGAGTGGCTCATCACAGAGCAAACGCAGGAGTTAAAGCGACGATCCATTGGGTCTCTGCCGCACACGCTCTACCGGCCGAGGTTAAGACTCCTATGATCACTCTATTTATTAAAGAAGCCCCCGACGACGTGCCAGAAGGTAGCGACTGGTTGGCGAGATATCAATTCAAAATCATTGGAAGATTTAACGTCATGTCGGGTCGAGCCTTTATCTGGCAAGGTCAAAGGCGGGGGATCGGTACCAATTCGAAAGATTGGGATAACTTCTGTACTGACAAGGATTCTTCAACGAGCCAAATGGTTTTTAATCGATCCGTTAGCTTGCGTGATACATGGGCAAAAATGGAAGAGTCTGCAAGCAAAAGTAATTTCTATTATGTGATGCGAATACGGGACACCAACACTTGTCCCTAAAGTAAAAGGTCTCGTTGACATGTTGTCCCTCGGAAATTGCTTTGGCTCTTATTGGGACTTTGGTGTTATTTCGAGTTTGATGAGACCTCTCGGAGTCTCCTAAACTAGCGTCGATATTAATATTCCCTCCTCAATATTTTGAGTTAGGAATCGGTGCCCGATTGTCATCGGTGACCTCCCGTCGATTTCCAAATAGTTACCAATTAGCCTCTAAAGTCTAATCTTGACTAATAGAGTCAACGCTTATATACGGATTGGTACGACTATGCCAATAGAGTATAAGACACTCCTCGGATTCCAGACCGCGAAATCATTGAATTGGATGATAAAAGTCCGACTGGGCTCATTCCTTTTGAGAACGTTCGCGTGAGTGACCGGCTTTTTGATGTTGTATCTGATTAAGATCATTTAATGCCGTGAACTTTCGAGGATGATTTGGATGATTAATCAGAGATGAAAGATTCCTGTTTTTAGCGACCGGATTGAAAAAGAAGTATCAGATGGAAATCGACGAGGGCGAATGTTGCGTCACTGTGGCGTGAACTCGTTAGCTTCCTCGCTCCCTATGGCCTTGCGCCAGTTCAAGAAATCGTCTCCGTTGGAAGCGTCTATTTCGATAATAAGGACTACGATCTATTGCATTACAGTCTATTGGGTCGCCTTATGCTGTTTCGCATTAGGGCGTACGAATTGTTCGGGCGTCCTTTCGAGCCCATCAAAGAGTATTGGGTTGAGGTCAAGACTGGCGCAAGGGGAGCGCAGAAGGAAAAGGAGGTTTCGGTTAACGAAGGGTGCGCTTGTAGACTTTCTCGACGGTAAGGAGCCCCAATCGAGTGTGTTCGATTGTAACAAAGACGATGTCACTGAAGACGATCTCCGCAAGCTGTACGCGGAAACTCAGGAATCGATTTTTACGATGGGCTTGGAACCGTTCATTTTGGTTAACTACAAGAGAATCGCCTTTCAAAGCGAGGCTGAACGGCTTTCGATTGATTGGGATGTAGAATATTTTCCGGTTTCAACCGAAGTTTACGATCACTGCTCGTGGAAGGACATCCCTCAACAATCCGTCGGCAAAGCTAATAAAGTTATTCTCGAGCTCAAGTATTTGCACGGGTCGATCCCTGAATGGTTTGCTGACTTGCGGCGCAAGTATCCGATTCGAGAGAAGGAGTTTCTTAAAACTTTGGAGGGAATGGGTTTTGTGTTTCAAGGGCCGCTGAGGGGATCACCGAAAGGCAAATTCGTTTATTCCCCTAATCGATGCATATATGGTTGGCAGTCAAACGTTGAGATAGGGAAGGTAGCATGTCGTCAGAAACGAGCGCCCATCCGTACGAAAAGCGCGCCTATATCGATGGTAGCGCTCGGCTATTGGAGCGCCGCGCTGACAAACGGGGCATTGAGGGTCGTGTTGCCGGTTTATTTGGCTTCGATCGGTGTATCGATTTCGAAAATTGCTTTTCTATTTTTCCTGTTCAAGTTCGCCGAAATTTTTGCACCGATGGGAATCGGTGTCATGCTTAATCGCTGGGGATATAAGCGGACGTTTATTACCGGTCTTGCTGTCCATAGCTTGATCTCTGGGCTTTTCTGGTTCCCACTTTCATCGGTATTTATGTGGAAAGATTTATTCGCGGAATGCTTTTACTTCGCGGACATGAGTTCGGTTTACGTCAAGCATTTCGTCGCCAAGGAAAAGCAGCGATTTTTGATTAACATGATTTTAGGTCTCAAAGAGTCGTCGAAAGGGTTGGCATGATCGGCGGCGGCCTTTTGATCGCCTACATGACGCTTGAGCATACTCTTGTTGGTTTTTGCCGCGTTGACCGCTTTCTCGACTATCTTGGCAGCATGTTATCTCCTGACCTCAAAGAGCGAACGAGAACGCCGGTGCTGAAAATCTGGGGCACGGTGGACAACCGAATAAAAACGCTTGGCCTTAGGCTTCGATTTCTCAACGGTGCATTGGACGCATGGGGTGTCGTCGTACTACCCGTCTATCTAACACAAGTCCTCGGTGTGGCGCCCGCGTTTGTCGGTACTGTGATGATGGCTGAATACGTTTTCCATGGCCTCTGTTGTCACTTTTTTCTCTAAGTATGTGAATCTCGGTTGGGCGCCGCGAAAATTATTAGTGTTGGCCGGATCACTGCTTATTCCGGTTTGTTTGGCCATGTCCCTTCCCGCGGCCCCTTTACCCGTATTTGACGTTGGTCTTTGTCTACATGTTCTTTTCAGCGCGGCGATGGTCTATTACAATCATTTGATGGTGGAGTTTGCCAGCGAAGAAAAAACTTCGCTTCTTGATCTCGCCACTTACACGACGCTCAGCAACGTTTTCAAGCCGGTTGGGGCTTTTGTTTCGGGGTTGTTGGTCGACTCACTGGGTTTCAGTTGGGCCTATTATTTCGCTGCGTTCCTCACTTTGTGTTCTGCTCTCACATGCATTGCTCTTCCGAAGTCAGACGGAGAGCAGGCTGAGATTCCCGCAACCTATATCCCGGAATCGGCCACTTCTAGTAAATGACGCAAACGGCAATGATCCTGCACCTCTGCCATTTTTTAAATAGTGCGGCGCGATCGGCTTTCGCGCCGATCATTTGATTAAGCCATGACCTCGCGACTATGCCCACGCAGCAGCGGTCGGCGTGAGATCACGGTTGAAACGATTGTCGCCGGAGCGCAAGTGTCAAACGCGATTCTTTACGGTTTGAAAGAAGAATTGCCCAGTAAGTGAAATCGGTTATTTAGCTTCCTCGTTGAGACGATTGCGAGAGCAAGGTACGGGCATCATTCTTCGGTGCCGGAAAACCTTTCCCTACATGATTCCATTGCTCTTTGAGGTCGACTGGCATCATATCACCTAATACGACGTCTACGGTGAAGGGCCATGCGGCAGAATTTTGTCGTGAGGAAGGTAAGTCTCTGATCGTGACGGATGAAGGAACGTGGCGAGAGCTGGAAATCTACGAGGGGCAAAATATTTTTGTTGACGTGCGGGGGCAGAGAATTATTCTGCTTCCCGGACGGCGAGACTGCGCAGAAGGCCATCAGTGACGACAGCCCGCCAAGTGGAATCACTGAGATTGCTCGCCTTATTCCAAGAGGGACGCCAACGTCTCCGATGCTCTCAACTGTGCCGGAACCCGTCCGCGTGGAAGGCAAAATTTTCCTACTTTTGTCGGCAGGAGCAGTTAGTAATGTCGAGCGGTAGAAGTCCGTGGGATCTCTTGCAGCTGAATCAACCGGACCGTGAACGGATACTCCATGCGGTATGGAGCGATTACGCAAATAAGGTGCAGCCGAAACTCACAGTGGTGTTCCGAAGTCATGACGCGCGATCTGACGAGTATCCCGGATCGCCCATCCCGCATGAACCGAATCCTCAATTGGGGAACCATGGCCCTTCTTTATTCGAAGGTTTTGAGCATCTTCTTGAGGCTGAGGTAGGCTGCAATAACAAGATTGAAAGCCGAGAATCCTACTAGGAAAATTGTTTACCTGCTCCCCTTCGTGAGATCAAGAAGAGATTATTGCTGCAAGTGCGGCTCTGAATCGAGCCTTTGGAAAAAGCGTCGTTACCTCGAAATGCCGTGGATCTGGCGGTAATACGAGACTCCGGTGCTGCCCTATCTAACCGAAGAGCTCATCGCGGCAAATGTTCGGTCGGTTTGGGTTGGTACCAAGGACCTTTTAATGTCTTTTCTTATGGTTGACAGGACAATCCCAGCCCCCACCTCCAAGACTATCTAAAATTAGTCGATAACAAGGGCGAACCAAACTACGCGTTTATTGAGTACCTTCGGAAAACGTGAACAAATTTCTTAACTGCGCTTTAGGGTAGTGATATATTCCTTTGGCCAGGTGAAGTGCCGATCTTTATGAAATACTTGCCCAACGAAGTCGGCTTCCTAATATCTAAGGGATCAGTTATGAGGCCCTGAAGCACTTGGAAACTTTGATAGCCTCCCTTCAGTGACACAATCAAATATCGGCGCCGCAAGACCGCGTCTCTTTACCGCTTACTTGTTAGGGATTTGCTCGTCACAGTGTGACTGCCGCGTACTTTGCCCAGACCGACCACTCCGATTTGTGAAAACCATTCTTTATATTGTTTTAATTTGCGTAACAATGGTTTATTATGCCCGTTTGATGGCAGATATAGCCAGTAATGTCAGTGCCTCGCTTGACTTAGCTATTTAACCCTAGAGTCAACACGCCTAAGTCGAAGCGCGTAGCAAACTATTAGGCATGCTGATACGGGCGTCTATAACTCTGAAGCGATGGGGTAAAAAATGAACGTACTCTGCGTGTTTCTGATTTCGGTGATTTACATTCCATTGATTTTGATCGCTCCGGCTTCGTTTGCCGCTGAAGGAAGGGCACTGGTCTTTGGCCGAGTTCAAGATGAACCAGTCAGAGCGATACGGAGACCGACAAGAGTTCGTTGACTACCTCGCCAGAAAGTTAGCTCCAGTGGGCATTTCCGGAGGGAAAATTTTGTCGTAGACAATATACATTTACTCGCTCAGGCGCTCAAAGAAACAAAGTGGATCTGTTTCATGACACGGCGGTGCCAGCTGATGGTGCTCGCCCATCGAGCGGGAGCGGTTCCTATTTTAAGGCAGTGGAAGTACGGAGAGGCCGAATATCAGAGCGTCATCATGGTGCGAAAGAGCGCCGGAATCGATGTTCTGTCTGATTTAATGGGGAAAGTTCTTTGCGTTCGGGATGAGCCACATTCGACATCTCGCTCACATTCTACCGCGAATGCTACTAGCCGAGAAAAATTTGAACCTTATCCATCTAAACCTCGCCCGTCGCAGCGAAGCCCAGCGCAATCGGCTACGCGTTTTCGGTGCCGATGGCAGCGCCACAAATCTTCTGATTAGTGGGCGCAAGCCGATGCCGCGGCCACATCGCTTAGGGAGTTTGAAGAATTGCGGCCTGAGGTGAAGGATAGTCTCAAGGTATTGGGCAACTCGAAATCGGTCCCAAGACTATTGATAGGCATTCGCAAGGGGCTAGACCAGAAGCTACACAAATCGATCCGTGATGTGTTGATCGATTAGCGGATAAAGACCCCGAAGGCTTGGCTGTGCTGAAGCGACAGCAAAGAAACTGTTAAGATCGATGAGATTCCGAGGGAGTCACATCAGCGACTCAAAGCGATAGAGAGAAGTTTTGTATTCTCTTTGCCAGAAGAGGTAGATGCGTGGTAGCGGTCGCCCATGAACCTGCGGATTAACCCCAGCCTTAAACAAAAGCTTCTTCCCTCTCTGTAGCAATTCCCATATCTCGCGGCAGTAGGTTCGCTCACCTACCTAACGATTCGTTCCCACAGAAGCCTGCTCTGGGAGCAAATGGCCGAAAGAGCTCGGACGGGTATTGATCTGATGGAACTCAATTAGTGCGCGAGACCGCTCCTTAGTAGGTTAGATGTGTTCCAACTCGAAACCATTGCGCGGGAGGAGGCTAAGGCACTCCCTGATGTGGGAGACATCGTCTATATTTACGATGCCAAAGGCAGAATCGTCGAGAGACTTTCATGAAGACCGGAGGCTACTTTTCTCGACGCTTACCAGATGAGCTGGGGCAAAGAATCGAAGTCAAATCCAATGAAACAATTGTCGAAATCAATAGTCGCGATGGAATCCTAGATATTTCAGAAACCCGTGAATTTAGCTCGTGAGAAGTTATGGGGGGATTCGTTTAGGATTAAATCCTTTCAATCGGCTATTCGATGAGATGCACGCGGTTACCATTAAGGCTGTGGGGATTTCGATGGCTATCTTCTTGGTCGGGTTACTTGGTGAGTATTTATTATCACTAGCAGGTTTCTCAAGCCGATAGAGACGCTCACGCTAGCAGCGAATCGGATCGAAGAAGGGGATCTACAATACCGAGTTAATATCGTCAGAGATGATGAGGTCGGTATCCTTGCAGCGGGCTTCGATCGGATGGCCGACCGTTTGATGCAACGAGCGGGAACTCAAACAGTCTCAAATCACACTGCGGAGAGCAGACAGACTTCTCTTCTTTGGGACTGCTAACAGCGGGCCTGGCTCATGAAATTCAGAAATCCGTTGGTAGCGATTCGGACTTTTACCCAGCTTTTGCCGGAGCGATATGACGACGCGGAATTTCGAAACGGATTTCAGGGGCTCGCCCTAAAGGAAGTTGATCGGATTTGTGGGCTGATCAACGACCTTTTGAGCTTCTGCACGCCCGTCTAAGCCTAACGTAGTCACCCGAGAATATCAGCGACGTAGTCGAGAACATCGCGCGCATTCTGGAGACGCAAGCCAAGGAAAAGGACGTGGCTATCGCGACGCGAGTTTGGCGATGAGTCTACCCAAGGTGTGGATTGACAAGGAACAGATGAAGCAGGTATTTATGAACCTCAATTTTGAACGCGATCCAGGCCATGCAGGATGGTGGCTCGATGTAATGCATTTCGGACTCGTGCCGTCACACGGAATAGCGCCGAACCTCTGGAGAGTTCGTACAAGTCGAGGTTCGGGACACTGGCGTCGGCATTCCAGAAAGAAAACGTGGCAACATATTTTTGATCCGTTTTTACCAGCAAGGATGAGGGTAGCGGACTGGGGTTGGCTGTGTCTCACCAAATCGTGCAAAGAGCACGGCGGCTTCGTCACCGTTGAAAGTACGGCTCGGCAAGGGAACCGCGTTCTTCGTCCACGTTCCGGTGGGCAAGCCACGTGCGCCGGCCGCAGCCAATGGTCGGGCTCAGGTGAATGAAGCGAATCTTAATCATTGACGAGTCGGAAATCGTCCGCGAGACGTTGGCGCTGATTCTCGGACGCGAATTTGCTGTATCGAAGCGAACGCTCGGCGCCCAAGGGCTTTCTTTTTGCCGACAGCCAGGACGCCGTCGACTTGTTGATTCTCGGCGTATCGCCGCAGCATGGGCTTGGAGGCCGCAAGCCTCACGCGCTTCGCTTCTCAATTGCCATTTGCGGTGCTCTTTCTGGTTGATTCGAAAGCCACGGCACGAGGGATTCCTCAGGAGCCTCAGGTCGACTGTCTTGCTAAACCGTTCAATCCCTACGAGCTGCACGAGGAGGTCGGGCAACTGCTGGCGCGCCGGTCGACTGCCGTCGGTCCGCGACCGCAGTCGCACGATTCTCGGGGTGTTTCGCGCTATTTGGAATTTCCTTACCTGAGTCGCAGTGCGGCGACTTTGGTAAAACGGTTTGCTTCAGCTCGCCTGCCCCTGTTAGTCAGTGGTGAAATCGGCTGCGGACAGGATCGAATTGTCGAGGGGATTTGTCAGCTCCAGAAAAATCCCGGCGTAAAACTCGCGATCAACGCGGCGGAGGCAAATAGTGAATACCTTGAGCAAAAAGTTTCATTTCTCGTTTCACGAGCGATTGAGAGCGGCGCCGACGACTGTGATCGTTCAGGATCTTGACAAAAGCTCACCTGCCGCGCAGTCGCTGCTCCTGGTTTTTCTCCAAGAGGCGGAAGAAAAGCTGGATGAAATTCACTGTCTGGCTACGGCCACCGGCGATTTATTGGAGAGGGTTTACCGCGGCGAGTTTCTCGATGGCGCTTTATTATAAGCTGGCAACGCTCACGCTAAAGCTCCAGCCGGTTCGAGAGCGCAGGGATGATATTCCGGTCCTGGCCGACTGGTTTGCCCGTAGTTATGCCGACGTGCTGCGGATCAGCGAGCCGACCTTTTCTGCGGAAGCGAGCAGCCGGTTGTGCAATTATCTCTGGTTCGGAAATCTCATGGAGTTGGAAACCGTGATTGCTCGAACCTTGGCCTTACGCCGCAAGTCGAGCATTGAGGCGGTCGATCTGGTCTTTGACTTTGGCGATGAGGCCGCGCACATGGCCGATTTGGCGGATCTCACTGAGTTTACGCCTGGTGATGCGACCGCCGATCTCAAGCCGGCGCAACCGAGCCTTCAGCCGTACGGCGTAGTGGGTGACACGAATGGATCGACCAACCGGTCACGTCAATCCAGTTGATTTGAATGTGGTTATCCATGAACTCGCCCACGAGTTTAAGAATCCTATGGTCACGATCAAGACGTTTGCCCAATTGCTGGGCGACCGCTATCAAGATGAAAACTTTCGCAACCGTTTTCAAGAAGTCGTCGGCAGTGACATCGAGCGCATGGACGAGCTCTTGGAAGTCATGATCGAGTTCGCCGACTTTGCCCAGCCGCGCAAAAGCACCGTGGCGCTGGAAGAAAAGCTGCGAAACGCGTTGAGTGAAATTCAGCCGGACTGCACCAAACGTCAAACGCGCATCGAATGGAAGCAGAACGGCGCCGCGCAGCTTGTGCGCGCGGATGAAGCCCAGTTGGAATATATCCTGAAAAACGTTTTGCTGGCGGCCCTGTCACAAGCGGCGGATGGGGAGTGAGATCGAAATCGATCTGTCGTCCGGCGGCGCGCTAGTCATCAGCTATCTCCGTGAAGGAGGGCGGGTCGCGTCGATCGCTCATTATTTGGACGAAAAATCGCGTCCCCAAGAAGCCTTTGCCGCTGCGCGTCATACTCGCGAAACACTTATTGGAAACAAATGGCGGTCACTTTGTCGCGGCACCCTTAGACAGCGATAGAGAAACATTGAGAATGGAGTTTCCGGTTGTAGAGGAGGGACAGCAACGCTGACATGAGCCAACCCGTAATATTAGTCGTCGATGATGAGGCGGGGGTGAGACAATCCCTGCAAATGGTCTTCAACAAGTCTTACCGCGTGATCGAAGCATCCGCCGCGGATGAGGCTATCCAAAAAGTCGCCGATGAGTCGCCGGATGTCGTGCTGCTGGACATCATGATGCCGGGCACGGACGGTCTCGCGGTCTTGAAGCAAATTAGATCGGTCAATGGCGATTGCCAAGTCATCATGCTGACCGGACTCAACACCGCGCGCACGGCCTTCGCGGCCAAAGGCACCGGCGCGTTTGACTACGTGACGAAACCTTTTGATGTCGAAGAGCTGCGCTTGCGCGTCGAGCATGCGCTGGAAAAGGTCCTGTTGTCGCGCGAGCTGGAACGCTTAAAGAAGAAGTCGGGCGCAAATACGGCGTCGAACATGTGATCGGCAAGTCCAAACAGATTATCGACGTATTTAAAGCCGTGAGCATGGTGGCCGCCAAAAAAGCACGGTGTTGATTACCGGGGAAAGTGGTACCGGCAAGGAACTCATTGCGCGCGCGATTCACTATAACAGCGATCGGCGTTCGAAACCGTTCGTGGTGGTCAACTGCGCGGCCCTGCCCGACACTCTGATCGAGAGCGAACTGTTCGGCTACGAACGCGGTGCGTTTACCAACGCGTCACAAAAGAAAGTCGGACGATTCGAGCTGGCTCATGGCGGCACCTTGTTTCTCGACGAGATCGGCGAGCTCAACCTCGGCACGCAGGCGAAGTTCTTGCGCGCGATCGAGCAAGAAACATTTACCCGCCTGGGCGGCACCGACGAGATCAAAGTCGACGTCCGGGTCATTGCCGCGAGCAATCGCGATCTCGAGCAGCTGGCCAAAAACGCGGAGTTTCGCCCGGATCTGTTTTATCGCCTTAACGTGGTGGGCCTCTTCCTTGCGCCCTTGCGAGAGCGGCCCGACGATATCCCGCTGCTGTTGGATCATTTCGTGCGACTCAAATCGCAAGAGCATTCCATTGCGGCAAGAACCTTTCACCGGAAGTGGTGGATTTTTTCACTTCCTACGCCTGGCCGGGCAATATCCGCGAACTGGAAAAATTTAGTCGAGCGCCTGACCATTTTGACGCCGCATGACACGATCATGCTGCGCGATCTGCCTAGCGGGGATGCGATCCACGGATCAGACCGCGACCCTCAAAGAGGACGTGCTCAGCGGGTCGCGTCCGCTCAGCGACGCCGTGGATGAGTTTGAACGGGAATTGATCGTAAAAGCCCTGCAGCGCACCGGCTTTAACCAAACCAAAGCGGCGTCGCTGCTCGGCACCAGCCGGCGGATTTTAAAATACCGAATCGAGAAGCTAAAGATCAACGATCCCAACGATTCCGAATCGGAAGTTAAATTATCGCCATAAGTGGACAAATTTGTTCCGCAAATATCTTCGCTCGCCTTCATTTCACCAAAATATCTTTTTAAATTAGTGATTTACTTCACTAGGTCTAGTGGCATATTACTTGCTGCGTCCTTCGGGCATGGATGCCAGCAAACCCAGTATCTTAGTCGTTGACGATGAGATGGGTCCACGAGAATCTCTCAAAATGATTCTCAACCCGTATTACAACGTGCATACCGCGGACCGTGGGACGCAGGCGGTGGAGATGCTGAAACAGGTCCCGGTCGATCTCGTGACAGTGGACCTCAAAATGCCCGGCTTTAGCGGCATCAACGTGCTCGAGAAGGTCAAGCAGCACGACCCCGATATCGAGGCGATCATTATCACGGGCTATGGATCGCTCGATACGGCTATCGAAGGACTTCGGCTCGGCGCTTTCGATTACATTTCGAAACCTTTCGATGTCAATCACATACTTTCGCTTGGTTCGGCGCGGCCTGGAGCGACGCACGGCCAAGGCTCGGCTCCGACTAGAGTCAAATCGGATTTTCTGTCCAATATTTCACACGAATTAAGAACCCCTCTTAGTGTCGTCGTCGGATTCGTCTACCTGTTGCTCAATCAGGTGATCGGTAAGCTGACCGAGGACCAGCAAAAAGTTCTCGAAACCGTCTATCGCAACTCGGAAGAACTGCTCGAGCTGATCGATAACGTTCTCTGGATGACTTCGCTGAATGCCGGTGATGCGAACGCGACGATCGAAAAATTCGACGCGCGCGACGTGGTCCATGAGGCACTGAAGCGCCATGAAAAAATGATTGGTGAAAAGGGCCTGCAAGTGAACGTTCACGCGGGGATCACGACCTGCCGTTGGTTAGCGACCGCGCCAAGGTCGACCGGATTTTTCAGAACGTCTTCAACAACGCCGTTAAATTTACCGCCGAGGGGCAGATCGACGTAAAGGTGCAAGCGACGCCTGATAAGAACGGGATCGAGTTCGAAATCATCGATACCGGAGTAGGCATCGAAGAAAGCAAGATCGATTCGATCTTCGAACCCTTTCATCAAGCAGATAACTCGGTCCAGCGCGCCTATTCAGGCTTGGGCTTAGGGCTCACGGTCGCTCGACGAATGGCGGAATTGGTCGGCGGCAGATTGACCGTGACCAGCAAGCCGGGCTCGGGTACGCGAGTTTCTATGAGCTTTCCGTCGCAGGTCAATGGCGCGACGGCGTCGACTCTAGAGCAGCGCAAATATGGATAACGGCCGCTATATTTGGTGCCGCAACTGCGGTGCGATTCATCACGTGACCGCTTTCGATCGGTATCCGATCTATGCCCTCGCGGGCGGTGAGGCGCAGGCACTGCCGGCGAACGACTGGCGAGATTTTATGGCGCGCCATGCCGGTCATCGACTCGAAGCGATGACGGCCACGGGGAATGACTACCTTCCTTCAGGTTCCGCGTTTGATCCGATGGGCATCGCGTATCTTGAAGTTAGCAACGGCGCAGAAACATTGCTGCTGCGCCGAAACCGCAAGCGCATCGACGAAGCGCTTAACTATGAAATTGTCAACGGCCGGTTGGTTCAGACGGAAGAGAGCCTGAAGTCCAAGAGGAAGCGATCCGCAAAGAGATGAAACTGCACTTTTGCTGGTCGCCCGCCGAGCCCTTGGCAGATGAGAAAATCAACTATTTCGTTTCCTTGTTTAGGGAGATTGTCAACCACATCGATCCCGCTTCCGCGCACGCAAGCCAACGCTCCGACGTCGATGAAAACATCAGCTACCGTCAGCTCGACTCGGCTATAGTCGAAACTTTAATCGCGAGCTGCGAAGGTTATTTTCTTCCGGTGGAGTTGGCCTCGCTACGCAGTTTTGTCGAGACCCATAGCGATAGCGGCAACGTGATGGCATTGGTGAAACGCCGCGCCGTTATCGTCGAGCAGCGGCCGCAATAGTCATTCCGCTTACCGATTTCTTTCGCAGCCTTATCCTTTCACCTTATCGTTTGTCGTCGCGGATTTCTGCAGTGTCTCGCGTTTCATTTTCACTCAACCAAGACTTCGTCTGCCTTGTCGACTTCTTTGAGTCTTACCTGAACGTTTCCTCCAGCCGATAAATTTATCTTCTTGCCGACGTAATTGGCAGCAATGGGCAATTCGCGCCCACCGCGGTCGATCATCACCGCGAGATGGATCATGCGCGGCCGGCCGAGATCGATCAAATGGTCGACCGCCGCGCGCACCGTTCTGCCGGTGTTGAGCACGTCATCGAAGAGCACGACGACTTTGTTGGCAATGTCGAAGCGGATGCGCGTGTGATCGATGGTGCCGCCGGGTAAAAGCGCGTTCAGATCGTCGCGATACAAGGTGATATCCATCTCACCGACGGGGATTTCTTTGCCGTGCCGCTTGCGGATGAATTCGGCGAGCCGTTTCGCGACATACGGCCCGCGCGTGCGGATCCCGATAAAAACGATCTGATCCAGATTGCCGTACGCTTTCGTCATCTCTCTGGCGAAACGTTCGAGAATCACTTTGATCTGGACGGCGTTGAGGATGCGTTTGTGCTTGGACTTAGACGGTTTCATTGGCGACTCGAATCATCGTTTCCATCAGTAACTGGGCGCCGAGGGCGATGTCGTCGGGATCGGTCCACTCGAGCGGGTTATGGCTGATGCCACGGCGGCTCGGCATGAATATCATCCCGCCGGGGTGATTTTCGCCATCTGCATGGCGTCGTGCCCCGCGCCGGAAGGCATGATCTCATAATCGATAGCCTTTTCATCGCAGAGTTGCCGGGTAATGCGCAGCAAGCGCTTGTCCAAAGGCACCGGTTCCTCCGCGCGGATATTCAAGACTTCGATGGCGATGCCGCGGTCTCGGGCAATCGCCGCGCCGCGCTGTTTGACCAGGCGCGCCACCTTGTCTTTCGCTTGGGCGGAGGTGCTGCGAATGTCGATCGAAAGCTCGGCCCGGCCGGGCACGGCGTTGATCACGCCGGGTTCGATCTTCATCGCGCCGACGGTGCCGACCACTCGGCCTTTCTCCATCGAGGAAAATTTCCGGCAAATTTTTTCCACGTACTCGATCAATTGGGCGGCGGCGACGAGGGCGTCTTTGCGCATCTCCATCGGCGTCGTGCCGGAGTGATCGGCCTGGCCTGTAAAGATGACTTTGAAGCGACTGGGCGCCGCGATCGAGGTCACGAGACCGATTCTTTTCGCTTTGGCCTCGAGAATCGGCCCTTGCTCGATATGCAGCTCCAGATAAGCTTTCATGCTTTCGGATCGCGCTGCAAGTCGGAGAGATTGCGCGGCGAGATCCCAAGCTGGAAAGCACATCGGCGAGTTTCGTTCCTTGCGCATCTACGGCATTGGTCAAATCCTTGGGGTGCACTTCGCCGGCGACCAGACTGCTACCAAGGGTCGAAAAACCGAAACGGCTTGACTCTTCGCCGATGAAACAAACCACTTCAAGCGGCGCACGCATAGGCAATTTTGTTTCACGGATCGTGCGGACCGCTTCGAGGGCGCCGATCACGCCAACGGGGCCGTCGTATTTGCCGCCGTGGATCACCGTGTCGAGATGCGAGCCTGCCAATAGCGCGGGTGCTTTGGGATCCGCCCCGTCCAATCGGCCGGAAGATGTTGCCGATGGCGTCGACATGGATCTTAAGTCCGGCTTGTCGCATCAAGTGAATGAGCACTTGACGGCTGCGCAATTCTTTAATCGAAAATACCAGCCGCGTCACTGAACCGTGGTCGCCGATGCCGATGCGTCCGATGGCGTTGAGGTCGCGCATGAGGCGCCGTTTGTCGATTGTGGGCGCGTTACTTGGAGCCGGCATCGAGGCTGCTGGAAGTTGCTGCATGCGTCCTCACTACTAGCAGCTTCCCCACGGCTTAAAATCCATTTTCGGTCGCCGGCTTTATTGGAAACGGTGCAACCCTATGTTATAGCCAGCCTATCCCGCACGTTGAAAGGTATTCCCCATGAGTGAAGTTTCTAGAAAAGTCGCTGAAATGCTGCTGTCGACCGAGTCCATCGCGGTCTATAAGGACAAACCCTTCGTGTTTGTCTCCGGCCGCATTTCTCCGGTTTATATCGACTGCCGCAAGCTTCTGTCGTTCGCGGCGAGCGCGAATACATCGTCACGGCATTGGCCAAAAAAGCCGAGACCGATATCGGACTCGACAAGATCGACGTTGTCGCCGGCGGGCGAGACCGCGGGCATTCCCTACGCCTCGTTTGTTCGCATTTGCTCAAAAAGCCGATGATCTATATCCGGAAACAGCCCAAAGGTTACGGCGGCACGAAACAGATCGAGGGCATTTTGGAGCGCAGGCAAACGAGTGCATGCTGGTCGAAGATCTGATCACGGACGGCTTGAGCAAGCTGCGGTTCAATATCGGCATCCGCGGCGCCGGAGCGAAAATGACCAGTTGTCTCTGCGTCTTCGATTACGCGTCCGATCGACTGAATCAGCACGAAGGCGAAATCAATTTGGCCAAGAACGACATTCAGCTTCACGTGCTCGCCAACTGGGACGACGTTTTGGACACCGGCTTGAGCAAAAGCTATTTCAGTCGAACAGTCGAGCCAGCAAATCGTCGACTTCCTCAATGACCCGGACAATTGGGGCCGCAAGATGGGCTTTGTGTAAGCGCGCCGAGACGGTGCGATTTTAAATTCGTCTAAGGGTCACGGCAGGCCGTTGCGTTTAGTATTTTCGGCGCCGGATTTGCAGTCGTAATTCGCCGACGGTGTTATATGAAAACTTTGCTGCGCAACGCTCTGATCGTCACGATGAACGAGACATGACGAGATCATCGAGAAGGGCTCCATTGCCATCGACGGTAATCGATCGACCTACGTCGGACCGCGTCCAGTGGACGCCGGCGGGTCCGTTCGACCAGACGATCGAAGCCGATCAGTTTGATCGCCATGCCGGGCATGGTGAACGCTGCACTGCCACTCGGCCTGCCAATCTCGTGCGCGGCATGATGCCGAGCAAGCCGCTGGAGATCTGGCGCGCCTATTACCGCGGCGTCGCTGCGCGACATGCGCGACGAGGATTTCTATGCCGAGCGCGCTGCTTGGGCGGCATGGAGATGCTGACAGAACGGCGCGACGACCGTGCTCGATCACTTCTTCGGCAGTCAGCCGCTTGCCGCTTTATGGGCGCCGGCGCGGCGATTCAAGCGATGCGCGATCTGGGCCTGCGCCACGTCGTCGCGCTTACGGTCGTCGGACAAGAATTACGAAGAGACGATCCCGCTCGGCGATGGCGCGACGCGGGCAACTGACGAGATCAAGCGCATGAGCGCGAGCGAGGCGAAGACGGCGGCAAGCCTGGATCGATGACTGCGAAGGGTTCATCGAAGCGTTTCACGCGCCCGAAAAATTGACTACCGCTTGTCCCGGCCCGTCGGCAGTGCAGCGCTGCACGGACGCGTTGCCGACCCAATCGCGCCGAGTCGGCGCGGCGAAAGAACTTGCCGATGCACATCCATCTCGCTGAAACCAAGGCTCAGGCAGGTGCATGGGACGGCAAATTTATCGGCACATCGTTGCTCGAACGCATCTTGGATTCGCTCGGCGTGCGTCAGGCGGAATCTTTCTGTTGGCGCATTCGATCTGGATCGAAGAAAATGACGTTGAGCTTTTGCCGGGCGCGGCGTGACGCCGGTGCACAATCCGGCGAGCAATCTGCGCATTGGCAGCGGCCTCGCGCCAGTCAAGGAATGGTCTTGCTGCGGGCGTCAACGTCGGATTAGGTACCGACGGTTCGGCATCGAACGACGGACAGAACATGTTCGACGCAGTTCGTTTGGCGGCGCTGATTCACAATCAAGCGGGGACGCGATTTTAACGATTGGGTCACGCCGCCGCAGGCGCTCGCCATGGCCACGCGCAACGGCGCCCGTGCGCTTCGGCGTCAACGCCGGCACAATTGCGCCGGGTAAGCTCGCTGATATTGTCTTGCTGCGCCGGGATACTGCGGCCTTCCACGCCGCTAAACAACGTTATGAGTCAGTTAGTGTTCTGCGAGAACGGAAGCTCCGTCGGATTCGGTGATTGTCAACGGCGAAGTCGTTGTCCAGGACGGTCGCCTGGCAAAGGTCGATGAACGGGAAGTGCTCCGGCTCGCGACCGAAGCGCGCCTGAGACTCGATGCATCAATCTCAAACTGAACTGGCTGCGGCCCGCACGACCGAACCGAGCCTTACGGAAATGTACTTTCGAGTATTCGAGAAGAGGGGATAAATAGCCAGCTTTAGTGCAGTCGTTTTTCAGCCGACCGCCCGCGGTGACGCGTCAGCATATCCTCTCGCCACAGTTCCGGGTGTCGTATCCGCGGACTACTAAATCCTTGGCTCCCCCAATCCGGATCTACGTCTGTGAAATCTACGGTTTGTATTCCTGATGAATTGTCCAGCGCCCGCGACTTTCTGATCGTGTTGCGCAGAATCAGCGCGACCAAAGCAAAACCGATCGACGCCGCGATGATTGTTCCGGTAAGCGAAAATCAGCTGAGGCATTGGCGGGTCCCTGAACGTGCAGAAAGCTATATCTTGGCGCTCGGGTGATCGTCAAGCGCCGCAATTGCTGATCGGCGCAAAGCAGCACATAACGCGAGTTTACAGTTTGAAGCGAGTCGGAATTGGTTCGATCAAAGCGCCGGTCTTCGTTCATGCCAGGAGTCGCCTGTTCGTAAGAATAAGCGACTCGTGGCGCAGTGGATTCCTCGAAAGGCGGGGCCGCGATCTGTAGTCCGACCGGCAGATTGTCCGGCTGTGAAGCCGCATGGGACCGAGATCGCAGGCAGGCCGGTTAAGTTGAATGGATTCGTGAAGCTCGGACGGAGATTTTGCTCGTTCGGGTCCATGCCTTCGGAACGTGTCGGGCGGGCGGGGCGCAGTCGGAACCGCGAAGGACGTCGACGCGGGCAAAGTTGGCGCGAATCTGTTCATTCAATACCGAGCGAGCGCGCTGGGCGGTCAAGTAGTCCGCTGCACTAAGGAAAGCGCCTTCCGAGCATCCGGCGTCTTACCGTGCTGCCGAATTTCATCGGTGTCTCTTGGTAGGTTTTTTCGTGATACGCGTAGGCTTCGGCGACCAAAATGGTTTGATTAGCTTTGCGCGCTATGGAGAAGGGCTTTGCCATCGAGCCTCGACGATAAGCGCGCCGAGGTTTTCAGGACTTCGAGCGCCTGGTTGAAAACTGTTTCGATCGCGGCATCGACGCCCAAGTTCTCGTCAAACCAGCCGTCGCGCGGTACGCCGACGCGCAAATCTTGATTCCGTCTTTAAGTCCGGACTGAAAATCTGCCACCGCAACATTTGCAGACGCCGCGTCCTTGGCGTCGTAGCCGGCAATCGCTTGAAGCAATAGCGCGCAATCCTCAACGCTTCGCGCCATCGGCCCGGCGTGGTCCAGCGACCAGCTCAACGGTACGACGCCATAACGGCTGACCCGGCCGTAGGTTGGTTTGAGGCCGACAATGCCACAGTGGGCCGACGGGGTATCGAATCGAGCCGCCGGTGTCGGAGCCGAGCGCGCCGTAACAAAATCCCGCAGCGAGCGCGGCGCCGCAGCCGCTGCTCGAACCGCCAGGAATGTGTGCAAGATTCCACGGATTGCGCACCGCCGGAAGAGCGCGTCGACCGACGGGCCGCCGAAAGCGAATTCGTGCATGCCAAGTTTGCCGAGTAGGATCGTGCCAGCCTCTTCGAGTTTTAAAACCGCCGTCGCATCGTAATCGGGAACCCATTTCTCCAGCACCGCCGAATGGCAAGTCGTGCGGATGCCCTTCGTCATGTAGAGATCTTTGAGCGCGATTGGAATGCCATGCAGCGGTCCTCGCCCTTTGCCCGATGCAAATTCTTGTTCCGCATGGCGCGCCTGGGCACGCGCGCGCTCAGCGGTGATGGTGATGAAGCTATGCAGCTTGCCGTCGAGCGCTTCGATGCGTTCAAGGCAGGCTTCGGTGAGATCCACCGGTGAATAATCCTTGCGGCGCAGACCGGCGGATGCTTCGGCGATGGTCAAATAACAAAGGTCATTGGATTTTATGACGGTACTCATTTTCGATCGCCGTCCGATGCGATAAAGACTCCGGCCGGCTCATCTCCAGGCGCGATGATAGCGCGCAGCACAGCGATCCTGTTGTTGAGCCCGTTTGACGCCGGGCAGCAGGCCGTTGCAAATCATCGTCGGAAAGATTTAAGCCGGCAAGATCCGCCAGGACCCGCAAGTCCTCAATCGTAAATTCTTTTGCCATCGTTTGCCTCGGATATATGTCTTCTTGCGAGCACGCTTAGATGCAGATTCAATTCAGTTCCAGCGCCCGCTCATGGCCGTCAGTCTGTTCTGTGCGTGGCTCGCATTGTCGCAAATTGACGAAGTTTAATTCTTCGGCACCAACACCTCGCGGATTTTCGCGACGCTCTTCGCGTCCATCTTAAATAAGGTTTTGACGACACCATCCATTTCACTGCCGGTCAGCGGATTGATTTCGAGCTTCGATTTTTTCATCTCGGCGAGCAGCTCCGGGTCCTTCATCGTGGCGTTGAAGCCGTTGCGTAAAATATCAACGCGGCTTTTGGCATGCCCGGCGGCAAGGCATAGGCGCGCAGTATCGCCGATGGCGCGTGGATGCCGGCCTCGATCAACGTGCGCGCGTCCGGCGTCTTGGCGAAATCGATGGCATTGGGGACGTTGGGAATATCTTCGGCTTTCTTCGCGTTGACCTGAATGATGGCTTTGACCATGCCGGATTCGAGGCCATTCGCCCATGTGGTTCGGATCGACGCCCAGGTCCAGCAGCCGCCGTCGACTTCACCGGCTTCGGCGGCGACGCGAATATTCGAAGTTCCTTTGAACCCTTCGATCAATTGGATCGGCAAACCGAGCGCGGCTTTCAAGACGCGCGGCACGTCGGAATCGTTCGCGCCCGGGGCTTCGCCGCCGAGCTTCACCGCTTTTTGCCGGCGAACCAGTCGTCCAAGGAATTGATGCCGCTGGCTTTGGTCAGCGCGCAGACGGTCTCGTCTTCTGCACCGGCGCGCCGAGCCACTCAAATTTGCGCGCGTCGAACTCGATTCCTTTATCGCCCATGATCTGCTGCAAGACGAGCGAGCCGATAAAGTTGCCGATGACCAAACCGTCCGGCGTCGCCTTGAAAAGAGAATTGGCCGCCACCCGGCTGCCCGCGCCGGTCATGTTGTCGACAATGATCGCAGGGTTGCCCGGTACGTGGCGCCCCATGTGACGGGCGATGACGCGCGCGTAGGCATCGAAGCCGCCACCAGCGGCAAAGCCAACGATGATGCGGATGGTTTTGCCGCGATAGAAATTCTCATCGGCTGAGGCGGCGTACGCCGAGCGAGGTGTGAAAGTTGCCACTAAAGAGATTAGGACGATTACGAGTCTGAGCATGGTGCCTCCTTCAGGGTTCAAGTCGTTTAGCCAGTTCAAGCGGCTCAAGCTATTCGAAAGGAATCGTAGTCCGACTAAACGCTTGAGCTATTTGAAGCGCATGAAACGATCTCTTACTGGAATCGGCAGGCTCAGCGCAAGTTGCCGGTGTGGCCGAGGGAGTACCGTCCCGGTTGCGGCCAGACAGTGAGGCCGTGCGGCTCGGTTTTCACGGGAATACTTTTAACGTTGCCGTTGGTCGTGTCGATAACGTAAACCGAGTTGTCGTAGCGGCCGGAGAGCCAAAGCTGTTTGCCGTCGATGCTGATGTTACCCATGTCGGGCTGCCGCCGCCGGGGATCGGCCAGGTCGCTTCCACTTTTGCGTCGCGAAGTCGATCGACGCTGACACTGCCTTTGCCTTTCGGCGGGCCGTAAACGCGCGCGACACCGCGGTTGGCGACGTAGAGCTTCGTGCCGTCGCGGCTCGGATACAAACCGTGCGTGCCGATGCCGGTTTTGATATGGCCGATCTCGTAAACTTGTCGCCATCGACGATGAACACGCCATCGGCCTTCATATCCGCGACATAAAAAACTTTGCCGTCGGGCGAGATACGCACGTCCTGCGGCATGCCGCCTTTGGAGAACTTGAGATAGCCGGCGACCTTTTTTCGACAAGATCGATCTTCACCACGCTTTTGGCGTACTCGCAGGTAAAAATCGCATAGCGCCCATCAATGGAGAAATCGGCGTGATTGATGCCGCGGCAGTTCGGCGTTTCGATCGAGTATTTGAGCGCCATCGTGTGCGGATCGCGAAAGTCGAGGCGCTTGTGCGCTTCCGCGACGACGATCGCGGCGCTGCCGTCCGGCGTAAAATACATATTATAAGGATCGTCGACGGGAATATTTTTGCCGGGCTTGCCGGTGAGCGGGTCGATCGGCGTGACGCTGCCGTCGGTGCGGCCTTCGGCGTTATTGTTGACCCAGAGAGTTTTTAGGTCCCACGACGGCACCACGTGCTGCGGGTTAATGCCGACTTTGTATTTGTCGACGACTTTCAACGTTGCGGGATCGATCACCCAGACATCGTTGGAGGTTCGATTGGGCACGTAGACTCGATGCAGGTGTTTCGCCACGACCGGGCTGAGGTTTTCCGGGCGTGTTTCACTGTAGAGATTCTTTGGATCGACGACCGCCGGCATGCCAGGAACGGTCTGGATCGTCTTTGCAGTTGTCTCCGCTCCGATCGCCATCGCGGAGAAACAAAAATCCTTGCCACGATGAACGCTGCGAACAGCGAGACACAAGGCTGACGATGCCGCATGAATCTTACCTCCGAGATAAAACCGTCGCCCGCCGAGCATTGACGCCCGGCGGGTGCATGAATGTTAAACGAAAACTATTGAGATTACGAGAATGGCGTGGCTAGGCGGCAGTTTTTTCTTCTTGTTCTGGATGGCCCAATAGACGTTTTCCGGTTTGAGCGGCAGATCGTAGACACGCACGCCGGTAGCGTCCGCGACCGCGTTGCCGATCGCTGCGGGCGTCGGCGCGAGGCCGGGCTCGCCCAAGCCTTTGGCGCCATAGGGGCCTTCGGGCTCGGCGCATTCGACGACGATCGAGATCAGCTCCGGAATATCCAACGAAGTTGCCAGATGATAATCGAGAAAAGACGGATTGCGCACTTTGCCGCTCTTGTCGATAACCATCTCTTCGTGCAATGCGGAGCCGATGCCCATCACCACGCCGCCTTCGATTTGCGCCACACAATTGAGCGGGTTGATCGCCTTGCCGACGTCGTGGGCCGCGGACATGCGCAGCACGCGCACGCGCCCGCTATCCTCATCGACGGCGACTTCGGCTGCTTGCGTGGCGTACATATAAAAGCCGATGCATGATCGCTGTGACCGGTCTCCGAGATCCAGGTCTTTGCCGATTTCGTAGGTGTAGGAGCCGTCGCCGCGCACTTCGCCGTTAATGCCGAGCTTGCGCCGCACGACTTCGCCGATCGGCAGAGCCTGCTGCGGCTGGTCTTTCAAGAAAACTTTGCCGTCGGCATAGTCGAGATCTTTGACGCCAGCTTCGAGCATCGGGCTCGCCGCTTCCATGATCTGCTCGCGCGCGTGAATCGAGGCGCGGCGCACCGCGTTGCCCATGTGATAGGTGCTGCGGCTCGAGGTTGTCGACGCGTCGAAGGGAATCACGTCGGTGTCGAGCTGATGCATGTGCACTTTTTCCATCGGCACTTTGAGTTCCTCGGCGGCGACTTGCGAAAGAATCGTGTTGCAGCCCTGGCCGATTTCCACCGTGCCGGCCAGCACCGTCACTTCGCCTTTAGCGTTGACGACGACACCGGCAGCGGATGTGGTCGGTGACCGGGTCGGTTTCTGGATACACGCGAAACCCTTGCCGATTTTTACCCCCGGCCTGACGTTCGACGGTTTCTTGCCCCAATCGATTGCTTCAGTCGCTTTTACCAAGGTTTCTTTGAGACCGACGGCGTGGAGTTGCTCGCCCCAGTATGAAATGTCGCCTTCGACGAAAATATTTTTCATGCGAATGTCGACGGGGTCCATGCCTAACCGTTTGGCGATCTCGTCCATTTGTTGCTCACCAGCCCAGGCTCCTTGAGGAATGCCATAACCTCGATAAGAACCGGCGACCGGCTTATTCGTGTAAACGGCATAGCCGTCAACTTTCACATGCGGAATGCGATAGGGCCCCGGCGCCGGCAGGCTGCCGCGAATACAAACCGTCGGGCTCTTTTCGGCGTAGGCGCCGGCGCCCCAGTAGATTGTCATCTCGCGCGCCATCAGGGTGCCGTCTTTTTCACACCGCTTTTCGAATAAACCACGGCCTCATGGCGCGTCAGCGTCGAAATAAAAGTTTCTTCGCGATTGAACTTTACACGCACGGGGCGCCCGTTGGTATGAAAGGCCAGGGCCACCGCGATCGGCTCGACTTTCAAGCCGCCCTTGGAGCCAAAGCCGCCGCCTTGCAGCGGATTGATGAAACGGATCTTTTCCTTGGGCATACCCAACGCTTCGGTAATTTCGTGTAGGGCGCGGAACGGCGCGTCGTTGGCGACCCAAATCGTCAATCGTCCCGATTCTTTGTCGAACTGCGCGTGCGCCGAGTGCGGCTCCATGGCCGCGTGCTGGATGATCGGCACGAAATATCTTTCTTCGAGTACGAGATCGGATTCCTGGAAGCCTTGCGCGACGTTGCCGGTGCGCAGCTTGAAATGCTCGGCGACGTTGGGCATCGCGCCTTGGACGACGAATTCAGCTTTTCGGTACTTGGCGAAGTCTTCATGAATTTCTATGCAGCCCGGCTTGCAGGCTTCCTCGGGATCCGTATACACGGGCAGATCTTCGTAGTCGACCTCGATCAATTTTACCGCAGCCTGCGCGATATCTTCGTCTTCCGCTGCGACCGCTGCGACGGGCTCGCCAATAAAGCGCACTTTGCCTTGGGCCAAAAATGGCTTGTCTTTCACCGACTCGCCGTGTGTCCAAGGCACGTCTTCTCCGGTCACGACAGCAACAACGCCGGGAAGTTGTTTAGCTTTGTCGGTGTTAATCCGTTTGATCTTGGCATGCGCCTTGGTGCTGAACAAAGTTTTGCCGTAGAGCATGTTGGGCAGCACGAGATCATAGCCATAGACCGCCTGGCCGGTGATTTTCTCTTCAGCATCAACGCGCTGAACCGGTTTACCCACGACTGTCAGTTCCGCCATTGTTCCACTCCTAAAATTTGTTCAAGCCCGTTCAAATGGTTCAAACTTCAAACCTTTGAAGGAAAAAGGTCATGATAAATTTACGCGCTCTTTGCGCGCAGGATCGCCGCCGCGTCTTGCACCGCCTGGATGATCTTGGCGTAGCCGGTGCAGCGACAGAGGTTGCCGGAAAGCGCATAGCGGATGTCGTCTTCGGTTGGGTTGGGATTTTCGTCGAGCAACGCTTTCGACATCATCAACATTCCTGGCGTGCAGTAACCGCACTGGGCGCCGCCGTCCTGCAAGAATGTTTTTGAATCGGATGAAGCTCGGGGCCGATTTTCAACCCTTCAATCGTGACCACGTCGGCGCCGTCGAGCTCGCCGGAAAGAACCAGACAGGAATTCACCGGCTGGCCATTCAAAAACACCGTGCAAGCGCCGCAATCGCCCGTGCCGCAGCCTTCTTTGGTGCCGGTCGCGCCGATTTCATCGCGCAGCAAATCGAGTAAGAGCCGGTGCGTCGCCGCTTCGCGGCTGACGCTTTTCCCGTTTAACGTAAATTGGATTTTCTTGTTCATGACAACCTCAAAATAAACTGGAGTGTTGGAGTAATGGAGTACTGGAGTTGGGTTAGAATTTCGAAAACCCATGACTCCATCACTCCAATACTCCATCACCCCATTTCTTCTAGTATCTTCTTTCGCGCCGTTCCACCCAAGTCTTCGCCGGCCCTACGGCGGCGTTGAGCGAGTGCCCGCTTGGTCATGGCGCCGACCATGGCGCGGCGGTATTCGGCGGTGGAACGCACGTCGCTGATCGGTTTGGCTTCTTCGGCGGCAATAGCTCCGATCTTTTCCGCCAACTCTTCGGTGAGAACCTGCCCTTCGAGAGCCGCTTCGGCGCGCTTGGCGCGGATCGGCGTCGGCGCGACTGCGCCAAGGACGATGCGGACGCCGTCACATTTCTTGTCTTTCTCGCCCAGATTGTAGGCAACCGCGACGCCGACGTAAGCGAGGTCCACTCATCTCGCGGGGCGAAAACTTGATATATTCGCCGACGAGTCGCGGACCGGTTTTAGGTATCGAGACTTCCGTCAGGATTTCCTCCGCGCTCATCACGGTTTGCCCCGGTCCTTTAAAAACTCTTCCAAATCAATTGACCGTTCGCCAGTGGCGCCGGCGATTTTAGCCGTGGCATTCAAAGCGATCAAAGCGGGCGCGGTGTCGGCGGACGGCGTCGCGTTGGACATGTTGCCACCGATCGTCGCGCGATTGCGAATCTGAATGGAGCCGACCTCGGCGGCACTTTGCGATAGAAATGGATATTTTTTGTGATCAAACGCGAGATCTCGATCTCGCGCATGGTCGTGAGAGCGCCCGAGTGTGATCGCTGCCATCGCTGTTTTCGCGAATGCCGGCAAGACCGGGAACGCGCTTCAAGTCAACGATGTACTTGGGCAGCAAGCCCTTTTCTTTCATGGCAATGACCAAGTCGGTCCCGCCCGCGAGAAAGCGGCCGCCAGGGCCGTTTTCGCTGACCAGCCGTCTCGCTTCTTCGAGCGTAGCAGGCTGGTAGAATTCGAATGGTTCGGTGCGTTTCATGAAAATAGTGCCGTGAGGATGTTGCGGGGCGACCGCCGGTCGCCCCTACAATTCCTCGCTCCTTATACGAGTGGTTTAAGCGCTTTGCCGATGGCTTTGCCGCAAGGCTCGCCGTCTCTCATTTGAACGTGGCCGCGCACGACGGTCAATACCGGCATGCCTTTGACCTTCCAGCCGTGCCAGGGCGACGGTTTGTTCTTGCTGTGAAGTTTGTTGACGTCGATTGTGCCTTCCTTATCCATGTCAACGACAGTGATGTCGCCGTCGGAGCCGAGCCGGATGGCGCCTTTCTTCGGATAGACCTGCCACACTTTGGCCGGATTTTCGGAGGCGACTTTGACGTATTGATTCAGCGTCAATCGACCTTTGTTGACCTCGGTTAAGATCAGCGGCACGCCGGTCTCGACGCCGCAGAAACCGGAGATGCAATCCCAGATCGCCGGCTTGGTGAGCTTGCCATAGATATCCGACCCTTTTTCTTCGAGCGTGTGCGGTGAATGATCGGTCGCCAAGCGTATCGACGAAGCCTTCGCGCAGACCTTGCCATAGAACTTCCGCGTGATCTTGGGTGCGAACCGGCGGATTCATCTTCAAGAGCGAACCGACCTTGTCCATGTCGTTCGGTTCGCGCAGCAGATAGTGCGGGCCGGTTTCAGCGGTGACTCTCAAGCCGCGCGCCTTGGCGTCGCGCACCATGTAAGCGGCTTGCTTCGAGCTCAGTATGGAAAACGTGCAGCTTGGTGCCGAAAGTCTCGGCGAAGAAGAGTGCGTGATGCACGGATTCTGCCTCGCAGATATCGGGACGAGAAGCTTCCCAATAGCGCGCTTCGTTTTTATTTTCCTGCTTTGAGCTTGTTGGTGCAGTACGCCATGATCTGGCGATTTTCCGCGTGAATGCCCAGCGGCAGCTTCGATTGTGCGATGTAATCGAAAGCTTCCACGCACATGCCGTCGTCGGGAAACGGGCAGGTTGCCGATGGTTTCACCGAAGAAGATCTTGTAACCGATCGCGCCGGCGGCGGCCATGGGCAAAATATCTTTGGTATTGGTTTGTACGACGACGCCGGTGATGCCGAAGTCGACCAGCGATTTGGCTTCGCCGAGCTCTCTCTTGACCTTCACCTGCTCGGCGTCAGCCGTCGGCGGCACCGTATTCGGCATGTCGACGACGGTGGTAATTCCGCCGCAAACGCGCCGCGGTAGAGCCCGTGTTGAAATCCTCTTTGTGGGTCATGCCTGGTTCTCTGAAGTGGACATGGCCGTCGAACAGACCCGGCAATATATGTTTGCCTTTGACGTCGACCTCCTGCTTGCCTTGAGGCAGCGAGTCGTCGGTGCCGATCGCGACGATCACTTCGTTGCTGATCGCCACGCCGCCTTTGAAAGTTGCATCGGGTGTGACCACCCAACCATTTTTGATAACTAAATCTGCAGCCATTTTTCTTCCTTTCTATTTGGTTTTTCTTATTTATCTGCTTCAATAACTCGGAGTCCACGAATCGCTTGCCGCTGCTTGGAGATCGGTCATGACGTTTTTTTGCCGGCTTGAATGTGGCTGCGCAGAACGGCGACAGCTTCGTCGGCATCGCGCGCGTTCGATCGCATCGAGCACCAGTAAATGTTCCTGGTGCGCGGCCAGCCCGCGCGCAGGATCGTACAGGCCGTCGGTCCGGCGCTTGAGCACGATGCGCTCGAACACGTGGTTCAGCGTGTCTCATCAAAGTTTCATTGCCGGCGAGCTCCGGCGATCGCCAAATGCACCTCTTGATCGAACATCAGCCGCTCTCGGGTGAACCGGTTTTGCACGTCGCGCCCGTAGGAATTCATCTTCGCTCGCAAGCGAGCGAGCGCGGCAGTCGGTGAGATTCGCGATCGCCTTTTCCACAGCGAAGGCTTCCAGCGCTTCGCGGAGCTCATAGAGCTCTTCGGCCTCTTGCATTCTAATTTCTTTGCAGGTAAAACCGCGATTCGGTAGAAAGGAGACGTATCCTTCCTGAACAAGTCTCGTCAATGCTTCGCGTACCGGCGTGCGACTGACGCCGAGACGCTCGCTGAGCTGCTGGTGATGCAGCTTCTGTCCCGGCATGATCTCATTGCAAAGAATCAAATTTTTTATCTGGCTGTAAACGCGAGCTGAAAGATTTTCAATGGCGCGCGGTTTAGTTTTAGATCGCTTGAGCGAGTCAGGCATGGATCGATATTTTGCATGCAAAAGTTTATGCAATAGTGCGGAACCCTATCCGATCCAATTAGTGGTTGTCAACGAAGGCGCATCCACGCTTGCAAAAACGCATGGAAATGATAAGTGAGTCATGCGATTTGAGGGTCATAGAGAATCCTCAATCAGGGTTTAGGCAAAATTTACATCGTCCACCCTACATCAATATATTATTTTTTAAGGAGGCATTGTGGCACAGACTAAACTACAGGCGGTTGGATTACGGCATGAGTACTATCAGCCGCGCACGGGCGGCAGACTCTTGGCCCTGGATAACGATCAACCTGCAGGTCGAAGAGGGCGAGTTCGTCAGCATCGTCGGGCCCAGCGGTTGCGGCAAAACCACCTTTATTAATCTCTGCGACGGTTTGCTCAAGCCGACCGCGGGCCACATCGCCATTGACGGCGTGCCCGTGACCGGCCCAGGCACGGATCGCGGCATGGTGTTTCAGGATTCCTGCCTCATGCCGTGGCGCACCGTGGTCGAAGAACGTGATTTTTGGTCTGGAGTGCCAAGGTCTCGACAACGGCGAGGGCCAAGATCGCGCCAAAAATTCATCAAGCTGGTCGGCTTGCAGGGATTCGAAGATCACTATCCGCACGAGCTTTCCGGCGGTATGCAGCAGCGCTGCAACTTGGCGCGCGCGCTCACCGTCGATCCCAAAATCCTGATCATGGACGAGCCATTTGCCGCTCTTGACGCGCAAACGCGTGAAATCATGCAGGCGGAATTGCTGCGCATCTGGCGCGAGTCGGGCAAGACCGTGCTTTTCATCACGCATCAAATCAACGAGGCGATTTATCTCGCCGGATCGCGTAATCGTGTTTGGCGCGCGTCCTGGAAAAGTAAAAGAGATGATCAAAATCGATCTGCCGCGCCCGCGCGATCTTTCCATCAAGCGCGATCCGAAATTCTTACAATACGAAGATCGGCTTTGGAGTTTGATTGAAGAAGAGGTCAAAAAGACCATGCTCCAAGATCAAGTGGTCCGTAACATCAATAACTGAGATTCCCCGACAGGGTTGGACATGAGCAGTCGTTTCAATTCCCAATCCCTGATTCTAGTCGGCTGTACCGCTTTCGTTCTCTACCTCGCCGGGATTCCTCTCGTGATGCTGCTTTATGGTAGCATCCGGAGCGCTCCCATTGGTGAACCGGGAGCGACTTACACGATTCAGAATTACGTCAAGGCTTATTTCGATAAGGAATTCTATCTTCTACTTCTCAATTCCGTTTATTACGCTCTCGGCACCTGCAGCCTGACTTTCGTGATCGGAACGTTTCTCGCCTGGGTGAGCGAACGAACCAATACGCCGCTCAAGAAATTGTTCGTGGTCATGTCGCTGATCCCGTTCATTATCCCCGGCATTCTCAGCACGATTTCGTGGATCCTCCTCCTCAGCCCGAAGATCGGCTTGATCAATATTGTCGTCAAGGAAGTTCTCGGACTCGAAGCCGCGCCGTTTAACGTCTATTCGATGTGGGGCATGATCTGGGCGGAGGCGATCCATCTTTACCCGTTGGTATTCCTTCTTGATGTCGGCGGCGTTTCGCAACATGGATACGTCTCTCGAAGAAGCCGCGCTCACCGCCGGGTCGAGCACTCTGCAAACTTTTGGAAGGTCACGCTGCCGCTCATGCGCCCGGCGATGTTCAGCGTTCTGTTGATCAACTTCGTGCGCGGCATCGAAGCCTTCGAGGTGCCGGCGCTGATCGGCGTGCCGGCCAAGATCTCGGTTTTTACGACCAAGATTTTTCTGGCTATTCATCAGTTTCCTTCTGACTTCGGCCTCGCGGGCGCGTATGCGGTGACGTTATTGATCATCAGCACGGTCGGCGTGCTTATCTACGGTAGGATCACGCGCAAGGAAGAGCGCTACGCGACGGTCACCGGCAAGGGCTATCGACCCCGGGTGATCGATCTCGGCAGCTGGAAGTATTTGACGCTGGGAATCTCGTTCGTAATTTTTTTCCTGGCGGTCATTTTGCCGGTGTTCGTCTTGTTGTGGTCCTCGTTCATTCCTTATTACGGCGTGCCATCCATGGAACTGGTGCGGAAAATGACCTGGGCCAATTATCAATATATTCTCAATTATCCCCTTGCATTGACTGCTTTTAAGAATAGTTTTTATCTGTCCGTCGGGTCGGCGACGCTGGTTATGTTGCTGACCTCGGTGATCGCGTGGATTACCGTCAAGACGAAATTGCCGGGAAGAGCGTTTCTCGACAATATGACCTTTATCCCGATCGCCATGCCGGAATCGTGTTGGGCGTAAGCCTGATCTGGGTTTATCTCACTTTGCCGATACCCATCTACGGAACGATTTGGGTCCTGCTCCTGGCTTACATGACGAAATTTATTCCGTACGGCATTCGCGCGGCGTCGTCGTCGATGATTCAGATCAACAAGGAATTGGAAGAAGCGTCGTTTACCGCGGGCGGCACGTGGTTTCAAACTTTCAGGAAAGTCATCCTGCCGCTGCTCATGCCCGGTTTTACCGCCGGTTGGATCTATATCAGCATCATCGCGCTGCGTGAGCTTTCGACCTCGATCTTGCTTTATTCCTATAATAGTACCGTGCTTTCGATCATGGCATTCGATCTTTGGGAGGGCGGCCAATATACCTATGTGTGTGCCCTGGGTGTGTTGATGGTGCTTTTGCTCGTTGCTATGGCGTTCACCGCGCGCAAGCTCGGCGCGAAGATCGGTATCGCGGAATAATCATTCATCTTGAAACTTGATGTTGGCGCGGGCTACGCGGCAGCGGGTCATTGGGAGGAGACATGGCAGAAAAAAGAGATATGGTGCAGATCGCTTCGCTGGAAAAATACTTTGGCGAGGACAAAGAGCGGGTGCATGTTCTCAAGGGCGTAACGCTAAACATTCCCGAGGGGTCGCTCTACACCTTTCTCGGCCCCAGCGGATGCGGCAAGACGACAACGCTCCGCTGCGTGGCCGGTTTGGAACGGCCGGATGGAGGCAAAATCAGCATTGCCGGCCAGACGGTGTTCGCTTCCGGAGAGCGAGTCTACGTGCCGACCAACAAGCGGCCGATCGGCATGGTGTTTCAGTCCTACGCGATCTGGCCGCATATGACTGTGGCCGAAAACGTCGCCTATCCGCTGACCATCCAGCGACGCCCTAAGGATGAGGTTAAGCGTAGAGTGGGCGATGTATTGAAAATCGTCGGACTCGACGGCTTGGAAGACCGCCCGGCGCCGAAACTCTCCGGCGGCCAGCAGCAGCGCGTCGCCTTCGCGCGCGCTCGTCAACGAGCCCAAGGTGATGTTGCTGGACGAGCCGTTAAGCAATCTTGACGCGAAGTTGCGCGTACAGATGCGGTCGGAGATCAAAGCGCTGCAACGCCGAACCAACATCACGACCATTTTCGTTACCCATGATCAAGCCGAAGCCTTGGCCATCTCCGATCAGATCGCGGTCATGTACGCCGGCACGCTGATTGAAGTCGGCGCGCCGCATCAGCTTTATTCCCGTCCGACGCGCCGCTTCACTGCGACGTTTTTGGGACTGACCAACTTGATCGACGGCAAAATCGTCGAGCTCCACGGCGATGCGCAACCCGGAAAGATTCAAACCAAAAAGGCCTGCTCTCTTTCATCCCGGCGCCCGGCTTGAAGCAGGACCAAGCCGCAGTGATATCGATTCGCCCCGAAAACATTCCCTTATATAAGGAACGGCCGCAGGGGCTGGAAAATGTTCTGGAAGGCAAAATCACCGAAGCGATCTTCATGGGCGATGCTTATCAGTGCAAAGTCGCGGTCGGCGACGATCTGCTCGCGGTGCACACGCATCCTTTTAACTCGGTTAGTCCGGGCGATAAAGTCTACTTGCAGTTGGATCCCAAAAGTTGCAATGGGCTTCCGGCGGATGATAAGGAAGGTATTGATGAATCCATGTTGGGGGACTAGAATCCGGGAAACAGAATTTGAAAGGAGACTGTCCAATGACAGCACTAGAGGCTAGAAAGTTAGCCGAAGATGACATGAAAGCGGGAAGACCCCGAAATACACCGATTTGCGTGATTGGCTGGAAATCGTCGACAGCATCGGCGAGCTGAAAAAGGTGGATGGCGTAGACTGGAATCTCGAAATGGGCACGCTTGCCGAGATCTTTGCCCGTGAGTCCAAGAGCGGCGTGACGCCGGCGGTTTTGTTTGACAACGTCCCGGGTTATCCGAAAGGATTCCGCACTCTGTTCGCCCAAAACGCTTCGTTCAAACGCATGGCTTTAAATTTGGGCCTGGACATGAACCTTTCCAGTCTCGATTTGGTTCGCGCCTTCCGCCAAAAGCTAGTGAGCCATGAGCCGATCAAACACAAAGTCGTCACCAAAGGCCCCATTCTTCGAGAACGTGGATTCCGGCGACAAAGTTGATTTGCTCAAATTTCCCGTGCCGTTCATGCACGAGCTTGACGGCGGTCGCTTCATCGGCACTGCCTGTTTAGTGACCACGCGCGATCCGGACGAAGGCTGGGTTAATTTCGGCGCTTATCGCGGCATGGTGCACGACAAGAACAGCATGGGGCTTTATATTTCGCCCGGCAAGCACGGCAGCATCCAGCGCAATAAATACTTCGAACGCGGCAAGCCTTGCCCGGTCGTCGTTTCCGTTGGTCAAGACCCGGTTTTGTTCATGGTATCCGGTAACGAAATCGATTACGGCGTTTCCGGAGTTCGATTACGCGGGCGGTCTCAAAGGCGCTCCCGTTGAAGTTATCGAAGGGAAGTCCACCGGGCTTCCGTTTGCGGCTAATGCGGAAATCGTCATCGAAGGTTGGATGGATCCGACGGACAGAAAGACCGAAGGTCCGTTCGGCGAATGGACCGGTTACTACGCCAGTTCGAGCCGCCCCGAGCCGGTGATTCGCGTCGAAAACGTTTACTACAGAAACGAGCCGATTCTCTGCTGTGCTCGTCCCGGCCGCCCGCCGTCGGATTATTCCATCGCTAAATGCATGGTGAAGGCGGCGTTGATCTGGGAGCAGGTCGAGAAATGCGGCGTGCCGGATGTCAAAGGGGTGTGGTGTCACGAAGCCGGCGGCGGCCGCCTCTTCAATATCATCTCGATCAAACAGCGCTATCCCGGCCATGCGCGCCAGGCGATGCTTGCTGCGTCGCAAGTTCACGCCGGCGCTTATCTTGGCCGTTACGTCATCGTCGTCGACGAAGACATCGATCCGACCAACACCTTCGATGTAATCTGGGCGTTAGCCAGCCGCTCCGATCCGGTGGAGTCGATTGAAATCCTCCGCCGCTGCTGGAGCGGCCCGCTCGATCCGCGCATCCAACCGGGCAAGAAGGGCTTCAACTCGCGCGCGGTTATCGATGCCTGCCGGCCGTTCGAGTGGATGAAAGACTTCCTGCCGGTAGCCGAATCTTCTCCGGAGCTGAAGGAGAAGATCTACAACAAGTGGAAGAAAGTTATCGAAGCATAGGAAGAACGTCGTTAACGTTTGTTTCAGAAAGGGGTGGTTGTTTACACAGCCGCCCCTTTGTTTTTGCTCGGCGAATCCAAACTAGAAAGTTTCGACACGATGCATTGGCTAATTCATTTATCTTCCGGCGCATCCCCCTCTCTCATGCTCTAGGAAGGCTTAAAGATCGCCTGACGCGGCGAAAACCCTGAGACCGCACCAAGATCGACGCTTCGAGAATTCTCAAAACGTGAAATTTCCCGAGGGATTTCCTAGCCCGCGAATCCTGAACTTAATGCGCATAACGATCACGAATCTTGCTCCCTCCATGGCCGCGCTTGCCGTGCATCGCTCCCTGCTCTTTGCCCTTAATCTCGCGCGCGTGGCTTGCTCGACGAACACGCGAGTCTAATCAACCACCCCCAAGAGCACGAAGACGTTTTCTAGAGACAAAGACGTATGCCGATTGACGGAGTGTTGGATGCCTAGCTCTTCATAGCTATTAAAACGGAGTCCGGATCAACCGGAACGGGCTGGAGCGGAAAGCGTCCTTTGATACGTGCGAATCCGGATTGGCGCAGCCACCCAAGAATCTCTTCACGTGCGTAACAGCGTCCTCGGGGCGTGTGTAAAAGAAGCAAGACGGAAAATAACGCGGCCCATTCGTGAGCGGTTCTGTCGCGACTCATGAATACGTCGCGCACGATCAAATGACCTTGAGGGTTCAGACAGCGATAAAGCTTCCGCAGCAGAGAGCGGTTTTCTTCGATCCCGTGGGCGTGAAGGACATTGGAAACAAATACGGTATCGAATCCCCGTGGCAGCGCATGCCGTAAGAAATCCACCCCGATGACCCGCACTCTGTGCGCCATACCCGCTTGCCTGACCGCAGCGCGCGCCAGAGGAAGAATACGCGGATGCTCGACGAGGGTCGCTCGCAGGCTAGGATAACGACGACAAAAAGCCACGGAAAAAGCTCCAAGGCCGCCACCGACGTCCAGCAGAGTCTCGGTGCGGGCCAAGGGTAATTTTTCGATCAAATAAGGCGCAATCTCGCGGCCATCGAGATCGAGACTGTGAAGCAATCGCTCGGCTTTCCCCTCTGATCGGAGAAGAAAGGCTTCTGGATCATGGGTCTCGTGTCACCGGTAAGGGATTGAAGCGAGGCCGCCCCAAGTGTCCCAAGCGTCGTAATCGGGCAGCAGAAAAGTTGCTCCGCCGCGACTGAGATAGCGCGAAGCTGAAGGGAGAATTGGCATATTTTCCTCCGCGCTTTCGCATTAAACCCATGGCGCACAGAGCGTTAAGAAAAATCTGCCACCCGGCTGGACTTCCGCCGAGATGCGCAGCCAGAGCTTTAAGGCTTTTTTCCCGCTGGCCGATCCAACGAAATAGATCAAAAATGGGCCGCAGTGATAAGGATGCAAGAGCGCCAATAACCACTCTCGCCTGCGAAGTCGCTGAAGATTCCATTTCCTAGCGGGCATGACTGCTCTTTTTGACTTGAGCACTCGGTTCAGGCGTGGGCTCGCGGCGATTCTATAAAGCCGCTCATAACCATTCACCATTTGTTCCACAGAAAAACGCCTCTTGACCCAGTTCCGACAGCGCGCGCGATCCAGCGTCTCGACCCGATGAGTCATCTCGACCATCTCATCTTCGTTTTCGACCAGATAGCCGGTCTCGCCGTTCTTGATCAACTCCGGCATCGAGCCCCGTTGGTAGGCTAGCACCGGAGTTCCCGCAGCCATGGCTTCTATCACGACCATGCCGAACGGCTCGTCCCACTGCAGGGGGAAAAGGAAGCCTTTGGCCTCTGCCCATCATTGCCACGAGATCGTGATAGGCCAGCCGCTCGATATAGCGGATGCGATCTCCGTCGATGTGAGGCTTGACCTCTTTGAGAAAGTACTCCTCGCTCCAAGGCAGGTGAGTGGTGACATGGCCGATAATGACGAGCCTCGCTCGCAGCCTTCTTGGCAACGCGGATCGCCTCGGCAATGCCTTTCCCGGCGTCATTCGACCGACGATGATGAAGAAATCTTCCGGCTGGCCGTTAAACGAGATCTCGTCCAGATCGACGGCGTTATAAACGACCGGGAGCGATTCGTCTCCCCAGCATTTTCCTTTGAGCCTGGCTGACACGAGACCGGCAGGCAATGCGGAAGTGTTTTCGATAATATTCGTGCAGTTCCTTCTCGATAAGTAAGCGTAAGTGACCAAGGTGGGCGTTTTCAGCGAAAGCTGAGAAAGCAGGCCAGGGTCGTCCAGTGAGCGTGAATCACATCGAAACGCTCGGCCTGACGATAAAGGTTGTAGGTATTTCGGTGCCTCGAACTCCTTTTCAAGATAAAATGTGGACTTTGGATCATCTTGGCTGGCGATCGGTAAAACAGCTTGAGCTCGCACTGCAACTTTTGAGTCTCCCGAAGCGAAAAGCTCCACATGATGCCCGCGAAGAGTAAGCTCTCGGCAGAGATAATAGACGATCCGCCCGTTCCGCCGTGCGTCTTCGGTGGAACAGAGATATAAACGCTGTTGATTTGAGCAATCTTCATGACAACATTTAGAACCTATTCCGTTTGTTGACTTTGTTGCAAGGCACGGCAAAAGCCAATCAAAATCAGTTCGCAAAGAAATATTTGCCTTACGCGCCGTCGCGCAGGACCACCTGAGCGCGTATGGGATCTTCTACGACTAACCAATCTTAACCACGTTCGCGGACCCTGAAACTACGCGTCAATTGCCGGTGAGGCCTTTCGCGATACGGTCGATGCCTGCTTGCGCGCACGCAGCGTCCTCGGTTCCTCCGCCCTTCGAACCTGGCGTGCCCGATACGCCGATCGCACCGACCAACGAATTGGCCCGCGTGTATGGGCAGACCGCCCGCTGCAGTAGTGATATTCAGCTAAATGCAGCGGTCCCGCGTTGCCGGGATTCTTTTGCGGCAGTTTTTGCCGAATTCGGCGGACGACATGTCATAGGTTAACGCCGTGTGCGCTTTGCGCAGGCTGTGCTCGACGCTGTGCGGGCTGGCGCCGTCGTCGCGTATACTGACCACGACCCGGTCGGCGCGGTCCAGCACTGTGATCGTCACGACGCTGCCGTGCTTACGGCACGCTTCCAGCGCCACCGTCGCCATTTCCAAGCGCCGCGTTAGCCGAGATCGAGCGTCTCGCTTACCAGCGTTTGGGCGTCGCTTGTGCGCAGGGTAGACACGGCAGTGCCATTGCCAAGAAAGTTCGTCCGTAGATCCTTTTCACGCTATTTACCCCTTCCGATGTATTTGGAACTGAACAGTCCGCCAAGTCGCAATCCGGGGCAAAACGTAGCTGATTGCGATTTCGGCCGTCAACTGCAATTCAGGCTTGAGATTGCTTCCAGCAATATTCTCTTTCTAGATTCATTGACAGTTCTGCGAAGCAGGGCTTATAAATGAAACATCCTTCCCGGAGGTGAAGCATGGGAAAGCTCAGGCATATCGCGTTCATTTCGGCGGAACCGAAGAAACTCAGCGATTTTTATCAGAAGTATTTCGGCTTCGAGGAGTGCAAGGTCTTTCCTAGCGGCTCGCGTATGGTGATCGATCCGCTATTCAATCTTGGCTTTCCTGCAAAGCGCGGCGGTGGAAGTGGCGATGGCGGGAACGCACCGAGCCGACGGCAGCGAAAATGAATTGACCGATCGGGATCCATCACTATGGCTTCATGGTGGACGATCTCGATCGAGCGGTGGCGAAGCTGCCGGCTGGATTAACTCGCGGTACTACGCCGCAGGTTTCCGCCGGCGTCGGCGGCCCGAAGGGCTCGCGGCCCGCGGAGGTGCGGTTCCTCGATCCCTGTGGGGCAACAACGTCGACCTCTCGTCGCGCGGATTTCTCGGCAGAGAAGAAAAGAAGCTTCCCGGCGTGCGCTTGCTCGCCGTGCAAACGCCGGATTTGGCTGCCGCCTGTGAATTCTACCAGCGGCAGTTCGATCTTCGTTCTCGTCGGCTGGATCGGATGATGGAACGGTCCGCCTGAGCGACGGCGACGGTGACGCTTGCTATTGACCAAGTCACAAGTGCGGCCGAAGAGCGGCGTGCAATATTTCGGTATCCAAGTGAGCGATCTTGCGGGCACCAAAAGCGGCTGCAGGATGGGGTGTGGCACTTTCCGAAAACGATAATGGTCAGATTCAGCTAACTGACCCGGAGGCGAAATCGTTATTGTTTCAGAAAACGGGTGGTGGAACTTAGCGGCGGCGAGGAAAGCAAATCAAGGCGAAAGTCCTCGTCAGTGTCTTAAATTCCCGGTGACGCCGATCCTGCGAACTTCACCCGAGCGAATCTCCGTCAGACGACCTGCCTGAACGTCACGGCATAAGCGGACGCAAGAATTCAAGCTTTGTTCTTCGGGCCACGAGAACTATGACGCCGATATCGAAGTTCGCTACGTTTTGTTGATAGCTCAGCTTTTTGATCCGGTGGTTATGAATGCATCAAAGGCAGGAGCGGCAAGCGCAAGAAGCTCGACCGTTTTCTTTAGCGGCCCAGCCCATTTCCGACCGTTCTGACATCGTGTCCGGAAGGTCTCGGCGAAGACCGCTAGGAACACACTCGTCAAGCAGGACTCGCATGCGACATCACAGAGTCTTTCATCAGCTCCAACACAGCCACCGCGTGTTCTCGACTGACGGTCGGAAAAATCTTCGAGAAAATCGTCGCCGACCTCCTCCTCCACGTAGTCAATGAGCGTTTGCACTGGGACGCGCGTGCCGGCGAAAACGACGGCACCGCTCATGACTTTTTCTGACCGCGTGACGAGTGGTTGTGGAACCGGCATGGCGCACCTCGTTTGAATGCTCCGTAAGCATGTTATCGAAGCTAGCAAACGGCGTGTCTAACACATGGCTCGACGATGCGTCTTAACTCGCGGATTCTAGGTAAAACTGCTGCGAACCGTATCCGACGCTTATAGCGGTTCAGGTGACGATTGCGCAACACCAAGACTTGCCAAACTTTGACTGCAGGGCCGCCTGACTGCGCCTCATCCGTGACGGATTTCGATCGACTGAACAAGCCGCGTCTCCACATCGCCGGGCAGTTCGGTACGGCGCACAATTTTCGGCCAAAGCTCAAGCGGCGGTGCTTTTGATCAAAGATGCACTGAGGGTCACGTCATCAAGATCGTCGTGCAAGTAAGGGCGACGACCGCAATGGCGCGCGTCACACGACATACGTTTCCCTGGGTAGCACTTCGCGCCAGTGGCAGATGCGGCCGAACGTAATCGCCCGCCGGATCAGCCAGGAAGATGTCCAGCGCCTTTATTTCTGCTCTGCGCGTGCCCCTTCAGTCGTTCGGCCTGCGGTCTGCCAGCTGAGGTGGAGGTCGGCGTCATCATCCACCGTGACCAGCGTTTGCCGCATCCTTTGGATCTGTGTTTGTCTGTCGCGAGTGAACCGACGAGGAGCGATTCGCCGGACTCCAGGACAAACACGAGGCGCGCTCAACAAAGAGCCAGGACCTCGGTGAGCAGATGGTTCGCGATTCGTTAACTCGCTGTTTGCCATTGTGTTCTCGTTGCCTGAGAGTTTTCAGTTCGTTAAAAGTGAAATCGTTCACCACCGCAAAGCTTTCAAACTCGGGATGAAATTAAGCGAAGCGAAACCTCTTTGGGCACATCGAACTGTTTTACAATCACCAAACGACTTCATCAGTCGTTGAATTATCAACCGCCGGTGAAGTACAAGGCGATTAGGTGTCGCCTAATTAACGCGAGAAAGTTTTCATCCGTACCCATCAGCATTTCAAAACAATCAACAAGTACCACCGAAAGCTGCGCACCAACACTCGACCAAACGGATAAGGCAATCCTTAAACGCTACATCTGCCCTCGGTGTAACACTGCAAAGAAAGGATCGACAAAATAAAAGGGATAGACATACAGTGGGTGAACATCTTAAGGTTTTACAAAACCGGGTGAAGAAGTGGGTCACGCGTACCAGTTCATCGCGATATCACTGCCAGAAGTGCCAGCACGATTTTAGTTCTGAAGACCGACGACCCAATCCCGGAATACGGGCATAGCCTGACTTGAATTGTGCATATTTTAATGCGGTCTGCGGAGCAAATCTCGAGTAAATTTACGAAGGAGCCTAGGTGATCTTTTGAAATCTTCCATACTGATCATTCTAAAACATACGTGCTCAAACGCTATCTTACCGAGAGTTATAAGCCACTTTATGAGGAAGTCTGTCATGCCATCGTCCGAGACCCGATTCTACGTCGACGAAACGGTAGTTCACCTTAGGGGAGGGCATCAGGATATGTATGGGTTTTTATGTAGCATGGACAAGGTTGTCTATTTGTATAAACCTTCCCGAGAGACCTCATTTTTGGCAGAGTTGTTAGCACCGTTCAATGGGTTCCTGATCTCCTGACTTTTATACAGAGTTATGACTCGTTAAATTGCGCCGCTCAAATGCCTTGTACATCTTGTACGGGATATCGATGACGATCTACTGAGAAACGCCGGACAAAGAGCTAAAAACCATCGCGTCAAACGTAGGAACCCTGTGCGCGATATTATTCAATCTGTGGACCGCTACGGTCTCAGGAAACGCATTTGGGGAAAACACAAGCAGAAGCGTATCTCGTTTTCTCCAATCGATGATTTCAAAGAACTTTCGTTTCTGACCTCGCCAGTAAATATCAGAAACGGTTTCAGAAGGGTAGCGCAGATGTTCACGTCCCTGGATCACGATGGAGTACGCCTTGGAACAACAACAACGCAAGAGCATGCAATAAAACGGTTTGCCAAAAGCATCGAAGAAGAGGGGACGGTCGATTTACAGAGCGAACTCTCAGGAGTACCTTGTCCTCGCGCTATTTTGAAACTTGCGAAATTCAATAACGTCAATGTTCTCAAGTTTCTGTTGTCTAAGGAGACTAGCCTGGCTGGCCTTTTTCAAGATGGCAAAGCGAGAGGAAGGATCGGGTTATTTGCACAACCCAGATCACTAGTGCAATCCGAAATCCAATCTCAATGATCGGAGACCTCTAGTTGAATTTAAAAAACTGTGTTGGAAGTTGACGCAGTTCAGCCGGATCTGGCGTGAGCAAAGCTTGGAGTCGTCTCCAGATCGCGCGTCATTGTTTGCTGAGTCTCACCGGCTCTTAGTTCGGCGATCTACCGCAGCCCCAACTCCTTCTGCACTCACGAATGCTGAAATCGGCGATCTCGCCTAGTGGAATCTCTCGGGTAATCTTCACGTCCTTCTTTGCTGGTCGATCAGCAAATTCAGGCCATCGACAGGGATGCCGCCGTCGTGGCTAATGACTTTCACCGTAGCATCGTATGATGCGTAGGCCTGCTCGGGTTTGGCCTTTGCCCCGCCAATCAGGACTTTCACGGCTTCTTCTCTATTTTCGCTGATGAAGCGACTCCGCCTTGATCAAGCCCTGATCATTCGTTTTACCTGATCGCAGGTTTTGTTCGATGGATTTGATACTCACGCCGACGCCGGAGAGCGGGTAGTTCACATGCTCATACGCGCGGGCGAGGACGTTGTATCCGAGCTTTTTGCCCTCGAAGTCCAACGGCGGAGATGTCGCACTGCGTCGGCGAGTTTTCTGTTGAAGGGCTGAGAAGCGGGCTGAGTCGGTTCCCAGAGGAACGAACTGGACTTCCTTCTCTGGATCGATGCCGTTGCGCGCAAGAATTAATCTCGCCAGCACATGGGTCGCGTCGCCGAAGCCAGCGAGGCCGACTTTTTCCCGATGAGCTCCTTGATTGTCTTGATTTCCGGTCGGGCCAGTAATACATGCGGCGGAACTCGTCATCAAGCCGGCGACCAGCCGTACCAGGCAGGCCGCGGATGGCGGCTCGAATGACCGTGCCTGTAAGCAGGGTGCCGTCGATATCGCCATTCGATAGGGCCGCGATCGAAGGCGCGGCGCCTCATGACGACAATGTCGCGCGTCGAGTCCTTCGTCTTTGAAGAATCCGCGGTGCTGGAGCGACCCCGACGGAAAGAAAAGATCATGTTGCAGCCGCCGGAGACGGAGATGCGGATTTTTCCGCTGCGTGACCAGCGGAGTGGGACGGCGCCAGAGAACATATCAGAAAGGCCGTGAGGCAGCGTCGGACAATTCGGCATCGCGAATTTCTATTAGCCGTCGTCGGTGCCCGAGTGTCAACAGCAGGAGTTCGAGTCTCTCAACGATCACGTACACGAAACACGATCACGTTTATCGGACTTGACCCATCTCCGTGCGACCGGTGTAGTTGTGGCGAAACAAAGACGGGCGTATGCCATAGGCCCCTACGGAAACTCTGGTTTAGCGAATTGTCTGGCTGGTGAAACATTTGTTTGTTGAAGGAGGAATCTATGCGGGTGCTCAAAATTAACGAAATAGCGGAAACAGCCGATGGACACGGCGACGCCGATCGCCGGCTGGACAGGCGGGCCGGTGAGCCGGACGCGACAAGCGATCATCGGCGACGGGCAGTCGGAAAATTTTCGCTGCAACGTGGTGAACTTCCGTGTCGGCGCGACGACCGGCTGGCATGTGCATGACTGCGATCAGATTCTCGTCGTCACGGCGGGCAAAGGTTTTGCGGCGACGGAAACCGAACAGCGCGAGATCACGGTCGGCGATGTCGTCCATATCAAAGCCGGGGAGCGCCATTGGCATGGCGCGTCGGCGACTTCTGCCGCTGTCGCATATCACGGTGACGACGGTCGGCAGCACGTCGAAGCACTAAATTTTTGGGTCTTCAGGCATTCTTGTGAAGCGGGCTCGGAGATTGCACCACGGAGGCGCGGAGGGCGCGCGGAGTGAAGAGTTTTGATAAAAAATGCTCCGAACTCTGCGAACTCTGTGCCTCTGTGGTGAATACTCCTGCACAGTAAACCCGGAAGAGCCGAAAATATACTAGAGCGATTAGAGTTTGAATCGATGCGCGGCATAACTCCGGGACGCAAACAGGTAACGGCCGATCCGGTTTTGGCTTCGGAGGAGGAATACTCATGCAGATTCTGAAAGGCGAATTGAGTAACGTCAAAGGAATCCTCCGAGCGGGCTCTGCGTCGGTGTTCATCGCGCCGGCGCGGTGCATCAGAAGATGGTCGCGAAGCACGGCGACGGCCTCGCAGTCTGGTCGCTCAGACCCGATCTGGATTTCATTGCTTTCAAAGGAAGGGCTGGGCGAACAGGGGATTCGCTCCACCAGTGATATGGAATCGATAGACGTCGGTGAAAAACTGATTTACGGCGTGCGCGGGGCGCCGCCCGAGGTGAGAGAAAAGGCGCGTGAGAAAGGCCTCACGCTGCTGGCCGACGCGACCTGTCCTTTTGTCACGCAGCAGGAAGAGGCGGAGATCGAGCTGCTGAACGCCGGCTGTCATCTGGTGGTTCTCAGCAGTCGCACGCATCACGGCATCCCGAGGCTTGCAGGGGATCGCGCGAGCGAAAGGCAAAAGAAGTTTTTATCGTCGAGCGCGAGGAAGAAGTCGATTCGATTCGGCTCACTCGTTTCGAGCCCATCGGCGTGATCGTGCAGACGACCTTCTGGCTGGAAACGTACAAAGAAAATTATGGCGCGCATACTCGAGCGCTTCGCCAACGTCCAGGTTCGCAACACTGCCTGCATCGACTCGCTGCAGCGACTTCCGGAAGTAGAGAAGCTAGCTAAACAAGTCGATGCGATCATCATCTTCGGCTGGACCGAAGGCATGACGACCCGAATGATCGAAGTCGCCCGCGCTTTCAATGCGGACGTGCACAAAATCGAAAAGGTCGACGACCTCAGGCTCGACTGGCTGCGGGGCAAAGAGAAAGTGGCATCATCGGCGCCAACGAGACCCCGAGTGGATGATCAATGAAGCGATCGAGCGCATCAAAAGCATGGCGGCTTGAGCTATGCCGAAAGTGACGTTTATGCCGGTCGGCCAGTCGTTTGAAGTGGCGGCGGGGACGACGATCCTGGTTTCGGCGATCCAGAACGGCTTGCAGCTGCGCCACGACTGCACCGAAGCGATTTGCGGCACGGACCGGGTGAAGATCCTTTCCGGCAAAGAACAGCTGAGTGAAAAAACGAGAACGAGGAATTGACCCTCGAAATGATGAACGCGGGGCCGGACGAAAGACTCGCTTGCGTCGCGCGGATTGTCGGCGACGTGACTGTCGAAGTGATCGAGTAAACGACCCAAGGAGAATCGATGGCGGCGCCAGTGGCGATTTTAGCAAAACCGGACGATCATCGCGGTATTCTCACCATGGCGGAGGCGGTCAATGCTATGATCGAGGCGTTTCGCAATTGGGCGCAGGACCCGCTGGTGGCGGAGCTTCGGCGGCGCACGCACACGCCGAAGAACGTACGAATTACTTTACACCAGGGCGCCGCGCCGGCTTACGGCACGACGGGTATCATGACGCACGCGGAGCTTGTGCGTATTTTCGGCGACAAACAAAAATATCCGCGCCGCGGCCGCCCGGTGCTGGTGCTATACGACAGCGACACCGCGGCTTTGAAGCTCATTCTCGTCGGCGAAATGCATCCCCAAGGAGCTGCCGAACGCAAACAGCGTGGTGGCGATGCCGACGGCCTGCGCTTCGATGGTCGGGACCGATCTGCTCGCGCGCAAAGACTGCCGGGTCGCGGGTGTTTTCGGCGCCGGGGATCAGGCTAGACTGCACCTCCTGGCGCTCACCTGTATTCGGAAATCGATCGACAAGGTGCGCGTCTTCAGCCCTACCCGCGAGAACCGAGAAAAATTCGCGGTCGGAAATGAGCGCGGTTTTAGGCATCGAACGTCAGCGCCGCTGACTCCGCCGCAGCGGTGGTCGACGGCGCCGACGTGATCGTCTGCGCGACCAATTCGAACGTTCCTGTCTTCGACGGTAACTGGCTGGTTCCCGGCCAGCATGTCACCTCGATCGTTTCGAGCAACATCGGCTTGAAAAAGAGGCTATGTCGACCAAATGCGCCGCGAGATCGACGAGCGGACTCTGGAGCGCGCCGACATTTTGATGACCAACGTTTGGGGACAGGAAGAACTGGACAAGACCGCGGTGTTTTGGGAAGCCTCGCTCGATCGTCCGAACATCGCGCGCAAGATCGTCGACGCCGGAGAGGTCATCCGCGGTGAAAAAACGGACGGACCGACGGGTCTCAAATCACTTATTTCAAAAACTGCGCGTTTTGGGGCATCGGCGCCGCGGCCATCGGCGGGCTGATCTACGATAAACTTTCGCAGCAGCGCAAGGGGATTGGTGCTCGACTTCAACCCGCATGAATTCTACGACGATACGTGGGCGGAGGATTAAGTCCGTTAGAGAGGAGCATGGATTGCAGCGTGCAAATGCGGCGCTGGCGGATGGTTCCTGGCTGTCCGGCAAAGAAGTCTCCCTCGCCGATATCGGCTATGCTCCGTACCTAACTCGTCTCGATCACCTGCGTTTACAATTTCTTGGGACAAGTGCCCGCATGTTTCCGAGTGGTACGACCGCCTGAGCAAGCGGCGACCGTTACCAATGCCGACTTGAACCGAGTCCTCAACGAACCGCAATACTCTCCATTGCCGACGCTCAGTGTCCGTCTCGCCAGCGTGATCAATTGCAACACGCGCCACGCCGGTCAGATCGAATATCTGCGCGGCCTGGTCAAATACGGCGGTTGGTTTCTGGTGCGGAAAAGCGAAGCGGCGGATAAATCGATCCGTCAATGGGACGGCTTTTAGAACTAGAGCGCCGGTTTTAGACCTTCACGCCGGCTCGCGCGCAATAGTCGACCGTCGAAACAGCAGAAACTCACCGCCTCGCCGCTCTGATCGCGCAGCACGATCGCCGAGGAAAGTTGGATGGCGTCGTACCCTCGTAGTCCATGCTTGTCTGCCAGTTGAGCAGCGCGTTTAACCAGCGGCTCGGTCACATCCACGACGAAATAATGGTCCCAGTCATCGTCAAATTCCGCGCACGATGCGTCGATAATCTTTCGGATTCACCGCTCGCTCTCTGCGCTTGCGCGCGAAGGCAGCTCGTGCCTCCGCAAAGGCCACCACGGAGACCGCGGCAACCTGAGCGGTTCCTACAAGCGCCTGGACCGCCTCGCTCTCCGGTTCCGGGACATAAAGCTTTACCAGTGCGCTGGTGTCGACGTAGAGGATCACCGCCGCTCGTCAACCACGATTTGCGAAACCGGCTTGCCCTTAACGACCAGCCGAACGGGTGCCGCCTCTGGGTTTGCCGCCTTTCCAGGTCCCGATTCCTTTCCGGTTGAGTTCACGGGCGAGTGACGCGTCGGCAGAAGTCTCGGCCGGCATCAATATCGCCACAGATTGTCCCCGCTCCGTTATCGTCACGGGTCTTCCTTTTTCACGCCGCGCAGGTAATAGCTGAGATTGTTTTTCAGTTCTCGGATGCCGACCGTAATCATGGTTTACTCCTTGTGGCCCCATTATACGGACGATGTAGCTACTGGTCAAATCTTGCCAGCGAGGACAAAGTCAACTTCGTCTCCGCACTAAAGACATCCTTGATAACGAGTTTGTCCACCCAGACAACAGCGTCCCTGATTGACTCTCCCCGTCTCGCCAGCGTCATCAACTGCAACACTCGCCACGCCGGTCAGATCGAATATCTGCGCGGCCTGAGCCGGAGAACTTATTGCCGTACCTACGCGGCGTCGAGCCAAGCTCCTCTTCCGCTCACGCGCGGTGCGTAATCCGTGAAGACGTAGTCTCTCGTCTTCACGATCGTGTGGCACGCGAATCCACACTTGGCGTCGTGCCCCTGCGGCGGCATGTCGGCTGTGGTGGCGGGCTTGAAGGTACCGGACGCGGCGTCATGCTCGAACGCGCGCCCATCCCCACCCGCCGCTGTCCTTGAACCTCTTGCTGTCCTTCACCATGAAGTCGACGTCATGCAGCGTGCCCGGCACCGTCGCGGCCGGGAACGTCTCCAACTTTGTCGGGTTCCAATGGATCTTCGCCATCTTGGAGCCGTCGGGGAAAGCCTTGCCGTTCCCGGGAATGCCCGCCTGGTAGGCGTCGATCATCACGGGATTCGCGAGGATCGCAGCAATCAGCCGGTCCGTCCTGACTGATGGAGACAAGATGCCAGGCCTCGTATCCCCTGAACTCGGAGAACGCGAGCCCACCCGGCACCTTCACAGTGTACTTGTCCTGCTGGGCGGACATGGCGCTGCCGCCCAAGGCACTGACGAGTGCCGTCACGATAGCAATCGTCCGCATGCGTTTGCTCTTCTCACCAGTTCCTCCTTCTGGAATGCTATGCAGCCCAGCCATCGCTTCGAGGACACGGGGCTGAACACGTTCATAACAAGCCGCCTAACGTTTGAGCTCACCAGCGTGCGGAAGCGGGCAAAGCCCGCTGTAGCACGTCAGGTGGAGCGAAGGGTTAGGCGGCAGCTTCATTGTTTGCCTTTCCGCTCTGAGGAGGCAGAAGCCATGACCAAATGGATCGCTGCAAACGCGGCGGACCCATGCTCCGGGTTCTCGAAAACCTGCTCGCGCTTGGCACCAAGCGCCTCAACGCGCTGAAGGGCAGCGTGCAGGTCTTCAACATGGAAGTCGAGGTGCACGGAGTCCAATGGCGCTCGAACTTGCGCCGATCATTGGTCTTGGGTGAGGGCTTAGATCCAGCAGGTTTCTCAAGCAGACAGAGCTCTATGTTAGGGCTCCTGCAGGATGGCTACGCCGGGTACAGGTTCAGACTTCTTGAGAAGCCGAATGCGCCGCAGTAGAAAGCAACGCCCTCCGCAAGGCTCGGTACGTCGATGCTGACAGAAGCGGTAGTAGTCATTAGCGTCTCTGCCACCTAACCATTGAGTATACTGATCTCGTATATCCAGTTTACAAGAATCATCGATGCGGAATTTACTCCTCCAATCAATAAGTTGTCAATGAATCGCTTCTCGCAGGTATATGCAATATGGCTGGTCCGTATAGCACCAATATACTTGACATAAGACGAACACTGATTCACGGCACGTCGCTACCGTGATTGCGACGGAGTAAGGTTTTTCTGACATGAAATCTCGCAAAAACTTTGGATTCGCATGCGCGCCATTGCGCTCTGGATCTTGCCTGCACGGTTCCTCTTGCTCCCCGTCCCGTTTCCGCAGTAGAGATTAAAGGAGAAGGGGCCCGACCATGAAATTTCTCCATTTTCATGATGCCGTTGCATCATCCGACGGAAAATCCGTCGCTGGCTTTCGATCGCGATATCTCACTGATCCACTATGCCGAAGAGCTTGGCTACGACGAGTTCTTTATCGGCGAGCATCACTCCGGCGGTTGGGAAACTATGCCCGCGCCGGAAATGGCTCTGGCCAAAGCATCGGCGCACGCCCACCGCATTCGCCTTGGCACGTCGGTCATCAGCGTGCCGTTTCATCATCCGTTTCACGTCGCCGAGCGGATGGCGTTTCTCGATCATCTCAACGAAGGGCCGAGCAATACGTAACTGAACGAAGTATTAC
>ERZ1370068.9806-contig-8557_pt1 | contig 61758 bp, 75 predicted proteins | sample MGYA00561227_ERZ1370068 | MGnify/ENA primary metagenome ERZ1370068 (study PRJEB38410, sample SAMEA6850437) | metagenome | study: Metagenomic assessment of the ecological functions of the soil: analysis of the soil microbiota associated with the...
CCAGTTACGCATTGCCTGCAATGTCTACGCAGGAGGCTCCGCCGCCGCCCGAGGAGTTCACCGTGCAGGACACGCCCTCGGGACAGGTGCTGGCGGATGCGCGCGGCGCGCACGCTGTACAGCTACACCTGCGGCAGACGATGCGCCGGACCAGTTGAGCTGCGAGTCTCCGGCCGACACGCAGGTCTATCGCCTCGCGATGTGCGGCGGCGGCAGCGCCAGCAGCGTTGCGCAGCGCAATTTTCCGCACGTCGAGGCGGCTACGGACGCCGCGCAGCCAAAGCCGGCTGTGGAGCGGTCGGTCGAGATCGATCCGCGCGACCGGCCATTTCGCCGCCAGGGACCAGCCGGGCGCGATTGCGCGTCTGGGCCTATCGCGAGCGCCCGGTCTACACGTTCGCCGGCGACGAGGCAGCCCGGGGAAGTCAACGCCGACGGGCTGGGAGAATTCCAGTCCGGAACGGCGAAGGGTTCCGCGCTTTCTGGTGGCGCGACGATTTCTTCAACCGGTGACTGAACGATGAACCGATTCCACAGATCCATCCTGCTCGCAATCAGCTCCAGCGCTTCGCAGCGGCCGGCGCGTGCGCCGCCGACGGCGCGGCGCCCCAGGACAGACGATCGCCTACGTGATCACCAACGCTTCGTGGGCCCTGCAGGCGACGCCCGAGATGAGCGAATGTCCGCATCGGCCTGAACGATGGCGTTCGCGGAGCAGTTCAAGCTGCTGTTCCCCGACGTCGCCGGCGGCAAGCGCACGCCTCGTCGACGCCCAGTTGCGGCCGCCAGGTCGAGAGCTACCACCCGACCGCCGCGCCGGACACGCTGCCCTTCCTCGAGGGCGAAGGCCCGGTCGCGCCGGGACTGGACCTCGACGGCGTGGAGGGGCCCGGAGGACTTCACGAGCCCGGACGGTGCTCGCGGCATCGACAACCAGCTGGACCGCGTGCTCGGGTGCACCGCGAACTATGCGCGCGCCGGATGGGCCCATCCGCTTCTTCGAAGACGAGATGGTGCTGCGCGAGAACTACAACCGCATCATCGTGCAGTTGACCGGCGTCGACAGCCTGGTCGACGACCCCAGCAGTCGACGTGATGATCTTCCGCGGACGCGACAAGGTTCTCGTCGACGCGGGCGGCCTGAAGGCGCTTGCCGGGCGGCACGCAGCGCATCGATACGCGCTGGGGCAGCCGCCACATCCGGCGCGCACGCGCGGGCACATCGAGAAAGGCGTGCTCTGGACCGAGCCGGTCGACCTGCTGTATCCGTGGGATGCGTTCTACATGCCGACCGACCATTACATGTGGGCGCGCGGTTCCGCCTCACGCTGACCGCCGGAGAACGGCCGAAGGCCCGACGGCGGGACACACCGACAGATCGAGACCTGGTACACATGCACATGCTGCGCAACTGGTCGGCGCACTACCAGAGCTATGGCAAGTCCTCCGGGCCCGCGATCTACAAGGCCATGCGGCGGCTTTCGCCGGACGCCAGGCCCGATCCCAGACGGGCGCCAACGGCGCGATCTCTCGGCGCTGGCCGCGAAATTCGCTGAGGTGCGCGTGCTGCCGTTCACCGAGGCCGAGCAGGTCGCCGATTGCGACCGCACAACCCGGCATCCCCTATCGCGGCATGCCGGCGCCGAGACCCGCCGCGGAAGAGCTGGCCGAGACGCACGGGCAGCGCGCCGACGACCACAACCGCATCATTGCCGGGCAATCCCTGACAGAGAAACGAGGCACACATGGAGAAGATCGTCGATAACTTGCTGGGCCAGTTCGAGCACGGGCGAATCTCGCGCCGGCAACTCGATGCAGATGCTGGCCCTCGGCATGACGGCCGCGGCTGTCCTGACGCACGCCGTCGCAGCGACCGTCTCCGCGGGGCGGCTTCAAGGCCGTCGCGGTCAACCATATCTCCGTTCGGCGTCGCGGACTACGCGCGCACGCGCGATTTCTACGCGGACCTGCTCGGCATGGAAGTCAGCGGGGACGACGGCAAGCAGTGCTACACAGGTTCGGCAAGCGACAGCTTCCTGATCCCGCGCAAGACCCAGGATCCTGCGGCGGGCCCTGGTCGATCACATCCCTGCTACTACGATCGAGGACTGGGACAAGGACGCCGTCGAGGCGGAATTGCGCCGCCGCGGGCTGACTCCCGAGCCCGATACGGATGAGAGCTTCCACGTCCGGGACCCTGACGGCTATCGCCTGCAGATCGGCAGCGCCCGGCTGATGTACGTGCCCTGAGTCTTCCCCCGCCAAGGAACATTCCCGATGAAGCGAATTCTCGCTGCACCGCTCTTCGCGCGTATGATTGCTGCCGATGGCTTCGATCGCGGACGACCAGGACGTGATCGATTACCGCCGGCACATCATGGAGACGCTCAAGGCGCAGACCGCCGCGCTCGGCATGATCATGTCGGGCGCGATCCCGGATGACAATGTCGTCGCCCACATCGACATCATTGCCGGGACCGCTGCAACCGCGCTCAAGGCCTTCGAACCGAAAGTCGAAGGTGGCGACGCCAAGCCGGAGGTCTCGGGCGAAGTGGGGACGATTTCTCGGCGCGCATGAACGAGTTCGCCGGGAAGACGGCGGCGATGGCGAAGACCGCGCACGAGAAGGGCAAGGACGAGAAGCGCTGCTGCAGGCGGTCGACGCGTTGACCCGCAAGCAGTGCCACGACGTCTACCGGGTCAAGAAGCCTGCGGCCGAGAAATAGGCGCGGCATGCGCTGGCTGTGGATCGCCCTTGCGGCGTTCGCTCTGCGGCGCGTCTGCCGACGAACCTTCCGCCGCCGTCGAGCGTGGCCGCTACGTCGCCACGGCCGCCAACTGCATCAGCTGCCATACGCGCGACAATGGCGCCGCTTACGCCGGCGGCCGCCTCGCTCGCGACGCCCCTCGGCCTGATCCACTCGACGAACATCACGCCGGATCGGGAGACCGGCATCGGAACGTGGACCGAGGAGGACCTGAGGCGCGCGTTGCGCGAAGGCATCGCCGCCCGACGGCCGGCACCTTTTCCCGGCCTTTCCATACCCCCTTCTACACGCGGCTCTCCGACGGCGACATTGCAGACCTGTATGCGTTCCTGCGCACGCTGAAGCCCATCCACTACGTACCCCCGACAAATGGACAGCGCGTTCCGCATGCGCTGGCCGATGGCGACATGGAAGGCGCTGAACCTCGTCGTCGGTGCATACCGGCTGGACGCGGCGCGCTCGGCGGAATGGAACCGCGGCGCATACCCCGTGCAGGGTCCCGGGCACTGCGGGCCTGCCACACCGCCGCGCGACTGGTCCCCGGCGACGCAGTCCTCGGAACCGCCCGGGGCGCCGTGGATGCAGGGCGAGGTCACGCGGCGGCGGCGTCCGCGACTGGTATGCGGTCGACCTGCGCGCGACAAAGCAGGGCCTCGCGGGCTGGAAGACCGAGCACATCGTCGACTATCTCGGCAAGGGCGCTGGCGTGCGGGCCGGCAGCTTCGGTCTGATGAATGCCGTGATCGCCAACAGCACCCGTCACCTCAGGAACGAAGACCTGCGCGCGATCGCGGTTTACCTGCAGAGCCTGCGCGGCGCCGACTACGCAGGGGAGGCCGTCGAGCATCGAGGCCGCGCAGCCGGCGGCCCGCTGTACGAAGCGCAGCTGCCGCGAATGCCACGGCCCCTCGGACGCGCGGCGGAACTTCGAGGGGCCGCCGCTCGCCGGCAGCGCGATCGTGCAGGGCGAAGACGCGGCCTCGCTGATCAACATCATCCTGTCTTCGGTTCGGACAAGCCCGCTGGATATTGGCTCGCCCAGCTGGGAGTCCATGCTCCGCCTACGCGCAGAAGTTCGATGATGCGGAAATCGCGGCCCTCAGCAACTTCCTGCGCGCGAGCTGGGGCAATCGTGCATCGGCGGTTACGCCGGAGATCGTGGCGCGCCAGCGTTCCCGCCAGGCCCGGCTGGACCCGGACTACGACGGCGGACTGAACGAGTCGCAATGACCGGCGCTGTCGGCAGCACCGCCCAGGATCTTGCACGCGCCGCAGGCGGGCCGTTGCGGGATCGGCGGTGAAGAAGGCGCAGTGCGCGCAGGTGCTGCGGCGGCATCCGCGCCCGGGTTCGCGTAGTTCAGCGAGGCGCGCAGCGACTCGGTGTCCGGCGCGACGCAGGCATCGCCGGCGCGCACCGCCCGCGCGAACGCGATGCCGGCGACGCCAAGCGGGACGGCGCGGAACAGCAGTTCGCGGCGCGTCAACTGGGGCCATGACGAGATCCTTCTGCACTCGCGATACACCGGATTGTACATGCGAACAAAGAAAAGCCCTGTCACCAGCAGGTGCGTGTCGATCCCCCCAGGAGTCGCACGGACATTTGGCAGTGACTCAACACCTTGTTAGGGCTACGCGGCCCTTCCTGGCACGAAGAACCGACTTGCCTCAAATCGCAGATCGCCAATCGGGATTGCGGCTTTGCGCGCTGCTCGTGCTCGCCCGCTGCGCCGGCGCGTGCGGTGCGGGCGGACGACGACGGGCAGTGGACGCGGCCTGGCAAGGATTTCGCCGCCACGCGCTTCAGCGAACTCGACCAGATCACCTCTTCGAATGTCGAGCAAGTTGCGGATCGGTTTGGAATTTTTCGACCGGCGTGCTTTCCGGCCACGAGGGTCAGCCGCTGGTCGTGAAGGACACGATGTATGTCGTCACGCCATACCCGAACGTCCTGTACGCCTCTCGATCTCACGAAAGACGACTACCCGCTGCGACTTCAAGTATCGCCCCGGACGTGAATCCTGGGGCGGCGGTGCGGCATCGCCTGCCGCGACTCGGCGAATCGAGGCGCCGTCTATGCCGAAGGAAAGATCGTCTACAACCTGCTGGATGGGCGCACAGTCGCGGTCGACGCGAAGACCGGCGAGGAAGTGTGGAAAGTTACGGTGGCTGGATCTCTCGCGCGGCGAGACGCATCACCATGGCACCTCTAGTCGTGGGCGATCGCGTATTCGTCGGTCCTCGGGCGGGAGTACGGAATCTTCGCGGCTGGTTCAAGGCGCTCTGACCTGGCGACCGGGAAGCCTGTTTGGGAAGCGCGCAACCTGGGTCCTGGACAGCGCCGTGTGGCGAGGCCCGGCATTTTCAAACCATTCTATGACCACGGCACCGAGTCTCGGCTGAGAAGAGCTGGGCCGCGGAGACCTGGAAGCAGGGCGGTGCTCCGGTGTGGGCTGGCTCTCCTACGATCCCGAACTCGATCTCGTCTACTACGGCACCGGCAACCCGGGACCGTACAACGCCGAGCAGCGCGCCGGGCGACAACAAGTGGACCTCGAGCGTGCTGGCGCGCCGGCCGGGCGATGGCTCGCTGGTGTGGGCCTACCAGTTCACGCCGCACGACAACTGGGACTACGACGCCAACGCCGAGAACCATCCTGGCCGACCTCGTCATCGACGGCGACCGGCGCGCAAGGTCCTCGGTGCACTTCGACAAGAACGGCTTTGCCTACACGCTCGATCGCGCCACCGGACGAGGTGCTGGTCGCGGAACCGTATGTCGACGTGAACTGGGCCGAGAGTCGGATCGATCTCGCGACCGGTCGTCCGGTGCTGAACGCCGACAAGCAAACGGGCGAATCGCGGGGCATGGTGCAAGGGCATCTGCCCGAGCCTTGAGGGCGGCAAGAGCCCTGCCTCGCCGCCGGCATACTCGCCGCGGACGGGCTCTTCTACGTAGCTCCACGCAACAACCTGTGCATGGACTGGGAGGCGCGCCGCGACGGCATCGCATTCGCGCGGCACTCCCTTCATGTGGCGCCAACGTGCCGTATCACCGCCGGGCCGGGTGGGAATCTCGGCGCGTTCATTGCCTGGGACGCGTCGACCGGGAAGAGAGGTGTGGGAGATCAAGGAAACGCTTCCGGTCTGGAGCGGCGCGCTCGCGACTGCGGGCGATGTCGCCTTCTATGGCACGCTCGATGGCTGGCTCAAGGCCGCGGACGCCACGCACCGGCAAGCCGCTGTGGAAGGTTCAAGGTCGGCTCGGGCGTGGTTGGCGCCCTGATCACCTACCGCGGGCCCGACGGCAAGCAGTACGTGGCGGTCTACGCGGGCATCGGCGGCGACTGGTTCGCTGATCGCGGGAGACGTTCGCTCTGACGATCCCGCCGGACGCGTTCGCCCGCGCGCCGATTTTGCCCCGGACCTGTCCCGGTACACGAGCCAGGGCGGCATCGTGGGTGTTCGGGCTGTGAGCAGCATGAGCCACGATGCTGGCCGTGCTGACGGCCTCGGAGGCATCGCGTCGGCCGACGAACCCGCGAATCCTGCTCCCGGAGATGTGGGAAGCTGCCCGCCAGGGCGGAGTCCTTTTCAACGTCATGAACTGCGACGGATGCCACGGCGCGGGCGGGCTTGGTTTCGTTGGACCGAGCCTGGTGGACACGCCGCTGGCGCTTCGGAGGCGATGACGCGGCGATTTTCCAGTCGATTACGCAATGGTCGTCCGCACGGCATGCCCGCCTACGGGTCCCCGCTTTCCGACCCCGTAATCTGGCAGCTCGTGACGTACTTTGCAGAGCCAGCCGGTGCCGAAGGACGTCCCCACGCTCGCGTGGCCGTAGGGCCGGCGACCGCGACGCCGGATTCCGCAAGTCTCTTCGCGCTTACAACAAGGGCAACGAGCAGCAGCGCGACGATGTTGATGATCTTGATCAGCGGATTGATCGCCGGGCCCGCGCGTGTCCTTGTAGGGATCGCCGACGGTGTCGCCGGTCGACGGCCGCCTTGTGCGCGTCCGAGCCCTTGCCGCCGAAGTTGCCTTCCTCGATGTACTTCTTCGCGTTGTCCCAGGCGCCGCCGCCCGTGCACATCGAGATCGCGACGAAGAGGCCGGTGACGATCGTGCCGATCAGCACGCCGCCGAGCGCGCGGATGCCGGCGCCGGGCCCGAGCAGGAAGTTCATGCCGAAGCCGACGACGACCGGGATCAGGATCGGCAGCAGCGACGGCACGATCATTTCGCGGATCGCGGCGCGCGTCAGCATGTCGACGGCCCGTGAATAATCGGGCTTCGCCGTGCCCTCCATGATGCCCTTGATCTCCGCGAACTGGCGCCGCACCTCGATCACGACGGAGCCCGCCGCGCGGCCGACGGCTTCCATCGCCATCGCGCCGAACAGGTAGGGCACCATGCCGCCGATGAAGAGGCCGATGATGACGGCCGGGTCGGACAGGCTGAAGAGCTCGCAGCTTGCCTGCGATCTCGAGGTTGTGCGTGTAGTCGGCGAACAGCGACGAGCGCGCGCGAGTGCCGGCCGAACCGATCGCATAGCCCTTGGTCACGGCCTTGGTCGTGTTGCCGACCGCGTCGAGCGCGTCCGGTGATCTTGCGCACTTCCTTCGGCAGGCCCGCTCATCTCGGCGATGCCGCCGCCGTTGTCGGTGATCGGGCCGTAGGCGTCGAGCGCGACGATCATGCCGGTCATCGACAGCATGGCGGTCGCGGCGATCGCGATGCCATAGAGGCCCTCGCAGCGAGTAGGCGCCCCAGATGGCGGCGCAGATCGCGAGCACGGGCAGGGCGGTCGACCTCATCGACACGGCAAGGCCCGCGATCACGTTCGTGCCGTGGCCCGTGCGCGAAGCCTCGGCCACGTAGCGCACCGGCTTGAACTCGGTCGCCGTGTAGTACTCGGTGATGACGATCATCGCCGCCGTCAGGCCGAGCCCGATCAGCGCGCAGTAGTAGAGCGGCATCGCCGCGTCGCCCAGCATGTAGCGTCGTGATCGGGTAGTACGCGATCGCCGCGATGACGCCGGAGACGATCACGCCGCGATACAGCGCGCCCATGATCTTGCCGCCTTCGGCAACCTTGACGAAGAACGTGCCGACGATCGAGGCGACGATCGAAACGGCGCCGAGCACGAGCGGATACAGCACGGCCGTTTCGCCGAGGTCCTTCATCATCAGGCCCGCGAGCAGCATGGTCGCGACCACGGTGACCGCATAGGTCTCGAACAGGTCCGCCGCCATGCCGGCGCAGTCGCCGACGTTGTCGCCGACGTTGTCCGCGATCACGGCGGGGTTGCGCGGGTCGTCCTCGGGAATGCCGGCCTCGACCTTGCCCACGAGGTCCGCGCCGACGTCGGCGCCTTTCGTGAAGATGCCGCCGCCGAGCCGCGCGAAGATCGAGATCAGCGAGCCGCCGAAGGCGAGACCTGACGAGCGCGTGCAGCGAGTGGTCGCTGTCGCCGGTGAGGCGCATCATCAGCGCCGTAGTAGGCCGCGACGCCGAGCAGCCCGAGGCCGACGACCAGCATGCCGGTGATCGCGCCGCCGCGGAATGCGACCTGCAGCGCCGGATTGAGCCCGACGCTCGCCGCGTGCGCCGTGCGCACGTTCGCGCGCACCGAGACGTTCATGCCGATGTAGCCGGCGAGGCCCGAGAGGATCGCGCCGAACGGCAAAGCCGACGGCCGTGTGCCCAGTTGAGCGCGAATCCGAGCGCGACGAACAGCACGACGCCGACGATGGCGATGGTCGAGTACTGGCGGTTCAGGTAGGCCTTGGCGCCCTGCCTGGATCGCGGCGGCGATTTCCTGCATCCGCGCATTGCCCGCGCGGCTGCGCGAGGATCCAGCGCGACATGAAGACGCCGTACACGATGGCGACCACGCCGGCCAGCATGGCCAGCCAGAGTGCGGTTTGCATGGACATGAACTACTCCCGGAAACAAAAATCATATCACGAAGGTCGTCGAGAGCCGGCGGCGCACGCGCGCGTTCTTCAGCGTCGCATACGCGGGAATCCCGTTCTTGTACGGCGGATTGTCCTCGCCGGCGATCAGCGGTTCGAGATAGCGGCGGCCGGCCGCCGTGATCCCGAAGCCGTCCGTCGTGATGAAATTGCGCGGCACCATTTTTTCGCGGTTTGCGACGGCCTCGATGCCCACGGAGCCGATGTCCCAGCGATACGGCTTCGAGGACTTGCGGCGGATGACCGGCATCACGGCATTCCTGCCTGCAAGCGCGAGCTCGACCGCGGCGCGGCCGACGGCATGGGCCTGGTCGACGTCCACCTTCGAGGCGACGTGGCGCGCGGAGCGCTGCAGGTAGTCGGCGAGCGCCCAGTGATACCTTGTAGCCGTGCGCCTGCTTGACCATCTGCGCGAGCGTCGGCGCGACGCCGCCGAGCTGCACGTGGCCGAAGGCGTCGCGCGTGCCCATGTCCGACAGGAATTTTTCCTTCCGCGTCGCGCGTGCCTTCGGAGGCGACGATGACGCAGTAGCCCTTCTGCTCGACCGTCTCCTTGACGCGCGCGAGGAACGCTCGCGATCGAAGGCGATCTCCGGGAACAGGATGATGTGAGGCGGGTCGCCGGCCCTTGCGCGCGGCCAGGCCGCCCGCGGCCGCGATCCAGCCGGCGTGGCGTCCCATCACCTCGAGGACGAAGACGCGCGTCGAGGTGCGCGCCATCGGGGCGACGTCGAGCGAGGCCTCGAGCGTCGAGACCGCGACGTATTTCGCGACCGAGCCGAAGCCCGGGCAGCAGTCCGTCACCGGCAGGTCGTTGTCCACGGTCTTGGGGATGCCGATGCAGGCGATCGGGTATCCGGTCTGCGCGCCGAGCTGGCTAGAGCTTCCAGCGCGGTGTCCATCGAGTCGTTGCCGCCGTTGTAGAAGAAGTAGCCGATGTCGTGCGCGCGGAACACCTCGATGAGGCGCTCGTACTTCGCGCGATCGCGCTCAGGTCCTTCAGCTTGTAACGCGCGGAGCCGAAGGCGCCGGCGGGCGTGTATTTCAGCGCGCGGATCGTCGCCGCGCTTTCGCGGCCGGTGTCGATCAGGGTCTTCGGTCAGGACGCCGACGATGCCGTCGCGGCCGGCGTAGAGGTTGCCGATCTGGCGCTTGTGCTTGCGGCAGGCGCCTCGATCACGCCACAGGCGGTCGCGTTGATGACGGCGGTCACGCCGCCTGATTGCGCGTAGAGCGCGTTGCGCGGCCCGGTGCTCCTGCGTTCAGCCATTGTCAAACCTGTTTTGCGGGCGCCGACCCGCCCCGTGGGGGCGAAGCATATCCGATTCGCGCGGTTTGACGCGACCTGACGCCGCGGGCAGGATGGGCGCCCCACGACGGGCGCAAGACCCGCGGAGTGGCTGGAAAATGAGGCTTGTATTGGTGGGGGCGCCCGGCTCGGGCAAGGGCACGCAGGCGCAGCGCATGCAGGCGCGCCATGGCGTTCCGCAGGTTTCCACGGGCGACCTCCTGCGCGAGGCCGTTGCGGCGGGCACCGAACTCGGCCGCGCCGCGAAGACCGTGATGGACGCGGGCCACCTGGTGGACGACCGCACCATGCTCGGCATCATCCGCGAGCGGCTCGCGCGCCCTGACGCGAAGCCCGGTTTCATCCTCGATGGCTTTCCGCGCACGATTGTCCAGGCCGACGGACTCGAGGCGCTGCTCGGCTGAAATCGGCCAGCCGATCGACGCCGTCGTCCTGTTCGACATCGACCCGGGCGTGCTCGAGCGGCGGCTTGCGGGCCGGCGCACCTGCAAGCGCTGCGGCCGCGTGTTCCATGTCGAGTCGAACCCGCCGCGGCCGGGCGAGACCTGCACCGACGGCGCGCCGCACGACCTGTTCCAGCGGCCCGACGACAACGAGGACACGGTGCGGCGGCGCCTCGCGGTCTATCGCGAGCGCACGCAGCCGCTCATCGACTATTACGCGAAGAAGGGGTTGCTGCGTCGCATCGACGCGGACGGCAGCCTCGAGGACGTCGACGCCCGCCTCGAACGCGCGATCGCCTAGCGCACCGCGAGCAGCCGCTCGCCCACGACATCCCGGCGCCAGCCGGCGAGGACCGGAAGTTCCCGCGCACCGCGCGACAGCGCCGCGAGCTCGCGCCGCGTCGCCAGGATCTCCGGCTGTATGTCGAGTTCGCCCGCGATCGCGGCGAGCTCCTTCTGCAGCGCTTTCTCGAGCCGCAGCTCCTCGGCGCCGGGCCGCCCGGCTTCCACCGCATCCCGCGGCGGCGCGTCGTCAGGTGCGGTGGCGATCGCCGCGAAGCAATTCGTCGGCCGCGCGCGCAGCCAGTGCCCGGCGGTACGGCATCGGCGCGCGACAACTGCTCGCGCGTGCGTGGCCGCGATTGCGCGAGCTGGTGGATGGCCGCGTCCGGCAGGACCCAGCCGCGCGGCAGGTTGCGGGCCATCGCGCGCCGCTCGCGCCAGGCCGCCAGCGCGCGGGCTGCGCTGAAGGCCGCATCGTCGAGCCGCTCCAGTCCTTTCAGGCGCCGCCACGCCTCCGCAGGCTCCACGCGATAGAGCGCGATATCGCGAAGCGACGCCGACTCTTCGTCGAACCAGGCACGCCGGCCTGCCGCCGCGAGGCGCTGCCTCGAGCGCCTGCCGCGATCGCCGGAAGGTAGCGGACATCGTCGGCCGCGTAAGCGAGTTGTTCCTGCGACAGCGGGCGGCGCGACCAGTCCGTGCGGGCGTGGCCCTTGGCGAGCTCGACGCCGAGGAGCTGCCGGACGAGCTCCGCGTAGCCGATCTGCGCGGGGAAGCCGAGGAGGGCCGCCGCCTGCTGCGTGTCGAAGACCGGCGCGAGCGGCGTGCCCGTGAGCGGCAGGAGCGCCTCGATGTCCTGGCGCGCGGCATGCAGGATCTTCGGCCGGCCGGGATCCGTGAGCACGGGCGCGAGTGCGCCGCCGTCCGCAATCGCGAGCACGTCGATCAGGACGATGTCGGCCGCCGGTCGCAGCCTGAATCAGGCACAGCCTCGGGTAGTAGGTGCGTTCGCGCACGAACTCCGTATCGAGCGCGAGCGCCGCGCCCGGCGGCCACGACCCGACGTGCTGCTGGAGCGACACGGGGTCGCGGATTGAGTATCGCCGTCGGTCATCGCCACCTTATTATGCGCATGCCGCCATCGCGACCCAAGGCAGCATGACCGGATTGCTGAGTTCGCTGACCCAGATCGCCCTGCTGCGCAAGGACCCGGGCAGCCTGCCGTCCTCGACGGCGTCCGTCGCGTTCTTCGCCCTGCTGTTTGCCGCCACCGACCTGGTGGTCATCTGGCTGGACGTCAATGACCGCCTGATCGCGCGCACGATACTCGACATCGCCGTTCGCCCTGTCATTCGTCGGGCTCCTGCTCACGCTCACGGGCCGGATGCATCGCTATGCGCAGACCGTGATCGCGATCTTCGGCACCGACCTGCTGTTGACGCCCGCCGTCATCGCGCTTGCTGCTCCTGCGGTCGCCCGCGAAGTCGAACTACGCGGTTGCGCTCTTTTCCACGGCCAGGCACGGTGCTGGTTGTCGTGTGGTATCTGCTGATCGTCGGCCACATCCTGCGCTCGGCGCTCGACACGGGCCTCGTGACCGGATTCGCGATCGCCGTCACCTGGTGGTTCGCCGCCCACGCGCTGTCCCTGGCCTTCTTTGGCGCACCGTCCTGATGCACCTGCACATCCTCGGCATCTGCGGAACCTTCATGGGCGGCCTCGCGGCGCTCGCGCGGGCCGCGGGGCATCGCGTGACCGGCTCCGACGCCAACATCTACCCGCCGATGAGCACGCAGCTTGCGGCCGAGGGCATCGAGCTGATCGACGGCTACGATCCCGCGCAGCTCGACCTGAAGCCCGACGTCGTCGTGGTCGGCAACGTCATGACGCGCGGCAAGCCGATCATCGAGCGGCTGCTGGACAGCGGCATGGCGTACGTCTCGGGCCCGCAATGGCTCGCGGAGAACGTAGCTGCGCGGGCGCGAGGTCGCGGCCGTCGCGGGCACGCACGGCAAGACGACGACCTCGTCCATGCTCGCCTGGATCCTGCAGGACGCGGGGCGCGATCCGGGCTTCCTGATCGGCGGCATCCCGGCGAACTTCGATGCGACCGCACGGGCGGGCGGGGGCGCGCTGTTCGTGATCGAGGCCGACGAGTACGACACCGCCTTCTTCGACAAGCGCGCGAAGTTCGTGCACTACCGGCCGCGGCACCTCCTGCTGACGAACCTCGAATACGACCATGCGGACATCTACCCGGACCTGGCCTCGATCCAGCGCCAGTTCCACCACCTCGTGCGCACGGTGCCGGGCTCCGGCCGGATCACCTGGAACTCAGGCAATGCCGCACTGAAGGCGACGCTCGCGATGGGCGCATGGACGCCGCTGGTCGAGTTCGCACGTCGATGCCCAGGCCGAATGGCGCGCACGCCTCGTCTCGCCGGATGGCAGCGCGTTCGAAGTGCTGCATCGCGACGCACCGGTCGGCATCGTGCGCTGGCCGCTCATCGGCCTGCACAACGTCGAGAACGGCCTCGCGGCGATCGCCTGCGCGGCCGGCACCGGCGTGCTGCCGGCCCAGGCCGCCGCGGCGCTCGGCCGCTTCGCAGGCGTGAAGCGCCGACTCGAGCTCCGCGGCGAGGTCGCCGGCATCCGTGTCTATGACGACTTCGCGCATCATCCGACGGCGATCGCGCTCACGATCGACGGCGTGCGCCGCCAGCCTGACGGCGGACGCATCATCGCCGTGCTGGAGCCGCGCTCGAACACGATGCGCCTCGGCGTGCACCGCGAGGAGCTCGTCGAGTCGCTTCGCCGGCGCCGACGGGGTCTGGCTCTACCAGCCCTCGGGGCTCGACTGGAACCTCGACGGCGTTGCCGCCGCGCTCGGGCAGAAGGCGCGGGTGCGAGGCGACCTGCCGGGCCTCGTTGCGGCGCTGGCCGCGGACCTGCGCGCGGGCGATCGCGTCCTCGTCATGAGCAATGGCGGATTCGGCGGCCTGCACGAGCGCCTTCTGGCGGCGCTCCGGGCGCGGCCGGCGTGAACGCCGAAGTTCGCGAGCTGCCGCTTTTTCCGCTGAACGCCGTCTTGTTCCCGGGCGGGCCGCTGCCGCTTCGGATTTTCGAGCCGCGCTACCTCGACATGGTGAGCCGCTGCATGCGCGAGCAGACTGGCTTCGCCGTCGTGCTGCTCGGCGAGGGCGAGGAAGCCTCGGCCGTGACGTCCTTCGCCGCGACCGGCACCGAGGCGCGCATCGTGGATTTCGACCGGCTCCGAGGGCGGATACCTCGGCATCAGCTGCATCGGCCGGGAACGGGTCCGCGTCGTCGAGGCCTGGCGCGAGGCCGATGGCCTCAATCGCGGCCGCGTGCTCGACATCGCCGCGGATCCAGTCGTGGCCGTGCCGCCGGACCAGGCCTGGATGAAAGAGGTCGTGATGCAGGTGCTGCCGGAAGCCGAGGACTCGTACCGGCACATCGAGCAGCGGGACGACGCGGCCTGGATCGCGAACCGCCTCGCGGAACTGCTGCCGCTCACGCTCGCCGACAAGCAGACCCTGCTCGAGCTCCAGGATCCGCTCGAGCGCCTCGCCGCGCCTCGAGCCGGCGGTGACACGAAGCCGCGGCTAGCCCGCGGGCCGAAGCCAGCCGCGCGACCAGGCGACGGCGATGAGCACCGCCGCCCAGGCGGCGACGAGCCAGCCCGTATAGCCGTCGAAGCTGCCGACGAGGAAGGATGCCGGCGCATCCGCGTTGACGCGCGTCGTGGCGATCGTCGCCTTGATCACGAACACCCAGCCGATGTGCAAGCCGAGCCCCGCGGCGATCGCGCCGGTCCGCCGCCGCACGAAGGCGAGCAGGAGTCCGACCATCACCAGCGGTGGCGAACGGAATCGAGGACCGGCAGCGGATTCGAGAAATTATCGAGCGCGTCGCCGAGCAGCCGCAGCCCGCTGTCCAGGGCGACCGTATCGGCGGGAATGCTTCGTCCGCGCGAGGAAGTGGATCGCGGCGTAGACGATCGACGTGGTCCAGGCGGCGGCAACGAAGCCCGATTCGCGATGCACTGCCCGGTACATGAGGCCGCGGAAGAACGTCTCCTCGACGATGGCAGACGACGAGGCCGGTGAGCAGGCCGCCGACAATCGCGTCGAGGAGCATCGGCATCGCCGAACTCGGGTCGCAGCCTCAGGATTCCGAGCGCAAACATCGCGATCGTCATCGGCAGCATCGTTGGCGACGCCGATCGCAAGCCCGGCGCCCGCCTGGCGCAGGAACACGGGCCGCGGCAGTCCCCAGCCCCAGTCCTGCGCGCCCGCGCAGGGCCAGGCGACGCAGCGCGACGAGCAGGCCGATCAGCAGCAGGAGCTGCCAGAAGCGGCCGACGACTCCGGTTGAAAAGCCACTCGGGAACGATCGCGTGCACCGCGAGCCAGACGGGATACGCGAGCAGCGCTGCGAGGAGCAGGGTTCCGAAAATCGACCGCGAGGAATGCCAGCGTCGCGCGCATCAGGGGCCTTCGCGATCGCGGCGAGCACGCGACCGGCGGCTTCGACGGTCGCCGCGATCTCGGCACTCGCCGTGCGCCGCCGATACGAAACCCGCCTCAAAGGGCGAGGGCGCAAGATAGATGCCCGCCTGCAGCATGCCGTGGAAGTAGCGCCGGAAGCGCGCGGCGTCGCTGGCCATCACCTGGCGATAATTGGTCACGGCAGCCTCGGACGTAAAGAAGAGGCTGAACATGCCGCAGACGTGCGTGGTCGCAGCGGGAATGCCGGCCGCGCGCGCCGCGCCGGCCAGACCCTCGACAAGGGCGCGTCGTCGTGGCGGCGAGGCGCGCGTGAAAGCCCGGTTTCGCAACGGCCTCGAGCGTCGCGAGTCCCGCCGCCATCGCAACCGGGTTGCCCGACAGGGTGCCCGCCTGGTAGACGGGCCCGAGCGGTGCGAGCTTTTCCATGATGTCGCGCCGTCCGCCGAACGCGCCGACCGGCATGCCGCCGCCGACGATCTTGCCGAGCGTCGTGAGGTCCGGTTTGACGCCATAGAGCGCCTGCGCGCCGCCGAGCGCGACGCGAAAACCCGTCATCACTTCGTCGAAGATGAGCACCGCGCCGTGGCGCGTGCAGAGCGCGCGCAAGGATCTCGAGAAAGCCCGCGGCCGGCGGCACGCAGCCCATGTTGCCGGCGACCGGCTCGACGATGACGCAGGCGATCTCGCGCCCGCCTTGCGTGAAGCAGGCTTCGAGCGCGGCGACGTCGTTGTAGGGCAGCGCGTCGTCGTCGCGGCCGCGATCGCCGCCGGCACGCCCGCGGAATCGGGCACGCCGAGCGTGAGGGCGCCCGAGCCTGCCTTCACGAGAAGGCCGTCCGAGTGGCCGTGGTAACAGCCCTCGAATTTCACGATGCGTTCGCGCCCGGTGAAGCCGCGCGCCAGGCGGATCGCGCTCATCGTCGCCTCGGTGCCTGAGCTCACCATGCGCGACGAGCTCGATCGAAGGCACGAGCTCCGTGATCCTGCGGGCGAGCTCTGTCTCGATCAGGGTCGGCGCGCCGAAGGAAAGGCCGTCCTGCGCCCGGCGCACGACCGCCGCGATGACGTCAGGATCCGCGTGGCCCAGGATCATCGGTCCCCAGGAGCCGACGTAGTCGATGAAGCGCCGGCCGTCTTCGGTCTCGATGGCGGCGCCGCGCGCGCGCGCGGATGAAGAAGCGGCTCGCCGCCGACGCCGCGAAACGCCCGCACCGGCAGAGTTCACGCCGCCGGCGATGTAGCGGCTGGCTTCCTCGAAGAGGGACATGCGCGCCTCAGCGCCTCTCGACGTGGAAGCCGCGCTTCGCGAGCAGGGCGGGCAGGCCGCGGTCTCCCACGAGGTGCATGCGCGCCGACGACCAGGAGCACATCCTGGTCGCCCCGCAACATCTCGCTCACCTGGTTGGCCCAGGCGGCGTTCCGGCGGTAGATGAGCACGTCGGCGAGTTCCGGGTAGCCGTCAAAGTCTTCCTCGAGGCTCCTCTCGAGCCCGGCCTCGTCGCCGTCGCGCCAGGACTCGAGCATCGGGCCGATCGTCGCGTCGATGTCGCCCGCTTCATCAATCGCCTGCAGGAGGATTTCCTTCTGCAATTCTGCCGACAGCCCGTCGAGCAGGCCGAGCTGCCCGTCCATCGTCTCGAGGCCGCAGCCGGTCTTGCCTTCCTGCTTTGGCCTCCGCCTCGATGATCTGCTCGACGCCGTGCTCCGCGTCGTAGCCGTGCGCCTGCAGCGCCATCACGGACACCGTGAGTCCCGCGAACCAGGGTTCGAACATCGACGAGCGCCTCGAGCGGGACGCCCGCATCCTCGGCGGCCGCGCGCACGCGGTCGGCGTCGTCCCCGAGCAGGTCGAAGAGCGTCCGGCCGTCGGGATCCACCGCGCGCGCGAGCGTGATCGCGGTAGCCGAGGACTTCGTCCTGGGATGCCGGGTCGATCTCCATGCAGACGCGATCCGCCTGCTTGAGCGCGTCCGCAAGCTCGCCGCCGACGGTAAAGCCGCCTTCAGGCAGCAGGTGTACCGAGCCGAACAGGTACACGGCGCTCTTGCCGCCCGTGACCTTCCACAGCGCGGGCTCGGCCCGCACGCGCGCCGGCGGCGAGCGCCATGCAGAGGGCGACTGCGAACAGGCGACGGTATTTTCGCAGTTCAGTCATGTTCGTGCACCCACTCGACGCCGGTTTCGACGCTGCCGTCCTCGCCGAGTTCGATCCAGCGGTACGCCGGCGGGCGCTCGTCCACCTGGAACTCGTCGGCATCCTGCGCGAACTGCATGCAGGTCGAGGGCGTGCCCATCAGGCGGATGTGCCCGTGCATGCCCTCGAACGGCTGGTGCGTGTGTCCCCAGGCGAGGCCGCGGACGCCCGGGTGGCGCGCAAGCACGCCGAAGAACTCTTCGGCATTGTCGAGCATCAGCTCGTCGAGCCAGGCGCTGCCGTGCGGCACCGGGTGGTGATGGAGGCAGACGAGCGCGTAGGCGCCGGGCTGCGCCGCGAGCGCCACGTCGAGCCGCGCGAGTTCCTCCGCGTCGAAGTGCCCGCCATGAGAACCCGGCCACGGTGCTGTCCATCATGACGATCATCCAGTCGCCATAGCGCCGCGCGAAGTCGTGCACGAAGGGCGGCAGCGTCGAGCGCCGCTTTCACGGCGGCGGGATCGTCATGGTTGCCCGGAAGGCAGTGCACCGGCGCCTCGGTGTCGCCGAAACGCTCGCGCAGCATCGCGTAGCCGCCCGGCGTCGTCGTGCGCGAGGTCGCCGGTCAGGAGCACCGCGTCCGGCCGCGGATGGCGGCGCTTCGCGTGCGCGACGCAGCGCGCGAGCGTCGCCTCGGTCGCTACGTCCCGGACCAGCATGCCCGGCGATCCGGGCAGGTGCGGGTCCGTGAACTGCAGATACGCGCACCGCGCCTCAGTAGCGGTAATGCTCGGGCTTGTACGGCCCGGCAGCGGAGATTCCGAGATAGCGCTCCTGGTCCGCGGTCATCGTCGTGAGCTTCGCGCCGATGCGATCGAGGTGCAGCCGGGCGACCTTCTCGTCGAGTTCCTTCGGCAGCACGTAGACGCGGCTGCTCGTAGCGCTCGCCGTGGGCGTAGAGCTCGATCTGCGCCAGCACCTGGTTCGTGAACGAGTTCGACATCACGAACGGAGGGGTGACCGGTCCCGCAGCCGAGGTTCACGAGCCGGCCCTCGGCCAGCACGATGATGCGCTTGCCGTCGGGGAAGATCACGTGATCCACCTGCGGCTTGATGTTCTCCCAGCGGTACTGCCTGAGCGAGGCGATGTCGATCTCGCTGTCGAAGTGGCCGATGTTGCAGACGATCGCCTGGTGCTTCATCCGGCGCATGTGGTCGTGCGTTGATGACGTTCACGTTGCCGGTCGCGGACACGAAGATGTCGGCCTTGTCGCAGGCCTCGTCCATCGTCACGACGCGGTAGCCCTCCATCGCCGCCTGCAGCGCGCAGATCGGGTCGATCTCGGTGATCCACACGGTCGCGCCGACAGCGCCGCGCAGCGACTGCGGCGCAGCCCTTGCCGACGTCGCCGTAGCCGCGCGACGAGCGTGATCTTGCCGGCGATCATGACGTCGGTGGCGCGCTTGATGCCGTCGACGAGCGACTCGCGGCAGCCGTAGAGGTTGTCGAACTTCGACTTCGTGACGGAGTCGTTGACGTTGATGGCGGGGAACGGCAGCTTGCCTTCCGCGGCCATCCGGTAGAGCCGCTTGACGCCCGTCGTCGTCTCCTCGGTGACGCCGCGGATCTGCGGCGAGCCGGGCCGAGTACCAGCCCGGCTGCGCCTCGAGCCGCTTGCGGATCGCGGCATAGAGCGCCGTCTCTTCGTCGTTCGCGGGCTTCGCGATGAGCGGACGGATCCTTCTCGGCGCTGGCTGCCGAGCATCAGGAGCAGCGTCGCATCGCCGCCGTCGTCGAGGATCATGTTGGCGTGCTGGCCGGCCGGCCACTCGAAGATGCGGTGCGCGAAATCCCAGTATTCGTCGAGCGATCTCGCCCTTGTGCGCGAAGACCGGGCGTGCCGCGCGGCGGCGATCGCCGCGGCGGCGTGGTCCTGTGTCGAGAAGATGTTGCACGACGCCCAGCGCACCTCGGCGCCCAGCGCCTCGAGCGTATCGATCAGCATCGCGGTCTGGATCGTCATGTGCAGCGAGCCCGCGATGCGGGCGCCCTCGAGCGGCTTCGCTGCGCGCGTACTCCGCGCGGCACCGACATGAGGCCCGGCATCTCGGTCTCGGCGATCGACCATTTCGCGGCGGCCGCAGTCGGCCTGGCCGATAGGTCGGCGACCACGGTAATCCTTGAAACCGGGTCGGCGAAATAACGGCGTTCATCGGTCGATCCTCTCGGTGACGATGACGGCGCGGGCGGCAGGTACTGGCGAGTCGCTCGCCAGCCCGTCATGCAGGTTGACCGAGCGCGGTTGGTAAACCCAAGCCTGAGCCTGGCAGGCCAGGGCCTGTTGCAGCGCTCCTCAGGACAGGGCGAATTGTTGCCTGAACCGGCCTCGCCGGTCCATCGGCGGCAGGTCCTTCAGGCGTTGCTTCGCAACGCCTCGGCCCGGTCGGTCTGCTCCCAGCTGAAGGCGGTGAAGGCCTGCGCTCTGCGCCGACCGTTCGCCGCCCGATGATCATCCTTGCCAATCGTAGTCCATCTGCGACCGGTGTCGCGCCCGAAATGCCCGTAGGCCGCGGTCCGGCGCGGTACATCGGGTGGATCGAGGTCGAGCATCTTGATGATGCCATAGGGCCGCAGGTCGAAGTGCGCGCTCGACCAGCGCTTTCGAGACCGCGTCCGGAATTCGGCCGTGCCGAAGGTCTGTACGCTGAAATCGAGGTCGGCCGCGCGACGCCGATCGCGTAGGACACCTGGATTTCGCAGCGGCTCGCGAGGCCCGCGGCGACGATGTTCTTCGCCACGTAGCGCGCGGCGTAGGCCGCGGAGCGGTCGACCTTCGACGGATCCTTTGCCCGAGAAGGCGCCGCCGCCGTGACGGGCCATGCCGCCATAGGTGTCGACGATGATCTTGCGGCCCGTCAGGCCGCAGTCGCCGACCGGCCCGCCGATCACGAAATTGCCGGTCGGGTTGATGTGGTACTTGGTTTGCGGTTGCCGAGCCAGCGTGCGGGCAGTACCGGCTTGATGATTTGCTCCATCACCGCCTCGCGCAGGTCCTCCTGCTGGACTTCCGGCGCGTGCTGCGTCGAGAGCACGACTGCCTCGAGGCCCACGACGCGGCCTGTGGTCCTGTAACGGCGAAGGTCACGCTGGCTCTTCGCGTCGGGTCGCAGCCAGGGCAGCAGGTTCCGGCCTTGCGTCTCACCTCGGCCTGGCGCTCGACCAGCCGGTGCGCGTAGCGAGATCGGCGCCGGCATCAGCGAATGCGGTCTCGTTGCGTCGCGTACCCGAACATCAGGCCCTGGTCGCCCGCGCCCTGGTTCCTCCGGGTCCGCTGCGGTCGACGCCCATGGGCGATGTCGGCGCGACTGCTTGCCGATGATGTTGATCGACGCCGCAGGTGCTGCCGTCGAACCCGACTTCCGAGGAGGTATAGCCGATGTCGACAGATGACGCCGCGGACGAGCGCCTTCGAGATCGACCCACGCCGCGGGTCGTCGACCTCGCCGGCGACGATCGCGACGCCAGTCTTGACCAGCGTCTCGCAGGCGACGCGCGCGCTTCGGATCCTGCGCGAGCATGGCGTCGAGCACGGCGTCGGAGATCTGGTCGGCGACCTTGTCGGGATGTCCTTCGGACACCGATTCGGAAGTGAAGAGGTAACTGTCTGACGTGCGGCAATCCCTGGTCGGACCAGGCGCGAGTATCGGCGCAAGTCGGCGGCAATGCAAACACCGTCTGCTTATTGGACAATACGCGACTCACTACGAGGGTCCCGATGCCGACACGACGGCAGCTTGCCAACGCGATACGCGCGCTCAGCATGGACGCCGTGCAGCGCCGAATTCCGGCCACCCGGGCATGCCGATGGGCATGGCCGGACATCGCCGAGGTGCTGTGGCGCGGACTATCTGCAAGCACAACCCGGCAACCCGCGCTGGCCCGATCGTGATCGCTTCGTCATCTCGAACGGGCACGGCTCGATGCTGCTCTACTCGCGTGCTGTACCTGACCGGCTATCCGCATGCCGCATCGAGGCGCTGAAGAATTTCCGCCAGCTCGGCTGCGCGACCCCGGGCCATCCTGAGGTCGAGCATCGATCTCGGCATCGAGACGACGACCGGCCCGCTTGGGCGGGGACTCGCCAACGCGGTCGGCATGGCGCTCGCCGAGACGCAAGCTCGCCGCGACCTTCAATCGGCCCGGGCATTCGAGATCGTCGATCATCGCACCTGGGTGTTCGTGGGCGACGGCTGCCTGATGGAAGGAATCTCCCACGAGGTCTGCTCGCTGGCGGGCACGCTGGGGCCTCGGCCGGCTGACTGCCTTCTACGACGACAACGGCATCTCGATCGACGGCGAGGTCGCGCGGCTGGTTCACCGACGACACGCCGAAGCGATTCGAAGCTTACGGCTGGCACGTGATCCCCGGAGTCGATGGCCACGACGCGGAGGCGGTGCGCCGCGCGATCGACGCCGCGCTCGCCGAGACGGCGCGCCCGTCGCTGATCTGCTGCAAGACCATCATCGGCTGGGGTGCGCCCAACAAGCAGGGCACCGAGGCGACGCATGGCGCCGCGCTCGGCGAAGCGGAAGTCGCGGCGGCACGCATCCAGCTCGATTGGCCGTATCCGCCTTTCGAGGTGCCCGAGGACATCCGCGAGGCCTGGGATGCACGCGAATCCGGCCGCAAGGTCGAGGCCGCCTGGACTGCGCTGCTCGAGGAGTACGGCGCGGCACACCCCGACCTCGCCGCGGAGCTCCAGCGGCGGCAGCGCGGCGAGCTTCCGCGCGGCTGGCGCGCGGCGCTGGACGAGTTCGTCGCGGGCGCCGCCGCAAAGCCGGCCGACATCGCGACACGTAGCTCCTCGCAGCAGGTGCTCAACGCGCTCGGCGCCGGTGATCCCGGAGCTTTTCGGCGGTTCCGCGGACCTCACCGGGTCGAACAACACCAACCACAAGCAATCGACGGTCGTCGCCCGCGGCAACCTCGGCGCCAACTACCTGCACTACGGCGTGCGCGAGTTCGGCATGACGGCGATCATGAACGGGATCGCGCTGCACGGCGGCGTGATCCCCTACGGCGGCACCTTTCTGGTGTTCTCGGACTACGCACGCAACGCGCGTGCGCATGGCCGCGTTGATGAAACCGGGAGTGATCTTGGTCTACACGCACGATTCGATCGGGCTCGGCGAGGACGGTCCGACGCACCAGCCGATCGAGCACCTGTGGAGTCTGCGGATCATTCCAAACATGGCCTCTGGCGTCCCTGCGATACCGTCGGAGACCGCTGGTTGCATGGGGCGACGCGGTCGAGCGGCGCGACAGGTCCGACGAGCCTGGTCCTCACGCGGCAGGCGCTGCCGGCGGCGAAGCGGGATGCCGCTCAGCTCGCGGCGATTTCGCGCAGCGGGTACGTGCTCTCGGAGCCGGACGGTGCTCCCGAGTGTGTGCTGATCGCGACAGGCTCGGAAGTCGGGCTCGCGCTGGACGCAGCGCGCGAGCTGCGCAACGCGCGGCCGGCGGGCGCGCGTCGTGTCCATGCCCTGCACCAGCCTGTTCGACGCCAGGACCGCACGTCCTATCGCGACTCAGGTGCTGCCGCCCGGGCGTCGCCGCGCGTCGCGATCGAAGCGGGCGCGCGCGAGGGATGGTGGCGGTACGTCGGCAGCGACGGCGCGGTGATAGGAATGACGGGATTCGGCGCCTCGGCGCCCGCGAAGCAGCTCTTCCCGCATTTCGGCTTCACCCGCGACCACGTGATCCGAACGGTCGAGGAACTTCTCACGCGCCGGTGAACCGGTTACGCGGCACACATCGAGGAGAAGCAACATGACATTGAAGGTAGGCATCAATGGCTACGGTCGCATCGGACGCAACGTGCTGCGCGCGCTGTACGAGTCGGCAGGCAGAAGCGAGATCCGCATCGTCGCCGTCAACGACCTGGGCGACGCGGAGACCAACGCGCACCTGACCGCGCTTCGACACCGCGCACGGCCGTTTCCGCGGCAAGGTGCGCGGTCGACGGCGATCACATGGTCGATCAACGGCGACCGGATCCAGGTGCTCGCGGAGCGCGACCCGTCGAAGCTGCCGTGGGGCGAGCTCGGCGTCGACATCGTGCTCGAGTGCACCGGGCCTGTTCACCAGCAAGGCAGAAGGCGGGCGCAGCACGTTGCCGGCGGCGCGAAGAAGGTGATCATCTCGGCGCCCGGGCGAGAAGGACGTCGACGCCACCATCGTCTACGGCGTAAATCACAAGATGCTGAAGGCTGGACATGACCGTGATCTCGAATGCGTCCTGCACGACCAACTGCCTCGCGCCGCTGGTCAAGCCGCTGCACGATGCGCATCGGCGTCGAGTGCCGGGATCATGACGACCATCCATTCGTACACGAACGACCAGGTGCTGACCGACGTCTATCACACGGATCTCCGCCGGCGCGCGATCGGCGACGATGTCGATGATCCCGACCAAGACCGGCGCAGCCGCGGCGGTCGGCCTGGTGCTGCCGGAACTGAACGGCAAGCTCGACGGGTTTTCGGTGCGCGTGCCGACGATCAATGTCTCGCTGGTCGACCTCACGTTCACCGCAGCGCGGGCGACGTCCGTCGACGAGGTCAACGGCGCGTGTTGCAGTGCCGCGTCGGAAGGCGAGCTCGAAGGGCATCCTCAACTACAGCGATGGAGCCGCTGGTGTCGGTCGGACTTCAGCCACAACCCGGCGTCTCGACTTATGATGCGACGCTGACCAAGGTCATCGACGGCACACTCGTGAAGGTCTGCTCGTGGTACGACAACGAGTGGGGCTTCTCGAACCGCATGCTCGATACCGCGCTCGCCTGGTCGCGGGCGGGATGAGGCAGACCGATGCCGATCAAGGTGCTCCGAATGGCGGATCTGGATCTGCGCAGCAAGCGCGTGCTGATCCGCGAGGACCTGAATGTCCCGGTGCAGAGTCAGCAGGTCACCAGTGACGCCCGCATCCGCGCGGGGCTACCCGACGATCGAGGCGCGCGCCGGCGCGGGGCGCGCGTGATGGTGATGTCGCACCTTGGGCGGCCGGAGGAAGGCGTTTACGACCCCGAGTTCTCGCTCGCTCCGGTGGCATGCGCGACTCTCCGAGCTCCTGGGCGTCAACGGTGCGCCTCGGTGCGCGACTGGCTTGACGGCGTCGACTGCGAAGCGGGCGAGGTCGTGCTGCTCGAGAACGTCCGTTCCACGAGAGGCGAGAAGAAGAACCACGCCGAGCTTGCGCGGCGCATGGCCGCGTTGTGCGACGTGTTCGTGATGGACGCCTTCGCGACGGCGCACCGCGCCGAGGCAGTACGCACGGCGTCGCGAGTTCGCGCCCCATCGCTTGCGCGGGGCCGCTCCTCACCAGCGAGCTCGAGGCGCTGGAGAAGGCGCTCGATGCGCCCAAGCGACCGCTGGTCGCCATCGTCGGCGAGGTCGAAGGTATCGACGAAGCTGACCGTGCTCGAGAACCTGCTCGGCAAGGTGGACCAGCTCATCGTCGGCGGCGGCATCGCCAACACGTTCCTCGCCGCGGCCGGGCATCCGATCGGCAAAGTCGTTGCACGAGGCGGACATGGTAGGGGTCGCGCGCGAGCTGCTTGCGCGGTCGCGGAGTTCGAAGGTCGGAGATCCCGCTGCCGTCCGATGTCGTGGTCGCCAGGGAGTTCGCCGCATCTGCCGAGGCCGACGTGAAAGAACGTAGACGAAGTCGAGGCCAGCGACATGATCCTCGATATCGGCCGGACTACGGCGGACCGCTTCGCCGCCGCGCTCAAGGGCGCGGGTACGATCGTTTGGAACGGGCCGGTGGGCGTTTTCGAATTCGACCAGTTCGGCGAAGGAACGCGGGTGATCGCGCAGGCGGTCGCCGAGAGCCCGGCGTTCTCTATCGCAGGCGGCGGGGACACCATCGCGGCGATCGAGAAGTACGGCGTGGGCGAGGACATCTCGTACATCTCCACCGCCGGCGGCGCATTTCTCGAGTTCCTGGAGGGCAAGAAGCTGCCCGCCGTCGACGTGCTGGAACGTCGAGCGGCCGCCTGACATCGCACGATGCTCCGCCGGACGAAGATCGTTGCCACGCTCGGGCCTGCCACGGACGCGCCGGGCGTGCTCGAGGACGTGATCAGGCGCGGCGCGGACGTCGTGCGGCTCAATTTCTCACATGGTGTGCCGCGCCAGACCAGTTCAAGCGCGTCGAGGCTGTGCGGGCCGCGTCCGAGCGGGTGGGCAAGCACGTCGCCGTGCTGGGCGACCTGCAGGGGCCCAAGATCCGCATCGAGCGCTTTGCCGATGGACACGTCGTGCTGCGCGAGGGCGAGCTTTTCGCGCTCGATCCCGCAATCGAGGCGCACGAGGGCACGGACGGGGGCGTCGGCATCACCTATGACGAACCTCGCCCGCGACGTGCACCCGGGCGACGAGCTGATGCTCGGGCGACGGCCAGGTCGAGCTCGAGGTCCTCGAGATCAAGGGCGCCAGGGTCGAAGCGCGCGTGACCGTCGGGGGCGAGGTCTCCGACCACAAGGGCATCAATCGCCGTGGTGGCGGAATCGTCGGCCAGGGCGCTCACCGACAAGGACCGCGAGGACGTGCGTGCTGGCCGCCGAGCTCGAGGTGGACTATCTCGCGGTGTCCTTCGTGCGGCAGGCTACGGACGTCGAGGAGGCGCGCATGCTGCTGCGCGCGGCCGGCAGCAACGCCGGCGTAGTGGCGAAGATCGAGCGCAGCGAGGCCATTCCGCGGCTGGACGGAGATCTGCCGTGCAAGCGACGCCGTCATGGTCGCGCGCGGCGACCTGGGCGTCGAAGTCGGCTACGCGCAAGCTGACCGGGCTGCAGAAGCGGATCCTGCAGACCGCTCGCACGCACGACCGCGTGACCATCACCGCGACGCAGATGATGGAGTCGATGATCCACAGCCCGGTGCCGACGCGCGCCGAGGTCTCCGACGTCGCGAACGCCGTGCTCGACGGCAGCGATGCCGTGATGCTGTCCGGCGAGATCCGCGGTCGGCAAGTATCCGGCGACGCGGCGATCGAGGCGATGGCCGAGGTCATCGAGGGCGCGGAGACGTACCAGCGCGCGCGCAGTCCGCGGGCGCGACGGGTTCGAGGGCACGATCGACCGCACCGACCAGTGCGATCGCGCGAGCCGTGATGTACACCGCGAATCACATGGACGTCGAAGCGATCGTCGCGCTGACCGAGTCGGGCTCGACGCCGCTCTGGATGTCGCGCATCCGCTCCGACATCCCGATCTTCGCGTTCACGCGGCACCTGCGCACGCAGCGCCGCGGTCGCGCTCTATCGTGGCGTCTACCCGATCCCGTTCGGACGTCCAGCGATGGGGAGCTCCGCCGAGCTGTACCGCGCGATCGTCGCGTGAGCTCGTCGCACGCGGCTTCGTCGCGCGCGGCGACCGGCTGATCCTCACGATGGGCGAGCTGACCGGTGTCTGCCGGTGGCACCAACACGATGAAGATCCTCGAGGTGTCGTGAGGCGCGACCGTTCGGTCGATTTCCATCGACCGGCTGCGACAGGGGACCGATGAGACGGTGGCACCGAATGGTCGTCGGCGCGGCGACGATCGTCGCGGTGGCGATTGCGGCACCACTGCTTGCGCTGCGCGGGAGCCTGCCGGCCCTCGACGGGCGGGTCGCCGCGCCAGGGCTCACGGCGCCGGTCACGGTCGAGCGCGACGCGCTTGGCGTGCCTGTGATCGCGGGGACGACTCGCAGCGACGTCGCATATGCGACCGGCTATCGTACACGCGCAGGATCGCTACTTCCAGATGGACCTGTCGCGGCGGATGCCCGCCGGACGACTCGCGGAGCTCGTCGGCGATGCAGCCCGCCGACCGACCGGCGCAACCGCCTGCACCGGTTCGAGGCCCTTGCCGAACGCATGTATGCGGCTCTGCCGGACGGCGACCGCGAGCTGATTCGCGCCTATGTCGGCCGGTGTCAACGCCGGTCTCGACAGCCCTGCGCGTCCGGCCTTTCGAGTATCTCCTGCTGCGATCGCGCCCCGTGCACTGGCAGCCGCACGGTACGTTGCTGGTGGTGTTCGCCATGTACCTGCAGCTGAACGACAGCCGCGCTGAGACGGATCTGCGCCGCAGCGTGCTGCAGGCCAGCCTGCCGCCGGGCACTATTCGAGTTTCGTCTATTCGGTATCGCCCGAATGGGAAGCGCCGATCGATGGCCAGGTGGTTGCGGCGGCGCCGATGCCGGGCGCGGACATCTACGACCTGCGCGTCCATGCGCGTGACTTCGCCGCGGTAGCGGATGCCCGGCCCGCGATCATGCGCGACCCGCGCGCGCCAGGCAGCAACAACTGGGCGCTCGGCGGGCAGCCACACGGCGAGTGGCAGGGGCTTGGTCGCGAGCGACATGCACCTGGGGCTCGGAGTGCCGAACACCTGGTACCGCGCGCGACTGAAGGTGCACGGTCCGCAGGTGCGCGATCTCGCGGGACTCACGCTGCCTGGCTCGCCCGTGCTGGTGGCCGGCAGCAATGGCAGGGTGGCATGGGCCCTGACCAACAGCTATGGCGACTACAGCGACCTCGTCCGCGTCGACCTGACGGCCGATGGCGCGGCAGTACCGCGCTGCCTCCGGGCTACGGCCCATCACCCGGGAGCGCGAGATCCTGCGTTCCAGCAGTGGCGCAACCGAGGTCCTCGAGCTGCGCCTGACCGAGTGGGGTCCGCTCCTGGAAGAGACCGCGGGCGGTGCGCCGCTCGCCCTGCGCTGGACGGCGCATGAGCCCGACGCAAGCAAACCTGCGCTGGCTCCAGCTCAGAGACCGTCGACGATGTCGACGGCCGCCCTCGCGCTGGTCAACACGATCGGAGCTCCTGTTCAGAACTTCGTCTGCGCGGATGCAGAGGGCAAGCGTCGGCTGGACCCTGCTCGGCCGAATCCCGGAGCGCGGGTCGGGTTACGACCCGACGGTCCCGTCGGACTGGACGCTACCCGATGCCGGGTGGCGCGGTTTCCTGGCCCCTGCGCGGTATCCGCGCGTTATCAACCCACCGGGCGGGCGCATCTGGACGGCGAACAACCGCGTCGTCGGCGGGGAGTCGCTCGCGTTGATCGGCGACGGCTCTCCGGATCGTGGAGCGCGTGCGCAGCAGATCCGCGACTCAGCTCGCCCGGCTCGAGCATGCGACCGAGCGGGACATGCTCGCGATCCAGCTCGACGATCGAGCGCTCTTCCTCGACGCAGTGGCGCAAGCTGCTGCTCGATGTGCTCGACGCCGACGCGCTGGCCGGACATGCGGACCGCGCGGTGCTGCGCAAGGTCATTGCCACGGGCGAACGGCGCGCTTCGGCTGCGTCGGTGGGCTACCTGCACGTGCGGCGTTTCCACGAGCTCATCGAGCAGCGCGTGTTCGAGGCGTTGACCATTGCCGCGCGGACCTCGCGCCCGGACGCCGAGCTGGCGGTGCCGAGACAGTTCGAGGAAGCCGCCTGGCGGCTCCTGACGGAGCGCCCCGCGCACCTGCTCGACCCGCGGTACTCGAGCTGGCGGGAATTCGTGCTGTCGGCCGTCGACGAGACTATCGCCGGCATCGAGCGCGACTGCGGCGAGGGCCGCCTCGCGAGCTGCAGCTGGGGCGAGCGCAATGCCGTCAGCATTCGCCGCTCCTGAGCCGTGCCATCCCTCTGCTCACGCTGATGGCCCGACATGCCGAGCGTGCCGATGGCCGGCGATCACGACATGCCTCATGTCCACGCGCCGGGCTTCGGCGCCTCCGAGCGGTTTGCGGTGTCGCCGGGTCTCGAGGCCGCAGGGATCATGCACATGCCCGGTGGTCAGAGCGGCCATCCCTGGTCGCCGTTCTACCGCGCCGGTCACGAGGCCTGGGTGCGTGGTGAGCCGACGCCCTTTCTGCCTGGCCCGGCGCAGCTTACACACTCATCCTGCTCCCGTCGGCCCACCAGTAGATTCGGCTCAGTAAACTCCGCTCAGAGCCGAAGATTCCGGAATAATCGGCTCCGGCACGTTTCCTGGTTTGATCCACCGAGGACACTCCGTGACTTCGAAATTCTCAGGAACCGAACGCTACGTCGCAACCGACGACCTGATGGTAGCGGTCAACGCGGCGGTCACGCTCGCCCGGCCGCTGCTCGTGAAGGGCGAGCCCGGCACCGGCAAGACGCATGCTCGCGGAGGAGATCGCCGCGCGCGCTCGACGAGCCGCTGCTATCGCTGGCACATCAAGTCGACGACCAAGGCGCAGCAGGGCCTGTACGAATACGACGCGGTGTCGCGGCTGCGCGATTCGCAGCTCGGCGACGCGCAGCGTGCACGACATCGCGCAACTACATCGTCAAGGGCACGCTGTGGGAGGCGTTCTCGACGAGCGACGCCAGCCGGTGCTGCTGATCGACGAGATCGACAAGGCCGACATCGAGTTCCCGAACGACCTGCTGCTCGAGCTCGACCGCATGGAGTTCTACGTCTACGAGACGCGCGAGCTGGTCAAGGCGCGGCACCGCCCGATCGTGGTCATCACCAGCAACAACGAGAAGGAGCTGCCCGACGCCTTCCTGCGGCGCTGCTTCTTCCATTACATCCGCTTCCCCGACACGCGAGACGATGGACGCGCATCGTTGCCGTGCACTTCCCGGATCTGAAGAAGCGAGCTGCTGGCGGAAGCGCTCGACAGCGTTCTTCGAGGTGCGCGAGGTGCCGGGCCTCAAGAAGAAGCCCTCGACCTCCGGAGCTGCTCGACTGGCTCAAGCTCCTGCTCGCCGAGGACATGCCGCCCGAAGCGCTGCGCGCAGACGATCCGCGGAAGAGCATCATGCCGCCGCTGCACGGCGCGCTGCTGAAGAACGAGCAGGACGTACACCTGTTCGAGCAGGCTGATGTTCCTGCAGCGCCGCCAGCAGCGCAGCTGCCAGCGCCATGCTCAACCGTTTCTTCTTCACGCTTCGGGACGCCGGTATCCCGGTCACGGTGACCGAGTACCTTGCGCTGCTCGCAGGCGCTCGATGCGCGTGTCGCGCGTGGAGGACGTGGACGGGTTCTACTACCTTGCGCGCGCCGCGTTGGTGAAGGACGAGCAGATTACGACCGTTACGACCGCGCGCTTCGCCGCGCATTTCAAGGGTGCCGAGACGGGTCTTCGCCGGTCATTGCGACGGAGATCCCGGCCGACTGGCTGCGCAAGACCCTCGAGCGCGTGCTGACGGAGCGAGGAGAAGGCGAAGGTCGAGGCCCTCGGGGGCTGGGACAAGCTGATGGAAACGCTCGCCGAGCGGCTGCGCGAGCAGAGAGGTCGGCACCAGGGCGGCAGCAAGTGGATCGGCACGGGCGGGACTTCTCCGTTTGGCCACGGCGGCTTCAACCCTGAAGGCATCCGCATGGGCAGGACAAGGGCAAGTCGGCGTGCGGTCAAGGTCTGGGACAGCGCGAGTTCCGAAATCTCGACGACACGATCGAGCTCGGGACGCGCAACATCAAGATTGCGCTGCGCAAGCTCCGCCGCTTCGCGCGGGACGGCGCGGCGGAGGAGTTCGATCTAGACGGCACGATCGATTCGACCGCGCGCAATGCGGGCCTGCTCGATCTCCGCTTCGTACCGGAGCGGCACAACGCCGTGAAGGTCCTGCTGCTCCTCGACGTTGGCGGATCGATGGACAGTCACGTGCGGGTCTGCGAGGAACTCTTCTCCGCGGCGCGCAGCGAGTTCAAGCATCTCGAGTACTACTACTTCCACAACTTCCTGTACGAATCCGTCTGGCGTGACGGCCGGCGCCGGCATGCGGTTCGCACCCCGACCCTCGAGCTCCTGCGCACCTACCCGCCCGACTACCGCGTCATCTTCGTCGGCGACGCGAGCATGAGCCCCTACGAGATCATGCAGCCCGGCGGCAGCATCGAGCACTGGAACGACGAGGCGGGCGCTGTGTGGATACAGCGCCTTACGACCCGCTACCCCAAGCACGTGTGGCTCAACCCCGAGCCCGAAAAGCGCTGGGATTACACCGCGTCGATCGGCATCACCCGGCAGCTGCTCGGCGAACGGATGTACCCGCTGACCCTGGAGGGCCTGGACCGGGCGATTCGCGCGCTCCGGGCCTGATCCCGCTCCGCGAACTCCTGCAAACCAGCCCTATGTCGTCACCGGCCTTGCGTTACCAATGCGAATCGTTATCATTTGCGGGTGGCCATCAGTGTCGAACAGGGACGCCTGATTTTCCCGGAGGGCAGTCGCTGGGACAGTCTGTCCTCGCGCGTCCCGGATCCGTCCAAAAAGCGTTGCGCTTCTTGCCGTGATCGTGATCCACGCAGTCGCGCTCGGCGGACTGCTCGCCGTGAAGGTTTCGCCCCGTCTGCAGATCACAAATACCGTGATCGAAGCATCGATCCTTCCCGAGTCGCGGCGGCCTGATGCAACGGAGCCGTCGCTGCCGCAGATGGTCGACTGGAAACCCGTAGCTGCCCGACGTGCCGCTGCCGCAGGTCACGTTCGGCAAAATCCTCGACCGCGATCAGCCTGCGCTCCGCCGACTGCTGTGCCGCAGGCCGCCTCGCCGCCGGTGCGGAGCGCGGACACCGACGCACCGCCGATCATCGATGCGCAGTCGGTCGGCTACGTGGTGCCGCCCGTACCGCGCGATCCCCGGCCTCACGCCGTGCGCGCGAGGAAGGAGAGGTACTGGTCAGGGTCTTGATCGGTATCGACGGGCGACCGAACGAGGTGCGGATCCTGCGCTCGAGCGGCCATGCCTCGGCTCGATGATGCTGCAATCGAGGCAGTGCGCGCGGCACTCTTCCGGCCGTATGTCGCGGACGGACGCGCCCGCGCGGCTTACGTGCGCGTGCCTGTCGACGTCGCGCTGCGCCCAAGCTGACCCTTCGCTGCAGCAGCTCGCACGCAGCCTGGCCCCGGGTGTCTCACGGGCCGGTCACCACGATCGACGGACGTTACAGAGCTCCAGATGGGTGCCCCGCACGCCTTGTCGGAGCACGCCGGGTCGCTGGCGGTATCGCGGAATCGTCGCGGAGTCATCGACTCCGGAGTGCCCCGCGACGTCTACCGGCAGCAGGATCTCGAGCGTGCTCTGCGGCCCACGAGACACCCGGTCCGAAACGCCGCGCTCGCCGATGCCACGTGGTCGCGTGTCGGCGAGCAGCTACGGCGGCCGCGAGTATCCACCGCGGCGGAGCGCCAGAACTCGTCGATCATCGAACCCAGCCGCGTCTCCAACTCTGGGCAAAACGACCCGGGCTGTGAGAAGGCCAGGCTTAGTTGCCGGAGGCGCCGCCCTTGAACGTCCGGATGTCGGCGAGCACCACCTTCGAGTGACCCTCGGGATTCACCGATTCGTAGTGCTTCGCGACCTTGCCCTGCGGATCGATCAGGAACGTATCGCGCCTCGCCATCTCCATCACGCCCATGTAGGTCTTGAGCACGCCGTAGCGCTTGGTCACCGCCTTGTCCGGGTCCGCAAGGAGCGTGAACGGCAGGCTTTGCTCCTGGCAAAGGCCTTGTGCGACTCGACGTCGTCGACGCTGATTGCCCAGGATCACTGCACCTTCCTTGTCGAAGGCGAAGACGTTGTCGCGGAATTCGCAGGCCTGCGTCGTGCAACCCGGCGTGGCGTCCTTGGGATAGAAGTACAGTGCGACCCACTTGCCCTCTGTAATCCTGGAGCGCGTGCCACTTGCCGTCCTGGTCCTGCAGGCGGAACGTCGCCGGGGCCTGGCTGCCGGCCTCGCGGCGTCGCGGCCGAAGCCGTCAGCGCCACCGCACAAAGCGCCGCGAGGAGCCACGCGGAAAATTCTCGGGAACTGCGTCACCATTCGAATGTCTCCACGGCGTCCTGGATTGGGCGCCCGGCGCTTGCCATGTTAAGCGCCCGAACCGCACATTGACAGGCTGAGGCATTGATGGCGGTCAACCCGGACACCAACTACTTCTTTTTCGAGAACCGCGAGGCGCTGGTGCTCGCGGGCGGTGCGCGCGCGCGGCATACCAGGTGGGCGTACTGCGGGCCATCTGCGAGTGGCTGCCGAAGAACTCACCCTGTCCCTTCGAGGTGCTGGTCGGTACTTCGGCGGGTGCGGATCAACGCAACCGCGATCGCCGCGTACGCGTCGCATTTCAACGAAGCCGTCTATGCGCCCTCGAACGGGTGTGGGGCAACTTCACCGTCGACCAGGTAATGCGGGTCAACCGCGTCAGCATGCTGCGCGCGGGGTTGCAGTGGCTCTTCTCACTGATCTCGTTCGGCCATTTGCTGCCGCCGCCGCGTGCGCTGCTCGACACTTCACCGTTGCGCGAGCTGCGCGCCGCGCATGCTGCGGTTCGACCATCTGAAGGAGAAAGCATCGCGGCGGGGCCCGTCCAGGCGCTGGCCATCGCGGCGACGAGCTACGCCGAGCGGTCGCGCCGTCGCGTTCTTCGAGGCCCGGCCGAACGTGGAGGAATGGACGCGCGTGCGGCGCGCCGGAGTCCGCCGTGCAATCGACCTCGAGGTCCTGATGGCGAGCTCTGCGATCCCGTTCATCTTCCCCGCCGCCAGGGTCGATGGCGAATATTTCCGGCGACGGCGCGATGCGTCAGCTCGCGCCGCTCTCCCCGCGGTGCACATGGGCGCCAACCGGCTGCTCGTCGTCGGGACGCGGGTGGGTGCCGCGGCATCGCTGCTGGCGGATTCGCCCGATCCGCCGAGCCCGGGCGATCTGCTCGGCTTCGTCCTCGACCTCGCTGTTCGCGGACGGCCTGTCGATCGACCTCGAGCGGCTCCAGCAGGTGAATGGGCTGTTGCTCGCGTGCGAAGGCGCCGCGACCCCGGGCCGCAAGCCGATCGATGTGCTGGTGATCCAGCCGAGCGTCGATCCGACCGCGATTGCGCGCAAGCATCGTGGCTCGGTTGCCGCGCAGCCTGCGGTCGCTCCTGGCGGACGATCGGTGCGCTCGAGGCGCGCGGCGGGCTGCTGGTGAGTTACCTGCTGTTCGATGCGGCCTACACGCGCGAGCTGATGCGCCTGGGCTACGCCGACGCCCAGGCCCGCCAATCCGAGATCCTCGAGTCGTACGCGAGGATGCGGAGACCGTCCGCACGGGCCAGCATCGCACGCAGACCGGCTGAGACCCCGGGCTGACCCGGATCATTTCCGGAGGTGGTCCTCGAGGTCGCGGTGACGGATCAGCGCGTGTCCGAAGCGCCCCTCGAAGTGCGACGCGAGCCGCTCCGCGAGATAGACCGAGCGGTGCTGTCCGCCGGTGCAGCCGATCGCGATCGTCACGTAGCTGCGGCTCGAGCGCGCGAGCGACGGCAGCCAGCGTTCGAGAAACCCCGTAACGTCGCCGGGAAAGCGCTGCACTTCGTCGTGCCCGGCGAGGAAATCGGCGACCGCCGCGTCGCGACCGCTCAGCGTCGCGGAGCGACGACTCCCAGTAGGGGTTTGGCAGCGAGCGCGAGTCGAAGACGAAATCCGCGTCGTCGGGGACGCCGTGCCGGTACGCGAAGGACTCGAACAGCAGCGACGGCGCCGTGCCGCGCCGCTCGACGACACGCTCCCGCACCAGCTCGCGCAGCTCGTGCACCGACAGGCGCGACGTGTCGATGGATAGATCGGCGGCATTCGCGACCAGGCGCGAGCAGCCGCTGCTCCTGCTGCGAGCGCTTCCGTGCAGGCCGAGCCCGGCGCGCGCTCAGCGGGTGGCGCCGCCGCGTCTCGCTGAAGCGCTTGATAAGCACCTCGTTTTCCGCGCGCAGGAACACGATCTCGCAGCGGATGCCCGCGCGCCGCAGCTCCTCGACCTGCCGCGGAACGTCCGTCGAGGGTCCTCGGGCCGGTTGCGTGCGTCGAGGCCGACCGCTGTGCGCTGCGTAGTCAGGCTGGCTGGCTCCGGACCGTAGTAGCTCGACCAGCCCGGGCAGCAGCCCGGCGGGGATGTTGTCGACGCAGTAGTAATCGAGATCCTCCAGCATGTTGAGCGCGATGCTCTTGCCGGAGCCCGACAGACCGCTGACGACGACCAGACGCATGCGCCTGGCCTACGCCTGTTGCCGCGCGGCCGCCTGGCGGCGCTCGCTCGACGAGGCGAGACCGAGCGATTCGCGGTACTTCGCCACGGTGCGCCGCGCCACCTTGACGCCTTCCGACGCGAGGATCTCCGCAAGCTGCGCGTCGCTCAGCGGCTTACGGGTCGCTTCGTCGGCGATCAGGCGGCGGATGCGCGCGCGGATCGCGACCGACGAGACGTCCGTCGCCGTCGGTGCCCGGGACGTGGCTCGAGAAGAAATACCGGAACTCGAAGATGCCGCGCGGCGTGTGCATGTACTTGCCGGTCGTCACGCGCGAAATCGTCGATTCGTGCATGCTGACCGCCTCGGCGACGTCGCGCAGGATCATCGGCTCCATGGCCTCGTCGCCGCTCTCGAGGAAGGCGGCCTGGCGCTGCACGATCGTGCGCGCGACCTTGAGCAGCGTCTCGTTGCGGATCTCGAGGCTGCGGATCAGCCAGCGCGCCTCCTGCAGCTGGCCGCGCAGCGATGCGTAGTCGGCGGAGCGCGTCGACGACGCCGATGCGTACGTCTGGTTGACCTGCAGCCGCGGCACCGAGGCCGGGTTGATCTCGACGGACCAGCCGTGCTCCGATGCGCGCTACGAGCACGTCCGGGACGATGTACTCGGGCTGCGACGACTGGAACGCCGACGCCGGGCCGCGGGTGACAGCCCCGGATCAGCGCGAGCGCCTCCTGCAGCGCTCCTCGTCTGCGCGTCGAGCGCTGCGATGCGCCACGTCACGTCGCGGTCCGCGACGTCCTGCAGGTGCTCGCTGCGCGATCTGTGACTGCGAGCTCGCGCCCCGGTGTCTGCCGGCTCGAGCTGCGCGAGCTGCAGCATCGATGCATTCCGGAGACGCTGCGCGCGCCGATCCCGGCGGGTCGAGCGTCTGCATGAACGCGAGCACGTCGTCGACCTCGTCGAGCGGTGACGGGCAGATCGGTGGTCAGGCTCTGCGCGAGATGCTCGGCGAGCGTCTCGGTCAGGTAGCCGTCGTCGTTCAGCGCGTCGACGATCGCTTCGCCGATCCAGACCTGACGCGGATCGAGCGGGCTGATCTCGAGCTGCCAGATCAGGTGCTGGTGGAGGTCGCGGTCGCGCTCGTCGGCGAACTCGAGCGGCCGGTCGTCGTCGTCGTGCGCTCGCGCTCCTCGCCGGCTGGCGTGGACTGTCCTCCCACGGGTCCACCATCTCGACGACTGACTTCCTCGCTCGCGATCGACTCGCGGCGCCTCGTCGCGTCAGTCGGCGCGGCTGCTGATCGACTGTCTGCTCGAGTCGAGCGGGCGTCAGCTCCTGGACTCGTCCTCGTCCGCCTCGAGCATGACGTTGGTCTCGAGCGCCTGCTGGACCTGGGCCTGGAGCTCGAGCACGGGCAGCTGCAGCAGCCTGATCGCCTGCTGCAGCTGCGGCGTCATCGTCAGCTGCTGACCGAGTCTTGAGCTGCAGCGCCGGCGAGCATGTATCCCTGGTTCGGATCAGTGTCACCGCCGGCGCACCGCGCGGGACGGTCGCCCGGGTACGACGATCGAGCTCAGAGGCGGAAATCCTGACCCAAGTAGACCTCACGCACCTGCGGATTGGCAAGGATCTCCTCCGCGGATCCGGCCGCGATCACACTTCCGGTGCTGACGATGTACGCGCGGCCGCAGATGCCGAGCGTTTCCCGCACGTTATGGTCGGTGATCAGCACGCCGATGTTGCGCGAGACGAGGTGCCGGATGATGCGCTGGATGTCGAGCACCGAGATCGGATCGACGCCGGCGAAGCGGCTCGTCCAGCAGTATGAAGCGCGGTTCGGCGGCGAGCGCGCGCGCAATCTCGACGCGCCGCCGCTCGCCGCCAGACAGCGCTCATGCCGCGCTCTGCGCGGATGTGGCCGATATGCAGCTCCTCGAGCAGCGACTCGAGCGCCGCTTCGCGCTCGCCACCGTCGAGGTCGTCGCGCGTCTCGAGGATCGCGAGGATGTTGTCCTCGACCGACAGCTTGCGGAACACCGACGCTTCCTGCGGCAGGTAGCCGACGCCGAGCTGCGCGCGGCGGTACATCGGCAGGCGCGTAAGCTCACTGGTCGTCGAGCCAGATGCGACCTGCGTCGCCGGGCACCAGGCCCGACGATCATGTAGAACGCCGGTCGTCTTGCCCGCGCCGTTCGGGCCAGAGCAGGCCGACGACCTCACCCGAGGCGACCTCCAGCGAAAGATCCGTGACGACGCTGGCGCGAGCGGTAGCTCTTGCCGAGCGACTCGGCCCGAAGCGGCTCATGGAGCCGGATCCTTCGGCGCGGCGGTCTTGCGATCGTGCTCGTCGTTCCGCTACCAGGCTTGATCGTGATGTGGACGCCGCCGGGATCGCGGCCCGTCGGGATTCGCCGACGATCGCGCTGCTCGACCGATGTCGTAGATCAGCGTGTCGCCACGGATCTCGTTCTGGCCGTCGGCGAGCCAGCGCGTCGCCGCTCAGGCGCACCGGTGCTCGCCCTGCACGTCGTACTCGATCGTGCTCGCGCGGCCGCGCGCGAGCTGCTCCGCTCCTCTGCAGCTGCTGCTCGAACGAGGCAGGCTGACCGCGGATCACCGCGCGCAAGATCTCGTTGTTGCTGGAACGTGACCTTCGCCTGCCGGACGATCAGGCTTGCCGTCCGGCACGAGGATCTGCACGTCGCCCGACAGGTTCCACTCCGAGTTGTCGAAGTTGAGGCCTGTCGCGCGCGCCTCGTCGGCCTCCACCTGCATCGTTCCCTGGCGTGATCTGGACGCGCTGGAAGAGCAGCGTGTTGTTCTTGATAGTCGAAATCGGAGGAAGCGGCCTCGAGGTTGATCGGCAGCTCCGAGTTCGTCGCGGCCGCGGCCGGGCTGGCAGAACGGCCGCGCACCGCGACGAGCAGCGCCGCGAGCAGCGCGAGCGGAGATCTCAGGGCGTGAAGCGGCCATTGACGTTGGATTCTAGCCGCAGCGTCCCGGCGTTCAAATTGGCGCGCAGGCCGCGGCCCGCGAGTCACGTGCCTGCCGAAGCGGATGATCGACGGACGTCCGAAGTCTGGATCGAATTCGATGGTCGTGTCGTAGGTAGAGCTCGATCCGCGTGACGATTACCGGCGAGCCCTGGCGTCGCGCACCCGTCACAGTGACGTCGCCAGCGAGCAGCAGCGAGCGTGCGATCCGGTGGCATGCGGCCCGCTCTTCGGCCGTGACGGCCACAGGCTGGCCGCATCTCCGGGCACGTAGTCGAGCCGCAGGTCGTGCAGCGACCACGCTGCTCGTCATCGAGCTGCTGCTCGATGTTCGCGCGCATGACGACGAATCCGCGGCGTGCCGTCCGGCCCCATCTCGGTCAGCGTGGCATCCTCCGGTAGTAGCCACGATGCTCCTCCGGCTCGCCGGGTCTCAGCTCGTCGCGCCGCGGCCGCGCCAGCAGCTCGAAGAGCAGCACGAGCACCGGCGACGCGCCGAGGCCATGACGATCAGCCGCTGGCGCGGGCCTAGCGACGCGCGGTCAGCAACAGGTCGCATACTTCCCGCACGGCGCCATCGCCGCCCTGGCATGTCGTGACCCAGTCCGACGCGCGCTGCGATGACCTCGGCGTGCGCGTCGGCGACCGCGATCGCGAGCGCGCGCGCGCGCATCATCGGCAGATCCGGGCGTGTCGTCGCCGACGCAGGCCACTTCGTCGCGCGGTGCCGAGCCCGTGCGCGCGAGCGTTTCGACGCTCGTGCGCCTTGTCGGTCGACGCCCTGCCGCACGAGACGGATGCCGAGCTCCGCCGCACGGCGCGTCCACCGCGGCGGAGCTGCGGCCGGAGACGATGGCGACGCGATGACCTGCGCGACGCAGCGGCGACGAGCCCGGCGCCGTCACGCACGTGGAAGGTCTTGATCTCCTCGCCCGATGCGCCGAGATGTGCAGCCGCCCGTCGGTCAGCACGCCGTCGACGTCGAGCACGAGCAGGCCGGATCGCGGCGGGCGCGCTCGATGCAGAGTTCCATCGTCACATGACTCCTGCGCGCAGCAGGTCGTGCACGTTGAGCGCGCCGATCAACCGGCCGTCGATCGTCGACCACGGGCAGCGCGGTGATGCGGTGCGTCCTCCATCAGGTGCACGGCCTCGGCCGCGAGCATGCGCGGCGTGCGCGACCTTGCGGCGTTCACGGTCATGACTTCCCTCATCGTCGTCGCGTGCACGTCGACCTGCGCTGTCCGAGACGCGCGGCGCAGGTCGCCGTCGGTGAAGACGCCGACGCACGCGGCGTCGCTCATCGACGATCGTCGTCATGCCGAGCCCTTGCGGCTCATCTCGAGCAGCCCGGCGCTCAGCAGGCGTGCCGGGCTCGACCGCCGGCAGGGCGTCTCCCTTGCGCATCACGTCCTCGACGTGCAGCAGCAGCCGGCGGCCGAGCGTGCCGCCCGGGTGCGAGCGCGCGAAATCGTCGGCTCGGTGAAGCCGCGTGCCTCGAGCATCGCCACGGCGAGTGCGTCGCCCATGGCCAGCGTCGCCGTCGGTGCTCGCGGTCGGCGCGAGATTGAGCGGGCACGCTTCCTGCCGGCACGCTCACGTCGAGCGCGACGCTCGCGTAGCGGCGAGCGTCGAGTCGCGGCTCGCCGGTCAGCGCGATCAGCGGCACGCCGAGACGCTTGATCACCGGCAGGATGGTCGACGCAGCTCGTCGGTCTCGCCGGAGTTCGACAGCGCGAGCACGACGTCGCGCCGCCGTGATCATGCCGATGTCGCCGTGGATCGCCTCGCCCGGGTGCAGGAAGAACGCCGGGCTGCCCGGTGCTGGCGAGCGTCGCCGCGATCTTGCTGCGCGACGTGACCCGGACTTGCCCATGCCGGTGCACGACGATGCGGCCCTTGCAGGCGAGCAGCAGTCGCGCAGGCGTGCGCGAACTCGCGCCCGAGCCGATGCTCGAGCGCCGCAACGGCCTGGCCTCGGTCGCGAGGACGCGGCGGCCGCGCGCGATCAGCGTGCTCAGTGCGTCGGTCGCGGCGGTCATCGCTGCAGGCTCCAGCGGGCCGGCTGCGATCATACCGTCCGGCCCGGTCCACGTCGCCGGACCCGGCACGCCGGCTTGCGGTAGAATCGCGCTCCCATCCCGCGATGGCCCGCCGATGACCGCCCAGACGAAGTCACGAGCCTGATCGAGGCCGGTCTGCCCGGCGCGCAGGTCCGCGTGGCAAGCGACGACGACACCCATTTCACGGCGCGTGATCGTCGCCGACCGATTCGAAGGCGAGCGATCGATGCAGCGTCACCAGCTCGTCTACGCCACGCTCGGTGCGCGCATGGGCCGCGAGATCCACGCGCTGTCGATCCAGGCCTACACGCCTGCAGGAATGGGCGGACTCGCGCGGACACCCGGATCCGCGCTGACGGCGAGCCGCGCGTGGACAAACTGCAGATCCGCGGTGGCGTGCCGCTCGACGGCGAGGTACGCATTTCCGGCGCCAAGAACGCCACGCTGCCGATCCTGGCCGGCGCGCTGCTCGCCGACGGGCCGGTCGACGATCGGCAACGTTCCGCACCTGAACGACGTCACGACGATGATCGAGCTGCTCGGCGCGCATGGGCGCGAGCGTCACGGTCGACGAGCGCATGCGCATCGAGGTCGACCCGCGCACGACCGCGCGAGACGCTTTGCGCCCTACGACCTGGTCAAGACCATGCGCGCCTCGATCCTGGTGCTCGGGCCGCTGGTCGCGCGCTACGGCGCCGCCGACGTCTCGCTGCCGGGCGGCTGCGCGATCGGCGCGCGGCCGGTGAACATCCACGTCGCCGGGCTGCAGGCCATGGGCGCCGACGTCGCACATCGAGAGCGGCTACATCAAGGCGCGCGCCGGCGCGGCTGCAAGGGCGCGCGCATCGTGCTCGAGACCGTCACGGTGACGGGCACCGAGAACCTGATGATGGCCGCCGCGCTCGCCGACGGGCGCACCGTGCTCGAGAACGCCGCGCGCGAGCCCGAGGTCGTCGATCTCGCGAACTTCCTGATCGCGATGGGCGCGCGGATCACGCGGCGCCGGCACCGACACGATCGTCGATCGACGGCGTCGAGACGCTGCACGGCGCGGAGTACGACGTGCTGCCGGACCGCATCGAGGCCGGCACCTACCTCGTCGCCGGCGCGATCACCGGCGGCCGCGTCCGCGTCGCGCAACGCGCGGCCCGAACATCTCGATGCCGTGCTCGGCAAGCTCGAGGAGGCCGGCGCGCACGTCGACGCGCGGCGACGAGCTGGATCGAAGTCGACATGCGCGGCCGGCGGCCGCAGGTCGGTCGATATCCGCACCGCGCCGCATCCGGCGTTTCCGACCGACATGCAGGCGCAGTTCGCGGCGCTGAACACGGTCGCGCGACGGCGTCGGCACGATCATCGAGACGATCTTCGAGAATCGCTTCATGCACATGCTCGAGATGCGGCGCATGGGTGCGGAGATCCGCCTCGAGGGCAACACGGCGATCATCAAGGGCGTGCCGCGGCTGACCGCCGCGCCGGTGATGGCCACCGATCTGCGCGCGTCCGGCGAGCCTCGTGCTGGCCGGGCTCGTGGCGGAGGGCACGACCGACGTGGAGCGCATCTACCACATCGACCGCGGCTACGAAGTGCATCGAGGAAAAGCTGCAGGGGCTCGGGGCCCAGATCCGTCGCTGTCGCGGACCGCTGAGCGCAGGGCATGCGTGGTTTCGACGCGCGGCGGATCCTCGCGGCGCGCCGGTGCGATAATCAGGCACGTCCGGTTTCCCATAAGCGCGTGGCTGTCGCCGAGGAGACGCTGGATGAGCGATCAAGTCGACACGGGCAGGCGCCAGTTCCTGACCGTCGCCACCGTTGCGACCGGCGCCGTCGGCGCGGCGTTCGCGGCCGTGCCATTCCTCGCCTCCTGGCAGCCGAGCGCCCGCGCGAAAGGCGCTCGGTGCGCCGGTCGAGGTCGACATCAGCAAGCTCGAGCCGGGCGCGCATGATCAAGGTCGAATGGCGCGGCAAGGCGATCTACATCGTGCACCGCACGCCGCAGATGCTTGCGCAGCTCGAAGGACATGGCGCCGCGGCTGCGCGACCCGGATTCGACGCGATTCGGAGCAGCCTGACTTACGCGAAGAACCCGGCGCGCGCGATCAAGCCCGAGTACCTCGTGCTGGTCGGCGTCTGCACGCATCTCGGCTGCGCGCCGCTCGACCGCTTCACGCCGGGCGACGTCGACCGTCTGCCGCCGACTGGCCGGGCGGTTTCTTCTGTCCGTGCCACGGCTCGAAGTTCGATCTCGTCCGGCCGCGTGTTCAAGGACGTTCCGGCGCCGACGAACCTGTCCGTCCCGCCGTACCGGTTCCTGAGCGACACGCCGGATCCTGATCGGCGCCGAACCGGGGAACGCGTGATGGAGCAGCACGCAGCCAGGTCCGTCAGGCGCCGAGCGGCGGCAGGCTCGGCGGCGCTCGCGGCGTGGATCGACGAGCGCTTCCCGATGACGGCGCTGTGGAAGGAGCACGCGTCGGAGTACTACGCGCCGAAGAATTTCAACTTCTGGTACTACTTCGGCTCGCTCGCGCTGTTCGTGCTGGTGCATCCAGATCGTCACCGGCATCTTCCTGACGATGAACTACAAGCCGTCGGCGGCCGAGGCGTTCAGCTCGGTCGAGTACATCATGCGCGACGTCGAGTGGGGCTGGCTGATCCGCTACATGCACTCGACCGGCGCCTCGGCGTTCTTCATCGTCGTCTACCTGCACATGTTCCGCGCGCTCCTGTACGGGTCGTACCAGCAAGCCGCGCGAGCTGCTGTGGATCTTCGGCATGCTGATCTACCTCTGCCTGATGGCCGAGGCGTTCTTCGGCTACCTGCTGCCCTGGGGCAACATGTCCTACTGGGGCGCGCAGGTGATCGTGTCGCTGTTCGGCGCGATCCCGTGCATCGGCGAACTCGCTCGTCGAGTGGATCCGCGGCGACTACTTCATCTCGGACGTCACGCTGAACCGGTTCTTCGCGCTGCACGTCGGCCGCGCTGCCGCTCGCGCTCGATATTCCTCGTCGATCGCGCACATCCTGGCGCTGCACGAGGTCGGCTCGAACAACCCGGACGGCGTCGAGATCAAGAAGGTCAAGGGTCCGGACGGCCATCCCGCTCGACGGCATCGCGTTCCATCCGTACTACACGGTCAAGGACACTGGTCGGGCGTCGGCGTGTTCCTGATCGCTGTTCTGCCTCGTCATGTTCTTCGCGCCGGAGATGGGCGGCTACTTCCTCGAGCACGCGAACTTCGACCCGGCGAACGCGCTGCAGACGCCGCGAGCACATCGCGCCGGTGTGGTACTTCACGCCGTTCTACGCAATCCTGCGCGCGGTGCCGAACAAGCTCGGCCGGCGTCGGTCTGATGGGCGCCGCGGTCGTGCTGCTGGCGTTCGTGTTCCTGCCGTGGCTCGATCGCGGCAAGGTCCGGTCGATCCGTTACCGCGGGCCGATCTTCAGGGCTTCGCTGATCGCCGTTCGCGATCAGCTTCGTCGCGCTCGGCTACCTCGGGCTGCAAGCCCGCCACGCCCGACTTACACGCATGCCGCGCGGGTGTTCGGCGCTCGTCTACTTCGCGTTCTTCCTGCTGATGCCGTGGTACACGCGCATCGACCGGACCAAGCCGGTGCCGGACGAGGGTGACCTACCATGCGCACTGAGCTGATCTGTCGCGCTGGTCGCGGCGCTCGCCGCCGTCGGTCCATGCAGCGCGGTGGCGGCGAGGCCGTCGCAGCACGCGAACAACGACGTCGGCAACCAGGCGTCGCTGCAGCGCGGCGCGCGCAACTTCGTCAACTACTGCCTCGGCTGCCACTCGGCGAAGTACGTGCGCTACAACCGGCATGGCGGCGGATCTCGGCATCACCGAGCAGCAGCTGATCGACAACCTGATGTTCACCGGCGAGCGGCCGTTCGACACGATCCGCGAACGGCATGAACCCCGATGACGCCAAGCGCTGGTTCGGCGTCGCGCCGCCGGATCTGTCGCTGGTCGCGCGCAGCCGCGGCACGGACTACGTCTACACGTTCCTGCGCTCGTTCTACGTCGATCCCGCGCAAGGCGACCGGCGTCAACAACCTGGTGCTGCCGGGCACCGCGATGCCGCACGTGCTCTGGGAGCTGCAGGGCATCCAGGAGCGCGGTCTGGGAAGGGCAGGATCGGACGCGCAGGGCAACGCCTCGAAGCACTTCAAGGAATTCAAGCTCGCTGCAGCCCGGGCAAGCTGGACGCCGGACGAGTTCGACGCGTTCGTGCGCGATACGGTCAACTTCCTCGACTACGTCGCCGAACCCGTGCAGCTGAAGCGCCAGTCGCTCGGCTACCGCGTGATCGCGTTCCTGTTGTTCTTCACGCTGCTCGCCTACGCTGCTGAAGAAGGAATACTGGAAGGACGTGAAGTAAAGGGAACATGCCGACGCGCCGGAACACAGGGCATGACTCCGCGTGATGACGCTGTACTCAGCGCGGCGGACGACGCCCGCGTGTCATTGCGTGCGGATTCGCGCTCGTCGAAAAAGGCGCTCGAGGCGCGCGCATGGTCGAGGCCGATCCTGGCGCGCCCGCCCGAAGACCTGATCGACCTCAATCCGTACCAGGCGGTGCCGACGCTGGTAGACCGCGACCTCGTCGTCTACGAGGCCCGGATCATCTGCGAGTACCTCGAGGAGCGTTTCCCGCATCCGCCGTTGCTGCCGCACGGAGCCCGCGGGCCGCGCGCAGACCCGCGTCGCGCAGCACCGGATCGAGCACGACTGGTACGGCGCTGCTGCCGGCAGCTGGACAGGCAGCGACCGCCGCGAGCACGCTCGCGTGCGCCGAATGCTGCTGCGCGACAGCGTGCTCGCGGCAGAGCCGCTGTTCCGCGCCCGATCCTGGTTCCTGTCCGATCAGTTCTCCGTGCTCGACGTCGTGCGTGGCGCCGATGCTCTGGCGGCTCGAGGCGCTGGGAGATCGACGTGGCAGACGTGCGCGCAGTCCGATGCAGCGTTACTCGCAGCGACTCTTCGCCCGGCCCGGCGTTTCGCGCGGGATTGAGCCTGGTCGAACGGGACATGCGCGGATGAACTCGCGGCGCCCCCATCTCGCTGCGGGCGATGCACGAGTGGATCTGCGACAGCTCCTGCACACCGCACGTCGTGGTCGACGCCGGCGCGGCCGGCGTCCAGGTGCCGCGGCAATTCGTCCGCGACGGCAAGATCATCCTCAATGTCAGCTGGTCGGCGACGGACAAGCTGCGGATGACCAACGAAGAAATCAGCTTCTCCGGGCGGTTCGGCGGTTCGGGTCGAGGTACGCGTAGCCGTGCGACGGCTGGTGCTCGCCATCTATGCACGCGAATCCGGGCAGGGAATGATCTTCACCGACGACGATGCTGGCACGGCGACCTCGTCCGGCGGACCGCCCTGAACCGCCGAAGCCTGCGTCACCGCCGCCCGGCAAGCGCGCCCGGCTCAAGGTCGTCAAGTAACCCGGCTCTGAGCCGATTTTCAGGAGACGCGCGAACGCGTCGCGGATCCATTCGAGCGTCGTCGTGCCGGGAGCGGTCCCGGCATCGATTGCGACCACGTCGAAACGCGCGCGCAGTTTCGCCAGCTCCGGGCGGGTCCGGAGCAGGTGGCGCGCCGCAACGACGAATCTGCGTTGCTTGCGTGCACCGATTGATGCAGCCGCTCCGCCGTAGTCGCGGCGCGATCGCGAGCGCACTTCGACCAGCACGAGTACCGGACCGTCCCGCATGACGAGATCGATCTCGCCACCGCGGCAGCGATGGTTGCGGGCGATGAGAGCGAGCCCTCGCGATTCGAGATAGGCGAGCGCCTCGCTCCTCGGCGCGGCGACCGAGCCCGGTCGTCGTCTCAGGGCTCACCGGGCGCGGGCGATCGGCGCTGGCAGCGGCGCGGACGGACCCGCTGCGCAGCGGCCGTCCGCCCTGGATGCTCGCCCACTCCATGCGACGCAGCACGTGTCCGTCCGGCGCGACGACGTCGAGCTCACCAGTGAGCCCGTCGAGACCGAAGCTCCGGGCCGCCGATCGCAGCTCACCGGTAAGGCGGAATGCGTCGTAACCGAAGGCGTACAGGCGCAGGCGGCCGCGCCTGACCTCGGACCCACGCGCCGTGGAGCAGGTCCCAGAGCTCCGTCGCTCCCTGGCCGCCGTACAACACCCACGGCATCTCCGGATACACGAGACCTTCCATGTCCGCCGACGCGGCGCGTGCGCTCGCCTCCCAGGCATCCGACGTTGCATAGACCGCCATCGGGTAGCGTCATCTGGAACCGCAGCTGCGGCTTGATCGCTCGCGCGGTCGCGGCGTTCGCCGCGATGAAAGCGAACTGCGGACCGTCACGGGCCTCGGCGAGCGGATCGCGCTTTGGTGGTGGCGGCTTCGACTTATCGGCGGGACGATCGCCCGGCACCGCCGAAGCGCTCCGAGCGCGGCGCGCAGCGGGCCCGGAAGTCCCTGGCGCCGGGTTCGTAGAATTGCGCCGCGCTCAGCGCGACACCCGCCTTTCGAGCTCCTCTTCGAAAGCTTCGTGCACGCGCCGTCCCCAGTCGTTCTCGGGGAACAGCGCGACGCCGCGCAGGTGTCCGTCGGCGGCAATGCGTTGCGCGACCGCGCGCTTCCTCGCCCGGGTCGAGCGAAAACTGGAACAGGAAGGCCGGCGGAACGCCACCCGGAGCGTGTTGAGCGCGGAGCGTGGGAACGGGAACTGTCCCCCGCGACCAGCACCAGGAGTTCGTCCTTCATCAGCGGGCCGACAATGAACTGTGCGCCCTCCGTGACCGCCTGCTGATAGGAGGCGACTACGCCGCGTCGCAGCCGTGTCGTAGATCGTGACCCGCGGCCGCACATCTGCCGGGTCGGCGAGACAGGCGGCGACGAAGCCGTCGCGCACCGCCGTGCCGATCGCGCGGTGCCGACCGGTCAGCGGCAGCAACAGCGCCACCGTGCGCGGCGCGCCCTGAAGGCAGCATCGCCGGCGCGGGCGCGAGGCGCGACCCGGTTGCTCGGGCGCCGGACGCTCCGGCGACGGCTGATCCGGCAGCGGCGCTGTCGTGGCGGCCTCCTGCGCGCGCGCGCCTGTCGCGCCGTGGCGATATCGGCGCGCAGCTTCGCGACCTGCGCCGCATCCTGCCGCGCGCGCGACGCGCGACCAGGTCGACCATCCGCTCGGCGTCCTCCGTGGCACCTGCGGCCAGGTACTCACGCGCCGCAAGCAGCGCAACGTCGACGTCCCAGCCAAAGAACCGCTTCGCGGCTCGTTCATAGAGCCGCGCGGCTTCCGCATGCCGTCCGCCTGCCGCATGCGCTTCGGCAGCCGCCAGGTCGTCGCTGCGCGCTGCATGCGCCACCGGGATCGACGGGACCCGAGCAGACGACCGCCACCGCGAGGGCGATGGCGGCCAGGACGGCGGGTGCTTGCCGGCCGCGAACGCGTGCGTGCAGCATGAGGGGATGAGCGCCGGTTACCAGTGAAGGCAGTGATGGATTCTAGCCCGCGAGCGCATACCGGCACACTCTGGCTGGTGTCGACTCCGATCGGCAACCTGGGTGACCTGAGCCTGCGCGCGGCGCGCACCGCTGGTCGAGGTCGACCTGCTGGTCGCCGAGGACACGCGCCACACTCTGCAGCTGCTCAGCCGCCTGCGGAATCCGGCGTGCGCCTGGCACGCTCATCTCGCTCAAACGAGCAGAACGAACGCGCGCGCGCGCCGGAGCTCGTCGCGCGGCTCGTGGCGGGCGAAAGCGTCGCGCTCGTGAGCGATGCCGGAACGCCGCTCAGCGAGCGATCCAGGCGCGGCTCTGGTCGCGGCGGCCGCGCGCGCCGGTGTTGCAGTCTCGGCCGTGCCCGGCTGCTGCGCGGCGATCGCGGACTCACGATACGTCGGCGTTGCCGACCGATCGATTCTGCTTCGAGGGTTTCCTGCCCGCTAAGCCGGCCGCGCGCCGGCGCAGGCTCGAGGAGCTGCGGCATGAGCCGCGCACGCTCGTTCCTACGAGGCGCCGCATCGCATCGCCGAAACGCTTACCGACATGGCCGCGTTGGGCGGGCAGATGCGCGCCTCTGCCGCGATCGCGCGCGAGCTCACCAAGAAGTTCGAAACCGTCTACCGCGACACGCTCGCAGGCTGCCGGACGCGCGGCCCGGACGAGCACCTGGCGCGCGGCGAGATCGTCATCGTGATCGAGGGCGCGACCAGTACCGCGACATCCACGGACGCGACGCCGCGGCCGACCGGCTGCCGGGATCCTGCTCGCGGAACTGCCCGCGTCACAGGCCGCGAAGCTGGCGGCGCAGATCAGCGGACGGCGCCGCAGGGGAGCTCTTCGAGCGGGCGGTCGCGCCCGCAGGCGCGCGGCAATCCCCCCTGACGATCCCTCTTCGCTGCCGTTCCCAGACGCTCCCTTTCCGCACCGGCTATTGGCCAGGCGCCGGCCGCCACCGGCCGCGGACGGGCAGAATTGCCCAAACAAACGGAGAAACGCATGCCTGAGAAGCTCAACGCCCGTTACGTGCTGGATCCACTGACTGTCCTGACAACGAACGACTGGGCGTCTGCTCGCGGCGATCGCGGGTTTCCTGGCGCGAAACAACGCGCCTCGTCACCGAGGCAGCACAGCATTTCGATGACGAGATTTTCCGCGCGTTCCCTGGCGCGAACGGTGTTTCACGACAACGGCAAGGGTATGCCTCCCATCGCAGAGCTGAGCGCGACTTCGCGACGAGCGTCGCGGCGCCGTTCGACATGACCTGGAATGTGCGCGACCTGCGCCAGCGCTGCCGCGTCGTCGTGGGCGTTTCAGTCGGGTCACTGCCTCAACAGCATGCTGCACCGCTGGTCGACGGCGCTGCCGGTCGATATCGCCGCGGTGGTCTCCAACCACCGCGGGACCTGCGCAGCTCGCCGAGTGGCACGGGCGTGCCATACCACTATTTTCCGATCAGCGAAGGCCGCCGACACGAACAGGAGCAGCGCATCATCGAACTGTTCGAGCGCGTGGACGGCGAGCCTCTTCGTGCTGGCGCGTTACATGCAGATCCTGAGTGCGGAGGCCTGCGCCTACTTCTCCGGCCGCGCGATCAACATTCATCACTCATTCCTGCCGGGGTTCAAGGGCGCGCGGCCGTATCACCAGACGCACGCGCGCGGGCGTGAAGATCATCGGTGCGACCGCGCACTTCGTGACCACCGATCTGGACGAGGGTCCCATCATCGAGCAGGCTGTCGAGCGCGTGGATCACTCGGCATCGCCGGACGATCTGGCGCTGACCGGCAGCGATCTCGAGCCTGGTGCTGAATCGCGCGGTCCACTGGCACGCCGAGCGGCGTGTGTTTCAGAACGGCAGGCGAACGGTCGTCCTCAGGTGAGTGCGCGGCGGGGAAACGCGAGGCCGCAGCACGGCTAGGCAGGGACCGGTCGAATGGTCCGCCATGAATGCCCGGATCGAGGCGAGATACTCCGCCGATGCGTCGAGCGGAGTTGTGCTAGCGCGCCGCGGATGATGGATACGTGCACCTGTTGCGTCGGGAATGCTTCGACCAGCGCCTGCGAGCGCGCCCGCCGAATGATCTCATCGTTCTCCGCGATCACGACGAGCACCCGCGCAGTGACATCGGCGGCGAGCGTTGACGACTCGTACCGGTCCTGAGAAGCAGCCCGACGGGCAGCAACCGGAAATGCTCTCGCGCGACATTGGCCAGACTGTCGAAGGGCGTCACCAGCACGAGGTTTTCCGTCGGGCGCCGGCTCGCGAGGTACACGGCGACACCGCTGCCGAGGCTGCGGCCCATCACTGATGTTTGCGGATGGCGCGCGTGAACGTGGTCATGCACCGCCAGGGCGTCGGCGAAAAGGGCGGCTTCCGATGGCCGACCGGTGCTGCCGCCGTACCCGCGATAGTTCACCAGATACAACGAGTGGTTCGGCAGAGCGAGGGACAATGCGTCGATGTTTGCGGCGACGTCCTCGGCGTTTCCGCCGAAGTGAGAGCAGCGCCTGGGGCCAGGGCGGGTTACAGCGAGGATCCTGAGCGTTTCGCCACCGTTCTCGAGCGGGATGACCTCTGCACCCGCGGCTGCGGATTCAGGAGTCGGAAAATACATCATCGATCTCTGCGTCGCGTAGAGGTACGCGCAGAAAGCAACGTAGACGATGGCGGGAACGACGAGGAACGACATCACGGAACGCATCACGCGTGAGCATCGTGTCACGTGAAGAGTACGCCGCGGTGACTGCAACGGCTCCCGTATAATCGGCGTGGGAGTCGGCCAGGCAGCCGCTGCGCAATTATGCAGAGGAAAGTCCGGGCTCCGCAGGGCAAGGTGCCAGGTAACGCCTGGGGGGCGCGAGCCCACGGAAAGTGCAACAGAAAGTAAACCGCCCATGCAGCGCAGAAATGTGCGACAGGCAAGGGTGAAACGGTGCGGTAAGAGCGCACCGCGTCGGTGGCAACATTCGACGGCACGGCAAACCCCACCTGGAGCAAGACCAAATAGGGAAGCGCGCCGGCTTCGCAAGCCGGCATCTGCGGTCCGCAGAGGCTTCCGGGTAGGTCGCTAGAGGCGCGCGGCGACGCGCGTCCCAGATGGATGGTTGCCCACGACAGAACCCGGCTTATCGGCCGGCTCCCCCGCTTCTGCCACCGTGAGCGGCCCACTCGGTCGAGGCGGATGCTGTGTCAACGCCAATCGAGGGGCATCCGCACACTCGCGACCTGCCCACCGGGGACGTGGCGTAATTGGCGACACTGTAGATCCTGTTCCGAAGCCGCCTGCAGAACGGCGCTTCTCGCTCACTAGTCCGGCCGGTCCTGACGTGGCATCCCGACGCAAAGAACGACCCTAACCTGCTGATTGGTCTCGGGATGGCTGACACGCCTGTCAGACACAAGACGGACCCGCGGTTCTAAGTCGACTGTGCTCCAGAGGAATATTTTGGCCGGATCGTTGACTCGCTGGCGCGCTGCGCGACCTATAGTGCGGCGCAAGTGGGCAAAAGTGGGATGAAATGGGCCGTCGGCCCGTCAGAGCGCTGAAATGTTTCGCGGCGCCAACAAAGTGACCCTCGACGCCAAGGGCGCGCATGGCCATGCCTGCGCGGTACCGGGACACCCTGGTTGAGCGCAGCGAGGGCCGGCTCGTGGCGACGGTAGATCGCAGCGACCGGTGCCTGCTGATCTACCCGCTCCCGGACTGGGAAGAGATCGAGCGCAAGCTCATGCGCGTCTGCCGACGCTGAATCGGTCAGGCGCGGCGGCTGCAGCGGCTGATGGTCGGGCACGCCACCGACCTCGAGCTCGACTCGCACGGGCGGGTGCTGATCCCGCCGAAGCTGCGTGAGTACGCGGGTCTTGACGCGTCAGGCGATGTTGATCGGGCAGGGGAGCCGGTTCGAGCTCTGGGACGAGACAGCACTGGAACGAGCGCCGCGAAGCGTGGCTGCAGGCGGGCGATGAGACGGGGGATCTGCCAGCCGAGCTCGAGCAGCTTTCGCTGTAGGCGCGGACGTGCAGGGGCACACGCCGGTACTTCTCGAGGAAGTGCTGGCCGGCGCTGGGAATCCGCGCCGACGGGCGCTACTGCGACGCGACGTTCGGTCGTGGCGGGCATACCGCCGCGATCCTCGCGACAGCTCGGGTCCGGCCGGTCGCGTGGTGCGCGATCGATCGTGACCCGGAGGCCGATCCGGCGCGGGCGCGGCTGCGGTTCGGCGCGGAGCCACGTCTCACGCTGATCAGGGGTCGTTCGCGCGGCTTGACGAGCTGGTGCGAACGGCAGGATGTGGAAGGCGGGAGTTGGACGGCGTGTTGCTGGACCTCGGGGTCTCATCGCCGCAGCTCGACGAAGCCGATCGCGGGCTTCAGTTTCATGCAGGACGGGCCGCTCGACATGCGGATGGACAACGAGTCCGGTCAGACCGCGGCGCAGTGGCTGCGCGCGCGCCTCGCGAGCGCGAGACTCGCCGACACGCTGCACCGGCTCGGCGAGGAGCGGTTCGCGGCGCATCGCGCGCGCTGTCGTCGCCGCGCGCGGCCGAGGCACCGATCGACGCGCACGCGGCCAGCTCGCAGACGTGATCGCCGCGGCCGTGCCGACGCGCGAGCCCGGAAAGCATCCCGCCACGCGCACGTTCCAGGCCATCCGGATGCGCGTGAACGCCGAGCTCGAGGCAGCTCGCGGCGGCGCTGCCGCAGGCCGTCGAGACTGCTCGCTGCGGGCGGCCGTCTCTGCGTGATCAGCTTCCATTCAGCTCGAGGACCGGCTCGTAAAGCGCTTCATCCAGCGCGAAGTCGCGTGGCGATCCCGCGCTACGCCGGGCCTGCTTGACGATTCCCGCACGCGCGACCGCGGCTCTGACGATCGGTCGCGCGCCATGACGCCGTCTGACGACGAGATCGCGCGGAATCCGCGCGCACGGAGCTGCACGTGCTGCGCGTTGCCGGGAGGATCGACGCATGAGCACTGCGCGTCTGGCGGATCGCGGTCGGCGTTGCTCTGGATCGCCGTGCTCGGCGTCGTCGCTCGCCGTCGTCTACGGCAAGCACGCAGGCGCGCAACTCAGCTCATCGAGCTGCAGCGACTGACGCGTGAGCGCGACGAGCTCGACATCCAGATGGGGGCAGCTGCAGCTCGAGCAGAGCACCTGGGGCACGCACGGGCGCGTGCGAACGGTCGCGCGCGACGAGCTCGCACATGGTCATCCCGCGCGCCTCCGAGACCTGCGGATCGTGCAGCCATGATGCGCCGCATCGCAAAGCGACAGCGGACGTGGCACCCGAGCCGCTGGCGGCCGTACATCGCTCGCTCGCGCGTGCCGCTCTCTGGTGCGGGCGTGCACGCGCTCGCGCGCGCGTGTACCTGCAGGTCATCGACAAGGGCTTTCTCGAAAGCAGGGCGACGCGCGCTTCACGCGCGTCGCAAAGCTCTCGGCGAACTCGCGGCATGATCCTCGACCGCAACGGCGATGCGCGCTCGCGGTCGAGCACGCCGGTCGATACGATGTGCGGCCAACCCGCCGAGCTCGCTGCAGTCGCCGCAGGAGTTCGTGCGACTCGCCAAGGCGCTCGACCGCGATCCGCAGTGGCTCGCGCGGCGCGTCGACGAGCAGCCTCGACCGGCGAATTCGTCTACTCTCGTGCGCCACTATGCGCCCGAAGGACGCGGCGACGCGTCAAGGCGACCTCGGACATTCCGGGCGTCGTACCTGCTGCGCGAGTACGGCCGCCGCTACTACCCCGGCCGGCGAGGTCACGGGTCACCTGCTCGGGTTCACGAGCGTCGACGACGTCGGGCCAGGAAGGTCTCGAGCTCGCGTTCGACCAGTGGCTGGGCGGCGAGCCCGGCGCGAAGCGCGTGATCCAGGACCGATTCGGCCGCACGATCGAGGACGTCGAGCGCATCCGCGCGCCGCGCCCGGGCCAGGACCTGCGTCTCGAGCATCGACCTGCGCGTGCAATACCTCGCCTATCGCGAGCTGAAGGCGGCGGTGCAGGCCAATCGCGCGCAGCGCGGGCTCGGTCGTCGTGCTCGACGTCGCGACCGGCGAAGTGCTCGCGATGGTCAACCAGCCGGCGTTCAACCCGAACGACCGCGAGCAGTACGCCGCCGACGCGCTATCGCAACCGTGCGGCCACCGACATCTTCGAGCCTGGCTCGAGCATCAAGCCGTTCGTCGTCGCGCGCGCGCGATGGAGATCCGGGCGCTATCCGCCCGACACGCTGATCGACACATCGCCGGGCTCGTGCGCGTCGGCATCAAGACGATCCAGGACAAGCACAACCTCGGCACGATCGACGTGACGACCGTGCTCGCAAAGTCGAGCAACGTCGGCGTCGTCAAGATCGCGCTCACGCTGAAGCCCGAGCAGATGTGGACGCGACCTCGATCGGCTTCGGCTTCGGCCACGTGACCGGCAGCGGCTATCCCGGGCGAGTCGGCCGGTCTCGCTGCCGGGTTACCAGCACTGGCGCCCGATCGCGCAGGCGACGATGGCGTACGGCTACGGGCTGTCCGTCACGCCGCTGCAGCTCGCGCAGGCGTATGCCGTGCTCGGCTCGGGCGGCATCCGCCGTCCCGATCAGCATGCGCAAGCGTCGACGTGCCGCCCGCCGGGCGAGCGCGTGCTCGACGAGGCACTCGCGCGCGAGCTCGTTGCGAATGATGGAGAGCGTCGTCGAGCGACGACGGCACCGCGCGCCGTGCCGCCGTCGTCGGTTACCGCGTCTCGGGCAAGACCGGCACGGCGTGGAAAGCAGGCGGCGGCAGCTATTCGACGACAAGTACATGGCGGTGTTCGGCGGCGTCGTGCCGGCGACGCAATCCGCGGCTCGCGGCGCGTCGTCGTGATCGACGAGCCGAGCGGCGGCCATGTACTACGGCGGCGACGTGCGCGGCGCCGGTGTTCTCCGCCGTCATGTCGGGTGCGCTTGCGGTTGCTCGCGATCGCGCCCGGACGACCTGCAGCGCGTGCCGGCGACGACGCTGGTGCAGGCGCAGGATCCATGGTGATGCGCAGCGACGCGACATGAACCGCCATGGCGTCCGAGCGCGATGCGCACAGTACCGCATCGACGCTGTCGATGCGCTGCTCGAGCGGCTTCTGCGCATCCGCTGCGCGACGCTCGAGGTCACCGACATCACGCAGGACAGCCGCCGCAGTGACGCCGCGGCGGCGCGTTCCTCGCGTGCCAGGGCCGCACGTCGCACGGCCTTGCGCACGCCGCGGATGCGATCGAGCGCGGCGCCAGCGCGGTGCTCTGGGAGCCGGTGCCCGGGCATCGAGCCGCCGGCGCTGCCGGCGCAGCGTCGTCGGTGTCGCCGTGCCCGCAGTTGTCGCGCCAGGCGCGGGCGAGCTCGGCCGACCGTTACTTCCGCGCGCCTTCGGCCGACATGCAGCGTCGCCGGCATCACGGGCACCAACGGCAAGACCACCGACCGCGTACCTGCTGGCGCAGGCCGGCGAGCTCGTCGGCCGCCGCGGCAGCGTACCTCGGCACGCTCGGCGACGGACGCGCGATGCCGCTTGATCGGCGGACTCACGACGCCCGATGCCGTATCAGCGTGCATCGCCAGCATCGCCGAGGCGCGCGACGACGGCGCGCGCGACGATGGCGATCGAAGTGTCCTCGCACGCGCTCGACCAGGGCCGCGTCGACGGCGTGCGCTTCGATACGCGCGGCGTTCACGAACCTGACGCGCGATCACCTCGACTACCACGGCACGCTGGAAGCGTACGGCGCGGCCAAGGCGCGGCTGTTCGCATCGCCGGAGCTGCGCGCGCGGTCATCAACGTCGGCGACGACTTCGGCCGCGCGCTCGCCGCGCGGGTGCTCGATGGCGCCGTCGAGACGGATCGTTTACACGACGCGCAGCGAGCATCGATGCTGGCCGGACGGGCTCGGCTGCGATCTCGCGTCTCGAAATGCGATCGCGTCGACGGGCCTCGGCGCTGCAGCGTCGAGAGCAGCTGGGGACGCGGCACGCTGCGTTCACGCTGGTCGGCGCGCTTCAACGCCGAAAACCTGCTCGCGGTCGCTCGGTGTGCTGCTCGGCTGGCGCGTGCCGCTGCAGCAGGCGCTCGCCGCGCTGGCGCGTGGCGTCGCGCCGCCCGGGCGCATGGAAGTGTTTCGGCGGCGGCGCGCGGTCCGCTCGTGGTCGTCGACTACGCGCACACGCCCGACGCGCTCGGCCAGGCGCTCGAGGCGGCGCGCGCGCATGCGCGCGCCGCTCTGACTGCGTGTTCGGCTGCGGCGGCGATCGCGATCCCGGCAAGCGCCCGCAGATGGGCGCGATCGCGCGAGACGCTCGCGGACGCCGTCGTCGTCACGAACGACAATCCGCGCACGCGAGGACCCGCGCGCGCATCATCGCGCAGATTCCGCGCGGGCATGCGTGCGCCCGAGCGCATCGCACGTGATCGCGCGATCGCGCGGAGCGCGATCCGCGCACGCGCTGCGCGAAGCCGAGCCGGGCGACGTCGTCGTCGATCGCGGGCAAGGGCCACGAGGACTACCAGATCGTCGGCGACGAGAAGCGCCCGTTCAGCGATCGCGATGTCGTCGCGCGGCTGCTCGGAGGCGACGTCATGATCGCGCGATCTCGCAGACCGCTGCGCAGCGGTGACCGGCGGCGAGCTGCGCGGCGACGAACGTCGCGTTCGGTCGCGTGTCAGACCGACACGCGCACAGATCGAGCCGGCGCGCTGTTCGTCGCGCTGCGCGGCGAGCGCTTCGATGCGCACGACTTCGTCGCCGGACGCCGCGCGCGCGGCGCGGCGGGCGCGCTCGTCGAGCCGCCTCGTGTCGGACGCGCGCTGCCGCAGGTCGTCGTGCCCGACGTGCTTGCGGCGCTGTCGACGTTCGCGCGCGCGTGGCGGCGTGAATTCGACGGCGCGTGGTCGGCGTCACCGGCAGCAACGGCAAGACGACGGTCAAGGAGATGATCGGCGCGATCCTGTCGCGATGCCGGGCCGGCGCTCGTGACCGCAGGGCAACCTGAACAACCACATCGGCGTGCCGCTCACGCTGATGCCGGCTCGAGTCGGCGCATCGCTCGCGCCGTCATCGAGATGGGCGCGAACCACCGGGCGAGATCGCCGCACCTCGCCGCGATCGTCACGAGCCCGACGTCGGGCTCGTCATCAACGTCGGGCCCGCGCACCTCGAGGGCTTCGGCGGACTCGACGGTGTCGCGCGCGGCAAGGGCGAGCTGTTCGGCGGCGCTCGGCCGGCGCGAGACCGCCGTGATCAACGCCGACGATCGCTACGCGCGCACTACTGGCGCAGACCGCGCGCGAACGCGCGGCCGCATCTGACGCTTCGGCATGCGCGAGCCGCCGGATGTCACGCGCCGACGATCGAAGTCGCGCGTCGTCGATCAGCGGCTTCGAGACTCGAGTTCAGCCTCGACTGTCCGCTGGGCGACCGCGCATGTCGTGCTGCGCGCTGGCGGGCCAGCACAACGTGCTGAACGCGCTGGCCGCGGCGGCGGCCGCGCATGCGGCCGGCGCCAGCACTCGACGCGATCGCCGAGGGCCTGCGTCGATGCGCGGCGGTCTCGGCCGGCTCGAGCTGCAAGCACGCGCGCTGAGCGGCGCGCGGCTGATCGACGACACCTACAACGCCAATCCCGGCTCGCATGCGCGCCGGCCTCGCGCTGCGCTGGCGGCGCATGCCCGGCAACGCGCTGGCTGGTGCTCGGCGAGATGGCGGAACTCGGCGCGCAGGCCGCGCGAGCTGCACGCCGAGATCGGCGAGCTCGCGCGCGCAGTGCGGGCGTCACGCGCCTGCTCGCGACTCGGCGCGCTGAGACGCGCACGCGGTCGAGGCCTTCGGTGCGGGCGGCGCAGTGGTTCGCAAGATGCCGACGCGCTGATCGCCGCGCTGCGACGCGAGCTGCATGCCGGGCGTGACGGTGCTGATCAAGGGCTCGCGCGTCAATCGCCTGGAGCGCGTGCGGCCGCGCTCATCGCGCCGCGCGTGCAGATCACGCGGCGGAGGCGCACTGATGCTGCTCGTATCTGCGCCGAATGGCTTGCGCAGTCGCACTCGGCTTCAACGTCTTCAGCTACCTGACGCTGCGCGCGATCCTCGCGCGCTCACCGCGCTCGCGATCTCGCTGCTCGTCGGGCCGCGCGATGATCCGCCGGCTCGCCGAGCTACCAGATCGGGCCAGCGCGTGCGCACCGACGGGCCGCAGACGCACCTGACGAAGGCGGGCACGCCGACGATGGGCGGCGCGCTGATCCTCGTCGCGATCGCGATCGGCACGCTGCTGTGGGCCGACCTGCGCAACCGCTTCGTCTGGATCGTGCTGCTGCGTGACGCTCGCGTTCGGCGCTGATCGGCTTCTGCGACGACTACCTGAAGCTCGTCGTCGGCGACTCGCAAGGGCCTGATCGCGCGCTACAAGTACTTCTGGCAGTCGGTGGCCGGCCTCGGCGCCGCGCTCGCGCTGTACGTCACGGCGCAGTCGACCGGTCGAGACGACGCTGTATCGTGCCGTTCTTCAAGGACGTCGTCGTGCCGCTCGGCGCGCTGGTTCATCGTCGCTCGACGTACTTCGTGATCGTCGGCTCGAGCAACGCGGTGAACCTCACCGACGGGCTCGACGGGCTCGCGCATCATGCCGGCGGTGCTGGTCGGCGCGGCGCTCGGCGTGTTCGCCTACGCGACCGGCAACGTCGATGTTCGCGAACTACCTCGGCATCCCGTACATCGCCGGCGCCGGCGAGGTGCTGGTGTTCTGCGCGACGCTGGTCGGCGCGGGCCTCGGCTTCCTGTGGTTCAACACCTATCCGGCGCAGGTGTTCATGGGCGACATCGGCGCGCTCGCGCTCGGCGCGGCGCTCGGCGTGGTCGCCGTCATCGTGCGCCAGGAGATCGTGCTGCTGATCATGGGCGGCGTCTTCGTCATCGGAGACCGTCGTCGGTGATCCTGCAGGTGGCGTCGTTCAAGCTCACGCGGCAAGCGCATCTTCCGCATGGCGCCGATCCATCATCACTTCGAGCTCAAGGGCTGGGCCGAGCCGAAGGTCATCGTGCGCTTCTGGATCATCACGCGTGATCCTCGTGCTGATCGGCCTCGCGACGCTGAAGCGTGCGATGAGCGCACGCGCCACCGCAGCTCTCGCCGCGCGGCACGCGGCTGGTCGTCGGGCTCGGCCGCACCGGCGCTGTCGTGCGCGCGCTATCTGCGTCGCGCACGGGCGTCGACGTCGCGCGTCACCGATACGCGCGCGCAGCCGCCCGGGCTCGCGGCGCTGCGCGAGCTGGTGCCGGCGTGGAGCTGCGCATCGGGTGCGTTCGACGCGGCGCTGCTCGACGACGCGTGCGCAGGTCGTCGTCTCGCCGGGCGTGTCGCTGCGCGGAGCCGTTCGTGCGTCGAGGCGCGCGGCGCGCGGCATTGCCGGTCGTCGGCGACATCGAGCTGTTCGCGCGCGAGGCGCAGGCGCCGGTCGTCGGCGATCACCGGCACGCAACGGCAAGAGCACGGTCACGACGCTCGTCGCGGCGCATCGCGAACGCGGCCGGGCGCAGCGCGCTCGCCGGCGGCAATCTCGGCGAGCCGGCGCTCGACCTGCTCGGACGCAACCGACGCCGGAGCTGTACGTGCTCGGAGCTGTCGAGCTTCCAGCTCGAGACGACGCAGTCGCTGCGCACGCGCAGCCGCGACCGTGCTCAACGTGACGCCCGATCACATGGACCGCTACGCGAGCGTCGGCGAGTACGCGGCCGCGAAGGCGCGCATCTTCGAGCGGCTGCGAAGTCGCGGTCGTCAACTCTCGACGATCCAGCTGCGTGCGAGCGATGCCGCGCACGGCGCAGCGCGTGCTGTCGCGTTCAGCCTGCGGATCGCCGGCGCGGACTACTACGCGCTCGCGGCGAGCCGAGCGCGCTGCGTCGCTGCGGCACGGCGAGCGCGCTGCTGCCGCTCGTCGCGAGCTGCGGATCGCACGGCCTGCACAACGCCGCCAACGCGCTGGCGGCGCTGGCGATGTGCGAGGCGCTCGGCGCTGCCGCGCGCGCGCGTCGCTCGCCGCGCTGCGCGACTTTCACGGGCTGCCGCACCGCTGCGCAGTGGGTCGCCGACGTGCGGCGGCGTGCGCTACGTCAACGATTCGAAGGGCACGAACGTCGGCGCGACCGTCGCGGCCGTCGGCGGGCATGCGCGGCCCGCTTGTCGCTCATCGCCGGCGGCGACGGCAAGAACGCGGATTTCACGCCGCTCGCCGCGGCTTTCCGCGGCAAGGTGCGGCACGTCGTGCTGATCGGCCGCGACGCGCAGCGCATCGCCACCGCGCGGAACGCTCGAGGCCAGTCGTCCCGACATCGAGTTCGAGCCAACGACGATCGCGGCGGCCGCCGTGCAGCGCGCCGCAGCGCTGCGGCACGGCCCGGCGACACGGTGCTGCTGTCGCCGGCCTGCGCGAGCCTCGACATGTTTCGCGACTACGCGCAGCGCGGGCGACGCGTTCGCCGCGGCCGTCCGGGGGCTCGACCGATGAACGCGGCGCCACTACGACGTCTGCGCGCGCGTCGGGCCGGCCGCGCCGACGCTCGCGCTCGACTCCTGGATCGTGGGCTCCGGTCGCCGCGCTGCTGCTGATCGGCCTGGTCATGGTCGCGTCGGCGTCGATCGGCATCTCCGAGCGCGAGGCTCTGCCACGCCGTTCTGCTATTTCGAGCGGCAGCTGCATCGTTCGTGGCGCTCGGTCTGCATCGCCGGCGCTCGTCGGCGTGAGCGTCCCGACGCGACGTCTGGGAGCAGAACCGGTCGATCCTGCTGCTCGCCGGCGCATTCGCGCTGCTGCTTGCTCGTGCTCATGCCCGGTCATCGGTCACCAGGTCAACGGCAGCACGGCGCTGGGTCCGTCTCGGACGTCATGAACTTCCAGGCATCCGAGCTCGCACGCGTGATGCTGCTGCACGTACATCGCGAGCTACGCCGTGCGCCGCGCCGACGAGCTGCGCGCTGACTTCAAAGCGGTTTCATCGAAACCCGTCGGCGTGCTCTGCGGCTGCGGCGATGCTGCTGCTCGCTCGAGCCCGACTTCGGCGCAGCCACCGTGCTGATGGCGACCGGGCTCGCGCGTGCTGTTCCTCGCCGGCGTGCGCGCTGCGGCACTTCGTCGCGCCGCTTGTCGCTCGGCGTCGGCGGCATGGCGCTGCTTGCCGTCAGTCCGACTATCGGCTGCGCCGCATCACGGCTTTCTCGACCCCTGGGCCGACCCGTTCGACAGCGGGTTCCAGCTCACGCAGTCGCTGATCGCGATCGGGCGCGGCGAGGTGGTTCGGCGTGGGCCTTGGCGTCGAGCGTGCAGAAGCTGTTCTACCTGCCCGAGGCTCATACCGACTTCGTGTTCGCAGTGCATCGGCGGAGGAGTTCGGCCTTCGCCGGTCGTAGTCGTCGGTGATCGGCCTGTTCGTCGTCGCTCGGTCGGGCGCGCGCTCAAGGTTGGACGCAACGCGGCAGCGGCGGGCTTCGAGTTCCAGTCGTATCTGGCCGCGGCGATCGGCATCTGGCTCGGGCTTCAGGCGTTCGTCAACGTCGGCGTCAACATGGGCCTGCTGCCGACCAAGGGACTCACGCTGCCGCTCTTCAGTTATGGCGGCAGCAGCATGCTGTCACGCTCGGCTGGCTCTGGCGTGCTGGCACGCATCCACCACGAGACTGCGGTGTCGGGCCGCGTCGTGGTGCCGCGCCGGAGCGCGGCGGCAATGAATCGGCGTGTCGCATT
>ERZ1370068.6094-contig-5095_pt1 | contig 61745 bp, 100 predicted proteins | sample MGYA00561227_ERZ1370068 | MGnify/ENA primary metagenome ERZ1370068 (study PRJEB38410, sample SAMEA6850437) | metagenome | study: Metagenomic assessment of the ecological functions of the soil: analysis of the soil microbiota associated with the...
ATATTACTTCGTTCAGTTACGTATTGCTATAATCGTTGCTCAACTGAAGTCGGTGGGACTTGAGAGATTGCGGGCGACGCAGGCAGGATCAGTCCAATAGCTGGGTTCACGAAACGAACGAGTGTGCAGAGTCATTTCCTTCTTCGGATGCTTTGGTATGGGATTCATCTCAGTCCATAACTCTGCGGCTCACCTTTTGTCTCATACGGATGTTAGGGATTGCCCGCCTACGCTTACAGCAAGCGCGACGTGTCGCGCGTCGACGCCGGAATTCCTTATTGTATATAATCGATCTCTAATCGTCAGACGCCCTGGTAAACGAGACCGGTGAAGTTTTGCCGTCGATCACGAAGCCGCCCCATTTTGCGTCGTAGTCGCCGGTGGGTTTAGCAGCCGAGGACTTCGTCTGAGGAGACCTGCCCTTCTTCTTTAGCGCAGCTTACTTTTTCGCGCACTGAAACCAGCATGTCGCGGAACTCGATCAGTTGAGACTTGTTGCCAATGGGCCCGTGCCCTGGAATGACGATGGTCTTGTCTGAAACTCTGGCAATATTCGCCTCAGCTGCGCGAATCATTCCATCAATGCTGCCGCCGGTTGAGTAATCAATGAACGGGAAATGACCGTTCCAAAGAGTATCGGCCACATGGATGATGTCAGCATCCGTGAAGTGGACAGAGATATGCCAGAGTCAGTGTGCGCCGGCGGATAATGACTTCAATGCCAATGTTGCTGCCGTTGAGATGCAGAGTTTGTGTCGCTGTCGAATAGTTTTGTTGGCAAAGCGCCGGCAGGCAGCAGGCGGAAAGGTGAAATTCCAATCTTCAACTCGCGTCGTGACGGAAAGGTGTTTTCGCGTGTTCTCGTGCGCAGTGATCTCAGCGCCCATCGAATGCAGCCATTCGTTGCCGTCAGTGTGATCGAAAGTGCCAATGGGTATTGATCAGATGCTTGACCGGATCGTCGCTGAGACTCGCCAAGGCTTCTGTTATCTCGAGGACGTGACGCCGTTATTCCAGCATCGACGAGGAGCTTGCCATCGCGGCCCGTGAGCACGGCGATATTTCCGCCCGAACCCTCGAGCACACTGACGTTGCCGCGCAGCTTCGTTACATTGATCTTCGCGGTGGCAGCGGCGTTTGCGAATGGTAATGACCGGACTTTCGGCCGGCGAACAATCGGCGAGGCATAACCAAACGCCGGTTGCAGCAACAGCACTCAATATCATGAAATGTCGCGCGAAACCTCGGGACTTGGATTTGTTTCCATGGTCATATCGTTTTCTAATCAACTCTTGATGAACGCCAGCAGGTCGGCGTTGATGACTTCGGCTTGCGTCGTGATCATGCCGTGCGGGTAGTCCTTGTACGTCTTCAGCGTGCCGTTCTTGAGGAGCTTGGCTGAGAGTGGACCGGCGGCCTGATAGGGCACGATCTGGTCGTCCTCGCTATGCATGACCAGAACCGGCACCGAGATCTTCTTCAGATCCTCCGTGAAGTCGGTCTGCGAGAACGCGACGATGCCGTCATAATGCGCCTTGGCGCCGCCCATCATGCCCTGGCGCCACCAGTTCCAAACGGTAGGCTCGATCGTTTTCACGCCGGGACGGTTGAAGCCGTAGAACGGGCCGGCCGGCAGGTCGTAATAGAACTTGGCCCGGTTGGCGAAGAGTTGGGCCTGGAGATCGTCGAACACCGATTTGGGCAGGCCTAGCGGATTGGCCGGGGTCTTCACCATCAGCGGCGGCACGGCGCTGATGATCGCCGCCTTCGCCACATTCTTATCGCCATGACGGGCGAGATAACGCACCACCTCGCCGCCGCCGGTCGAATGGCCGACGTGAATCGCATCCTTCAGGTTGAGATGGTCGGTGACGGCCTTCAGATCGTCGGCATAGTGGTCGAGGTCGTGGCCGTCGGCTACTTGCGTCGAACGGCCGTGGCCGCGCCGATCGTGCGCGATGACCCGATAACCTTTGGAGAGGAAGAACAGCATTTGCGGGTCCCAATCGTCCGCGCTCAGCGGCCAGCCATGACTGAACACGATGGGCTGTCCTTTGCCCCAGTCTTTATAATAGATTTGTAATCCGTCTTTCGTTGTGATGTAGCTCATATTTCTCTTTCTGGTTAGCTAGTTATTTGTGTTTGCCGCGCTTTGATTCCGGTGCGCGAACTTTTTGAATCGCACTTTGTCGGTTAAACGGAAAGCGGCGGACGGACGAGCTTGCAGTCAGCATAGGGTTCACGCTGCGTGGGATACCAGTTATGCGCATTCAGCGTCCAAACTCCCTTGCTTGCGTCCAGGGATAGGCAGCGTTTTGGCTCCACGTTCTTGATTAAAAGCGGGTCTGATTTAGCTGGTCGGACAGATTGGGTGACTGCGCACTTCGTGCAGAGCGCTGCACGGTGTGTTTCTCGTAATTCCAGCCAAACGTGCGGACGTGAAAGAGAAATGCCAGGTGCATTCGCCGGCGTGCAACCACGGGTTTTCGCGAGTTTTTCTATTATGGCAGGATCTTCCGAGACTTCAGCGTCGGCCCAAATTTTCAATCGTGTCCTGCGAAGCGTGGTCCATCAGGAAGAGGAGCGCGTTGCCAGGCGATATATATCGTCGGCGTACTGGCCAGGCTCGCAAAACCAAGGATTGTCCGCATCGAAGCACGCGAAGGAAACCTTTTGGCCCGCGATGCCGCTGGGTGTAAGGCCAGCCGTCTTCGCCAATGGCTGCGACATAAAACGAATCTTGGCCGGCGATGAATGCGCTCTCCCTGGGACCGAGCTGCGTTCTTATCGAGCCGCCTTGCGTCCGACTATAGTCCTCGCGACGAATCGAGGCGGTGCAACATCGGTTTCACCGCTGGGGTGAAAAGCAAGATCAGCATCGTTTGCTTCAGTGGTCATGTCGAAGTCATGAAGTTTTGTGTGAATCATTGTTGTAAATTTGTTGCTAACGCTATTTCCCGAGTTCCAAGCCCGACATTTCAGAAAAAGTTTACCAGGTGGAAACCTGGGGGCGCGAACGCCTGTTCTTGTCGAGCTGTTCGCCGGGAAATACGAGCAGGAGCGGCGGGCGAAAGTTAAATTCGGCCAGGCTGTTGATGAGCAATGGATTATGCTTGTGGGCAGAGTGCCTACCAACTGGTCCGAAGAATTCGTACGCAGCCTGTGACCGAAACAGCGCTTTTTCATGTTAGTGCAAGGTATGGCCTAAGGTGGTCGGCTCAGCGGCGTTCACTCTTCGTGCGGTTCGCGAAACGCTGGCTAAGAGCATCTGAAGTCGCTGGACGGCTCGAGCGCAATGCCGGACCCATCGACTGAACGTGCCTAGCGACAGGTTGCCTATCAGATCATGGCGAACATCTTCTGGGACGAGATTCAACGATTGGCACACGTTAAGAAAGGAAAATGGCCAACTGCAATCGTCGGACATCACCCATCTATAAGCGTCCAGGTAGAGTTCCCGTTCGATTGTGCTCGGCTGCGCCATGAAAGCGTCGCAAATCCTGCTCCGCCTGTTTCAGCACACCGGCCGCCAACTCGCGGTGGCTTGTCCTTCGATAGTTGTGAGTGTTGATAGCGTTTCATTTTGTTGCGTTGACACTTCTATCGTCACCACTTAGAAGGATGACATTTCAGAAGAACTGAGATTTCTTCTTGTAAAGACTGCGTCACTGTACACAGCTGCGACGGATCCGAAGATGCGTGCCGCAAGAAGGCTACCCGTCTAACTGCTGGTTTGGAGTGGACGGCGAAGCCGCTCAACAAGCTGCTCGAAACCGGGGATCATTTCGCAACGGATCCCAGACAGGATTTAACTGAAAATCTCCGTAAGTCGGCTGATCCGGCTCGTTCGCTCCGGCTGGACGGGTTATCCATTCCTCCAGAACAGCAAGAGCAAGATCGGATTGCCCCGTCCAGGCGTAAACAACCGCCAGATTGCAGGCTGCAACGGGCGCATCAATCGCGACGTTAGAGGACAGATCGTAGGCACGCCGCGCCTCCTTGACGGCTTCTTCGCGGTGCCCGAGACCGGCATCGATCATCGCCAAGAGCCTGAGTTTGCGACCGCTGGTCGCATCAGCGATGACCGCGCTCGCCAGCTGAACACGGGCAGCGCCGAAGGCGCTCTCAGCCTTGGAAGTGTCTCCGAGCATGCGTGCTGCCAGCGCCTCAAACCAAGTCTTTGGATAGTGGATGCCGGCAATTGTGACTCCGTCCGCATGCATTGCGCTAAGTTGACGAAATAGGGCGTCGGGATCCCGGTTCCACAACGAAAAAGAACGCGCATATAGATCTTGATCCTCTTCGTCCAAATTGTTCGCGGCAGATGCGGCGGCGACGGCGGTGCGCAGCGGCCCCATGTCGGCTCGGCCCGTCAAAGTCTCCTACCGCACGCTCCACTGGTTAGCGTCCCCGGTTTCGCGCTGGTGGACATAGCTATCACCTGCTCCATCGTCCGGTCGAAATCCTCGTAACGTCGCAACAGGCGATAAGTCTCAGCCAGCGTGTACGGATAGGTCTTGGTGCGCGGATCCAAGGTGACCGCCCGCTCCAAGCACCGAACTGCTTCGTCCCACCGTCCTTGACGACGGGCTACGCGGCCGGCGATAAATTCGAGCCTCTGCATTGTTCGGAAGGGTCCGGCGCGCAAGGTCCGTCTCGATGCGTGCCTGGTCGAGGTCCTTGGTGACGTAGAGGAAATGGAAGGCTTGCGCGAGGTGCAATTCCCCTGAATCTGGTCGCAGCCGGCGCGCCTTCTGCAACGCAACTTCGGCCAAGCTCCTATGGTCGACCGATAGCTCCTCAGCCGTCGCGCCCGCTTTATAGAAAGACATTCTTCCGTGCGCCTTAGCCAGCTCACAATAAGCGAGTGCAAAGGATGGATCGCGTGTAACTGCCTCGTTCAGCAAAAGCGATCTTGCGTTCTGAATCCCGGCGCACCTCGGCTTCATTCTCCCATAGCGTGGGACCTTCGCGGGCGCGAAGATAAAGATCGTAGGCGGCAAGATCTCTCGTCGGCGACTGATCGACCTCAGTTTTTCGGGTCCGAAAATTTTGCGTGCAGCCGGGCGGCAATAGCGCGTGTGATTTCGCTCCGCATTGCAAACACATCGCTGAGCGGACGCTCGTACGTCTCAATCCATGGATGGTCGCGGTCGCGAGTATCAACAAGCCGCAACGATAGGCGCACCCGTCCATTGGCCCGCCAGACCGAGCCTTCGAGCAAATGTCTCACTCCAAGTTCGCGCCGCGATGGCCGGAAGATCGCGACTCTTATCGGGCAAATACGAACGGAGTACTCTGGGCCCCGATAACTTTCATATCAGCGAGTCGCGCGAGATTAGCCGTGATCTCTTCCTGCATGCCGACGGTGAAAAATGTCGCTTCATTCCCGGGAGTAAGATTTTCGAATGGGAGCACTGCAATCGAGCGTTCCGTCTGAGCGACAGACCGCGCGCGCTGGTTGCAAGAACATCGAAAAGCGATGGCCAAGATGGCGAGGATTGATCCCGCTGTTACGAGCACCAGACGCTTGCGTCGCAAGCGCGCCCGTGGCTCGAAACGCAGGTAGCAGCGGTGCACCGGCTGCGAGCAGTTCGCGCGCAGATTGTGGTCGCTTGCCAGTATCGACCGCCAACATTGATTTCAAGAGTGAAATCACCGGCATCGGGTACATGCGCCTTCTTCAATTGTTGAAGCGGAAGATCCTGGGTCTGTCTCGCCCGTATTTCCTCAATTGGCGTCCGACAAACGGCGTGCGGCCCGTGAGGAGATACCAAAAGGTGACTCCAAGTGAGTAAATATCGGAGCGGGCGTCGATTTGCCGCTGACCAGCTTCATCAAACTGTTCGGGACTCGCGAACGCCGGTGTGCCGATGAATCCAGCTTGCGTTTGAGCAGTCACATCAGAGGCCGCTACTTTGGCCACGCCGTAGTCGATTATTTTGACCAAGACTTCACCGCTCGCGGCCGACTCGATCATCAAATTGGACGGCTTGATGTCACGATGCACCACGCCGCAAGCTTCCGCTGCGGCCAATCACGCGCTGTTTGTTGAATGACTTCAAGCGCGAGCGGCAGGGCCAGTGGTCCATCACGCTGCACACGGGCTTCGAGCGTTTCGCCTTCGACAAGTTCCATTGCGTAAAAACATTCGCCGTCTTGCTCACCGTAATGCGACACGCGTGCAACGTTCGGATGATGAATTTTTGCGGCTGCGCGCGCTTCGCGCAGAAAACGCGCGCGCGCGGTTGGATTTTCTGCCAGCTTCCGGCCGATGACCTTGAGCGCGACAGTTGAATTCAGAATTGTGTCTCGAGCGCGGTAAGTTACCGCCATTGCTCCGGCGCCGAGTCCTACCGGAAAGCCATTGTCGTCTATTTCGACTTCAAAGTGAGCGTAATGCAGTGGACCAGGGACTACTCGGTCGCCAGCACCTCCGCGCGCTTCGTGATCTTCGGCAAGAAAGCCAAAGCTAACGAGGCACCGCATACATTCGCCGTCCGGGCCGGGATGCGTGATCGGCGCTCCGCAGCGTCGCGCAAACTCCAACCTTTTGCTTATGAGGATCAACGACGTTCACGACGTCAAAATTTGGTAAATATAATGCAGCTCGGCATCGATCTCGGCAGGATTAGAGACTGTGCTCGCCACCTCGGCCGCGCAACGCGTGGCGATATCGTTGCCGCAGGCGTGTAAGCCACACGCGCAAAGTTTCGACCGATGTTTCCAGTCGCTTCGCAACCTCTTCCTGGTTGCGGTGGAGCCGCTGTGCCACCCGCGACGAATGGCCTTAGCTCATCGACCCATTCACGTTTGCCTTCCGCGGCAAACCTTTCCCGCACGTTCTTCCACGCTCGGGTCACGATAGTAGACGCCCAGGCAACATCGTAGGCGTTGACATCGCTCAAATGAGCGGTGGCGTGCATCGCCGCTTCGGCTTGCGGCAAGTGCAGGTCAAACGACACAAACTGGTGATTCCCGCCGCGTTTGATCGCGCGCATGCGTTCGCGCTCCTTCAGCAAAAATTTTGCAGTGAGCCCAGCAGGAACGTGCGCAGTCGGCCCTTCTCCTGATCCGCCCGGCTCAACGTGTTCTGTTCAAATAGATGAACAAAAAACCCCTGGATGAGATCTTGCGCGTCAGCCGGCGAGTAGCCACGACGTCGAACGAAAGTGTAAAGGGGTGGCCAGTACGCTTCGCTAAAGGTGGCGAGCGCTTTCCGCGCCAGCTTCATCAGAATCGGGCTTGCTCGCCTGCAATACGACCGTCCAGTGCGTCGTTTCGAACGGCGCACCACCTTCTTGCAGCGTGCCTGGAACCGGTTTCGTAACCGAGCATTTTCGCTGAGACCTCTCGGCTTTGCCATTAAAATCAGAGTGTGGAGAGCGTGAATTCTGAAACAACCATCGTGAGTGGCGACAGCCTTTGCATTTGCGAATGATCTTTGGCTCCGCGATTTCTCGATTGTCTTCACAAGCCAAATTCACTCAATTGTTCTTTGCCGCTCATCATTTCTCTCGCGTAACGAACAACAGCACCGGCCGAAGAGCAGGCGAGAATGTTACTTCACATTGTGTTGATTGCTTGCCTCGACATATTTTTGAATGATCGAGGCGGTTCGAGGGTCATGACGATTCCCGCTGTCACGAAATGTTTGAGGCGACAATCTTGTCGCGCATCCCGCCGTAAATCATGCCACGAACCAGATCCCTGGTGTAAAATTCGTGTGGGAATCCGAGTTCAATCCGGCTGGCTTCATCCAGAGTCTTTAATTGATTGGCAGACAGCGAAACATCGGCACTGGCAAGGTTGTCTTTGAGTTGTGACAGCTTCCGCGCACCGATAATCAGGAATCACTGGCACTGGCCGATAACGCAGCCAGGCCAGGGCCACTTGCTGCCATGCTGCGACCGAGCCTCATCGGCCACGGCTTTGACAGCTGCAACAATGCGCCTGGCCCTTTGCTCCTCGGGCATGAACTCTTTCATCATATCGGAGCTCATTCGCCCGCCTTCGGAGGAACCGTGACCGTGATATTTTCCGGTGAGCACACCGCTCGAGAGCGGTGACCACGCAGTCACGCCAAGATCCAGCGCCTTGGCCATGGGGATCAGTTCGCGTTCGACTGTTCGCTCGATCAGGCTGTATTCAATTTGCAGTCCAACAAATGGCGACCAGCCGCGAAGCGTGGCCAATGTATTCGCCTGGGCGATCCACCAGGCAGGCGCATCCGAGATTCCGACATAAAGCACCTTTCCCTGGCGAACGAGATCGTCCAAGGCGCGCATCACTTCTTCAACAGGAGTGATCTGGTCCCAGATGTGGACCCAGTACAGGTCGACGTAGTCAGTCTGAAGCCGCTTGAGACTCGCCTCGACCGCTTGCACCATGTTCTTGCGGTGATTGCCCGCTGCGTTTGGGTCCGTGCCTGGAGCCGCATTTGTATATTTTGTCGCGAGAACCGCACTTCGCGATGTCCTTTGAGAAACTCGCCGAGAAAGGACTCACTCGTGCCATTCGTGTAGATGTTGGCGGTATCAATGAAGTTGCCGCCCACTTCCCGAAAAGCGTCATAGATTTTTTCGCGTCGTCTTTGGACGAGCCCCAGCCCCAGTCATCCCCAAAGGTCATCGTGCCCAGGCAGAATTCCGAAACACGCAATCCCGATTTTCCTAAAAGTCTGTAATTCATAATACCCTCTGATTTATGTGTCGTAGTCGGCTCGCTGTGTCGAGGCGCGCGTGGCCAGTGTTGCTTCAGCAAAGCGCGGCGACACAGCGCCGTGGCTACAGCACGTATGTTACGGGACGAATTCGAAGATCAATTCACGCGGCGCGTTGCTTCGAACAGGAACCACGCGCGTCGCTCGGTTTCATCGATCCAAACTTCGATCAGACTCGCGGTAGCAACGTCACGATGCTCGTCGCACACGTTGTGCGCCTCGCGAAGTCGCGCGGCCAGCGTCCGGTTGTCGTCGGCTAACTCAGCCAGCATGTCCAAGCGGCTCGACGTAATCTGCATCGTTATCGAGCACGCGCTGAGTACGAGAAATTTGACCGATCGATCTCAGCGTAAGTCCGCCAATCTTTCGAACTCGTTCCGCGATCGGATCGGTCATCGCGAAAAGCTGATCGGCATGTTCGTCGAGCAACAAGTGGTAGTCGCGAAAATGCGGACCACTCATGTGCCAGTGGAAATTTTTCGTTTTCACGTAGAGCGCGAACACATCAGCCAGAATGGCGTTCATCGCCGCGGCGATGTCTTTCGTCGCCGAAGGCGTGAGATCAGTTCGTGTCTCCAGTGGGGCGTCACGTCTGTGTAGAAGTTCTATCGTCTTTCTCGAATTAGATTTTTTCATAGTTTCGTTGTACTCGTTGATGTTCTGTTGGCGCGATCAAATACACTTTTTTGTTACGGTTGTTTTGCTGCGCCCGCCGTACACGGGTTCTTTCAATTCTATTCGATTATCGGTCATAAGCATCTCATTTGGTTTATTTTTGTTGGCCTATGATCTCTTCGACTATCACCGCCTTGGCGATTGCGCGTTCGCAGGATTTTCCGGTGCCAAGAATGAAATAACGCCTGTTCTCTCGTTTGGAATAGAACGCGACCAATCGAAGCCGTCACCGGTGCCACCACAGCCGCCTCTACAGTTGGATCAAGCCGCGTCGGGTGGCGCTTGCCACGGCTTCGGTGCGGCTGATGACATTCATCTTGGCGAAGATCGCTTTTACGTGCGATTTCACCGTGCCTTCGCTGATAAATAGCGCGGAGCCGATTTCTTTGTTGCTTTTCCCTGGGCCATCAGCTTGAGCACGTCGATCTCGCGCGAGCTCAACGTTTCGCCACTAACGCGTTCCGCCAGCTTGGCTGCGAGATGAACGGGGACACAAGTTTCACCGGCGTGCACCCGGCGGATACTGTCCATCAACGCTTCGCGCGGTACGTCCTTGAGCAGATAACCCTTCGCGCCGGCTTGAATCGCGCGATAAGATATCTTCGTCGCCGTCGAAGGTGGTAAGGACAATGATGCGAGCGTGCTCATCGTGGTCGCGGATTTCTTTGATTGCGCCGACACCGTCGAGTTCGGGCATCCGCAAATCGAGCAGGGTCACATCCGGGCGATGCTGCTTCCACAAATTGACCGCTTCGTGGCCATTGGTGGCTTCGCCCAGCGACCACCATGTCCGGCTTGCGCCGAATCAACGAGACCAAACCTTCGCGCACCACGGTATGGTCATCGGCGATGAGAACACCGATGCGCGATTTTTTGGCGTGGGCTTCGCGCTGCGATGCCCCGGACGGTCCGAGCCGGACTGGCGTTTCGACGCGCCGTCCCTGCCAGAAGAGCGGGTTGTAGTTTTGCGCGCTAGGTTTCGTTTTCGTTTTCACGATCTCGATTCACCGTTGTAGGGCAGGGTGACAACGACCTTTGTGCCTTTGCCCCGCGCGCTGGTGACTTTGAGTTCCCCGCCCATTTGTTCGACGCGCTCCCGCATTCCGGCCAACCCCAGGCCATCATGTCGATCTTTGAGCCGGAATCCGTGGCCGTCGTCGCGAAGCTCGAGACGCAGTTGCTTCGTGTTGAAAGTTAATCGCGTTTCGAAATTGCGGGGCGCGCGTACTTCAGCGCGTTAGTCAAAGCCTCTTGTCCGATATGCAGAAGATTCTCCTGCCAAATTGGCGGGAGTTCGCGCAATCTTCCTCGAAGTTCGAATCGGGTGTGAAGCATGGTTCCGGCAGTTGTGTTCTTAACGATTCCTTTCAGCGCCTCCCAAAAGTTGTCTTCGTTGCAAGGCTTGTGGCCGCAGCGCGTGGACCGATCGGCGCGCTTCATTTAAACTTTGCCGCGCCAGTTCGCTGGCCCGCCGCAAATGCTCGTTCGCTTCCTTGCGGCGGTAACATGCCGATTGCGTCTTCGACCGCTTCCAATTGCACAATTACGCCGGTGAAACCTTGTGCGAGCGTGTCGTGAATGTCGCGCGCCATTCGATTTCGTTCTTCCAAGATGGCCGACTGCCGGCTTTGTTCGGCAAATTCATTGAGTTGAATAGCCAACATCGCCTGATGCGCGAGCGCCTGCGCTAGTTCGATCTCTTCCGGTCGGTAAGGCGGCCGGTCGCCGTGACGAATCCCGATGAACCCTTTCACGCGCCCTCCCACCAAGCGTTGGAATAGTCAGGATATTTCTTGGTTCCCTTCGACTTGAAATATTCGCGAATTGCTGTTGTGACACGCGGATCGTTCTCAATGTCCTCGCAAATGACCGGTGCTCCTGTGAAAACGGTCTCCTGAAGCACGTTGTCCTCTTTCCACAAGAGAGGATTCTTGACGAACGGATGCTCCGGGTCGGCCGCCGCAAAGTTTGAGCCCTGCGCTGCAGGCCCGCAACACGAGCGACTCAGTTGCTTCGTTCAACAACCATAAGATTACGCTTTGCGCCCCAAGGAGGCGGCCAATCGTGCTCAACATTTGTCCGAGGAACTTGTCTGGCGCTGGCGCAGTCGCGAGAACATCGAGGCTATAGGTGAGAGCCTCCACCTGGCCGCGTGCGAGCTGCTCGGAAGCGCGCAGACGCGTCCTCGGCACGATCACGTTCAATCGCGATCCGCACAAGGTGCGTCGCTAACTCGATCTGCTCGAGGTCTTGCGAGCTCGGACTTCGCGTTTGGCGATAGTACATGCAGAAGGTTCCCAGGACTTTTCCTTTCGACGAGAGTACTGGACTGGACCAGGAGGCTCGCAGCCCGTGTTTCAAAGCAGAGGCGCGATGCTCCGGCACGTTCCACAGCGGGTCAGTCGAGATGTCGGAGACAATGACCGGTGATCCCCGATACGCAGCGGTGCCGCAAGAGCCAGCACACGGGCCAATTGGCAGCTTTTCCATTTGCTGCGTCCATTCTTTGGGAAGACTCGGTCCTGCAACGACATCCAGATGAGTGCCATCGGGATTTAGCAACAGAACCGACGCGAGCGTGCCGCTTGCGCTGTTCCTCGATAATCAGACACAATGCATTTAGGATCTCCTTCAGCTCAACACCGGTCGCGATCATCTCGAGCAGCCGCTTCTCTCCGGCTAACAAAGCTTCGCCTTGCTTGCGCTCAGTGATATCACGAATGATGACCTGGGAAGCCGGAGCGCGCTCGTAAATGATCGGGATCGCGGTCACTTCTACGTCCCAGACTTCTCCATTCAGCGAGACGAATTTCTCCTCGATCAGCGGGGCGGTTTCTCCTGCTCCAACCTGGCGAATCCGCTCCCTGACGACCGGCAGCGAATCCGGATGAATGAAATCGAGGACGGAGCGTCCCAACGAGTTCGTCGGGATTTGTTGCACCAAAGAGCCGCACGCCCGCCGGATTGACGTAAAGCAGCTTGCCGTCTCGATGGACGCAAATGCTGTTCGGAGAGAACTCGACCAATACCCGATAACGTTCCTCGCTTTCTTTCAGTGCCTCTTCCGCTCGTTTGCGCTCGGTAATGTCCAACATGACGCCGCGCAGCCGGACAGGCTGATCATTCTCGACCACAACGGTCACGACATCGTGCAGCCAAACGATGCGGCCATCGGCCGCGACCATCCGATATTCAAAATCGTGCGGACGTTTCGCGCGGGTTGCGTTGATACAAAAGCTGGTCGCCCATTCTCGGTCGTCGGGATGAATGTGATCTTTCAAAAAGTTGGTTCAGTCGTCCAGCGCGTCAATGGATAGCCCAACATGCGCTCGGCTTGGGGCTGACAAAGCTGAAGGCAAAGCGTCTGCGCGTCGGCTTCCCATACGATGCCGTCAAGCGAATTCACCAGTGTCACGTAATTCTGGTGCGCTTGCTGCAGCGCTTCTTCGGCTCGCTTGCGTTCGCTGATGTCGCGCAGGATCGCCTGAAAATATCCGCCGCGTATTGCGGAGACGGAGACCTCCACGGGAACGATTTCTCCATTTTTGCGCACGAACTTTCTCTCGAAGCGCAGAGTGCTGTTCGCCTCTAATTTCTTGAGTCGCTCTTGAAACAGGTGGCGTTCTTCCGGTAGATAGGTGTCGGTGACTGGCGTGCCAACCAGTTCGTCCTGAGGGATTCCGGCCAGCTCAGCGCCCGCGCGGTTTCCCAAGACGCAGACGCCATTGGCGTCAACGACGTAGATTGCGTCGGGTGAAATCTCGATCAGGTCTCGATATTTCTCTTCGCTCTTGCGCAGTTTTTCTTCGGCGCATTTGCGCTCGGTCGCGTCGCGCAAAGTGCAGAGGGTGGACAAAAATTCTCCACTGGTAGACAGACGTGGAACCGTTGCGCCATCAAAATGAACAATGGCGCCGTCTTTTGTTCTCCAGCGGACCTCATATTCGCGCGTTTTGCCCTTACGCACGATCATGCGAGCACTTCACGGATAACGCAGCCGGTCCTCTGGAACAAGCAGGAGTTCTAAAACATTCGCGCCGCGCAATTCTGCTTCTGAATAGCCGCTCAGTTGGACGCCGCGCTGGTTGATGCAGAGGATAGTCCCGATGCGATCCACGGAAAGGATCACATCATGGGATAGTTTAAACAGGTGTTTTGCTGCGCTTTCGTCATCGTCGGCTCCGGAACGAGGTTCGCTTCGCGGACTGAGTCCGGCCAGCAGATGGATGCTTGCGGCGAATACGGTTGGCTCCGGCAGTGGTAGCTTCTGATTTCATAACAAGTTAGCTAACCGTCTGTGCCCAAGCGCACGTTTCGCACGGATTGATCGACGTCTTGCGCGCGTGCGCATGCCAGAAGTCTAACAAGCCTGCGCTGTCGCGCCACTTTTGTTTTCCTCCCTCGAAAGAGGTGTTATCTCGCTCTCTCCTGCGAAGCACCGAAAAATCCTCCGACCGCTTCGTGGTAGCGCGACGCGAGGCTTGTCTAGGGTTTGGAACAGAAAAAAGTAACAGAAATGAAACCTAAACGACCTCAAACCAATTCAAGGCCCAAACTGCCGAGGATTCTTCGGCGCTCCCGACGACGTCATGATCCGATGCTCGTTCTGAACATGGCCCTTTTTAACTTCACCGACGGATGGAACCGCGCGTTTTCGAGGGAGCAATACGCGCGCTTCAGCGTCTAGCAACTTGATTCAAACGATGGAACCCGCTCTCACCGCAATGAACGCCGCCAGACACTTGGTGGTCGTGAAGGCGCCCGTTGATCGCGTCTATGAGCAGTGGTCGCGTCTTGGAGGACCTTCCCAAATTCGTTCACGCCGCTACGAGAAGTGCAAAGAATCGATGACACGCATTTTTCCTACACCTGGCATCCGGATGGCAGCGACCAAAAGGGGTCTTCCACATCATACTTCAAGTTCCCGGCCGACGAATCGCGTGGCGCAGCATGTCCAACGGTTTCATGTCAGGCGTGGTCTCTTTCGAGCCACGCTCTCAGGAGGAAACGGAAGTGACGCTGAAGATCCGTTCGATTTTCGATCCCCCAAGTCTGTCGCAAAGAGTGGAGGAGTATCTGGGCAATTTTAAACGGCTGGTTGAGAACGGGAGACACTATCGGATGAGAACTTTACCTAGCTAGAGAAGCACTGGTAGCAGCCTACTGGCGAAAGCTGGCAAGCTCTATTGAAAGCGGCGTAAGGGTCGTGCCCGCGTGGTTGCAAGACGCGCGGCAGGCGCTTTGCAAACACGTCGACGCGCGCTCCCGCGGCAACGGCGCGGCCAAAGGAATCCCTGCCAGGCAAACGGCGCACTAACAAACCGCCGTGTGGATTGTTCGTTTAGCTCTGAGGCGGCCGTACACCTTCACGGTGGCAGCCATTCTGATCGTGCTCATGGGCATTGTCACGATTACGCGCATGGCTACGGACATTTTTCCCAAGATCGACATCCCGGTGGTGAGCGTGATCTGGAGTTTCCCGGGCGTCGCGCCCGAGGAAATGGAGAAACGCTTCGTCACGGTGACCGAGCGCGCCATGACCACGACCGTGAACGACATCGAGCATATCGAGTCACAGAGTTACAACGGCGTTTCGGTCATCAAGGTTTTCTTCCACGAGGGCGCCAAGGTCGAGGCCGGCGTTGCCCAGGTCACATCGATCACCCAGACGCTCCTGCGCATTCTGCCGCCCGGCACAACGCCGCCTCTCATCCTTCAATACAGCGCCTCGAATGTGCCAATCCTGCAACTCGGCCTAACCAGCAAAACGCTTTCTGAACAGCAGCTCTACGATCTTGGTTTAAATTTCATCCGCACACAGCTCGCAACCGTGCAGGGCGCTCAAGTCCCGCTCCCATACGGTGGCAAGTCGCGCCAGGTCATGGTCGATATCGATCCGCAGAAACTTTTCGGCAAAGGACTTTCCCCAGCGGACGTCAGCAACGCGCTCAATGCCCAAAACGTCATCCTTCCGGCCGGGACGCAGAAAATCGGCGACCGCGAATACAATGTGCGGTTGAACTCGAGCCCGGAACTTTTGCAGGCGCTGAACGATCTGCCAATCAAACAGGTAAACAACGCGATGGTTTACATTCGCGATGTCGCGCACGTTCGAGACGGCTTTGCCGTGCAAACGAACATCGTTGCGCAAAATCGAGTGCGCTCGGCACTGCTTACGGTTTTGAAAAAGCGCGAGCGCGTCCACACTCGATATTATCAGCCGGGTGAAAGCGGCGTTGCCGCGGATCAAGGCGACCTTGCCGCCCGAGCTCGACATCACTCAACTGTTCGATCAGTCGATCTTCGTGCGGGCCGCTATCAACGGCGTTGTGAAGGAGGGTGTGATCGCGGCGTGCCTGACAGCGCTCATGATCCTGCTTTTCTCGGAAGCTGGCGCTCGACTCTGGTGGTCGCCACTTCAATCCCGTTGTCGATCTTATGCTCGGTCATCGTTCTCAGCGCGCTCGGCCAAACCCTGAACCTGATGACCTTGGGTGGACTTGCCCTCGCCGTCGGCATTTTAGTGGATGACGCTACGGTCGAGATCGAGAACATCCATCGCAATCTTGCCATGAAGAAGCCGATGGTGCGCGCCATCCTCGATGGCGCGTCGCAGATTGCGGTGCCAGCGTTCGTCTCAACTCTCTGTATTTGCATCGTTTTTGTGCCGATCTTTTTCCTCAGCGGTATGGCCAGATTTCTTTTTCAACCGCTCGCCATGGCGGTGATTTTCGCCATGCTCGCTTCTTATCTTCTCTCGCGCACAGTCGTTCCGACGATGGTGAGATTTCTTCTACGCGAACATCTCGATGAAATTGATACCAGCCTTGCCCAGAGTGTTGAAGGATCTGACGGCGGCGAAGAGAAGATCGCCAATCGGTCTCGCGAAAACCCGACCGCGCCTCGTCTAAGCGGCTTAGGCCAAATTTTCGGTTTTTTGAGCTGGATTCACGAGAAGTTCAATCATGTGTTCGAAAAGCTTCGCGCCCGCTATGTAAATGCGCTGCGCTGGTGTCTCGAGCATCGCCGCCTCGTGTTCGGAGCTATGGGCGCCATGGTGCTTGTTTCGTTCGCCCTGGTTCCTTTTCTGGGGCGGGATTTCTTTCCAGCGGTCGATGCCGGCCAATTTCGATTGCACGTGCGCGCGCCCGCCGGCACGCGACTCGAATCAACCCAGGAACGATTTTTTCAGGTGGGGAACGCCATTCGCGAAGTCATTCCACCTAACGAAATCCAGAACGTGCTTGATAATATCGGGCTGCCCTCAAGCGGAATTAATCTCGCCTTTGGCGATAGTTCAACGATCAGCTCGGCCGATGGTGAAATCCTTGTCGCCCTCAATCCAAATCATAAGCCAACCGCGCAATACGTGCGGATCCTGCGCGAGAAATTGCATCGCGATTTTCCGGACATGGAATTCTTTTTCTCCGCGCCCGATATCGTCGGTCAGATTTTAAATTTCGGCATTCCGGCGCCGATCGATATTCAAATAACCGGTCGCGACCCGAAAGGTGCATGACATCGCCAACGAAATCAAAACGCGCGTCGCGCAAATTCCCGGAGCAGTCGATACCCACGTGCATCAACTCGTCCATGGGCCCGACCTGCGTGTGAATGTGAACCGGACGCGAGCCGAACAAATTGGCCTGACGCAAAACAATGTCGCGCAGACCATGTTGATTTCGCTCAGCTCGAGCGGTCAGACTGCTCCCAACTACTGGCTCAATTTTCAGAACGGCGTGAACTACCAGGTCGCGGTGCAGACGCCCCAGCATAAAATGGACACCCTGCAGGATTTGAAAACACGCCGGTAGTGGCGCCCAATCTGCCGCGTCCGGAGTTGCTGGGGAACCTGGCCACCGTTGAGCGGCGCGAGTCACCGGTCATCGTGAATCATTACAATGTACAGCCGGTTTTTGACGTCCTGGCTAATGTGCAAGACCGGGATCTCGGCGGCGTCGCCGACGGAGTCGCTAAAGTGGTAGACAGTTTCAAGTCGAAACTGCCCCGCGGCACGTTTCTCAGTATACGCGGTCAAGTTCAGAGTATGAACAGTTCGTTCGCCGGGCTCGGCGCCGGTCTCATTTTTGCCATCGTGCTCGTTTACTTTCTAATGGCGGTCAATTTCCAATCCTGGACCGACCCGTTCATCATTATCATGGCTCTGCCCGGTGCCTTGTGCGGCATCATCTGGATGCTTTTCATTACCGGCACCACGCTCAACGTCCCATCGCTAATGGGCGCGATCATGGCCATCGGCGTGGCCACGGCCAATAGCATTTTGGTTGTGACTTTTGCCAATGACGAGCGATGCGCGCACGAAAATAAGAACGCTTTTGACGCCGCCCTCGCCGCCGGTTTCACGCGCTTGCGTCCCGTGATAATGACCGCGCTGGCAATGATTATCGGAATGTTGCCGATGTCGCTCGGATTGGGCGAGGGCGGCGAACAAAACGCGCCGCTCGGGCGCGCCGTGATTGGCGGGTTGCTCGTCGCTACTGTTACAACGCTGTTTTTTGTCCCAGTCGTTTACAGTTTGCTACGGAAAAGGAATTCACCTGTGACGAAGATGAAGAGTTTGCGCGCCAGGAGCACGGCGGAACGGCAGAGGGAGGCGCCCAGTGATCCACACCGAGACTGACAAATATAAAGCGCAATGGCGCGCATGATGATGCCGAGCGCGCTCGCCGCTGCGAGTCGGTCCGGTGGCGGACAAGATCGCCGGGCAGAGCCGCGAACACCGCTCCGTCCGCCGATGCGAAGCGTTGCCGTCTGGGGACCGATCGCGGCTGTCACGGTGCTGGCGATTCTGGTCATAATCGGAGCCTGGCATCGCATTAGCCAGCGTCACGACCAGGAGAATTTCGCGCAGCGAACAACGCAGCTCGAAGTGAATGTCGCGACCGCGCAGCGCGACAGTAAGCCGAAGGAATTAATTTTGCCAGGAACCTTCCAAGCCTTCAATCAAACGACAATTTTCCCTCGGTCGAACGGATACGTCGAAAGCTGGAAGGTCGATATCGGCGACTACGTGCAGGCTGGCCAATTGCTGGCCGAGATTGCGACACCGGAAGTGGATCAGCAATTGGCACAGGCGCGCGCACAGGAGGAGATAGCCAAACTGACCGCCGATCGCTGGCGCGATCTGCTCGTTAAAAAGTCGTGTCCAAACAGGAGTATGATCAAAACGAAAAGGCCTACGAGGCAGCCAATGCGAATTTACAGCAGCTCGAAAAAGTCCAGGGTTTCCAACAAATCCTCGCGCCGTTTGCTGGAAAGATCGCTGCTCGAAATATCGATGTTGGCACGCTCGTGACCGCCGGCACCGGAAATTCCGGCACACCGCTTTTCAGCCTGGTGCAGAGTGATGTGCTTCGCGTTTACGTGTTCGCCCCGCAGGAGAATGCGCCCTCGATTCACGAAGGATTGGCAGCGAAAATTGTTCTCCAGGAATATCCCGGTCAGGAATTCGACGGCAAGGTCACACGCACGGCGGGCGCACTCGACCCACAAACGCGCACCATGCAGGTGGAAGTGCAGGTGCCCAACCAACAAGGCAAACTTTACGCCGGAATGTACGGGCAGGTTAAATTCCTATTGCCGGATGACAATGCGCCGATCGTTGTGCCGGCGGATGCATTTGTTTTTCGCGCTCAAGGTCCCCAAGTCGTCACGGTCACGAACGACAATCGCATTCACTGGCAGAAAATAAGTGTCGGGCGCGACTTCGGCACCCAACTGGAAGTGCTCAATGGCCTGAAGGAAAATACGGAAGTCGTTATGAATCCAACCGACGATTTGCGTGAAGGTGTCGAGGTGCAGGTGAAAGGCGCTGAAAAACCCAAACCAGAAGGCAGCGTCGCTCAATCAGGTTCCAACCGGTGAGCCGGAAGATGCCAGAGGCGTTTTGTGGATGTCGCGGACCGGTCGTCGACAACGTCCTTCCATTATTGGAAGCGCGGCGGGCGCATGAAATTAATTAACTTGGTCACACACGTTGGAGAAATCGTCCTGCGAGTGGCCGTTGAAACCTAACAACAAAACCCTATGGATAAGAACCTCGAGAAAGTGAAATTGCTGGCGCGCGATCTGCGCGATGGGAAACAATTCCCCGCAGCCCGCGCCAAACGCTGGCCGGCTACGTATTGGCGGCGCGCGCCGTGGACAAATGTCGCGCAGTGCTTGCAGGCTGGGAAGGGGATTACCATTCCAACTGTCCGCTCGATCAACGCTGGCTGAAATTTGCCGAAATTGATTATGATGACTTTCGGTCGTTCGTTGCCACCGGCACCACCGACGATGAGATCGCCGGGTGGATCGGCGAACACGCCAAGAAGCGTTCGCGTGCCGAAATCATTGCGTGGAATAACAAAGAGCGGGACCTCCATTTGAGTGACCTGCCTTTGGAGCTCCAGGAGTATATGGAGGATTATATTCAGCAGTTCATTCCGCGTAACAGAGTGGTGCATCACTGGTTCGACGTGTACGACTTGGAAGAAGAACGAATCTGAGGTGGCGTGTCATCCCGAGCGAAGCGAGATCCTCAAAGTCTGCGAGATTGCACTATCAGATGAATGCCGCCACGCACGACGTGCGGTGTTTGGGCTACCGCGTGACGCGCTTGATTAGAGGTTCCTGCTCCGCTTGAATGACGTGGCAGGGGAACGCGGTGATTTTGCGAAACTAATGCGTGGTGCCTTGCTTGAAAACATTGTCCAACAACCTGCGAAGTATCCGGCATAGTGGAACATCTTTTTCGCCACGAGGGCGCAAAGATGGTTGCCATTCTCACCAGAATCTTTGGCATCGAACATCTCAACCTCGCGGAAGACGTGGTTCAGGAAGCGCTCGCGCGGGCGTTGCAGACCTGGCCGTTCTATGGAGTTCCGGAAAATCCCTCCAGCCTGGATTATGCGCGCGTCGCGCAATCTCGCGCTGGACGTGGTCCGGCGACGAAAAGTATTTCCGAACAAACAGGCAGAAATCACTCGTCTGATGGATCGCGACGGCGTCCGCGCCGGACGAAGCGATTTTCTCAGAAGACGAAATTAGCGACGACCGATTGCGATTGATGTTCGTGTGTTGTCACCCGGCCATTCCAGCGGAGGCGCAGGTCGCACTCGCGTTGAAAACGCTGTGCGGCTTCAGCGTCGCGGAAATCAGTCACGCATTTCTAACCACGGACGCGGCAATTGCCAAGCGATTGACCCGGGCAAAACAGAAAATCCAGCAGGCGCGGATCCCGTTTGAGATTCCCGCAGGCGGACGAATTGACGCAGCGATTGGATGAGCGTTCTGCAATCGCTTTACCTGCTGTTCAACGAAGGCTACAAAGCGTCGAGCGGCGAAAACCTTGTTCGCGAGGAGCTCTGCGAAGAAGCAATTCGTCTCGCGGAATTACTGGTCGCAACATCCGGCCGGCAATCAGCCGAAGACGCATGCGCTGCTGGCGTTGATGCTGTTGAATGCCGCGCGCAATCCGACGCGGCTGGACGAGCGAGGGCAATCTGCTGCGCCTCGAAGAGCAGGACCGGACGCGCTGGGACAAATCAGATGATCGCGCGCGGAATGTTTCACTTCGCGCGAATCGGCCGCAGGTGACGACGCTCAGCGAATATCATCTTCAGGCGGGCATCGCCGCCTGTCACTGCGCAGCAAAGGACTATCGAATCTACCGATTGGCAGAAGATTCTTGTCGCTTTACGACCGGTTAATTGAATTCGATCAGTCGCCGGTCGTGGCGCTCAATCGTGCCGTGGCCATCGCAAACATCCGTGGACCAAAAGCCGGACTCGAGGCTGTGCGGCAGGTTCGAGATCTCAATAAACTGAGTTCGTATTACCTGCTCTATGCGGTCGCTCGGCGAATTCGAAATGCGGTCGGGCAATCGGCAAGCCGCTGCCGAGCAATTCCGGAAATCGTTTGAGCTCGCGGAAACGAAATCGGAGCGAGCGTTCCTTTTGAAAGCAGACTGCAGCGCTGCGCTCTGACAGGCCAGACTGACTTAAGTCCAGAGAAAATTCTTGCAATGTCCTGAAGTCGACTCGCTCGTTCGTCGTATCTGCAAAATCACACATCAACAGAAAGGCAAAACATGAGCAAGTCAGAGAAGAAACAGGCAGCAAGCATCGCTTGGTTTGAAATCCCGGCCGACAACCTCGAACGCGCCAAGGCGTTTTACAGCAATTTGTTTGGCTGGAAGATCAATCCGTTTCCCGGAGGAGGCGATTACTGGCACATCGACACCGGTGGCGCGCGACGATACTCCCGATGGCGCGCTGAAGGGACGCAAACATCCGCAAGAGCCAGTCGTTAACTACGTCAGCGTGGATTCGGTCACCGAGTTCTCCAAAAAGATCGAGAAACTTGGCGGTAAAATCTGCATGGCGAAAACGGCCGTGCCGCAGATGGGCTATTTCGCCGTTTGCCAGGATACCGAGGGCAACTCGTTTGGAATTTGGCAGAGCGACGCGAATGCAAAATAATTGTCCCAAACTCGGCCACTCGTTCGTCGTAGTTCTGAAAGCAACAAAAACAATCAACAACTAACCAACAGACTAGAAGCTAATATGAACACACAAAATCAAAATGGATACATGCTGCTGTACCGCAGCGATGAATGGTATAAAGGCTTTCGCGCGAAGAGCTCCAGAAAGTCATCGAGCCAGAACAAAGCCTGGATCGAACGATTGACTGCGCAGGGCAAAGCCAAACCTGGCCACGCGCTCGAACGCAGAGGCGCGATCGTTTCTGGCAAAAACGGACGGTTCGTTTCCGACGGACCGTTTCGCTGAATCGAAGGAAGCCATTGGTGGATATCTGGCTGCTGGATGTCGAAACGATCGACAGAAGCCATTGCCATTGCGCAGAGCAGCCCCGAGTCTTGCTTATGGCGGCTTCAATCGAAGTCCGCCCGGTGGCTGAAGAATGTCCGCTCGATGTCCGCGCACGTGAATTGGCGCGAGAAGAACAACTTCGCAACGCGTTTAAACTCAGCGACCACTCAACTCATCAATCACCAACCACAGAATATGATACACACAAAATCAAAATGGATATATGCTGCTATTTCGCGGCAACGACCTGCGCAAGAGGTCTTTCGCCGGAGGAAACTGCAGAAAGTCACGGACAATGGATGGCCTGGTTCAAGCGGCTGACCGAACGAGGGCAAAGCGGTCGCCGGCAATCCGCTCGAACGCGAGGGCAAAATCGTGTCGGGCAAGGACCGCGTCGTCTCCGATGGCCCGTTCGCCGAATCCAAGGAAGCGATCGGCGGCTATTTCTTGCTCGATGTCGCCGACGATGGATGAAGCGGTTGCCATCGCACAGGAATGTCCCGGCTTGCCGTATGGCATTCGCGTGGAAGTCAGACCCGTGGCACGGCGAATGTCCCATTGCAGCAGACATCCGAGCAGAAGCGCAGTTCGCGCAAGTGTGACAGTCAGCCTCGACGTTAATCTCAGTAACGATCAATCTATGGCTCATTATGTTGATGGATTTGTCATCCCGCTTCTGAAGAAGAACCTGGACGACTATCGCCGCGTGGCGCAGAAGGCTGGCAAGATCTGGCGAGAGCACGGCGCGCTCGAATTCCGCGAGTGTGTCGGCGACGACTTGAACATCAAAATGGGAATGCCGTTTCCGCGCGGAATCAAAACCAAGCCCGGCGAGACGGTATTGTTCTCCTACATCGTGTTCAAGTCGCGTGAGCACCGTGATCGCGTTAACGCAAAGGTGATGAGAGATCCGCGTTTGGCGAAGTTGATGAAATCCGATGCCTTTCGATGTGAAGCGCATGCTCTACGGCGGATTCAAGACCATCGTCGAAGCCTGAGCTTCCAGGCAGGGATTTAGGCGCGGACGGCAATCCAGCTTCCCTAAACACGCCAATCTCTGCCCTGTGGAGGATCGATCTAATCAGGCAAGTGGCCGTACTAAATGTTGCTGACTGGATATTGAACAGAGATGCCTCAAGGATTCTTTTGTTCAACACATATCAGAGTTGCGTTGAGACTGGGTATCCATTCTCTACGACAGATTACTTATTCGCTACAGCAACTTAAGCGTGATTTTATGCAACATCGCGAAATCGATTTAGGACTTGAGATTCTGGGATCCTGTCGAGCAACAATCGATAAATCACCCGTGGTGTCCTGAATACGCCGACTCGTTCGTCATATTAAGGTGAATCTAATAACGCGGCCGAAATAACGGCGAATAAATCCCATGTGCCCTGTATGTATAGCAAACGCGATGCTGGCCGCAGCTGGTGCGACTTCAACTGGCGGGCTGGCTGCGTTTGCCGTGAAACGATTCTTTTTCAACCCGACCGAAATCATCAAACAAACGAAACAAGACAAAAATGAAAATCGAGACATTGGAAACAAAAGACAGAAAGCGAAGTGAATCCTTCCAAAGTTGTGTCAGAAGCTGAGTGGCTCGTCGCACGCAAGGATCTGCTGACGCGGGAAAAGGAGCTGACGCGGTTGCGTGACGAAGTGAGCCGCCATCGGCGCGAACTGCCATGGGTTAAGGTGAAAGAAGCAATACGTTTTCGATGGACCAAACGGCCAGGAAACTCTGACGGATCTCTTCGATAGCCGCAGTCAGCTGATTGTTTATCACTTTATGTTTGGCCCCGATTGGGAGGAGGGCTGCAAGAGCTGCTCGTATCTGGCGGACCATTTTGATGGCGCAAACTGGCATCTCCCACATCGTGACGTTTCCTTCGTTGTCATCTCTCGCGCGCCTTTGCCGAAACTCGAAGCTTACAAAAAGCGAATGGGTTGGCGGTTCAAGTGGTTGTCGTCCTACGGCAACGATTTCAATTTTGATTATCACGTCTCGTTTACGAAGGAGGACGAGAAGAAGAACGAAGCGTATTACAACTACGGTAAGGGAGAATTTATTACGGATGAGCTTCCCGGGCTGAGCGTCTTCTGCAAGGACGAGAACGGCGAGGTTTTTCACACCTATTCCACGTATGCGCGCGGGCTCGACATTCTGGTGGGCGCTTACAATTTTCTCGACCTGGTCCCAAAGGGGCGCGACGAGGACCACCTCGACTTTTACGATGGAGTGGGTACGGCGCCACGACGAATATTGAGACGGCATACAAGAGAAGGAGTCAGTAATGAATCGCGTAACGCACTTTTGAGATTTACACGGATGACCCGAAAGCGGTGCAGCCGTTTTATCAGGATGTTTTCGGCTGGAAGTTTCAGAAATTCGAGGGCGGCCCGATCGAATACTGGCTGGTCACGACCGGCGATGACAAAGATCCGGGAATCAATGGCGGCACTCACGCGTCCGCGCGAAGGGCAAAGCTCAGGGACGCTGAACACGATCGCGGTCGAGTCGCTCGATCGAACGATCAGCAAGATCGAGCAGCGCGGCGGAAAAATCTGCGTGCCGAAGATGGCGATTCCTAATGTCGGTTGGCTCGCTTATGCCGAGGATCCGGCCGGCAACGTCTTTGGAATCATCGAGCCGGATACCGACGCAAAGTAGCAAAGACATCATGCAATATCGACTTGGCGAATCATCAAGGGGGAGGAAATGAACATGAAAATACCTTTCACTGGCGGCTGCTCTTGCGGCGCGATTCGTTACGAATCCACCGCTGAGCCAATCATGATGTTTAAATGCCATTGTCGCGATTGTCAGCAGGCGACCGGCGGCGGATTTGCTCCGGCATGTTGCTGCCGCGAGCGGCATTTCGGTTGACCCGCGGACAATTGCGTTACCATTTCACGCCCAGCATTAGCCCGCGGAAAACACAAACGCGGTTTTTGTCACGAATGCGGATCGCGACGTTACCGGAGGCGAATTTGAAGGAGAGGAGTCGCCGTTTGTCGGAATCCTGGCTGGCACCCTCGACGATCCGAGTTGGTTTCAACCGCAGATGGACATTTTCATTTCGGATGCGCAGCCGTGGGATCAAATGGATCCTAAAATTCCGAAATTCGAGCAATACCCGCCAATACCAACAAAGGAGTAAATAGGATGCAAAAAATAACGCCATTTTTGTGGTTCGATCATCAGGCCGAGGAGGCAGCGAAGTTTTACACCTCCGTTTTTAAAAATTCTAAGGTTGGCAGAATTCTTCGCTACGACGAGGCGGCAGCAAAGGCCGCCGGGCGACCGGTGGGATCGGTGCTGACTATTGAATTCGAGATCGAAGGCCAGAAATTCACTGCGCTCAATGGCGGTCCGGAGTTTAAATTCAACGAGTCGATCTCGTTTGTAGTGAACTGCGAGACGCAGGAAGAAGTGGATTATTTCTGGGAGAAACTCATGGCAGACGGCGGACAGGAATCGCAGTGCGGTTGGCTGAAGGACAAATTCGGTGTGTCGTGGCAAGTCACTCCAACGGTTTTGATCGATATGTTGCAACGACAAAGATCGCGAAGAAGGCCGAACGGGTCATGAAGGCGATGATGCAAATGCAGAAGATCGACATCAAAACGCTAAAGGAAGTTACGCAGGGAAATGAAATCCAAGCCGCGAACGATTGACGAATACCTCGCAGGCGTAAACGCTGATCAACGCGTCGCTCTCGAGAAACTTCGCAAGACGATCCGCGCGGCCGCGCCCAGGGTTGAAGAGTGCATCAGTTATGGAATTCCTGCGTTTCGCCTGAATGGACGTTCGCTGGTTTTCTTCGGCGCATGGGCGAATCACTGCTCGTTCTATCCAGGCAGTTCTGCGACGCTGAAAAAATTTCGGAGCGATCTAAAAGGTTTTCAGATTAGCAAAGGGACAATTCGCTTCTCGCCCGATAACCCGCTGCCGCTGGCGCTGGTGAAAAAACTGGTCAAAGCACGGATAGCGGAGAACCGGATTTAACAAGCCGCATGCCGAAATTCAGCCCACGCCGTTTAGCACAGCGATCATATGAAGCTTTTGCCGCAGGCGATCGGAAATTTTTGAGCAGCATCTTGCCGAGGATTTTACTTTCTCCAGTCCGCTCGATGTGGGGCTTGATCGCGCTGGATACTTCGCAAGATGCTGGCCCGGAGCCGGGCAGGGTCAAAAGTTCAATTTTTGCGGCTCATCGAACACGACGATGAAGTCGTTGTAACCTATGAAATGACGAAGCCGAATGGAGAGAAGGGGCGCAATACGGAAATCCTGCGGATTAAAGACAACAAGATTGTCAGTGTAGAGGTCTATTTTGGTTGGGACGTTTTGCCGAATCATTAAATCACCAAGGAGAGAAACATGAGTAGCGTTCGAGTTCTGGTTGGCACAAGGAAAGGGGCGTTCATCCTGACTGCGGATGGTGCGCGCAAACGATGGAAGGTCAGCGGCCCGCATTTTGCGGGCTGGGAAATTTATCACGTAAAAGGTTCGCCGGTCGATCCGAACCGGATTTACGCATCGCAAACCAGCGGCGTGGTTCGGCCAAATCATTCAACGCTCCGATGACGGCGGAAAAACCTGGAACACGCCGGGAGCAGCCCGGAGGAATTGAAAAGTCCCGATGGCATGCCGAAAGGCGAGAGCAACAAATTCGTTTACGACGGTGCATCCGGGCACGCATCAATGGGTACGACGGCACCCAGCATCCGTGGGAGTTCAAGCGCGTCTGGCATCTCGAGCCGTCACTGCATGATCCCGAGCATGTTTACGCCGGTGTGGAAGACGCGGCGTTGTTCGAATCGAAGGACGGCGGCAAATCGTGGAAGGAATTGTCCGGTCTCCGAAAACACGATACCGGCCCGAAATGGCAACCGGGCGCGGGCGGCATGTGTCTGCATACAATTCTTCTCGATCCGCAAGATCCACAACGAATCTTCGTGGCGATCTCGGCCGCAGGCGCGTTCCGCACCGATGACGGCGGAAAAACGTGGAAGCCGATCAATCACGGGCTGCATTCAGCAATACATTCCCGATCCGGCTGCAGAGGTCGGTCATTGCGTCCATCGGATCGCGCTGCATTCATCGCGCCCGAACACATTGTTCATGCAAAAACATTGGGACGTGATGCGCAGCGATAATGCCGGCGATTCGTGGCGGGAAGTCAGCGGAAATTTGCCGAGCGATTTCGGTTTCCGATCGACGTGCACGCGCATGAGCCGGAGACAATTTACGTCGTACCGATCAAGAGCGATTCCGAGCATTATCCGCCCGAGCAGCAGACTGCGTGTGTATCGCAGCCGGACCGGCGGGAACGAATGGGAAGCGCTCACCAAAGGCCTGCCGCAACGCAATTGTTACGTGAATGTTTTGCGCGACGCGATGTCCGTGGATTCGCTCGAGCCGTGCGGCATTTATTTTGGAACAACCGGCGGCCAGGTTTACGGATCGGCGGACGCCGGCGATAGCTGGAAGCCAATCGTGCGCGATCTGCCGGCGGTGCTTTCGGTGGAGGTGCAAACGCTGCCGTGATTCGCGTTGTTCTGCCGCCGCATTTTGCGCACGTTGGCGCGCGTCGATGGCGACGTGGAACTCGACGTTAATGCGACCGTGACTCAGCGGTCCATACTCGACGAGCTCGAAACTCGATATCCCATGCTGCGCGGGACGATGCGCGATCACGTCACTCAACTGCGCCGGCCGCTGGTGCGGTTTTTTGCCTGTGGAGAAGATCTGTCGCACGAATCGCCTGATGCTCCGCTGCCGGAGGCCATTGCAAAGGGATCGGAGCCGTTTGTAATCATCGGTGCCATTGCGGGCGGGTGAGGCAAAAAGCGCCTCGCGAATGTCACACAAATATCGGTTGAACAATTCTTAATCAAAAATAAGGAGGAAGAATGAATACTACAGAAGAAGTCGCAACAAAACTGGTGGACTATTGCCGCAAAGGCGAATGGATGAAGGCAGCTGGACGATCTCTATGCAAAAGACATCGTGCAGCGTGGAGCCGCGCGCGATGGAAAATATGCCGGCAGAAATGCGTGGACTTGATCAAGTGCGTGGAAAAACCGATTGGTGGGAGAAAAATTTCGAAGTGCACAGCTCGAAGGTCGGCGGGCCGTTTGTGGCCGGGGATACGCTTCGTGGTGCAGTTCGATGTGGACGTGACCGAGAAAGCTTCCAAGAAACGAATGCAGATGTCCGAAGTGGGAATCTATAAGGTGAAAGACGGCAAAGTCGCGCACGAACAGTTTCTGCCGCTCGCTCAAAAGAAAGAGTGACAAGAAAGTAGCGCAAGGCTTGTTCCGCACATTCGCGTTGAGCTTGGCAACGCGGTGATGCGTGGACGCTGTAATCAGCTTTCAATCGTTAGACCTTTCCGTGCCGGAGCGAGTTCGTTGCGGATGGCGCTTACCAGCGCATCGATTCGGTCCGCTGGCACATCGATGTCTTGCAGCAGAGCTTCGGCGAGGGCGGCGGCGGATTCGGCTTCGTCGTAGCGGATAATAGCCGCGCCGGCCTGCAAAAAGGCATCAGACTGGTTGATATACTCGGCGCGGGCGATGATCCGAACCAGGGGCGCGACTTCGCGTGCGGATTGAATGATGCGCAAGCTGATATCTGCGTGCGGCACCGTAACAATCAGGTACGCCGCGGCGTCGAGTCTGGCGGCATGAAGAATGTCCGGACGCGAAGCATCGCCGAAAAGCGCCTGCTTGCCCCGCTGTTGCAGCTCCACGACGGCCTCGACATTGGTCTCGACGATGATCGGGTTGATCTCGAACTCGGCGAGCAGTCGCGTGACTGTTTGACCGACCGGTCCGTAGCCGACCACGATCGCACCGGGGTCCTGCATTCGTTCCGCCGCGATTTCGTTCGCGCGAGCTCCGAGCTTCTCACGTCGGCCGGCCAGCCACTTCGCGAGCAGCGGGCGCCGGGCGAGCAGCGGTTCGAGTGCGAGCATTCGACCGGAAAATTAGCGGATTGAGACTGATCGAGACGACGGCCGCTGCGACGAGCACGCTATTGCCGCTGCCAGGGATGAGACCGAGCGATTGAGCCGTATCGCCGAGGATGAACGAGAACTCGCCGATTTGCGCGAGCCCGCCCGCAACAGTCAGCGCGGTCTTTAGTGAATGTCCACCGATGATGACAATGCCGAGCGCGGCGAGCGGCTTGATGATCAGAATAATCGCGAGCGATCCGACAACGAGTCCCGGCGATTCAAGGATTGCGACGGTAATCGAAGAGCATCCCGACGGCGACGAAAAAGAGGACCGCGAATGCATTGCGCATCGGCAGGACATCCGCGGCAGCCTGATCGCTGACTTTCGATTGTCCGACAACCATGCCACCAAGGAATGCGCCCAGCGCCAACGAGGCACCAAAGGCGACGTAGGAAACTGTCGCGACGCAAATCGCCATTACGAGCACGGAAAGCGTGAAGAGCTCACGCGAACGCAGGCGCGCAACGCGCAGCAGCAGCCACGGAACAAAGCGCGCGCCAGCCAGCATCACGATCGCGGTGAGCACGGCGAGCTTCAGGACCGCGATTCCGACCGTTTGCCAAAGGCTTGTTCCATTTCCGCCGGTCGCGGCGAGCGGCGGTAGCAGGACTAACACGAGCACCGTAATTATGTCTTCCACGATCAGCCAGCCGACGGCGGCGTGTCCTTCTGGCGTATCGACGCTGCGGTGATCGACCAGCGCGCGGAGCAAGACGACCGTGCTGGCAACCGGAGACAGCAATCCCGAGGATCAATCCCGTTTGCCATGACCAGCCGAGCGCAACCGCGAGGCCAGTGCAGGCGATCGTAGCTGCGGTGCTTTGCCCCAATGCTCCGGGGACCGCGATCGAACGCACCGCGAGCAGGTCTTTCAGGCTAAAGTGCAGACCGACGCCGAACATCAGCAGGATCACGCCCATTTCCGCAAGCTGGGACGCGATCTTCGCGTCGCCGACAACGCCGGGCGTGTAGGGGCCGATTACGACACCAGCGACGAGATAACCGACGATGGGCGAGAGCCCGAGCCGCTTCGCTAGTAATCCGAAGAGCAGCGCTGCGCTGAGCGCGAGCGCGATCGTCGTGATTAGAGGGATTTCATGCACCTGCTAAATTAGTAGTCGTCTGAAATGCTGGATTTCAAGGCACGGTCGCGTCCATTTGTTATGGGCGAACGCGTTTGCCCAAAAATTGCGGAGCGTGCATCAGCGCACGGCCAACGCCGTCTCCGGTTGTGATTCGCGGTGCTTCTTCCCTGTCCAGCACGACCACCAAAGCACGATTGGAGAGGCGACGAAGATCGACGAGTAGGTGCCCACGAGGATGCCAACGAGAATCGTGAATGCAAAATCGTGCAGCACCGGACCGCCCAACAAGTAAAGAGCGAGGGTGGAAAGCACTGTGGTGCCGCCAGTCAAAATAGTGCGGCCGAGCGTTTCGTTAATTGCGCGATTCATAATGAACTGCAGCGAGACCGCGTTCGTCGTGCGCATTCCCTCCCGAATCCGATCAAAGACTACGATCGTATCGTTGATCGAATAACCAGCGATCGTTAGCACTGCGCCAACGATAATCAGAGACAACTCGCGACCGAACAAGGCGAATGCGCCGATAGTCAAAATCACGTCATGCAACAAGGCAATGATCGCGGCCAGAGCAAACGCGAACTCAAATCGCGCGGCGACGTAAATGAAGATACCGATGATTCCAAGGCCGAGGGCGATCAGGGAATTGCGCGCCAACTCGTCGCCGACAAGTTTGCCGACCTTGTCATTTTGCTCGACGCGGAACTTCGCCTCCGGAAATTTTTCGTCGAGCAGTTTCTCGATTCGATCGCTCGTGCCCGGGGCGCTGCGAATGGTGAGGAATTCCTTCCCGCTCGATTTCTCCGTCTGAACGACGCTCTCCTCCAAATCGATCTGTTTCAACGCCGCGCGGACGTCGCCTTCGTCCACCTTCTTTTGCCGCTTCCAGCACGAGCAGATCGCCGCCCTTAAAATCGATGCCGAAGTTCTTTCGCCCCGCACGGCAAATACGACTAACCGAGACGAGAATTACGAGAGCAGATATTCCCACCGAGAGACGCCGTTTGCTCAGAAAATCAAAGTTCGTGGCCTTGATCAGATTCGACATGGTAACGCGTTTGAGAACGCCACTCGCGATCGCCCAGTTGAAGCAATTGCGCGTCACGAGCAGCGCGGAAAACATCGATGCGACGATGCCGATTGTGAGCGTGATGGCGAAACCTTTGACCGGTCCGGTTGCTTTCCAGAAGAGAATTAGCGCCGTGATGAGTGTCGTAACGTTCGAGTCAAAGATCGCGCTGAAGGCCCTGTCGTACGCGGCATTCAAGGCGACGTTCAGCGGTTTACCGGTCGCGAGTTCTTCCCGAAGCCGTTCGTAAATCAACACGTTCGCGTCCACACGCCATGCCGATTGTGAGAATGATGCCGGCTATTCCCGGCAGCGTCAGGACGAAGTTGAACATCGCCATCGCTCCGAAGAGCAGCACGAGATTGAGAATCAGCGCGATACTGGCTACCAGGCCGGCAAATCGATAATAGATTATGATGAAGAGAAAGCTGAGCGCCAAACCAACCAAACCAGCGTAGACACCACTCCGGATGGAATCAGAGCCGAGCGTCGCGGAAACGCTCCGTTCCTCTTCCACGGTCACCGGCGTTTGCAGCGGATTTTCCAAGACGCTCGCCAAATTGCGCACTCTTCTTCGGTGAAGTCGCCGGTAATCGAAGCATGACCGCCATAAATCGGTTCGCGAATCACCGGCGCGGATTGCACCCTGCCGTCGAGCACGATGGCGAAGCGTTTGCCGACATGGGCTTCCGTTAATTGTCCAAAAAGGTTTGCGCCTTCGCGGTCAAGCTGGAGAGCAACGCCCCAGCCTTGCTCATCATAGGTGGGAAAGGCTTTTCGCACACGGTCGCCGAGAAGGTCAGGGGCGCACTTTCACCAGGAGCTCCTCTTTGATCTCTCGTTCTTCGCTTATCTCCTTTTGCGTTTCGATGCGGTAGCCTGCGCGGCACCAGGTCGGTGCCTTCTCTGATTTGTGCAATCAGCCGATCGTTCTCGGGATGGACAAGGCGGAATTCCAAGCTTCGCTACCTGGGCCAATTGCTGCCGCGCAGCTGCAATCTGCTCCGGATCGAGTCCGGGAATTTGCACAAGAATCCGGTCGGCACCTTGTGGCGTAATGACCGGTTCGCTCACGCCGAACTGATCGACGCGCTTCCGAATCACCTCGACCGCCTGATCGAGAGTATCGGCGCTGATCGAGCGTTCACCTTCCGGGCTGAGCCGAATCAGGAAGGATGTGCCGCCTTGCAGATCAAGCCCGAGCCGGATGGTTTTGTCCGGTGGATAGAGCGTCGTTAGGCAAAAGCGCGACCAGCAAGACGGTGAGGATCGGTGCCCAGGATGCGTTTGAGGCGGGCGCGACTTGTCGCGAAATGACCAGCCGAAGAGAGCAAGCAAGAAAATGCCTGCTAAGAAAGTAAATCCAGGAGTCATAAATAGGTAAGAGCTGAAAGGGTTTAGATCCGCAGTCTGGTGCCAGATCGCGGATCGTTGGCGTGCCATGTCGATACACGCGTTGTCGCAAACGACTAACGTCGCAGACCGGCGAGCCGGTGAAGACGGCGACTCAGCGCCGACAAGCGGAAGGCAGCTTTAAACCGGCGGGGCGCGTTCGCGAAGCGTGAGGCTTCCGCGAGCAATGTCTGAATGAATTCCTGTCGCGCAAAGCGAGCGCGCAGAGAAGTTGATGCGGCGCAACGAAACGTCACCGGCAGAATAGAAAAGCTGAACCGGTTGTTGCGCGCTGCCCTTTCGAATACAGACCTTCGTCGGAGTCTTGGCGAGAACGCAGAAATCAATTTTCCCCTTGTGATTAAATTGCTCCTGATGGTGCTGAACGGGCAGTTGTGGAACTATGTAGAGCCTGCAGACTCGGCGAGCAGAAGGATGCGAGCGCAATGACGACGAAAGCGCTCACGGCTGCTCTAGATTGTCCAGTTCGTCTCGACAGCGTCGCTCACATCCATTCCATACGGTTTAATGTTTTCGGACGCAAATCGCTTTATCCAGCTGGATCGAGATGCGGTCGGTCATGTTGTGCGGCAATCCGCGGCGGTGCTGATACCGCGTCACATCCGCCGATTGCATGACTCGACGCCGTGGATATGATCGCGCTCGTGTCCGCTCTACCGTGAATGGAAAACGCGCGAGGATTTTAGCGCTTCATTCGCGCCGAAGTTTGCTTTGTTCGTCGGTCTCGGAACGGCAGCAATCTTCTTGGGAACCGGAAGCCGGCTGGTTGAAATCATCGCGCATCCGGTCGCGCTGATGGTTGTCTTCCTCTGGCTTTTTGCTCGTTATCCTTTGGTCTGCAGTGTCCGTGGCCCGGCATGCCGACTGTCTTGCGATCAAGTGGGGCGAGCCTTACGGAACTCTTAGTCCTGACGCTGTCCGCGATCACCATCGAAGTGGTGATGATTTCTACGGCGATGTTGCATGGCGAAAATAATCCTACGCTTGGGCGGGACGCGATTTTTGCTGTGGTCATGATTGCTCTCAACGGGTTCGTTGGCCTGGTCCTGCTACTGGGCGGATTACGCCATCGCGAGCAGTATTACAACCTGCAGGGCGTCAATTCCTATCTCAACGTCATCATGACACTGGCCGTGCTCGGCTTGGTCCTGCCAAACTTCACTACCACAACGGGGGCCCAACATTTTCCACCGAACAGCAGATCTTTCTCGTCGTGGTGTCGCTATTTCTTTACGCGATTTTTCTGCTGATTCAGACGATGCGGCACCGCGGCTATTTCATGGAATCAGAGCGGGCAGTGGTGGCGGCAGGATTCAGATCATCACTCACTGCACGTGCAATCGACAGCTTTTCATGCGCCGATGCTGCTTCTTTATCTGATCGTCGTGATTTTGCTGGCGGAAAAGTTCGCCATCCCATTGGACAACAGCATTGAGCAAGTTTGGCATGCCTCAGGAGTTTGGCGGCGCAATGATCGCTGCCCTGGTGCTTACGCCAGAGGGAATCGGTGCTATCCGAGCCACTTTGCGCAATCAGTTGCAGCGCTCGATAAACATCCTGCTCGGTTCCGTGCTTGCGACCATCGGACTCACAATTCCCGCCGTGCTGACTATCAGCTTGGTCACGAAACGACCGGTGACGCTCGGCGTGCAAGGTGGCAACCTTCCGCTGTTGCTGTTAACGCTGGCAGTGAGTGTGGTTACGTTTACCAGCAGAAAGACAAATGTCTTGCAGGGTTGCGTTCACTTGCTGCTCTTCGCTGTATTTGTGCTGTTGATTTTTGCACCTTGAGCTGCTCGTCATGGTGCGGTTCAAGCAGATGCTTCCCGCTCCTGCTTGTCGAGGCAGCACCTTACACGTGTCTTTGCATTACGATGGCGTCCGGTCCATCCTGCGCGACCTTAAATCCAAAGCGTTCATAAAGGCGCAACACCGGCTTGCCTGCTACGAGGCTGACCGAAATTGTTGACTCATGAGGGTTAGCACGGACCAATTGCGTCGAGGAGGGCCGTGCCGATATCCATGTCGGCGATGCTCAGGTTTCACTGCAAAGGCGAGTTCCGGCGGTGCGTCAGGTTTGTGGATCGGCTTGCGCAACCAAACGGCGCCAACCACTGATCCGTCTTTCTTGTCGTGCGCCACAAATCCGGTATCCCCTACGCGTGCCCCAGCCGTCGCATAATGCGAGAACTCCGGCCGCAGCAGGATCTCCGCGTGAAGGTTGGTGGTTACCAACAGAGGATAGTCCTGCGATAAACCATCTCCCGGAGGATTGGCTCGTCGTTGGCAAGAAGTGGTCGAATCTCGTATTCCATGGATAAATGCGGCTTTCTATTGTCGGGAGATAATGCGCGGAAAACGCCAGTCCGACGTTGGGCTGGAATGCATCGGTTACGGGCCTTTATGCCGACGGGCGTGAATTTCGCGCCTGAATTTCGTCCGATGCATCCATGCTTGTGAGCGCTTAGTTTCGCGGCAATGGATCGCGATTACGTCTTGAGTACGCACAACGAGGAACTGGCAGAGACTCGGATTGCAGCATCGTGTCTGGCGTCCGGTAGTTTTGGATTGCTGGCAGAGAGCCGGTATCACCGTCGGCAAACGCGTCCTCGACGTGGGCGCGGGCCCTGGGTACGCGACTGTCGATCTTGCGGAAATCGTCGGACCGACCGGTGAAGTGGTTGCGCTTGAGCGTTCCGAGAAACTTCATCCGCGCAATGGAACAGACCTGTCGCGTGCACGATCGCTCGCGAACGTGAAGATTCATCAACTCGATTTAGTGACGGATGAATTGCCCGGCGGCGATTACGACTTTTCCTGGTGCCGATGGGTCATGTCATTTGTGAATGATCCCGCGCTGTTGATCAGAAAGCTGGGCGACGCCATGCGCAGAGGCAGCCGTGGTGATTTTCACATGAATACGGCCATTATGAAACGTGGCATTTCTTCCCGCGTTTGGCGAATCAGGAGCGCTTCCGCGAACATGTGATCGCCGACGTGGCGTGAGTCGGGCGGTGAGCCCGACGGAGCGGTAGCCACTGGCGACGCTGCTTCCGGCGAACGGCTTCGCGATTCGCTCGGCCAGACCGCACCTGTTTTGTGTGCGTCCGACCGAATACATGTGGCAATGGCCGGCAACCTTCATTGAAACTTATCTTCCCCGGCTGATTGAAATGGGCCGGATCGATCAAGAATTCGCTGACAAGGTTCGCGACGATCTCGCCAGTGCAGAAAAGAATCCGAATGCGCTGATGATCACGCCGCTGGTGTTGGAGATTGTCGCGGAAAAAGATTAGCTAAGGATGTTCGGCTACATCTTCTTATTGTGCTAAGCAGAGCCTCTCTACTGCTTCCTCTTTAACCAATCGGTGACGAGGTGCACAACTTTTGGATCGAATGGAGCCTCCTTGCCGCGAAATGCGTCCGCGAAACTCAAGTAGTGCTGAAAGGTATGGCCCATCTCAGGAACCTCAATAAAGTCAGCAGCCTCCCGGCTGGTTCGCGTTTACATACTGTGCGATCAGCTCGTGATCCTCTCGACTCATGATCCAGTCGTATTGGCCGTGCAAAACCAGAGTGGGGACTTTCACGTGTGACCACGCAGCGGCGAGATTCAGCTTCTGCAGCTGCTGATAAAACGCCAGTGGTCGTCCATACAGATGCGCATGATCTTTGCCTTCGGGCCAAAGCTCCGCGAGTTCGGGATGCTCGCGCAGAATCCCGTCAATGGATTTATTTTTGATCAGCCAATCATGATAAAGGGTGGCGCGCACCTTTCATCCGATCGTTTACTTCGCCAGGCGACTTTCCCATTAAGGCGAAACAGCGCCGCTCAATCTCGAGCATATGCTCGAACCATGTCTTTAACCCAGCCGCCTACGACGACGTAACCCCGCACTCTGCGCTTGCTCCGACATCGGTCTCTGGAACCAGAGGCCCGAATCCGCCGCCGTTGCTGATTCCAAGGATATAGACCTGATTGGTGTCGATGAAATCGTAATTTTTCAACGCGCGAAACGCAGCGCGATAACCGGCCAGTTCAGATTCGAAATCGTTTTCGGCGCAATCGCCTTCGCTGTCGCCGACGCCTTGTTTGTCCACACGAAAGAAAGCAGAAGCCGGGCAGTTGCGCGCGACCTCGAAAAGCCAGGCTGGTCGCGTCATGGCGGACATCGCCAGGTCCGGGTCCTTGTCCGAGGCGCCTCAACCGTGTCGCAGCTGAGCCATCCGGCAACGAAGATCACCGGCAGTTTTCGCGGACTTCGCGCGGCTTCGTGATGATTGTTCGCAATCGTTCGCCGCGTGGAGTGGTTACTGAGTCGTAAATTACGTCGACATTGGGATAGGTTTCACGCGGCGTTTTCGCCTTACGCGGAAGGTCGTTTGCTCCGAAAGCCTTCGGGATTGCTGCGAGCGTCAGCACCAGGGCGATTATCGACACAGACTCTCATCTGAACTGTCCATCTTCGGTCGCTTTGTTTTTCGCTTTATGCAAAGGGGAATATCTTCAGAAAAATCCACTGTTTCTGGCTAGAATCGTGCGCGTCGCGCCACGAATGACGCGGATTTTCAGCAGTGAATGACGGATTGGATGAATTTGATCTGAAGCTCGCTCGATGCCAGTCCAGCGCAACAACCGCCTGACCGCGAGGACGCAACTCGCCGAGAGTTTGCCTTTCGCCTTCGGCGGTGCAGCGCCAGCCTTGCATCGATTGCGCGAACGCAAAGTGATCGAGGCCGAAGTGGCAATCGTTTCACCCGAGGCACTGGGCCGAAGTCGTGGCGGCAATCGTGGAAGTGACTCTCGATACGGATCGCCCAAAGGTGGTAGAAGAATTTCAGACGAGCGATTCAAGCGGCACCGGAAGTGATGCAGGCGTACTACGTAACCGGAAAGCGCCGACTACATCCTCGTCATCACAGCAAAAACATGGCTGACTATGAAGCGTTTGCTCGCAAATTTCTGTCGAAAAGGCCGCACGTGAAATATTTTCGCACGAGCGTCGTCATGCGCCGTGTGAAGTGGGAATGACTTTGCCGCTCAAGTCTGATCAGGGGTGCCATCAGGCTGAGGTTCCCCGCCAGACCGAGGCGGTGTGCGTCTGCTTGCAATGCGCGTGATGGTGTTTGCGATCACGTCATCGAGCGGCATTCCCAGCTCGTCAGCGCCCCGGACGATGTCCTCGCGGTTCACGGCCCGGGCGAATGCTTTGTCTTTCATCTTCTTTTTTACGGCGCGAACATCGACATCCTGAATGCTTTTTGTGGGGCGAACGAGTGCGACGGCTACGACAAAGCTGCTTAGTTCATCGACGGCATAGAGCGTTTTCTCGAGCGCCGTCTCGCGCGAAACGTTTGCGTAATCCGCGTGCGAAAGAATTGCGCGGCAGACTTCTTCGCTCCATCCGTTGTCGCGAAGCCACGCAACGCCGACGAATGGGTGGCCTTCCGTCGGGCTACGCTCAAGATTCGGATGGCGCTCATAATCCATGTCGTGCAACAGGCCGACGGCTTCCCAAAGATCGCCATCTGCCGCGCAATTGGGCAAAATGCTTCATCGAATCGGCGACGGCATAGCAATGTTTCGCAGACTCTCGGATTGGACCCAATCGTGCAGAATGTTTAGGGCCTGAGTGGCGAGAGTTTCAGTGGCCATCCTGATCTTCGTTTGGCGAAACGTATACGAGATTGAGTAACGGAGTTCGAGCAAGTCGAAATCTTCCTCGTCGAAGATTTGAACAAAACGCGCCTTTCCTCTTCCGCTAACTCGGCGGAAGAGAAAGGCGCGATGGAGGCAAACGAGCTTAGATATTAGTCCTCTTCGAGGACCACACGATCGACAACCATGTTGGGACCTGTCCCGGCATAATGGACCCGGACTGGAACGCCTACTCTGATTTTTGATTTCACAGTCGCTTCGTCCAAGACCCTGCCGCTGCGTGTCACATACGTTACCGTCCTGCCGAAACGATAACTCACCGGTCCCGAACTCTCTCTAAGCACGATAGCGCTTCCCGGAGTGTACTCCGTGATTGTCCCGGTGGCTTGGTGTGGTACTCGTTGTCTGAGTGGTGGTTGTCGGCCGCCGCGGTTGCTGCGGTACTATCGCTCATTCATGAGCGGCTGCCGCGTGGTCTGCCCCCACGCAAACGATGCCACCATTGCCAGCGTAATGCTCAATAGCATTTTTTCATGATATTCCCTTTCTTAGTTGAGTTGCGGCGCTGATCAGCGTTCTCTTCTTCCCGTTTGAATTGAACGGGTCAAAAAAGAACACGCCGCTATACTAAAATCGAATGCGGCGCTGGGAGCGGACGCTGAACGGTGGATTCGGACACGGTTTCGCAGCGACGCTTAAAGCTGTTCGTGCTTGTTGAAGCCTGCGCTTACTTGGAGAAGTCTTCATCCTGCGGTTTTTATGAAATTTTGGATTGGCACATCAGGGTTTCAGTATGCCGAGTGGAAGGGAAACTTTATCCGGAAGATTTGCCGGCGGCGAAAATGTTGCCGTTTTACGCCGAACGTCTTTCGACTACGGAAATCAATTACACGTTTCATCGGATTCCCGCGCCCAAGACGATTGACAACTGGAAGTGCGCTAACTCCTGGAGTTTTCGGTTCGCATTGAAAGCGCCACAGAAAATCACCCATTGGTCAAAGCTGCGTGAATGCGCGGATACGCTGCGATATTTCTATGATGTAGTCTCGGCGCTGGGCGAAAAACTAGGACCGGTGCTGTTCCAGCTGCCGCCCAATTTCAAGAAGGATATTCTGGTGCTGGGCGATTTCTTGAATGGTTTGCCCGGCGGAATGCGCGCTGCGTTCGAATTCCGTCACGAATCATGGTTCGACGATCAAGTCTTTGAAACATTACGGACACGAGGCGCTGCGCTGTGTATCGCTGACACTGAAAAACTGGAGACGCCAAGGGTTGTCACCACTGATTACGGCTACCTGCGGTTACGCCGGGAAGATTACGCGCAGAGCGACGTCGAACGCTGGACTAAGTTTGTCCGCGAACAAGCATCAAAGTGGCTCGAAGTTTTCGTTTATTTCAAACATGAAGAAGCAGGCATCGGCCCGAAGCTGGCGTCGCAAATGAAGGAATTGCTGAAGTAGAAGGTCAGCAAGGTCCAACGCTAAACGCGTCGGATGCCAAATTAAAGTTGCTGATCTACCTGCCGATGAGAATAAGGACTCCAGCGGCGAGTGCCACAAGGTATAAAGAAAAACGAACGGTCCGAGGTTTAAACCGAATCCTAAAAGGCCATCGATGATCAGATAGACCGCGAGCAGCACCATGCCGATGTTCTTCGTGAATTTCATGCCGCAGTATTTTGCTCGCCGCTGCCCGTGACAATTCAAAATCGCCTACGGGCCTTTTATTTGGCGATCGCTACCTGCCAGCCCGCACGAATTACCACCGCTGAAATATCTTTCACATCTACGAAGGCGTCGTAAAACTCCGCGCCGGTCAGATGGGAAAGATAGACAATGTTGTCGGTTACTTGGTCGACTCTCCCTCCGACCTTTCTCCAGATCTCAAGGTGCAACTCTCGACAGCTTTGCCCGCGTTGCCTCTGCAGGATGCTAGCATACTCGCATTAGGCTGGAGGGCGGCTCTTTCCTGCGCCAGCAAGCTGGAACAGAGCGACCGCCGCAATAATGATTCCGAGAAGAATTGAGTAGCGTTTCATGCCCGACTGGTTCTGCCCAACTACGCTCCGATTGGCGAGCAAATAATCACAAGAAACGGTGGTCTCCGAATCCGCCGCAAGCTGATCTAAGCGCGGATTGGAAACCGGTCCTGCTTGATTTTCATTGGGCAGCAGAAGCGCTTGCCCTACAATTCTGCATGGTCTCGATTGCCGAAAATCTTGAGGCGTGTCCGAGAGCAAATCACGCAAGCGGCTGCAAAAGCTGGTCGCGCAGTAAATGAAATTGAGCTCGTGGCGATCACGAAGACGCATCCAGCCGAGAAAGTGCGCGAGGCAGTCGAGGCCGGGCATACACTCTTTGGCGAAAGCCGGGTCCAGGAAGCCCGGGCGAAAATTCCAGAGCTGCCATCAAACTTGCGCTGGCATTTCGTAGGACATCTCCAGAAAAACAAGATCCGGCACGCACTGCCCTTGTTCGAACTTTTTCACGGTGTCGATTCGCTTGCACTGGCGCAGGAAATGAACCGGATCGCGGCGGAGGACGGGAGCATCCGCGCGTTGTTACTGGAAGTAAATGTGGCGGGCGAGGGGAGCAAATTTGGTTTTAAGGCCGAAACCCTGCGCGCCGAAATAGGATCCCTTCTTGCGCTACCGCGATTGTCGATCGAGGGACTCATGTGTATTCCGCCGCTCGCGGAAGAAGCGGAAGCGTCACGGAAATTTTTGTGCAGACTGCGCGAACTGCGCAATTCGCTCGAGAAAGAATTCGAGTGAAACTTCCACATCTTTCCATGGGAATGACGCAAGATTATTCGATCGCGGTTGAGGAAGGAGCGACCCTGGTGCGCGTGGGCACGGCGATTTTCGGCGAGCGACCTAAACGGCAGAAGGATTAATGCGGCTCGAACCAACAAACATTCAGCAGATAGGAGACGAGCTTGCCATACTCCTGGAATGACGGGACGGAATCGTTTTTCAAGCTAGAGATGCTGCGACGCGCGTGTCCTTGCGCAGGATGCGGTGGCGAACCCGACGTGCTCGGTAATATCTCGCGGCCGCAGGTAACGTATACGGACAAGAGTTTTCAGACTCGTCGGCTTCGATCTCGTAGGCGGCTACGCGTTGCAGCCGCGGTGGGCCGACGGACACAGTACTGGAATTTATAGCTTTACTTACTTGCGGCGATTGGGAGAAGCTCTGGAGTGAAGGTGCGATAAAGCTGAAGCCGATTCATGCCCCTGACACTGAAAATCGCGATCGTTTTGCTGTGCTTCGCGTTGTGCGGAGCCGGCACTTTCATTGCCTCAACTGCGCGAGAAGAATCTAAGCAGCCGCAAAAATGAATACGATTCCGGTTAAGAATCATGAGATCGCGCGGCGCATTTGGATTGTAGCTCTGATTTTGTAGGCCGCCTCTGTGAGGCGGTTATCGGATTAGCGCCTCGACACAGACGCCCTACAATTTTGGAATCGTGATCCGTAGCAGGGTCGTTCCTTCGGTTCGCGGATGTAACTGTCTATCCTGCAGTTCAGCGGGAATTAGGAAAAATTCCCCAGGCCTAAGATCGACGTCCGGCGCAGCGCAGCGAGCCGGTGAGGCAACAAGCGATTGCGAACTGTGCCGCGAGGGCTATCTCGCGCGGTGAATCGAGACTCCATTTCTGGATCTCGAATAAGTTGTCGACGCAGGAACAGTTCACCTCGGGGTTGCACCAATCGCGGTCGAACATCATGCAAAATCGATGCATTGAAGCGCCTGATCGATGTGTAACTGACGCTGCTTGCCTTTGTCGTCCAGGCGGTTCCAATCGAACACGCGATATGTGGTATCGCTGTTCTGCTGGATTTCGATCAGTAAAATACCGGCGCCCACAGCATGAAAGCGTCCTGCCGGAAGGAACGCGGCGTCACCTGCTTTGACTCGGATCTTGTGAACGTGATCGGCCGCCGTGCCATCGCGGAGCGCCTTCTCAAACTGCTCTCGCGTGATCGCCTCGCGAAATCCGAGATAAAGCTCGGCGCCTGGATCAGCTGCCGCAACGTACCAAAACTCGGTTTTCGGTTCGCCTCCCAATTTGCTGGCGACTTCTTCAGGCGGATGCGACTTGCAATGAAAGTTTGTCGTGCGCATCAAGAACCTTCAGTAGCAGCGGAAAACGTGGAGCGTCAGGAACGTCTCCGAAAATTTCGTCCCGATCTTGACTCCAGAGTTCGTGCAAAGGTTTACCGCGCAGCGTCCCGTTGCGCACGATGCTCTGTGCTTCTGGGCGATCCGCTATTTCCCATGATTCTCCGATAGGCTTCTGCGGCGGCAATTTTTTGCCGAACTCAGATTCGAGACGCCGTCCGCCCCAAACGCGTTCCATGAAAACGGGCTCGAAGGTGAGGGAGTCAGAGCCGGATTGGCCTTCATTACGGATTGCGCCGTGGCGGGTAAACTTATTGATGCGATTTGAGTAACTGTAGCGGCGTTTCGTGAAACGCCATTTATTTATTGGCTTCTGCAGCGGACGCCTGCACTAAAGGGATGAATGCGATGCGTTTTGTAAAATACTGGCTGCCACTCCTGATCTGGGTTGGCGTGATTTTCCTCGGCTCGACCGATCTGATGTCGGCCGAGCACACGTCGCGATTCATTGTTCCGTTTTTGCGCTGGCTCAAACCGGATATTTCGCGCGGAGACGCTTGCGTCGATTCACTTCATTCGTTCGGAAGTGCGCGCACTGTGAGCGAGTACGCTGTTCTGGGGCTGCTTTGCTTCGCGCGCGGCGATTTTGACGACGAATCTCAAGCGGTCGCTACCGATTCTCTATATGGTGTTGTCTGGGTCGTGTGCCTGTTTGTGGCTGCCACGGACGAATTTCACCAAACGCTTGCGTCGCGTCCCGTGGCGCCTCGGCAACGGACATCATGATCGATAGTGGCGGCGCGATTCTCGGGCCTGCTAATCGGCGCGGCTTTTGCGAGGCGACCTTCAATAAGGCTCGAAAAAGCGACCGGCCGACGCAGTGAAATGTGCAAGTCACAGCTCGAACGCGGCTGTCCTCATGGCTTGCCTTTCTCGAAGAGTTAATGAAATAATCAGGCGTGAATGCTGATCCGCGGTTGAAGGATTGCATCTGTTCGCGTTTTCACTTCAGGCTTTCGAGATGCGCTCCTTTGGAAGAGCCGATCAGGCCAGGTCAGACTGCACGTTGGAAACGTCACTGGCGATGTTGCGCCCGCAAATCCGAATGTTCGCTCCATGATAAGAGAGGATTGACAGGCAATTCTTCGTCGTTGTTCGGCTACGCTCAAATCTTCAGCAGCGTAGCAACTCTTCCTGCTGTATTTTCTGCGCTTGCGCTTTGTCTGCCTCTGCTTGGGATCGCCGTGCTATGCATGGAGCGTTGAGCGCAAGAAGGGTGGAACGAGCACCGACGCGCGGCAGATCAAAAGCCACGCCCAGGATCACAGCTACGCCGGAGCGCGTGAAAGTCACCACTGGTCTCGCCAGCACCGATATTGGCCTGGAATACGGGCAATGGATCGATGGGTTTTGTTTTCGTGACGGCAAATGGTCGGCCGCCGGTTCTTATCGCCACCGGTCAGCGAAGGTAGCCGCGTTATCTCATGGATTCGGACCGGTAATTATGTTTTCGAACTCTACTGGAGACGCTGAACGGCGGACATTGCTCGCCACTGTAAACCGTTTCCGAGTGTCGCGCGAACCCGCGAGCTCCTTCTCAACGCACAGGATTATCTGCACGACCAACTGCGCTGGCTGCTGATTGCGCGTGCTCGTTGTGGTCCTGTACCGTCGCTGTTTACTTGAGCTCAACCGGGCCCGGTGCGCACAGAATTTCCTGTTGAGCCAACTACTTCGCCTCATCCGCTTCACGTCGCGCAGAAATCTGCTACTCGGCCTGGCTGTCATTCATTTGTGTCGATGGCGTGGTCTTCCATACAGCGCTCGTACACTTCGATTCTAGCGCCGAGATTCTTACGCGGGACGAATGGCAGTCATTACGCGAGCCGAAAAGCACGCGTCCGTCATCGGGCCTCAAAGAGGTGCTGGTTCTGGGGGATTCCGCGAATGGCGGAGGGATTCTCTGCTGCGGTTGCCGATAAACTCAGCTCTATCGATGGATTCAAGTTTGTGAATCTCGCCGAACCGGCTTCCGCTGTGAACATCTGGGACTATATGCTGCGAGAAGTCGATCCTACGAGACGCCGTTACTGGGCGATTGTGGTTCCCTATGGGCATCGGCTTTGAACCAAACAGCGCTGAACCCTTTGAGAATTTCCATGGCAGCTCCGCTTTTGCGCTATGGAGATTGCTTCAATTTTGCGTCTGCTTTTCAGCGATGGTCTGGGTCGCTTTAGAGCATTTACAGCATGCACTCCTGCGAGGATCGGCATTCCAGAGCGACGTTGTCGACCTTCTCGAACATCCTGATCGCACGCATCCGAAGTATCCAACTAGAGCCAAAGAGACTTCGTTCCCGCGACTGACCTATAAAGGCAGGGACTACGATATTGCTCGGCACTTCCTACGATCCCAAGCACGGGTCAGGTAACTTTCCCGCCACGATTGACTGAGGCTCAGACGAGAAGCCATCAGAGACAGCCTGGTGCAGCCGTCTCAATCGGAAACACAACGCTTCCTAGAGAATGCAGCGCGACGGGATCCAGCGGATCTTTGAATCGTTATTCGGCCAGTTCAACGAAAATTGTCCTTACGCCTATCCCTCGCGGTCCATTTGCCGGGCCTGCCGGGAGCTTCCATGACATTTCACGCTGTATTTCCCACCATCACGACTCGAGAAGGCCGTTTTTCGCTTCCCTGAACAAACGTTCGATTTTCTGAGAAACCCGAATACTACTTTGACGGGTATCCACCTTTAACGCGAAAGGCCGGCAACGATTTACTGAAACGCTGGTACGCTGAGTTAGTAGGCGCCTGCGGTCGGCCAATTCAGATGGACGCGCTCACTTCGACGCAGGTGATAGCGGGAACTGTCGCTTAGGCCTCGCTGTGCCAGAGTATTGTCGTTCTAGACGGTGATGGTTTGAGTGATAGGCGAATGGACGAAGCCAACTAGCTATCAACCGAGCTATCCTATGTTATTTAACAGCTTTCAATACTGGATCTTCTTTTTGATCGTGGCGACGCTGTTTTACAGCGTCCCGTTTCGCATCGGCAAAGTTCTGCTCCTGGGTGCGAGCTACATCTTTTACATGTGGTGGGATCCGCGATTCATCGTGCTGATTCTGACCTCTACGGTAGTTGACTTATTTCCTGGGAATTTGCTGGAAACGTGCAAGCGGTCGCCGTAAGAAGTTTCTGCTTGTGGTTAGCCTCGTAGTTAACCTCGGAATTCTGGGTTTCTTTAAATATTACGATTTCTTTGCCGGCTCATTGGCCGCGTTGCTCCACGTGCCTCAGTCATCGGTTGTGTTGCAAATTATTCTTCCCGTCGGCGTCAGCTTCTACACCTTTTGCCAGTCTTTCTTACACGATCGATGTCTATTGGGGAAAGATGAAGGCTGTCAGAAACCTCATCGACTACGCGCTGTTCATCGCATTTTTTCCTCACCTGATTGCCGGTCCGATCATTCGGGCCCGGCAATTCATCTCACAAATTCAATCATTGGCGGCGCCCGGCGGCGATTATGGTGCAGAGCGGCATCATCCTTGTTCTGTCGGGTCTGATTAAGAAGATGGTGTTCGCCGATCGATTCGCTGCCGTGTCCGATGGCTATTTCAACTGATCCGGCTGGCGCATCCGGGCTGGCTGGCTGCGTGGTCGGGCTGCATTGCGATTCCTATGCAGGTCTTCTTTCGATTTCTCTGGTTATACCGACATCGCTCGCGGTTGCGCTGAAGCTGCTCGGTTTTGAGTTTCCGCTTAATTTCGCGCGCCCGTTCTTGTCCAGAAATCCGCCTGACTTCTGGCAGAGATGGCATATCACACTCTCACGTGGGTGCGGGACTATTTGTTCATGCCGTTTAGCCGGGGAAGAAAAGGGCCGGTTCGTGTTATATCGCAACATGCTGGTTGTTATGGTGCTCGTGGGACTGTGGCATGGAGCTAACTGGACGTTTGTCGCCTGGGGCGCATACCACGGCATTCTGTTAATCGGCTACCGTCTTTTCGACCGGGCAACAGTCGGGACACCGATTGACAAAGTTATGAAGAAGCGCTGGTTCGTGCCGTTTAGCGTTGGACTGATGTTTGCAGCCTTTGTGTTAAGCGTGGCTTTCTTCCGTGCCGAAGACTCTCCAGGCCAGCGGATATGTCTTAAGTGCGCTGTTCGGTTTCCAGCATGTAACTGGCGAATTCCTGCTGACGACTGGGACGATCGTGCTCATTTTCATTTCTCTGTTTCTGGCGGTCGCGCAGGAACGCAATCAATTTATTGACCGCCTGGCGTTGCAACCGGCGCGGATTCAAATCCCGGCATACGTTCTGCGCATTTCTCGCGCTCGAACTGTTTCCCGGCAACCGGTCCGGTGCCGTTTGTTTATTTCCAGTTTTGATCGACTGGAAGGAAAATGGGCCTGACTGGGCTCGAACCGAGTGACCCTGCGCTTATCAAGCGCATGCTCTAACCAACTGAGCTACAGGCCCGTTTGCGCGGAAGTGAATAGTGATCGGTGATCAGTGATCGGTCAAGCGATTCGCGCGTCAATCAGCCACTCACATAGATCGTTGCAATCGAAATCGCTGACTTATCGGAAATGCGAGGCAAGCGGATTACGCTCCCGCTATTGCATCCGACAATGTCAGCCTATGATGCATTTTGCCTCCACGCCTTCGAGGCTTTGGAGGCAAGGGGATTCGAACCCTGACTTCCAGCTTGCAAAGCTGGCGCTCTACCAACTGAGCTATGCCCCCTGCGAATCGTCGGAGCTTTAGATTGCGGATCGCGGATTGCAAATCTTGGAGCGCCGGAATGTGCCGACCTGCCGATTTTCGATCTCGCACATTGCAGTTGCAATAAAGCCGAATGCCGGATGTGCGATCTGCGATCGCCATCCGGCATTTGCGGTTTCGAGACGAAGCTACGCTGGTGCGCTGGAAAAGCGGCTCTGCTTTTCTTCGTTAGTCGTCCCGCGAGAGGCACCGCCAAATACGCAGTTCTCGCGCCGGTAGTTGGATCGTAATAGCTCTACCTGTAATCTCTCCATTGTCATTTATGTCTTTGGCGCTTTCGAGATGGGCAGAATAGCCGCCTTTGAGATCGTTGAGGTCTGTGGGTAGGCTGCCGTGATCCCAAATAACTGCACGACAATCAACCAAGTCTCGCGTCGCATGAGACACCGACTACCTGGCGACGCTTCGTTAATACCGTAGGCCTCACTGTCTACATGTTGCGGTGTACGCGTCGCTGCAACGGTTTGAGCTGTCGGATGCCGTCGTCCCTGGTCCACATGAAAGCGTGTAGATGTCGCCTTCAACAAAGGCGGGGTCGCCGGCAAACCCGACGACATCGCCGTCGTTGATTGATTGCCGTCGGCGTATTCCACCACGGGGCTGGCGACATTTGGCCAAATATCCGTCACGGCGCCGTTTTCCCAAAGCACGGCATGCTTGGCCGTATGTCTTCCAACGGCCTGGTCGCAGATGCCCGAAATGCCCACGATTTGACCATTGTCATTGATCGCCGTGGCGGCTCCTGAGGTGTCGCCGGGGATCAGAGGGAGGTCGTGGATCTGGTCGTCTGGTGGTCCCAGAGTCCACATGGCTGGGCGAAACTGGAGGACTTGGGTGCGAGACGCACAGTCGGTGTCATGAACGCCATTCTCCGCCCATCCCACCACCTGACGCAAGTTGTTGGCTCCTGTGGCAAAGCCATTAGTTCCACCCGGAAAATTGGGAAGTCCCCTCATCTGGCCTTGTCTGTTCCCAAACGAACCCGAGATTGATATAGCCGACGTTGTTAGGCGCACTGTAGAAAGCCGCGCTACTCCAGCTCTCGCCGAGCGGCTCCGGGTCGGCAGTTTGGGAAATACCCACGATGATTCCCTGCGGTATTTTTCACGTTCCATGTGACACTGCTGTTTGGTCCGCCGAGTGTGCCGAGGTCGAGCAGCGAGACTGTTTCGCCACAGCGCAGCGTGCCGGGTTCCTCTCCGGCAGTCTGGAATAGCCTGCCACCCAGCTCTGGTCATTGATGCTGTTTCCGCCGCTACTCGTTCCGCCGAGCTCAGGGAGGTTCGACACCCGGTATTGCGGTTATGCCTTTGCTGCGCACTGGTCTCTGTGCATGCGCCGGCGCTAGAACCGCTCCGCAGCAGACAGCTAGTCAGCACAATGAAAAGAATTTGGCTAGCTCTTTTGGTTGTGAATTGTGTTGTCATGATTTGTCTCCTTTGTTGAATTTTCATGACGACACTTTAGGAACTGGCCAGGTGTCACTGCCATAGCCACTTCGCAGATTTGGGCACGGGCCATTTCAGTTATTAAAGGTCCGGTCGACGAACCAGCAGATTCAAAGCAGTGGAACGATTGACTGTGCGCGCTCGATCAAAAGCCAGCGCCTCTGTGGCCTTGCCCAAATTACTTAATTCAACTTCGAATTAAGCGCCGCCGCGAACTTGCTAAGACCTTCGCGAATTTGCGCGCGCGACCATGCGGCGAACCCGAAAGTGAGCGCGGGCTCCGGCTCTGCTTTCATGAAGCAGGACGACAATGGCGACGGCCTGCAATACCGATCTCACTGCAGACGCGCGTGATTAACGGCAAGTCTGCTTTCTGTCGCAGCCAGGCGACGAAGTGTAACCCAGCTTCCGGAATTTCGAGAGATGAAGTACTATTACTCAGCAAATTGTTGAATTGTTCGATGAAGAATTCTCTTCGGTCAGAATATAGTTTCCGCATCCGCTTGATGTGACTCAGGAAAAATCCCTCGGTCAGGAATCGAGCCAGCGTCGCCTGATCAATCGCGGGAGAGTGTTGGTCCATCACGGCGCGAATCTTGATCATCGGTTCGACCAACTGCTCTGGCGCCAGGATATAACCCAGCCGCAAGGATGGATAGAGGATCTTGCTCATTGTGCCTGCGTAGATAACACGACCGGCGTTATCGAAGCCCCTGCAAACAAGGGAGTGGGGGACCAGTATAACGAAATTCTGAGTTGTGATCGTCCTCGAAAATGTAAGCGTCGCAGGTGCGCGCAAAATCGATCAAAGCCGTTCTTCGCGAGAGACTCATCGTCATGCCGAGCGGGAATTGATGGGAAGGAGTGACGTAGATGATCTTGGGCGAGCGCTGTTTCGACGGCTCGCGCGATCGTGATCCCTTCCCGGTCAACAGGTCTTGGAACGACGGTTGCCCCGGCGAAACCAAAGGCTCGGCGAGCCTGGTAAAATCCGGATCTTCGATCCACGCGACCTCCCCGCGATTTACGAGAGCCATCGCGCTGATCATCATCGCCTGCTGCGTTCCAGCGGTGATGATGATCTGGTCTGGATGACAGCGCGCACCTCTGTGATCACACAAATAAGTTGCGAGCGCCTTGCGCAGGTCGGGGTCGCCACGGCTTGATGCATACTGGAGCAGAGTGCGCTCCCTTTTTGGCGAGGACTTCTGCTCTGAGTCGTTCCCATATTTCGATCGGAAATTCGTCAAGCGCCGCGACAGCGGGAACAAAGGTGACACCCGGTGGGCCGGCGATTCCGAAATCGAACTGTTTTCCAGCCCGCTGATCCGGAATATTTCTTACCCGATCAGAAAGGCGGGGCGGGCGTTCGATATGTGGTTCTGCTTTTGCCGTCCGCGCACTCAGGAAAGTTTCGGGCAACGGCTCGGCGACGAACGTGCCCGATCCAATTCTCGATTGAAGATAACCTTCCGAATGAAGTCTCGAGAAAGCGACGTTTACAGTGAATCGCGATACTCCCAGGTCGACCGCCAGCTCGCGAGAGGAGGGGAGTCGGGAAGAGTTGTTGTTGAAAGTTGCCTGAAACCAATTCATCGCGAATCTGGCGGTAAAGCTGTTCATGGAGCGGTTCATCCGCAGCGCGATCCAACCGAATCATTTCAAAAGCCATGATCGAATGGCGGCGGCGCTGTTTCTTACCTGACTTTTTGGCTGGAACTTCTTTCACGATTCGGATTGTGCTCATTAAGCAAACTGCTGATAACCGCAAGCTCCCGTCGAAGTGGTATGGCCATTTCGCTCAAGTGGACCGTTGACACTTTACCACAAGGCCAGAAGCTTTTTTCGAATGCAGACTCAGACTCCATTGTAGCGATCACGTCGAAACAAAAGGCCTGATTTATTTTGCGCGGATGCTGGACAAGATCCGGCTAAAAGCCCGAGGCGAATTGCCGCCGGACTATTTTACCGGTGTCGATGACGATCCGACGATGTTCGACGCCCGTTGCACGAGATTTCTCGGAGTAAATTACGATGAGCTTGTCGAACGAACGCTGAAAGGCGGATCAGATGAGGAAATTCTCGAATGGTGTTTCGAGCGCGGCCGGAGGCCTAGCGAGGAGGAAATCGCGATCTGGAATGCATTTCTGAGCAAACGCGGCTGGCGCGATGAAGCATGAGCGCAGACCTGCAAGCAGCCAAGGAGCGGTCAGGCCTGGGAAGTCGTGAAAGATATTCAAACCTGGGTGGACCTGCACGACGCCGAGGAAGAGCGGAATGTCCGCGAGCATGGCAGTTGCGGGATAGTGTAACGCAGTTAGGGTAGCTGGCGCGGGAGCGCTAGTGACCAACGCCAAGGAGCTAAAAGCAAACGCCAAACGCTCAACATCAAACTGCCCAATGTTGAAGTCAGAAGCACGCCTGGAGATCAGATCTCCCGGAATCTTTAGCGGATTGTAGGGCCGTGAGTCAATCGAAAATCGAACCCCGTTTTCCTGCGGCCGATTCTGACATCCTGCCGAGGGCCATGCGCTGTTGGATGTCGATTCTTGCGAGTCGGTCATCCGATGGCATTGCACGATCGATGTGCAGCAAAGACTGAATTGTGCGTTACCGTGATCTCCTTTGAAGCTTTGGTTTCTTTCGATTCCAAAGTCTTCACGGCATGTCCGGAAGTGATCAATTGATTCACTCCGCGGATTTAGCCGTCGACCTATTCAACCGCTCTTCGAATCCGGAGACTCGAAGGCGATGAATCTCTCTCCAGAGAAGGAGTGATCCAGCCGCAGGTTCCCCTACGGCTACCTTGTTACGACTTCATCCCAGTTACCGCTCATAGCGTAGGCGGCTGCCTCCTTGCGGGTTAGCGCGCCGACTTCGGCTACAAGCGACTTCCATGATGTGACGGGCGGTGTGTAAGGCCCGGGAACGTATTCACGGCGCCGTAGCTGATGCGCCATTACTAGCGATTCCGGCTTCATGGAGTCGAGTTGCAGACTTCAATCCGAACTGGGCCCAGTTTTAGTAGATTTCCTCCACCTCGCGGTCTCGGATCGTTCTGTGCTGGGCATTGTAGTACGTGTGCAGCCCTGGCCGTAAGGGCCATACTGACTTGACGTCGTCCCCACCTTCCTCCCCGTTTCAGCAGGGCAGTCTGAACAGAGTGCTCGAGCCTCACGGCTCGGTGGCAACAGTTCACAGGGGTTGCGCTCGTTGCGGGACTTAACCCAACATCTCACGACACGAGCTGACGACAGCCATGCAGCACCTGTGCAAATTGTCCCTTTCGGGACTCACTGGCTTTCACCAGCTTAGAGATGCATGTCAAGGCCAGGTAAGGTTCTTCGCGTTGCATCGAATTAAGCCACATACTCCACCGCTTGTGCGGGCCCCCGTCAATTTCTTTGAGTTTTAATCTTGCGACCGTATTCCCAGGCGGCACGTTTAACGCGTTAGCTCCGGCGCAGAAGGGGTCGAATCCTCCCACACCAAACGTGCACCGTTTACTGCCAGGACTACCGGGGTATCTAATCCCGTTTGCTCCCTGGCCTTCGTGCCTCAGCGTCAGGAACTGTCCAGAGACCCGCCTTCGCCACTGGTCTTCCTTACGATATCTACGCATTTCACCGCTACACCGTAAATTCCAGTCTCCTCTCCAGTCCTCAAGCACGGCAGTATCGAATGCAGTTTCGGAGTTAAGCTCCGAGATTTCACACCCGACTTACCGCGCCGCCTACGCACCCTTTACGCCCAATGAATCCGAACAACGCTTGAGACCTCTGTATTACCGCGGCTGCTGGCACAGAGTTAGCCGTCCCTTCCTCTTCTGGGTACTATCAATGCAAACACGCAGTTAATACGTACGCACTTGTTCCCAAATGACAGGAGTTTACAACCCGAAGACCTTCATCCTCCACGCGGCGTCGCTCCTTCAGGGTTTCCCCCATTGAGAAAAATTCTCGACTGCTGCCACCCGTAGGTGTCTGGGCCGTGTCTCAGTCCCAGTGTGGCTGGTCGTCCTCTCAGACCAGCTACCCGTCAAAGCCTTGGTGAGCCGTTACCTCACCAACTAGCTGATAGGCCGCGGGCTCCTCAAGAAGCGTCAGGTTGCCCCGACTTTGATTTCGAATGGATGTCCACTCTGATCACATGCGGTATTAATTCGCCTTTCGGCGAGCTATCCCCCACTTCTCGGCAGATTGCCCACGTGTTACGCACCCGTTCGCCGCTAGACTTTTCCCTGTATTGCTACCAGGAAAAATCTCGCTCGACTTGCATGTCTTATCCACGCCGCCAGCGTTCGTTCTGAGCCAGAATCAAACTCTCCGTTAAAAACGACCCTCGAATCTCTTCGGGGAAGTCTGGAAATCCCACGTGCTGTGGGACCGATCTGACTTTTTCATCGCCTGCTTCTTCGTGGCGGCAGCCGTATCGGCTGCGCCTCATCCAAAACAGGGTTTGTCCGATCTAAATCTTTAATTTCAAAAAGATCGACAGATAACGCACAATTCAATGTTTGCTGACTATCATCTTCATCGACGGATTCCCTTCATTCGAACTCACGACCAAACTGTCAAAGATCAATACATTCCCCTCCGCGTGCAGAGGCAATACGCGACCCTTGTCATCAATCTGACCAAGAATCGGCTTGTCTCCAAGCCAAGAGAAGAACACCAACCCCACGCAAGGGATGGTCCGCTTTCGCGGGATTCACAACATACGTGGAATCTGCGCAATCCGTCAACAAAAAATCTACAGGATTTTTGCTTCAATCTTTCGGGAGCGTATACCGCCCTCGCGTCCGCTGATCCCCTGACTCTCAATTTTCTCCTCGCGGTTTTCTTAATCAGCATCGTGATCGTTGAGACTGAGGCGCTGGACGGCTTCCATAGACCTTTTCCGCCGTCCCGCTTTCAACCGCGCCGATCTTTTCCGTCGCTTTCTGGGAGCGAATATTATTTTCGCCGACGAAGAACACGACGTTCTCAACAAACTTGAACGCATGCGCTCAGCATTAATTGTTTCATTTCCCGCGTTGTAGCCGCCCGCCCCAATCATTTCCGCGCCAGAAACGTCCATCCAATTTCAATCTCCGATTTCTCCGGATCGTAACCCGTGGAATCGCGTCGATCCGATGATTCGTTTGTGTCTTCGTGTCTAGCACTACAAACGCTCCGCCAGATTCCAAGGCGTCTTTGAAAAAGATTTTGAATACTTCTTCCTTGTAGCGATCGCTCTCTGGATGCTGTTCCCAGATGAGCGGATCGGACGCGACGGCAAAAAGATCATCCCAATCTTCTCAGGCGCGAGCGGTCGAAGCTCGATCAGTTCGCCTTTTAGAATGTGGTTGAAGGTCAAAGGACATTGAAGACGGCAGTTTTATTTCGGCGCCAGGGAATTCACGATTTTTTCAAATCGCGGATCGCCGCGCAGCGGGCTCCAGAGCGGGTGTAATTTCAGGCGGCCGTAGTTGGTGTAGCCGGGCATCGTCAGGAGTTTCTGTACCAACTCAATGGCGCGATCGCGGTCGCCGCTCCACGCGTAAACCTGGGCGAGACCTTCCAGAACCAACGCGCCATCGTAAATATCTTTCGAGATCGGCATCAGATCGATCGCGTGTTGCGCTTCGCGGATGGCCAAATCCTTCTGGCCCAATCCCGCATCGACTTGAGCGAGGACAGCAATCGTCCGCGCGTGTTCCGGTTTGACGATCAATCGCTGCGCCAGAATTTCTCGACACTCGCGAAACGCAGCCGTTGCACGCTGCTGAATCGCCTTTCGCGCGCGCGATCATCGCTTGGTACCAACTCTTCGGAAAATAAAAGCTGAAGTCGATGTCTTGAAAGTCTTGTCGAGGCGAAGCGGCCAGGAGCCGTTCCGCTTCGGCGTAGTTGCCGTCGAGCATCGCCATCCAGACGCGGGCCGGCGTTTGGCCGCCGGCAAACTCCATGTCTGGATATTTCGCCAGAATATCGCGGAGCGGTCCAGTGTCGCCGGTCCCGTACAAGATGGCATGAGGCGCGCCGGAACCGGACGATTGGCGTCTGTTCGCCGGCGGCAAGCACGTTGTCAGAAACGTGGACCGCTTCAGGAAACCGGCGTTGGAGCACATAGGTGTCGGCCAGAAGATTGTAAGCATTCGGATTTCGCGGATCGAGCGCGAAGGCGGTGGAGAAGTCGCGCTCGGCTTCGTGAAAATGGTTGCGGCGGCGATTGATGTAGCCGGAGAGAATGAAAAACGGCGTGCTGTTCGGCAGACCCGGCCGCGCGATTGCGAGTTCTTCCAGAGCGCGGTCGTAGTCGCGCAGACACCGGAAGAGATAATCGGCCCGGGCGAAATGCGCCTCAGCTGAATCGGGGCGAAGCCGCAGCGCCGTCTTGACCGCAGCGTCGGCGAGAGAAATACGCTCCGGGGTTGGATCGAGGTCGAAAAAGAAGAGCAGATCGTTCGCGCGCGCGGCGTAACAATACGCAGAGACGAAGTTCGGGTCGCGCTGGATCGCTTCGTCGAGCGATTTCAGGGCTTGGAGTAACGCTGCTCGCACGTCGGTCGCATTGATATAGCTGTCGATGATTGCCTTGGCCTGAAGGTACAGCTCGAACGCGACCAGGTCCTGAGTCGGGCGCTCTTCGATTTCCGCCTTCTGCTTGGGCGAAAGTTTCGCCTTGAGCTGAGTCACGATCGATTGCGCCAGCTCACTCTGGATTGCGAACAAATCGGCCGCGGTTCGATCGTAAGTTTCGGCCCATATGTGAGTGTCGGTGCGGGCATCGATTAACGTGCGCGTTAATGCGAAGACGATCCCGGGCGCGCTGGACCGAACCTTCCATGATGTAAGCGACGCCGAGCTGCCGGCCAATCTCGCGCATGTTGCGTTCGGCGCCGGTCTTGTATTGACGCACGCTGGTGTGGCTGATCACTTTCAAATCGGAGACCTTGGCCAGATTGGTCAGGATCTGGTCCTGGACGCCATCGGCGAAGTAGGCGTCGTTCTTGTCTTCGCTCAAGCTCGCAAACGGCAGGACGGCGATCGATTTGCTGCCGCCCGACGACGTTGTTCTGTTTCCAGCCGTGTAGCGACCGAGGAAGAACAACGCGCAGCGAGATGGCGGCGCCGATAACAACGATGTAAATCCAGGCGCGATTGCGTCGGCCGCGCCGATGGCGGCATAGCGTCGGCCTCTTCGGTGCGTTTGACCCCTTCCGGTGTGATCTCAAACGCCCACGCGAAAATGAGCGCGATGGGAAAACCAGAGCGACAATCAGAGCCGACGATCAATCGCACGGATCACCAGTTCGGCACGTCGAAGACCAGGAGAACCTGCGCGATTCCCTGTGCGAAGCGCCGGGCCGGCGACGATGTAAGCGACCGCGACCTGTATAGCCGTTGCGTCGCTTCAGTTCACCGAAGAAGGTCTTCGGATTCATCTCGTGTTGTGCCACAGCGTCAGCGGAAGGAAGGCAAGGGAACTCCAGGGATCAGCTCCGTTTCCCGCACTATCGTCATCAGCGCCCAGCTGCGGCTGTTTTCGTCGAGCCGTGTTCGCCCAATCACGTCAACTATAAACTCTGCCGGATCAAATTTTCTGCCAGTTCACTAATTCGTTATCATTCAAGTTTCAGGCTTCTCTCCGAACGGCGTAACTCAAGGATGATAACGTTTGCCCCGTCGAATTCGAAGTCAGTACGGGATCAAGCCAGTCCCTGTCCCGAAGTGATCGAAACGCACCGCCGGTTTTCCGCTGGTGATCTTGAAATCGCCAATGAAATCCTCTCCGCGGATAGACTGGAGAGGTTTTGCGGCGTTCATACATCTTTCAGACAAAAGCGGAAATCGGAAAGTCGATTTTCTGACTTGCGCGGTAGTTCACGGGTTCCAGCAGGATGCATTCCGTTGGCGTGTCCGCAGCTCGCCACGCAAACGAGAGGCCAATATCGCGGCTGGCAGGAAAACGAGAGACTCGAACGAATTGTCATGCACTCAGAGTCTTCCGAATTCGGGAACACGACGGAGCGACTCGTCGAGCTGGCCATAGCAATTTATCTTGAGAGATGCTCTGTGGCGCAAACGGCGTTGGATCACGTCAAGCAGTACGATCGTTACGTCGATCATCTTTGAATCTTTCGTGTCCTCCGAAAAACAAGTGCGTGCCGCAACACGCAGCAAAGAACAAAGATCGATTTACATGCACGTTTGCCACGGCTCACCTTTTGTGACGACAGAGATCTTGCGAGGGCTGATCCCCATATGATATAAGGGCACCGCGTGCCAGCAATCGTTATTTGACAATCGATCAGAGCAATAGGCCGACTCTTCAGCCACGCTATCGCGTCCGCCGCAACGCATCCACCGGTGAGTTCCATACCAATTTCTTCAACACCAGAAAAGCTCGGCGAATTTCTGCGACCAATCAGATTTGAGAGTTGAAGCAGTCGAAACACGGAAAGCGCGCGGTTCTATCGTGGACGGCCTTTCTGCTTAAACTCACTGCTCCGGAGCAGTGCGCCTCCGCCTTCCGCTAATCAGATAAACCGCGGCCCTCAACTCAAGCAGCGGGTCGTCCGAAGGCTCAATCCCATCCAGGCGAGGAATCGGATCGAAGATAATCTGCTTCTGTTCGTGAGCATTGTTGGCAACTGTACTCGTCAGCGCAATGGTTCCCAACTCCACCACCTTCCGCTCGGCTGGCCAATGCACTGTCGCGTCATTCACAACATCGCCGTCCTCAGCAACCTGAACCGTGATCTTGAACTTGATCGGGCCCTTCGCCAGCCGCTCATTCAGCTCGTTGAACAGATAGTCCGGTCCCTTCGCCGCAGCCGTCGCAGCATCCAGATGCTCCTCCCCGCCTCTGGAACAATCATGTACCGCCCATACCGGCTCACGCCATCCTTATTGGTGAACTTCATCGCAGTAAGCCCAAAGTACTTCTCCTTCGCAAAGCTCGCCGGAAACGGTGTAATCGCCTGCACAAATGCCAGCGCCTTGGGATGACTCCCACAAACGCCTGCACCTTCGCTGGATCGCTCTGCGCCACGCCCCGCAAAAACTCCAGAAACTCCTGCCCCGTAGTCGCCGGAAATCCATTGACCGAGTGCGCCACAATGTCCGTGTGCACATGCTCTGCAAGGTTGAACCGGATCGCCATGCCCCGCGGATCCGCATGCGGATCGTTGTCGGGAATCAGCGGAACTCCCGTCCCATCCGAAAACCTCACCGTCACTGGAGTCGAAGCCTGCACAGCATGTTGCGCCCGCGTCAGCGACGCTGCCGCACTAGACGGTGTAAACGTCCCCGTCAATAAAATGCCCTTGGCATGGCCCGGCCTGAATCCGGGATGCGACCCAAACATGGCTTCGAACTGCTTCAAAATCTCTTCGCTCAGTGCGATCAACTTTTCGTCATTCGGTAGTGGCGACTCGACCCTCCTTTGCAAATCTACCTCGCGGAACGCTTTTATGGCGATCGAGCTTTGCATACGCTCATCGCTCGATGAGTTTAGCACGAAGTTCGACGCCGTTGATCTGCGGAATGCAAAGTCGGTCGTTGCGAACGACTGGGCAATTGAGTTGATCCGGTATCAGGATTTGTGACGAAATTTATTTTGATTCTGCTGATCGCGCTGGTTTTCCGAAGCCATCGGTGTGGTGTTTCTCAGTGGCGGCCTCAATCAAATTGGGGAACCAAAAACAATCAATGCCGCGGAAATCATCTCGTTAATCAAACGTGGCGCGACGAACAAAACATTCTAACTGGGCGTGCTTTTCGAAGCCATTTTCTTCGGCTTCCTGCTCTACATGCTTTCACAAAAGGATGTCAGCATCGTCTGGCCGTTGACGGCTCTTGGTTTCATTATCACGAGCCTGGCGGCCAGGATTTTCCTCAAAGAGGAGATATCGAGTGTTCGCTGGGCGGGGATTTGTCTGATTGTGTTGGGCGCCGGCCTGGTTACGTGGAGCGCAAAAGCAGAAGGAGAAAGAGCCAGAAGAACAATCGCCGGCTTCAACAGATTACACCGTGCGTGGGCGTGCTACCTTTCATCCAACTCTGAGATTTTCTCTCGTTGGGCGCGCTCACCGTGGCGGTGACGCTTTCCCATTCCGCCGTCAGGCGGGCAAGATCATGGGACAAAGCGGAGAGATCGCGATTGATCGCAATGGCGCTGGCCGCCCGGTGTGTAAGCGGCCGGATCTTCCAGCGCCGCGGCTAGTTCTTTCTGTTGTCCTTCCAATGCCGCGATTTTCGTCTCGAGTTCGTGCACCCGCTTTTCTTTTTCGCGCCGCGCTTTGGCAATCGCATTACGCGATTCCGCTTCCAAACGCTTCTGTTCCTTTTGTTTTCTTGAACCGGAGCCGGTTTGCTTTCTTACCTTCGCCGGCGGCGAGACCATTGACCTCTGGCACGTCGCGGCCCGCGGTCAGGGCGATGCGCGCGGATGTGGCTTTTGATTTGTCCAGATAGTAATCGTAATCGCCGGGATAGAATGTCAGTTTACCACCCGTGCCGGTTCGCACCTGCGGTTACGTGCAGAACGCTTGTAGCGATGGCGCGGATAAAATGAACGTCGTGACTAATAAAGATGAGCGTCCCGTGATATTGCTTGAGCGCGCCGATGAGGGCATCGATCGAGCCGACATCGAGATGTGTCGTCGGCTCGTCCATGAGCAGAAGGTTCGGCGGATCGAGCAATAACCTGACAAGGGCCAGTCGCGACTTTTCGCCACCGCTCAAAACCGCGACGGTCTTGAAAACATCGTCGCCGCGAAACAAAAAGAACCGAGCACAGTGCGCGCGGTTTGTTCGGATACGGGATTGGGCATGTCGCGTGCGCTGTCGAGAACGGTATGGCTCGCGTTGAGCACGTCGATTCGGTTCTGCGAGAAATAACCTGTGCGCACATTATGTCCGAGTTCGCGCACGCCATGCTGCACGGGCAACACCCCGGCTAGCAGCTTGAGAAGAGTCGATTTCCCCGCGCCATTCGGGCCGACAAGCACGGTGCGTTGACCGCGCTCGGCATGATATTGCATTCCGCGATAAACAACGAGGTCGCCATAGGCATGATCGACATCTTTCAAGCGTGATCACGCGCAGACCGCTGCGCACCGGTTGCGGGAAATGGAACTTGATCGTCTTTCCGCGCGCGACCGGGGCCGCGATTTTTTCATGCGATCGATCTGTTTCAGCTTGCTCTGTGCTTGCGATGCTTTGCTTGCCTTGGCGCGAAATCGATCGGCAAACAATTGCAGCGACGCGATTTCTTTCTGCTGATTTTTGTAAGCGGCGAGCTGTTGTTCTTCGCGCGCTGCTTTCTGCTCGACATAACTGTCCCAGTCGCCCCGATAACGCACCAGTTTCGAGTGCGCGATCTCGACGATGCTGCCGACAAGCTGATTCAAAAATTCGCGATCGTGCGAGATCATGACAATCGCGCCCGGATAAGTTCGCAGATATTCCTGGAACCATTGAAGCGATTCGAGATCGAGATGATTCGTCGGTTCGTCGAGCAGAAGGAGGTCGGGTTCCATCACGAGCAACCGCGCGAGATGCGCGCGCATGATCCAGCCGCCACTTAAGGCGCGCGCCGGGCGGTCGAAATCAGTTTCGCGAAAAGCGAGTCCGGCGAGGACCCGTTTTGCTTTTGGTTCGAGCTCCCACCCGCCGTGCTCATCAAAAACATGGAGCGCATTGTGATAAGCCGCGTCGGCACCGGGATCAGCGATCCCGGCTACAGCTGCTTCGTGCTCCTTGATCACTTTCTGCGCGTGCACAAGCTCCGGCGAAACGGCGAGAGCAAGTTCGAGCACGGTTTCGTCTCCGGCAGCGGCGGTTTCCTGCGGAAGAAATCCGATCGTTGCGTTCTTCTCGATCGCGATCGTTCCCTTATCGGGCGAGACATCACCGAGGAGGAGCGCAAACAAGGTTGATTTGCCAGCCCCATTGGGGCCAACCAATCCGATCCGATCGCCGCGATTGACCTGGAGCGAGACGTCGTCAAAGAGCGCCCGGCCGGCGAAAGATTTTGAAAGTTGTGAAACGGTCAGCATTGCGGAAAGCGCGCAGTGTCCCCTCGTTCGATGCCCGGCGCAACTGTTGCATTTGCTCTCGTCACGTCGTAAGCCCTGGCAAGAGACGGATGCCACGCTGAAAGTTCGGTGAATGGAGCGAGAGGGATGAGCGACATGGCGTGCAGAGCCGCGAGGTAGCGGTCGAGCCGCAGTGGGAGCTGACTCGAGATGTTGAGCGCGGGTCGCAGCGGCGGTTGTGCCCCTGAGCATTCTTGAAACCCGCTGTGCCGCTTCGATAACAACGGCGGGAGTTATCAGGGGGCAGCCGCCGCGACCCTGCGCCGAGTCATTCCAATTTTAAGGAAAATCTCAGTCTAATTTTTTTTTACCAAACTATGTGCTGCCTTGAGTCTTTAAGCTGGCCGGTCAAGGTATGCCCATATTGGACTTTGGGGGTTTTATTTGACATAGCAACCCAGTCTTCATCGCTCGCTGCAAACGTGACATTTGGATTGTCAATCTTTCCCCTACCCATTTTGTAAGTTCCATCATTTACACTCAGCCACCATTCGCCTCCGTTTGGACCACTGAGCTCCCACTGGTAGCTAGCATGCACTCCTTTTGCCTTGTCTGCTTGAAAAGCGTCTTGCCTCTTATCCAACGCCTGTTGCGGTGTAGAATTCTGCTGCCTACTGGTTTGCTGCGCTTGGCATGGTGACGCAAGCGCGAGGCGCTATGAACGCCAACAACACGTAAAGCCTTTTGTTTTTCATTATCAACCGGTTGGTTGGAATCGCGCTATACGGTGTCTCAGTGAAGGGTCACGCGAGCAGAGATCGCTTTATGCTGGGATGGACGACTTGACCCGAGCAATACGCTA
>ERZ1370068.10330-contig-904_pt1 | contig 61720 bp, 95 predicted proteins | sample MGYA00561227_ERZ1370068 | MGnify/ENA primary metagenome ERZ1370068 (study PRJEB38410, sample SAMEA6850437) | metagenome | study: Metagenomic assessment of the ecological functions of the soil: analysis of the soil microbiota associated with the...
TATAGTTACGGCCGCCGTTTACCGGGGCTTCGGTTCAGAGCTTCGCCTTGCGGCACTAACCCCTCTCCTTAACCTTCCGGCACCGGGCAGGCGTCAGACCCTATACCTCCTCTTACGAGTTGGCAGAGTCCTGTGTTTTTAGTAAACAGTCGCTTGGCCCATTTCACTGCGACCCCTTCAGGCTCAACACCTTAGTGGGGCACCCCTTCTCCCGAAGTTACGGGGTTATTTTGCCTAGTTCCTTCGCGAGAGTTCTCCCGAGCGCCTGTGGATATTCTCCTCGCCCACCTGTGTCGGTTTACGGTACGGTCGCCTTGGCAACTGGCTAGAGGATTTTCTTGGCAGCGTGGCATCAGCCCGTTTATGGCCCGAAGGCCTCCCCATCACGTTTCAGGGTTGACGCCCCGACGGATTTGCCTATCAGAGCCCCCTACGCGCTTGGACCCGCACTTCCAATCGCGGGCGGTGCTTAACCTTCTGCGTCACCCCATCGCTCGTAACGTCACCACGGCGGTACAGGAATATTAACCTGTTGTCCTTCGCTTACGCCTGTCGGCCTCAGCTTAGGGACCGACTAACCCTGGGCGGATTAACCTTCCCCAGGAACCCTTGGGCTTTCGGCGAGCAGGTTTTTCACCTGCTTTATCGCTACTCGTGCCGGCATTATCTCTTCCGCTTCGTCCAGCCGTCCTCGCGGTCTGACCTTCAACCTATCGCGGAATGCTCCCCTACCACTCGACAGGTCTGCCCGCCGAGTTCGTAGCGTCGGTGGTGAGCTTGAGCCCCGTTGAATTGTCCGCGCAGAATCGCTTGACCAGTGAGCTGTTACGCACTCTTTAAAGGATGGCTGCCTCTAAGCCAACCTCCTGGCTGTCTGAGCGACTCCACATCGTTTCCCACTAAGCTCAGCACTTAGGGACCTTAGCTGACGATCTGGGTTGTTTCCCTCTCGACCACGCAGCTTATCCCGCGTCGTCTGACTCCCACGCTTCAACGTACGGCATTCGGAGTTTGGTTAGGTTTGGTAATCTGGTAGGACCCCTAGCCCATTCAGAGCTCTACCACCACACGTCACGCGTGAGGCTAGCCCTAAAGCTATTTCGGGGAGAACCAGCTATCTCCAAGTTTGATTAGCCTTTCACTCCGACCCCCAGCTCATCCGATCCGTTTTCAACCGAAACTGAGTTCGAGCCTCCACCGGCGTGTTAGAGCGGCTTCACCCTGGCCAGGGGTAGATCACTTGGCTTCGGGTCTACGGCACGCGACTAATCGCCCTATTCGGACTCGCTTTCGCTACGGCTCCGCGCCTTCGACGCTTAACCTCGCCACGTACCAGTAACTCGCCGGCTCATTATGCAAAGGCACGCGGTCAGGCCTTCCGTCTTGCGACGGCATAGCCCTCCTACCGCTTGTAGGCAAACGGTTTCAGGTTCTATTTCACTCCCTCACCGGGGTTCTTTTCGCCTTTCCCTCACGGTACTGGTTCACTATCGGTCGCCAGGGAATATTTAGCCTTGGAGGGTGGTCCCCCAGATTCCTACGGGGTTTCACGTGTCCCGTAGTACTTGGGTACGCTCACCAGAGAGATCAGTGCGATTTCGTCTACAGGGCTATCACCTGCTATGGCGGCACTTTCCAGAGCCTTCGACTATCGCCTGATTTGGTAACTCTCCGGGTTTCCCCTGTGAGCGCCCCGCAACCCCAGAACCGATTGCTCGGATCTGGTTTAGGCTGTTGCCCGTTCGCTCGCCGCTACTAGGGCAATCGCGGTTGCTTTCTTTTCCTCGAGGTACTGAGATGTTTCAGTTCCCTCGGTTCGCGTGCCGTGACCTATGAATTCAGTCACGGACGAGTGGGCATTACCCCACCCAGGTTCCCCCATTCGGACATCCTCGGATCGATGCCTGCTTGCGGCTCCCCGAGGCTTATCGCAGCTTGCCACGTCCTTCATCGCTTCCCGGCGCCAAGGCATCCACCGTTCGCCCTTAGTAGCTTGACCACGAACTTCTTCTTGATGGAGAACATCGCCTGGCTACACTCGAGAATCTCCGTATTCGGTTTTCAAAGATCATCGCGAGTCAGCACTCGCCGAGATCGTTCTTCGTTCGCGCCTGGTGGAGATGACCGGAGTCGAACCGGCGACCCCCTGCTTGCAAAGCAGGTGCTCTCCCAACTGAGCTACATCCCCGCTTGCCATCTGGTGGGCCTTCCTGGGATCGAACCAGGGACCTCGCGCTTATCAAGCGCGCGCTCTAGCCACCTGAGCTAAAGGCCCAGGCGAAAAAAATGCTACTGGCTCACGCGAGGCATGGAGCGAAAGCGAAGCTGGAGAGCCCGACGTCGGAGATCCATCGGATCGAAGTGACCGCCGGACCCTCGAGCTCCTTAGAAAGGAGGTGATCCAGCCGCAGGTTCCCCTACGGCTACCTTGTTACGACTTCACCCCAATCACCGACCATACCTTCGGCGCCTGCGTCCTTGCGGTTAGCTCAGCGACTTCTGGTACAACCGGCTTTCGTGGTGTGACGGGCGGTGTGTACAAGGCCCGGGAACGTATTCAGCGCAGCCTGCTGATCTGCGCTTACTAGCGATTCCGACTTCATGCAGGCGAGTTGCAGCCTGCAATCCGAACTGAGATCGGCTTTGTGGGATTGGCTCCCCTCGCGGGTTGGCAACCCTCTGTACCGACCATTGTAGCATGTGTGTAGCCCTGGACATAAGGGGCATACGGACTTGACGTCATCCCCCCTTCCTCCAGCTCTTCGCCGGCAGTTCCCTAAGAGTGCCCGGCACGAACCGATGGCAACATAGGGTGAGGGTTGCGCTCGTTGCGGGACTTAACCCAACACCTCACGGCACGAGCTGACGACAGCCATGCACCACCTGTGCAGGCTCCTGACTTAACAGGTCGTCCCCGTTTCCGGTTTCTACTTCCAGCATGTCAAGCCCAGGTAAGGTTCTTCGCTCTGCATCGAATTGAACCACATGCTCCACCGCTTGTGCGGGCCCCCGTCAATTCCTTTGAGTTTCAACCTTGCGGCCGTACTCCCCAGGCGGACGACTTAATGCGTTAGCTGCGGCACGGAAAGGACTGAACCCCCCACACCTAGTCGTCATCGTTTACAGCGTGGACTACCGGGGTATCTAATCCCGTTTGCTCCCCACGCTTTCGCGCCTCAGCGTCAGGAGATGCCCAGAGACCCGCCTTCGCCACCGGTGTTCCTCCCGATCTCTACACATTTCACCGCTACACCGGGAATTCCAGTCTCCTCTGCATCCCTCAAGAACGGCAGTATCGGCCGACGTTCTTCGGTTGAGCCGAAGGATTTCACGACCGACTTGCCATCCCGCCTACGCGCCCTTTACGCCCAGTGATTCCGAGCAACGCTTGCCCCCTCTGTCTTACCGCGGCTGCTGGCACAGAGTTGGCCGGGGCTTCCTCTGAAGGTACCGTCAAATGCCGGCGGTTATTCACGCCGACACCCTTCTTTCCCTCTGACAGTGGTTTACGACCCGAAGGCCTTCGTCCCACACGCGGCGTCACTCCGTCAGGCTTTCGCCCATTGCGGAAAATTCCCCACTGCTGCCTCCCGTAGGAGTCGGGGCCGTGTCTCAGTCCCCGTGTGGCTGGTCGTCCTCTCAGACCAGCTACCCGTCATAGCCTTGGTGAGCCGTTACCTCACCAACTAGCTGATAGGCCGCGAGCCCCTCCAAGAGCGGCAGCTTGCGCCACCTTTCCTCCCCAGATCTTGCGATCCGAGGAACGTATCCGGTATTAGCCTCCCTTTCGAGAGGGGTATCCCGGTCTCAAGGGCAGGTTACCCACGTGTTACTCACCCGTGCGCCACTAGAACCGCCGAATGTATTGCTAACCCGATGATCCTCGTTCGACTTGCATGTGTTAAGTACGCCGCCAGCGTTCGCTCTGAGCCAGGATCAAACTCGCCATAGAATAGCAGACTGAACCTGGTCCTCAAGCTCGAACGTGTCACTGCGATGTCTCGCAGTCACTCGGCCGAGCGCAAGGTACTCAGATAGTAACGGATGGTGCTCACACTTCTTCGGTTCTCCGTTGAAATCTATGCAAATCCGACGCTGGTAACCAGCACCGGAGTTGGCAGTCTCAACACGTTTGATCGCTGATCAAAAGACCCAATGCTGGATCTATCTGTCAATCAATCAAAGGAACCGAACTCGGAACTGGCGAACCAGGCCGAGTACGGGGTTTTTTGTGCATTATTTGGCATTGACTTTTAGCACGCTGTTGAGTTCTCAAGTTTCGGGCGCACACCGCGCCGAAATTTTCTGCTCCGGCTTGGGGCAACGACCCACGATATGTGGTCTGCGAAGTTCGAGTCAAATTCGCTCTTCTTGGCTCGGACTTCTTGCTGGACCACCGGCGTTCGGAGCCTGCCGGACTCGCTGCACCCGTAGCGCGCGCACCTATCCGTACATCTCGTTGGCCAGTGGGATCCTCCGGGTCGGCCGCTGAAGATCAGGCGATCTTACGCGTCCCGCACCCCGCTGAGGCCTCATACACTTTACGCCTGCGTCATGGACCGGTCAAACTGGCCGGCCGAGTCAGGAAGGCGCCGAACAGTACAGCGTCAGGCGAGGCTTGCGTATTCCCGGTCTACACCCGATCGCGGCACACGCTCCGCCGGCGTTCAGCGGCTCGCGAACCGTGACAGCGCCGACCGTGCGCTTGCCCCTGTCGCACGATCGCGAAGCGCCCGTGCAGCAGGTCAGCGGTAGTCAGCATCGCCTCTTGATCATGGATGCGTACGTTGTTCAGGTAGGCGCCGCCCTCGGCAATGGCACGCCGGGCCGCCGCTTTGCTCGGCACCACCCACTGCGTTCGAGCACATCGACGATTGGCGGCAGCTGGTCCTCTGGCGGAAGAGCGACGCCGCCGACTTCCGCTACGACAGCTGCAAGCGTTGGCTCGCTGAGTTCTCGAAGGTCCTGGCGGCCGAATAGTGCGGCGGCGGCGGCGACCGCCTCCTCCCGGTCTGCTTTGGAGTGGACCAGGTCGGTAACGTCATCGGCCAGTGCACGCTGGGCCGCGCGAAGGTGCGGCGCCTCTCGCGTCTGCCGCTCTAGCTCAGCGATTTCGGACGGATTGCGCTCGCTGAACACCTTGAGGTACTCGATGACCTTCTCATCTTCGACGTTCAAGAAGTACTGATGAAACGCGTATGGAGAGGTCATCTCGGGTCGAGCCAGATCGTCCCTGTCTCGGTCTTTCCGAACTTCGTGCCGTCAGACTCTGGTGAGCAACGGCGTGGCCATGGCGTGCACCCGCGCCCCGTCGGCCGCGTCGGATCAGCTCCACCCCGGCCGTGATGTTGCCCCACTGGTCGCTGCCGCCGAACTGAAGCGTGCAGCCGTAGGCGCGGTACAGCTCGAGGTAATCCAGCGCCTGCAGCAAGACGTAGGAGAACTCGGTGTAGGAGATGCCCGACTCCAGGCGCTGCCGCACCACGTCTCGGCTCAGCATCCGGTTGACCGGGAAGTGCTTGCCGATGTCACGCAGGAAGTCGAGCACCGCCATGGGCCCAGTCCAGTCGAGGTTGTTCACGACTCGGGCGGCACTGGAACCGGAGAAGTCGAGAAACCTCTCGACCTGCCGCCGAATACTTTCCACCCAATTGGCGACCGTCTCCTTGGATTCAGTACGCGTTCGCTGGTCTCTTTCGGATCACCGATCAGCCCTGTCGAGCCGCCGACGAGGAGCAAGGGAAGGTGCCCGGCACGCTGCAAAGCCCGAGCCACCATGAGCTGCACGAGGTTACCGAAGTGAAGGCTTGGCGCAGTGGGATCGAACCCCACATAGAAGGTGACGGGACCACGCGCCAGGTGTTCCGCGAGCGCAGCCTCATCGGTAGAGAGCGCTACCAGCCCGCGCCACTTCAGTTCGCTGAGCACGTCGATCACGCGTGCAGTCTTCCATTCATCACGACGTGCCGGTGAATCACACACCGTCGCGACGAATTCCTGCAACCATCCGGCACTTCTCCTGCCTCAGTCACGCTCGAGCCACTTCCGAACCGCTGCCAGGTCGACGTCGACCTCGGTCAACTGCTCGCGGACTCGCGCCTCCGCAGTGCCGCCACGGCCGGAGCGGCTGTTGATCGACCCGCAACGGTGAGCACCGAGTGGACCGCTGAGGTGAGATGGGGCGAGATCTCCGCAAGGTCATCGGCGCTGAGATCGCTTCAGCTCAATCCCGCCGTCCTCGCAGCGTCGTACGCAGGCGCCAGCGATCTCGTGTGCCTCAGCGAACGGTACGCGCCGCGCGTACCAGCCAGTCGGCGATGTCGGTTGCCAGCGAGAACCCCGTCGGGGCGAGGCGCTCCAACTGATCACGATCGAAGGTCAGCGTGGAAACCATTCCGATCACCGCAGGCAGCACGATCAACAGTTGGTCGACGGAGTCGAAGATCGGCTCCTTGTCCTCCTGGAGATCCCGGTTGTACGCCAGCGGCAAGCCCTTCAAAGTCGCGAGCAGCCCCGTCAGGTTGCCGATCAAGCGTCCGGCCTTGCCGCGAGCCAGCTCGGCAACATCAGGATTCTTCTTCTGCGGCATGATGCTCGAGCCGGTCGACCACTCATCGGCCAAGATCGCGAATCCGAACTCCTGGGTCACCCAGATGATCACGTCCTCACTCAGTCGGGAGAGATCGACCGCAATCTGAGCACAGATGTAGGCCGCCTCGGCCACCAGATCGCGTGACGAGGTGCCGTCGATGGAGTTGGCCACGCTGGTCGCAAATCCGAGCTCGATGGCCACGGTCTCGGGATCCAGGCCGAGTGAGGTGCCTGCCAGCGCGGCCGAGCCGTACGGGCTGACACGCGAGTCGACGGTCAAGATCACGAATCCGATCGCAGTCGCGCAGCAGTGGCCAGGCGTGGGCGAGCAGGTGGTGGGAAAGCAGCACCGGTTGCGCATGCTGCATGTGGGTGCGCCCCGGCATCGCGACACCCAGGTGGGCACGTGCTTGCTGCTGTAATGCGGCGATCACGCTTACGAGCCCGGCAGCCAGCGTCCGCATCGCGTCCCGGAGGTACATCCTGATCAAGGTCGCGATCTGGTCGTTGCGAGACCGGCCCGCTCGCAACCGCCCGCCGAGCTCGCCTACCCACCAGCTCGACCAGGCGACGCTCGAGTGCACCATGCACGTCCTCGTCGGTCTCGGCAGGCTGGAAGGCTCCCGAAGCAACCTCAGCCGCCAGCGGCGTCAAGGCCATCGATCATCGCTGGGAGCTCGTCATCGGTCAGCAAACCGGCCTGGTGTAGAGCCCTGGCGTGCGCCCGAGACCCGGCGACGTCGTAGGGCGCAAGCCGCCAGTCGAAATGTGTGGAACGGCTCAAAGTCGCCATGGCCTCGGCTGGACTGGCCTCAAACCTGCCTCCCCACAGCCGGCCCTGATGATCTTCCGCTGCGGGGTTCGGCGGGGTGATCAAGACAGGCTGGCGTCCCGGCGCGCCGCCAGCGTGCTCGACATGCCGTAGAGCGCTATGAATCCGCGGGCCTGGCGACTGATCGAACCGGTCACCTTCGTCATAGGTGGCGAGACTGAAGTCATACAGGCTCGTGTCACTGCGACGGCCGGTCACGGTGGCCTTTCCGGCATGCAGGATCATCCGAATGTCGCCACTGACGGCCTGCTGCGCCTCGTCGATGAAGCTGTCCAGTGCCCGCTTGAGCGGGGAATACCACTGCCCGTCGTAGACCAGTTCACCCCAACGCTGGTCGATGGCGCGCTTGAAGCGGGCGAGCTCGCGTTCCACTGTGACGTTCTCCAGTTCCATGTGCGCGGTAATCAATGCGATTGCGCCCGGAGCCTCGTATACCTCGCGGCTCTTGATGCCCACCAGCCGATCCTCCACCAGGTCCAGCCGACCTACACCTTGCGCACCCGCACGCTCATTCAAGATCTGAATGGCCTGGAGCATGGAGACCTTTTCGTTGTCGATCGCGATCGGGTTCCCAGCCTCGAAGGTGATCGTTACCTCGTCCGGCTCGCGCGCGATGGCAGGGATCGGCAGTATAGGCGTAGACGTCCTCGATCGGTGCGTTCCAGATGTCCTCCAGGAAACCGGTCTCAACTGCCCGGCCCCAGGCGTTCTGGTCGATCGAGTACGGCGAGGACTTACTCTGCTGGATCGGCAGGCCCTTGTCCTCGGCGTAGGCGATGGCCTTCTCACGCGTCCAGGCGTAATCCCGAACTGGAGCAATCACACTCAGCTCTGGTGCGAGATTTGCGATGCCGACCTCGAAGCGCACCTGATCATTGCCCTTGCCGGTGCAACCATGCGAGACCACCGTTGCCCCATGGAATCTCGCAGCCTCGACAAGATGCCGCGCGATCAGCGGACGCGACAGGGAGCTGATCAGCGGATAGCGATCCATGTACAGCGCATTGGCGCGCAGCGCGGGGCGGCAGAAGTCTTCAGCGAACTCATCCTTGGCATCGACGACAACCGCCTCGACCGCTCCACAGTCCAAGGCGCGCTGGCGGATGACTTCCATGTCCTCCCCACCTTGGCCGACGTCGATGGCCACAGCCACGACCTCCCGGCCGGTCTCCTCGGCCAGCCAGCCGATGCAGACGCTGGTGTCGAGGCCGCCGGAGTAGGCCAGAACAATGCGATCGCTCATGTGAGTTCGTCCTTCTCGCTGTTGTTGGGATGAGGATGTGCTGAGCCGATGGCCGGCTTGCCGGTTCGGCTCATGATCAGAAACTGCTCGGCAATGGTGTCGCCGCCGCTGGGGCTTCGGGTGATCAGCAGGATCGTGTCGTCACCTGCGATGGTGCCCAAGATCGATTCCCAGCCGACTCGATCGATTGCGGAGGCGAAGTACTGCGCCGCGCCAGGCGGGGTGCGGAGGACGACGAGGTTGGCGGATGCTTCGGCTGATACCAAGATCTCCGCACACAACCGGGCGAGCCGTCCCTCAAAGCTGGCGAACTCTCCGACGTGCGGCGTCCGGTCTCCACCCTCGCCTGGCACGGCGTAAACGAGGTGACCGCCAGAGCTGCGAATCCGCAGCGCGCCGATCTCTACAAGATCGCGAGACAGCGTGCCTTGAGTGACCTGCACTCCGTCGTCGGCCAGCAGCTCGGCCAGCTCGCTCTGCGAGCGCACCTCCCGCTGCTCCAGCAAGGTGATGATCTTGGCGTGCCGGGCAGTCTTCGTCACGCCCTTCGTGGGGTCCAATGGTCCCCCTCGCTGCGACTCGGGGGTCCAAGGGGGTCGTCCCCCTTGCTGTGACTGGTCGCGCGGGCGTAGGTTGACATCAGCTCTTCGCCCTCGCCTGCTCATCGAGGAAGGCCAGCAGCGCCTTCTGCGCATGTCTGCGGTTCTCAGCCTCGTCCCAGACCACCGACTGCGGACCGTCGATCACCGCTGCTTCGATCTCTTTGCCGCGATAGGCAGGCAGGCAGTGCAGCACGATCGCCTCTTTCTCGGCAAGAGCCACCAACGTCGGACGGTGACCGCATACGGCGCGAAGATCGACTCTCGCTCACTACGATCCTCCTGGCCCATTGAGATCCAGGTGTCGGTGGCGACTACGTCCGCGTCGACGACCGCTGCCTTGGCCTCGCCATGCACCTCCACGCTGCCCCCGGAACTGCTTGCCAGATTCTCTGCGCGTTTGACGACCTCAGGATCGGGCTGGAAGCCGGCTGGAGCCCCAATCCGAACGTGCATCCCTGCCAAACTGCCGCCGAGCAAGTACGAATGCGCCATGTTGTTCGCGCCGTCCCCGACATAGGCCAGCGTCAGCCCGGCCAGCCGCTGCTTGTGCTCCCGGATGGTCTGCAGGTCGGCGAGCACCTGGCATGGGTGGTACTGGTCCGTAAGCCCGTTGATCACGGGTACGCCGGCGTGATCTGCCATCTCCTGCAACCGCTGCTTGGCCTGAGGTGCGCCAGACGATTGCGGCGACATTCCTGCCCAGCACTCGTGCGGTATCGCTGATCGACTCGCCGCGACCGAGCTGGGAGACTGCCGTATCCATGATCATCGGGTGGCCACCGAGCTCGGCGATGGCCGTTTCGAAGGAGATCCTGGTCCGCGTCGATGGTTTGTCGAACAGCACTGCCACCGTTCGCGGTCCGGCGAAGGGGCGCAGCCGGTAGGGATCGGCCTTGAGCGTGTCGGCAAGATCCAAGATCGCGAGCTGTTCGGCCGCACTGAGGTCATCGTCCACCAAGAAGTTCTTCATGGTGACTCCTCGACAACTTGGTCCAAAAGCGACGGCAGCATGCGGACGAAGCTGTCCAGTTCAGCACCGCTGATGATCAGCGGTGGCGCCAGGCGGAGCACGTCGGGTCGCGGGGCGTTGATCACAAAGCCGGCTCCGAGCGCAGCGTCGACCACGGCGGCTGCGATCGGCTCGGCCAAGATCACGGCTTGCAGCAAGCCTCGACCGCGTACGCCGCTGATCGACCGATGACCAAGGTCCATGATCGCGGCAGCGAGGTGATCGCCGAGGCCCTTCGCGTGAGCAAGCAGACCATCGCGCTCAATCACGCTGATCACGGCCAATCCGGCGATCGCCGCTACAGGGTTGCCACCAAAGGTGCTGCCGTGGCTGCCCGGGCCCAGCAGTCGCGATGCGCCACCGGTGGCGATGCAAGCTCCCACCGGGAACCCATTGCCCAGTCCCTTCGCCACCGTGACGATGTCGGCGGCAACGCCCTCGTCGACGTGGACCAGCCAGCTGCCGCAGCGGCCCATCCCGGTTTGCACCTCGTCCATCCACAGCAGTGCACCGTGCTGATCGCAGATCTCCGCGCTTGGGCGAGATAGCCCTGAGGAGGCACTACGACACCGTTCTCGCCCTGGATCGGTTCCAGCACCACTGCCGCCACGGTTTCGTCAACTACCGCTGCCAGCGCCTCAGAGTCGCCGTACGGTACGAAGATCACCTCTTTGGCAGCGGCTCGAAAGGCATCCGGTACTTCGGATTGTGAGTCAACGCCAGCGCGCCGAGCGAGCGTCCGTGGAAGGCACCTTCAGTCGAGATGATCGTGCTGCGTCCGGTCATGCGGGTGATCTTGAATGCGGCCTCGTTGGCTTCGGTCCCCGAGTTGGTGAAGAAGACCCGCGCCTCGTCCGCGCCCGGTCATGCGGCTCAGCCGGGCGGCGAGGGCCACCTGCGGCGGCGTGGCAAAGAAGTTCGAGACATGACCCAGAGTGGCGATCTGGCCGGTCACCGCGGACAGCACGCTGGGATGGGCGTGACCGAGCGCGTTGACTGCCAGACCGGACAGCAGATCGAGGTACCGCCGCCCGTCTGCATCCCAGAGATAGCAGCCCTCGCCTCGTACGAACACCCGCTTCGGCGGACCGAAGGTGTTCATCACCGAGTCCGCGTACGCCTCGAGCACCGCATCGGAGGATGCCGAGCCGGACAGTTCACGGCTCAAAATCATCGGATCGGCGGTCATGGGCTCACTCCTGCGAAGGCTCGAACTGGCGCCGGCCCGTAGTCGCCGTTGGCCTAGCTCATGTGGCGGAATCCCTGATCGCGGGAGAACACCCGGCTGCCCAGCCGGACCAGTCCATCTTGGGTCACCATGGTCCCGATACCGACGTTGGTGAAGATCTCCAGAAGCAGCGCATGCGGAACTCGGCCATCGGCCACTGTGGCTCGGGTCAGGCCGCCCTCCACTGCTCGCAGACACGCTTCCATCTTCGGGACCATGCCGGACTCCAAGGTCGGGCATCAAGCCGCGCAGTTCGGTCGCCGACAGCTCGGTGATCACCTCTCTGCTGTTCGGGCCAGTCTCGGTAGAGCCCTGCCACGTCGGTCAGCACGACGAGCCGCTCGGCCTCGAGCGCCACAGCCAGTGCCGCGGCAGCAGTATCGGCGTTCGACGTTGTGCACCACCCCGTTGACATCGGGCGCGATGCTGGCCACCACCGGCACGCTGCCCGACCCGATCAGACCCCTCGACAGCCTCGAGTGCGCACCGACATCACATCGCCGACGAGACCAAGATCGACCTCCTCGCCGTCGATCACGGTGCCCCGCCGCTGGGCGGTGAACAGCCCACCGTCCTCCCCGGATAGCCCGACAGCCACCGTGCTGTGGGTGTTGATCAGCCCGACCAGGTCCCGCCCGACCTGACCGACCAGCACCATGCGCACTACTTCCATGGCCTCCGGAGCTGGTGACCCGCAGGCCGCCGCGAAACTCTGACGCAATGCCCAAGCCTGGTGAGCATCGCCGAGATCTGGGGCCGCCGCCGTGGACGACGACCGGATGGAGGCCGCACCGCTTCATGAACACGATGTCTTGGGCGAAGGCCCGCCTGAGATCATCGTCGATCATGGCGTGCGCCGCCGTACTTGATCACCACGATCTTGCCGGCGTAGGTCTCCAGCCATGGCAGCGCTTCGGTAAGAATCGATGCCTTCTCCACCAACGACAGCTGCCGGGTTTCGTCGTGTTGGCGACAGGAGCCGGGAGTTCATGTCGAGTACTCCGCGTTTTCTCTTGACGTAGTCGTAGGTCGAGATCGTTGGTCCAAATGGTTGCTGAGTGTCGACCGTTGCGCAGGTCTGACCTCGACGATGCACATCGTGTCCGCTCAGGTCGACGAGCTCCCGCGGTTCGCCGATGGAGCCGTCCCGACAGACCTGTACGCCATTGAAGGCGACGTCGATGCGATCCGGTTCGAAGTCCGCGGCAGTGGTTCCAATCGCTGCCAGAACCCTTCCCCAGTTGGGGTCCTGCCCAAAAACCGCGCATTTGAACAGGTTGCTGCGCGCGATCGCTCGGCCGACCTGAACTGCGTCTTGCTCCGAGGCTGCATGCTGCACCTCGATAGCGATGGTGTGTGCTGCGCCTTCTGCGTCGGCTACCAGTTGCTGGGCAAGATCCTGGCAGGTCTCGGTCAGCGCAGCTTGGAAGTCCGTGGCTGTGGGCCGTACGCCGGATTCACCGCTGCTCATCAAGATCACTGTGTCATTGGTCGACATGCACCCGTCGCTGTCGATCCGATCGAAACTCCGCGTGCAGGCGTCAGCCAGCTGATCATGAAGGAGCTCAGGATCGACTACGGCATCTGTGGTCAGCACGACAAGCATCGTCGCGAGGCCGGGTGCCAACATGCCTGCGCCCCTTGGCCATGCCACCAACCGACCAGCCCTCATCGGCGTAGCTCGCCTGCTTGGGCACCGAATCGGTTGTCATGATCGCCTCAGCAGCCGCCTGGCCGCCGTCACCGCTGAGCTGTGTTGCCAGATGATCAATCCCGGCCGTTAGCTTGTCCATGGGCAGGCGTACGCCGATCAGGCCCGTCGAACACACAGCGACATCCACCGCGCCGACTCCAACAGCCTCGGCAACGAGCTCGGCCGTGCGATGAGTATCGGCGAATCCCTCTGGCCCGGTGCAGGCGTTGGCTCCGCCCGAGTTCAAGATCACCGCCCTTATCCGGCCGTCGCTCAGTGCTTGTTCCGACCAGACAACGGGTGCCGCTTTGACGCGATTGCTGGTAAAGACGGCGGCGGCCGCGTCGTGCGGACCGCTGTTGACCACCAGCGCGAGATCGCTTCGGCCGTTGCTCTTCAAACCTGCCGCCAACCCGCCTGCGAGGAAACCTGCGGCTGCCGTGACGCTCACGGCGCTACGCCTATCGTCGAGAGACCAGTCGTCTCAGGAAAGCCGAGTGCCAGATCTCATGCACTGAACGGCGGCCCCGGCTGTGCCCCTTCGTCAGATTGTCCAAGGCGGCGACGGCCACCAGCCGACGGGAGTCATGATCAACTGCGACTTGGACCTGAACCGCGTTCGATCCCAGTACAGACTTCGTCTGCGGCCACTGCCCTTCGGGCAGCAGATGGACGAAGGGCTCGCTTGCGTATGCCTCGGCGTACGCCGGAATATGCCTCATCCTGCGAGATCCCAGGCTCGGCGAGGGGAGCTGTGCAGGTTGCCAGGATTCCGCGAGACATTGGGACCAGCACGGGCGTGAATGACACGGACGGCTCGGACGCACCACAAGCGGCAAAGTTCTGAAGCAACTCGGGAGTGTGGCGATGGACGCCACCCACGCCGTAGGCACTGGCGGACCCCATGAGCTCGGCGCCCAGCAGATGCGGCTTGAGCGAGCGGCCGGCACCCGAGGGGCCGCTCGCCGCAACGATGACGACATCCCGACCGGTGGTGAGGCCGGAAGTGATAGCTGGCAGCAGCGCCAACGTCGCCGTGGTCGGATAGCACCCGGGAACCGCGATCGCACGGGCTCCGCTCAACTTGTCCCGTTGACCGGGCAGCTCGGGCAACCCGTACGGCCAGGTGCCCGCATGTGTCGACTGGTAGAAACGCTGCCACGCCTCAGCCTGCTCCAACCGAAAATCAGCGCCGCAGTCGATCACCAAAGTGTCGGGATGCAGTTGCGCAGCCACTTGGCCAGACGCTCCATGCGGCAACGCCAGGAAAACTACATCGTGATCAGCGAGCACATCTGCGGAGGTCTCGTCGACAAGTCGTTCCAGCAGCGGAAGCAAATGTGGCTGGTGCTGACCGAGGAGAGTTCCGGCGTTGGCGCTCGCAGTCACGGCCCCGATTTCCACTCCTGGATGCGCAAGCAACAGCCGGAGCAGCTCTCCGCCTGCATAACCTGTAGCACCCGCTACCGCGACCCGCGCAATCACTCGCATGAGTATGCCATCTCTGGCAACTTCATGCATGCTCGAATGTCAGGGCTTGGTCATAGACCGCTGGCTCGCGCACGGCGAGTGCGAGTCGGAGATCAAATTCGCTCCGACGTCGCCCCGCGGCTGCCTGAGAGCCGACCGCCTGTTCTAATCGCGCAGCCGGAATGCCAACCTGGTCTGCCACTCGTTCATGTCAGGCACCTCGTCAGGATCGCTGAGGTACTCCCTCGAGGCGGCACCCCTACGTGTTGCCGTCGGCGTCCCAGTCGAAGCCGCGCTCCGCAGCCCAGTCCAAGAGGTCGCGGGTCGCGGTTACCAGGGTGTCCGGATGACCGGTGTGCACGACCGTGGCATAGCGGCCGGCCGGCAGAAGGCCAGTGCGAACCTGATCATCACCTGCCGACCTGCGCTCGCGACCGGAACACCGGTCTCGAGCTCCAGTTTTGCTTCCATGTCGACGACGACATATCGCCAGAAAGGCGGGCCTGCGGGAGAGATGCCGCGACCGGCCAGCCAGCCGAAGACCCGGCCGGTCAGCGGAGGATCGACTGAGTACCCAGCTCCTCCATGCTCACCTGAAACGGGGATGGCCGCGTACGGCTGATCAATCCTGGTTTCGATAGTCGGACTCTCACCCACGATCAAACTCCTGTTCTCGGATGCTGAGTCTCATGAAGCCTTAGACCTCATGGGCGGGGAGAACTCATCGGCATGCGTCGCTTGACCCAAACGGTGCGCTGCACGGCTCCCGTACGCTCGGCCGCGACTGCAACGGCAGCGTCCCGAGCTGCCGCCGCCTCGGCATCGGTGAGCGTACGGTCCGGAGCCGGAACCGCAGGGCGTAGTTCAGCGACTTCTTGCCCTCCCCGACCTGCGGACCGGTGTAGCAGGTCAAACAGCCGGATCGACTCCAGCAGCGGCCCGGCTCCCGCCGCGCAGCGCCCGTTCGACCTCCGCTGCCGGCATGTCGTCGTCGACGATCAGGGCAACGTCCTCCTTGGCCACCGGGAAAACCGGAGATCGTCGCGATGTCAGCCAGCTGGCGGCGCCGCGGCAATCAGCGCGTCAAGATCGATTTCGGCAGCGGCGCGTGCGAGCCGGCAGGCCAAATGCCGTACAAACCTCCGGATGCAGCTCGCCGGCGTAGCCGATCCCATCACCGCCGGCGTAGCCGATCCCATCAACAATCGAGACATTGAACCGCGCAGCGGCCCGGATGCCAGGGTGCGTATTCCGCGGCACGACGGTCCAACTGCACACCGACCGCGAGAGCGGCTGCCTCCACGAACGCGACTGCCTGCTCCCAGCCCGCGGTGTCGCCTGATCCCGCCCAGCTGTCGGGCTGCCAGTGGCCCGCAAGCACGACTCCGAGGTGTCGGGGCTGCCGACCCAAGCGCACGATCGATCGCGTCAAGCTCCTCAGCCGACGGGCCGCTGGGTGACTGGCGGGCGCGGTGCAGACGATCAGCGGATCGTTGGCGAAGAACACCGAACCCGCCTCGAACAGGGCCAGGTCGTCGTTGCCGCGACTGAGATTGCGCACGACCGCGCGCGCAAACAGCCCTGGCAACAGCGAGGTGCGCAGATAGGGACTCGCTTCCGACAACGGGTTGACGATCTTGTTCAATCGGCGACGCTGGTCGTCGGCCGGAACACCCATCGCATCAAGATCAGCAATCGAGGCGAACGGAAAGCTCAGCACCTCGACGAACCCGCGGGCGGCCAGGGTGACATCAATCGCTCGGCGCGTCCGCTGGCTTCTCGTCAGCCCGCGGCCGACCGGGGCCGTCGGGACGACCGGCTCGATTGTGTCGAACCCGGTCAGCCGGCCGACCTCTTCGACGTAGTCGTACGGATCCTTCAGATCCGGCCGCCAGCTCGGCGGGTGATCGTCAAGCGTGTCGCCACTGTCACTCACGGTTGCGCCGACGGCTTCAATCAGGCGTACCACCGGAGGAATGATCGACATCTGTGCCGAGAATCCGCGCCGGCAGGGTGTCGGCGATTGTCGGTACTCGGCCGACCGGGGACAGAGCCGCGTACTGTCTCCTCCAGCCAGCAGCGTGCCGCCCGCGTGCTCGACGAGGAGCTCAGCGACCCGATGGCGGCTGCGGCATAGCTGGCCTCGGGATCAACTCCTCTTTCGAACCGTCGGGACGCCTCTGACGACAGCTTGTGCCGGCGCGAGGTGCGAGCAATCGTCATCGCATCGAAGTGGGCAGCCTCGATGACGACATTGCGGGTGCTCGGCGAGAGCTCGGTCGTGGCGCCGCCCATCACCCCGGCGAGACCGATGGGACCGGAGGCATCGGTGATCAGAAGATCGTCGGGATGCAGCGGACGTACGACATCGTCCAGAGTCGTCAACTTCTCGCCTTCGGCCGCCTTCCGGACGACGATCGCGCCGTCGAGCAGGTCGGCATCGTAGGCATGGATCGGCTGGCCGGTCTCCAACATCACATAGTTGGTGATGTCGACCGCCAACGAGATGGAGCGCATGCCGGCCAGCTGGACGCGGCGGGCACAGCCAGCGTGGGGTCGGCCGACCTGGATCGATCCCGGTGACGGTGAGCGCCACAAAGAGTGGGCACGCTTCCGATTGCAGCTCAATCGGATAGCCGGTCACGAGCTCGGCCGGCACTGGGCGATCCACGGGATCGGTGAACGGAACGCCAAGAGCCTGAGCCGACTCGCGAGAGATGCCGCGCATGGAAAGGCAGTAGCCCCGATCCGCGGTGACGGCGATGTCGAGCACCTCATCGCGTAGATGCAGCACCGGTGCAGCGTCGGCGCCCGGGTTCCAGGCCTGGTTCATCGAGCACCAGGATTCCTGAATGATCATCGCCGAGCCCCAGCTCCTTGGCCGAGCAGATCATGCCGTCGGAGACGTGGCCGTACGTCTTGCGCGCCGAGATGCCGAAGCCACCGGGAAGTACTGTGCCGGGCAGTGCGACGACGACGGTGTCGCCAACGTCAAAGTTGTGTGCTCCACAGACCACGCTCCGCGATCCGGACTCGTCGTTGTGCGGACCGACATCGACCTGGCACCACCGGATCGACTTGCCGTTGGAATGGACCTCGACCTCATACGCCAGCACCTTGCCGATCACAAGAGGACCGGTGATCTCAGCCCCGATCTGGTCGACCGTCTCGACCTCCAGGCCCGCTCTGATCAGCGCCTCGGCAAGGGTACGACCATCAAGATCATCAGGTAGCGCCGGCGTACTCCCGCAGCCAGCTCAGCGGCGCCCTCATCGCGCCGTACCCACCAGTGATCGGCTGAAACGCACATCGCCTTCGATCATGTCGCGCATGTCCTCGACGTTGTTGCGGAACATCAGCGTGCGGTCGACGCCCATGCCGAAGGCGAAGCCGGAGTAGACATCGGTGTCGACGCCGCAGGCCCGAAGCACGCGCGGGTTGACGACGCCGCAGCCGCCCCACTCGATCCAGCCTTCGCTCTTGCAGGTGCGGCAGGGATTGTCGGGATCACCGACCGAGGCGCCATGGCAGACGAAGCACTCCAGATCGACCTCGGCTGATGGCTCGGTGAACGGGAAGTAGTTGGGTCGCATCCGGGTCCGTGTCTCACCGAACATGGCTCGCGCGAAATGATCAAGAGTGCCGCGCAGGTGGCCGAGCGTGATGCCCTTGTCCACGGCCAGTCCCTCGATCTGGTGGAAGACGGGCAGATGCGTGGCGTCGTACTCGTCGGACCGGTAGACCCTGCCCGGGACAGACGACGTAGATCGGCAGCTCGCGGGTCAGCATTGCCCGGACCTGCACCGGCGAGGTGTGGGTCCGCAGCACGATGCCGCCGTCCTCAGGCTCGACGAACAGCGTGTCCTGCATGGTGCGCGCCGGATGATCGGGGATGAAGTTGAGCGCGTCGAAGTTCATCCACTCGGCCTCGAGCTCGGGACCCTCGGCCACCTCCCAGCCCATCGCGACGAAGACGTCCTCCATGAGGTTCATCAGCGCGGTGACCGGGTGAACGGCGCCGACCGGCTGGGTCTGAACGGGCAGCGTGACATCGACCCGCTCCTCCACCAGCACGCGAGCGACCTCGGCGGCCTTCGAGCTGCTCCTCACGCGCCTTGAGCGCCTCGTTGATCGTGCCGCGGGATCGGCCGACGCGTACGCCAGCCTCCTTGCGGGCCTGCGGCGGCAGCGCGCCGATCTCCCGGTTGGCGAGCGCGATCGGCGAGCGGTCGCCGGCATGCGCGAGGCGGGCCTGCTTGAGCTCGGCCACCGAAGTCGCGGCCGCAAACGCCGCCAGCGCCTCGACCACCATGGCATCAATGCTTTCGGCGTTCAGCGGCGTGACCTGAACAGGGTCGTAACTGGTGTTCGGCCCGGACATGGCTCCCTCGGGGTGGATTGTGACGTACGGTGCGCCTGGGACAGTCTAGGAATGAGATCCGCGCGCTCGCCAGGAAGTTTAGGAGTGGACCACTTACGTTGACTTGTCACGGCGCTGGGCAGTGGCGGAGGCGTAGAGGAAGACAGCCGCGGCGGTCGAAAGGTTGAGGCTCTCGGCCTGCCCGTAGTGCGGGAGCGCCACCAACTGGTCCAGGAGAGCCTTGTGTTCCGGCTGTAGACCCCACGCCTCGTTGCCCATCACCCACATCGTCGGTCGCGCCAGCTCCCCGATAGCGCCAGGTCGTTGACAGTGCAGGCTGCAGCGGCGTCGGCGCCCAACACCTGCAGTCCTGAACCGCGGCGCCAGACTGGCGGCCTCGCCAAATCGGCCCCAACGGCGAGCGGCAGGTGAAAGAGACTGCCGGTGGTGGCGCGTACGGTCTTGGCGTTGTAGAGATCTGACGGAATCCCGGCTGATCAATACTGCATCCGCTCCGAATGCGTCGGCGCATCTGATCACCGTGCCGAGGTTGCCCGGATCGCGGACTTGATCACAGAACACCACCAGTCGGGGCTGGCCCTCAGTGCCTCGTTGGCTGGGACGTCGAGCATGTGGCAGATCGCAATCAGGCCTTGTGGCGTCACCGTGCCTGCCAACTCGGCGACTGCCCGAGCGGGTGCGACAGAGGTTTTGACCCCGGCACTGGCTGCGCGATCTCAACCAGATCGCAATGACGCTCGACGCCGTCGTCGGCCACGATGAGCCCAACAACCGTGCGGAGGCCTTCGCAATGCTTCCGATATCGCCTGCCGGCCTTCAGCAAGAAACCGCCGAGCCGACTCCCGTTCCTTTCGACGCAGCAGTCGGCGGGCCGCTCGCAGCCACCCTTGGGAGGCTGCTGGAAGCTCAGACTCCAAGACCTCCAGCCTCAGGCGGCGGTAGCGTCCGTGGCCGGCGCGTTGGCCTTGGCCACCTCGACGAGTGCGGCAAAGGCCGCAGGGTCCTGTCACGGCAAGGTCGGCAAGGATCTTGCGATCGACCTCGATACCACCGGCCTTGAGGCCCGAGATGAAGCGGTTGTACGTCATGCCTTCGGCGCGGGCAGCGGCGTTGATCCGCTGGATCCACAGCTTGCGGAAGTCGCCCTTGCGCGCCCGACGGTCCCGGTAGGCGTAGACCAGTGAATGCGTGACCTGTTCCTTGGCCTTGCGGTACAGCCGGGAACGCTGTCCGCGATAGCCGGACGCCTGGCTCGAGAACTTCACGTCGCTTCTTCTGTGCATTGACGGAGCGCTTGACGCGTGCCATCGCAGTTACTCCTTATGTTCTCCTGGCGTGCCGCTGCACGCCTCGGGGTCCAACAGGGGGTCGTCCCCTTTGCTCTCATCGCATTGGGGCTCTCAGGCGCTCTTGCCGAGCAGTTTCTTGGCCTTGGCAGCATCACCGGGCGCCACCACCTTGTCGCCATCCAGGCGTCGGGTACGGGTGCTCGGCTTGTGCTCGTTCAGGTGCATCTTGCCTGCCTGGCGGTGCATGAGCTTGCCCGTGCCGGTGAACCTGAACCGCTTCTTGGCACCAGAGTGCGTCTTCATCTTCGGCATCTGTGATCCATTTCTCTGTTCGTTGCCGTTGACGGCGTGGCTATTTGTTGCCGTCGTACGGCGCGCCGTACGCGAGGTCTAACTCAGGTCGATGTCGGGATCGAGGTTGTCCTGCCGGTCCCCGACGTTTCTTCGTTGCAGGCTGAGCGGCAGCCTGCGCCCGGCGATCCAGCTTGCTCGGTTCGCTCCGCCTGCGCATCGGCGAGCCGCTCCGCCGCGCGGCGATCGCGCTCCGCCTTGATCTCGGCACGGGCCTCGGTCTTCTTCTTCAGTGGACCGAGGACCATCAACATGTTCCGCCCATCCTGCTTGGGCGCTGACTCGACGAACCCGTACTCGTCGACGTCGGAAGCCAGCTTCTTCAACAGGTTGTAACCAAGCTCGGGCCGTGATTGCTCACGGCCTCGGAACATGATCGTGATCTTGACCTTGTCGCCTGCCTTCAGGAAGCGTACGACGTGACCCTTCTTGGTCTCGTAGTCGTGACTATCGATCTTCGGCCGAAGCTTCATTTCCTTGATCACTGTGTTGGTCTGGTTGCGTCGGCTCTCGCGCGCCTTCTGGGCGTTCTCGTATTTGAACTTTCCGTAGTCCATGAGCTTGGCGACCGGCGGTCGTGCCATCGGCGCGACTTCCACCAGGTCCAGCTCCGACTCACGCGCTAGGCGCAAAGCATCCTCTATACGTACGATGCCAACCTGCTCCCCGGCCGGTCCGACGAGCCGGACCTCGGGGACGCGAATTCGATCGTTGATTCGCGGTTCGGTGCTGATATGTCCTCCAGTTGGTTGTAGGTAATTGACCAACCAGACGGCACCGAATCCGTGCGCGGCGACCCAAAAACTAAGGGTCTCCGCGCACAGCGAAGACCCTGAAACCCCGCGAGGACGACACGCATCACGTCCTCGCAGACCGACCCGACAACTGTCGTTGGATGACGGTGTGCCATTGACTGACGTTGGGCGGGTGGGAGATCAGGTCTCCACTTGCGGATTCAGTACACGACTGAATCGGTCGCAGTCAAGATATCACCGTAGGGCACAACGGCCACATCTGGCGCTAACTCAACCGAGTGTCAAACGCGCAGCCGAGTTGAGGTATTCCGAGATCATGGGCGGAACGGCCGTTCTCACGACTTTGGGCGAAGCCTGGGTGTCAATCGGTAGCCGGGATGATCCAGCCGAACTCGCCATCGGGCAGTTCAATGAGCCGATGACCAACAGCCAGCTCTACCAAGATCTCGCCTTCGAGTACGAGCGTGTGCGGACCGGCCACATCAATGAGTAGTGCGGTCAGTTCCTCGCTTCGGGCGGCTTGCGCGGCGACATCAAGCGTCACCGGTACAGGCCGAGCATCGAGGCGCCAACGGCGGAGTGCGTCCAGACCCGTGAAGGCCAGTAGTGCCCGATGCCCGTCTGGTCTTTGGAGGGTCACGACCGACATCTCCGCCTCTTTGTCCGAGGTCAGCCCGCCGAGCGTCTGTCCAAGACGAGTCGTCGTTGCCACTACTGGCACGAGCAGACGATCGCCACACAGGGCGGCGACGGCCCGCAGGTAAGCAACTGAGGTGCCTTCCGTGGCGGCAGCGGCAATCAGCCGACGGGTCTCACCGATGGCCGCGCCGGTGTCTCCCGGGAATGGAGAGACTGCGAGCCGCCGTTGATGATCCACGCCTTTGGCTCCCACTCGTAACAATTCGGCCCACTTGTAGCAATTCGGGGAGCCGGGTGCTCTCCCCATCGGCACTTCGCTGCGGCCCGTGGCACATTGGGAGAATGCCTGCTGTTGACACCGTACTGCTGCCCTTGTGTGTTGGACTGACGCTGCTTGGCGTGATCGCTACCGGAATCGCGTGGCGACGAGGGAACAAGGGCCGGGTGATTCAAGGCATTGGCTTGGCGCTTGCACCGATTGCCTTGTACTTCAGCGGGCTGCTCAGGTTGCTCTGGAACGCCGTCGTCGCCTTCGGCACATGGGCGTCCAAGATCATCTTCTCACCGGCGGTCTGGTTCGGCTTGTCGCTTGCTCGGCCTATGCATCGTGCTGTGGGTCGTCGGCGGACTGATCGCCCGTCGGTCCTCCGCTGCCAAGAGCAAGGAAGTGATGCCCAGTCAACAGCCAATGCGTTGCCAGCCAAGAAGGGCGCAGGCAAGGCGGCGGCACGCAGCCGCCGGTCGATGAGGAGATGGCCGAGATCGAGGCGCTGCTCAAGTCCCGCGGCATCGAGTAATCCCGAGTTGTCAGAATCTCAGCAGCACCACATATGGTGCTGAGATTCTGACAAGTTGGTGTTCAGGGTCCCTCGCAGGAAGCGGCGGTGGCGTGCTCGGAGTTCCGTTGACGGCGGCCGTCGCAAGTGGGCCGTCCACCGTCTGAATGCCCATGAGCTGCCGCCTGTCAGCATCCAGGTCGGCCTCGAATGGTCGACCGTCAGCGGGTTTGAGCAACAGCTGAGCCCACGGATCGCCCGGCCGCAGGATGATCTTGTGGACGCGCTCCCAGGGCACTAGCGTGTACCCGCAGATGCGTTGCGAATCCGAAGGCCCGACTCGTTGGCGCGTACATAGCTGCTTGCCAAGATCGCCATGGCTGCAATCGGGAACGCGAAAATGCCAAGCAGCGCTAACCGATGTGACAACGGAAACAGTGCACGGACCTCGGTCGGGCAGCAACAGCCAGCCGATGGCGGCTAGCACGCAGAGCGCGATGCTGGCGATGATCGCGATCATCCGCACGCGCCGAGGTCGCGCCACATAGACGCCGTGATCGAGATCCTGATCAGCCACAGGTCAAACGACGCTCAGATGCGGCAAGCGGCGATGTCGGTGACCAAGATCGCCCGGGCACCCAGGGCCCACAGGTCGTCCATGATCTGCTGAGCGTCCGCTCGCGGCACCATGGCGCCGAACCGCCCGCCAACCCTCGCTTCGCCAGCGGAGACACGCGTCGGCGACTCCAGTCCTGGCGTGATGGCGCAGGCCTCCTCGACAAGGGCGTCGGTGACGTCGTAATCCATCATCACGTAGTTGCGGGCGACCAGGACGCCGTTCAGCCGGCGTTCCAACTGATCGAGGCCAGATGGTGGCTCGGCGCCGGCCCGACGGATCAAGATCGCTTCCGAGTGCAGAGATCGGATCGCCGAACAATTCCAACCCAGCCTGCCGCAACGTCGTGCCGGTCTCGACCACATCGGCGATGACATCGGCCACGCCGAGCCGGATGGCGGTTTCGACCGCGCCATCCAGCGGCGATGAGCCGGGTGCTGACACCAAGATCGCTCAAGATAGGACTCGACCAGTCCTGGGTAGGACGTCGCCAGCCGAAGATCGTGTAACTGATCCACCGACATCGCTGCTGCCCAGCGGAGCCGCGAAGCGGAACCTGCTGCGGCCGAAGCCGAGCGGCATGCACCTCGATGGCGTGCGCCTGGAGTCGAGCAGCATGTCCCGGCCGGTGATGCCGACGTCGAGGGTTCCCTCGCCGACGTAGACGGCGATGTCGCGCGGGCGCAGGTAGAAGAACTCGACGCCATTGACCTCGTCGAGGAGCGCCAGTTCCCCATCCGAGCGCTGGGCGTAGCCAGCCTCCCGCAGCATCTCGGCCGCGGGCTCGGACAAGCGCGCCCTTGTTGGGCACGGCCACCTTGATCAGCGGCTTCTCCATGCCGGGCAGGGTCGAATTCACGGCTCTCATCCTAGGTGCGCGCTCACAGACGCGCTGGTAGATGTCTTCGAGGTCAAGATCGAGGGCCAGCATCAGCACCTGGAGGTGGTACAGCAGCTGGCTGATCTCCGTGGCCGCCTGGTCCTTGACTGGATACTCCGCGGCCATCCACACTTCGGCCGCCTCCTCGACGATCTTCTTGCCGATCTCGTGTACGCCAGCCTCGACCCGGGCAACGGTCGAGGAGTCGGGGTCGTGATCAGCCACCTTCGCAGTGAGCTCGGCAAAGAGGCTGTCGAAGGACTTGGCGACGGTCACGGCGGCCAGCCTAGTCGTCACGCCTGCCGTGCGACTGATCCAGAGACCTGAGCAGGCTCAGGCGCTGCCCGAGCTCTGACGAGGTTCGGTGCGCACTGCGATCAGCCGACGGTTTCCGCCACCGGAGTCGGCCACGCCATCAGGCGGGCGCTTCGGCCCGCTCACGGCGCTCGATCCGCAGCCAGGTCACGAAGCCGACGACACAGAACCCGCCGTAGACGATGTACATGATCGCCGACGGGTAGTAGCCGGCGACCAGGAGCAGCGGAACGCCGACGGCAAGTCCACCGCGATCCAGACCAGCCAGAATTCGACCCAGCCCCGCGCCATCCCGTACGTCGCCAGGATCGAGCCGGTCAGGATCCAGGCGTCGGCCAGCGGACCCCAGGACCCCAACGCCTTCAGCACGAAGTAGAAGATCATGGTCAGAGCCACGGCGCCGACCAGCAGCTGCAGCCGACCACGCGCACCCGCCCACTTGGGGCGTACGCCGACGCCCTCTCGCGGCGTGCGACTTCCGGTACTGATACCAGCGCACCCAGCCGTACACGCTGACGATGATGAAGAAGATCTGGCGGCCGGCCTGGCCCCACAGATCCAGCTTCTGGGGAGTGTCGAACGGGACCGCCGATGGCCGTCCCGACAAAGACCGTGAACAACAAGACGTTGCCCACGATGCCGACGGGCCATGCGGCGACCTTGCGCCACATGCCCAGCAGAGCGCTTGCCAAGCCGAACCCATTGCCGATGATCTCCCGCCACAGAATGACGCTCGAACCGATCTCGATCTGGGCCTTCAGCAACCGCAGGAGTACTTCTTGGAGATCCATTGATCCCTCCACTCATCCGGTCGCACGAATGCCGGGGTGGAGAGACACATCATCGCCGTGCATCTGCACGACGGTGACATGCTCGCGTGAACCTCCCATCCGGACTTTCACCGTCGGTTGTGGAGTTTCACCACATCAACCCTCTGCTGGAGGCAGAGGGGTCGCGGACTGTCACCGCCGGTTCGGACTTTCACCGACCCCGGTACACGCGCGAGTTGTCAACTCGTCGCGGTACTGCTACTCCGACTTGTCAGCGTCTCAGAGTGCTATGGCCGGCTCTGAGACGCTGACACGGTCGGCTGGAGCTAGAGCACCACGCCGAGGAGGGCCTCGCAGGCTCGGGCGACCAGGGCTGGCGCCTCGGCGTCGTCGCTGTCGATCGCCGTCGACGCCCCAGCCCAAGCGTCCACGGCGGCCAGCGCGGACGGGCGCATCCAGATCCTGAGCGAGCGCAGCTCGCACCTGGACGAGAACCTCGTCGGCGTTCAGACCGGCATCCAACCGGACTGCCTCCCGCCACCGGCTCAGGCGGCCCTGGGCGGAGACCAGCAGCTCATCGCTCCACTCCCAATCGTCGCGGTAGTGGTGCGCGAGCAGGGCCAGCCGGATGGCCATCGGGTCGACGCCGGCTGCCCGCAACGCCGACACGAAGACCAGGTTGCCCTTCGACTTCGACATCTTCTCGCCGTCGCAGGCCGACCATGCCCGCTGTGCACGTACGCCTGGGCAAACGGCTCGATCGGTGGCCACTCGGCCCTGCGCCGCACACATCTCGTGGTGCGGGAAGATCAGATCGGTGCCGCCACCCTGAACATCGAAGCCCGGCCCGAGCCGGTCAAGGGCGATGGCGGTGCACTCGATGTGCCACCCAGGCCGGCCGGCGCCTAAGCAGCGACTCCCAGCTCGGCTCGCCGCCGCGGGCCATGGCGCCAGACCAGGCAGTCCAGCGGAGCCTTCTTGCCCGGCCGATCCGGATCACCGCCGCGCTCGGCGAAGAGCGCAATCGCCTGCTCCTCGGACAGGTGGGAGAGCGAGCCGAACTCCGAGTCACTCGCCTGCGCGAAGTAGAGGTCGTCGAACTCGCTGTCGTCCACCGGATAGACGGCCTCGCGTCGCTGCAGCTGATCAATCAGGTCCACGATCAGCGGAATCGACTCCACGGCGCCGACGTAGTGCGCGCGGCGGCAGCACGTTGAGCGCCGCCATGTCCTCGCCGAACAGCTGCGTCTGCTGCTCGGCGAGTGTCGGCCCAGTCGACACCGGTCGCCGCGGCCCGCTCCAGCAGCGGGTCGTCGATGTCGGTCACGTTCTGAACGTAATTCACCTCGAGGCCGCGATCGCGCCAGACCCGGTTGCAGCAGGTCGAAGGCGACGTAGGTGTTGGCGTGGCCGATGTGCGTGGCGTCGTACGGGGTGATTCCGCAGACGTACATGCCGCGCAGTCCCGGTGTCGGGGCCGATCGGCACCAGCAGCTTCGCTTGGCGGTGTCGAAGGCCTGCAGCGGATGCGCGGGCGATGACGCCGGGAGTGCGAGGCAGCGGACGGGAGCTCCAAGCCTGCATGGCGTCACACTATCCGGGGCAACTCGGCTCCCAGTCGGGCGGAGCGCTGATCACGGTCAGAACGGCGGCCATGGGATCGAGGGCCATTCGCCGCGTGGTCGGGGCATTCGCCGCCGAGTGAGCAGCAGGTCTGCGCGGCGTACCAGCGCTGCGATCTCTCGATCACCGAGCAGCGTCGCCGAGCTGGTCGGGCGCCTCGTCGCGAGCCTTACGTACGGCGCTCAGCTCCCGCACTGTTCAGCTCGACAGCCGGCCCACCCCCACAGCAGAGTCCGCAGTTTGTGATCAGTGTGGAAGCTCACTCCATGATCAACTCCGAACACCCGGCCGGCGCTGCCGAGGATGTGGCCGCCCTTGCGATCGGCATTGTTGATCAATACGTCGAAGACCGCGAGCAGCCGCAGATCGGCAACGTCGGCGTGGATCACCGACGACCGGGCGATCGTTCGCCATCGAAGACCTTCTACCGAGGCAAAACCAGCCTTGCTTGGGCAGCGTCGAGCTTGGAACAAGATCAACGAGCTTGCTGGTCGGCGACCTCGTCGACATCCACCCAGACCTGAAGCGATCCCGGCCCGAATGGTCCGTCAGTCAGCACCGTGACCGGCACACAGTCGAAGCCGCCGATCCGGGACACCTCGTACGCGGCAACCTCGCGGAGGCCGAGGGTGCGGTGCGGGAAGTCCCAGAGCGGCCGCTCCCCCTCAAGCGGCTTGTAGACGCACTCGATCGGTTGCCCGCGCCGTCTGCAGCTCTGCGAGGAAGGTGGCGTTGGACGCCTGCAGCAGGCGGCCGGTGATCTGCAGCTCGGCCTGCGCCAGCTCTGCTGTCAGCGCAGGATGGGGCGGCCGGGCGTCACCATCCTCGGTCAGCCGCCCAAGATCATCGACAGTCACCGCAGAATTCAGTCGAACAGCGGCCGGCGGTAGCCGTTCGCCCGGGGGCAGATGTGCCCGTGCGGGTCGATCGGCTGCAGGCAGAACGGACAGGATGGTCGGCCCGCAGCCACGAGGGCTTGAGCGCGGGCGACGAAGTCTCGGGCGTACGAGGCGGTGATCTTGACCACGAAGACCTCGTCGGCGTCGATCTCGTCCGGCTCCTGGCGGCGCTGCGGCTGGTGTCGCTCCTCAGCTGCGCTCGTCGTCCTCGACATCGACATTGGAGAACAGCTCGATGACGATGCGGTCGATGCTCGGATCCCACGCGATGGTCATGGTGCCGACCCGGAACTCCTCGGTGATCGGAGCATCCAACGGATCGGTGTCGCGCGCCTTGGACGACGGCCGGCGGAACATCCAACCCCGCCCGCACTCCGCCGCAGCACCTCGTCGAGCACGCGATCCAGAGTGTTCGGCCAGCACCGAGACCTGCTGCTTCTCGCACGCGACGCTGGTGATGCGATTTCCCTCCCGCGCCTGCAGGAAGAATGTCCGTTCGCCAGGCTGACCAACCGTCCCTGCGACGAACCGGTCAGGCGCGTCGTAGCGGTGCACCAGAATCGCCATGCGTAACAGGGTAAGTCAGTGGCGCAATCGGCTGCGAACATTCAGTTGCGGGCATCGCCATGCGCGAGAGCTCCGACCTGCCCAGGTGCCTGGCGCTCAGTCGGCACCTCTGCGGCGCCGAGTCCTCCCACGACTGCGTCGTCGGAGGTCTTCGTACGGCGGCTGCGCGCTCTCTTGCGCGGCGGCGACAAGAAGGCGGCCAGATCCGCCGTCGTGGAGTTGGCTGTGATCAGGTACGGGCGGGCTGCGGTATAGCGAACGATCGAGATGGACGCCGGGTCGACGACGATCCGCTGGAAGCTGTCCAGGTGCATGCCGAGCGCGTCGGCCAGGATCGCCTTGATCACATCGCCATGCGACACCGCAGCCCAAACCGCATCAGTGCCCGTGCTCAGCCTCCATTCGCGCGTCCCAGTCGCGCACGGCGGCGATCGCTCGCGCAGACATGTCCGACATTGATTCACCACCGGGAAACCGGACGGCTGAGGGTTGCTGCTGGACCGATGCTCCACAGTTTGTCTTTGCTGAGCTCTCGCAGCGACTTGCCGGTCCATTCGCCGTACCCGCACTCCACCAGGCGCTGCTCGACGGCCATGAACGACAGCTGTTGGACTGGCGCCGACAAGACTGCCTGCGCCGTCTGCCGGCAGCGGCGTGAGCGGTGAGGTGACAATGGCCTCGCAGCGGTACGCCCGCAAGACGAGTGGCCGAGCTCTGCCGCCTGCTGGACACCGGTCTCATCCAGCTCGATCCCTGATGTACGCCCAACGAGCAGCCCAGCGGTATTCGCCGACGTTCGGCCGTGACGGATCAGCAGGACCGTGCTCATGGCGCCGAGGCTACAGAGCGTGGCTCAGAGCGGGAGCGGTACCGGCCGCGTACGTAGCACAGCAGGTCGTCGGCTGGATCCGACTGGATCTCGACCCGCTCGACCACGGCCCGGAGCAGCAAGCCCCAGCCTGCATGATCTGGGTCTGGCTGCAGCCGCGCACCGATCCAGCCGAGCGAGGTCTCCAGCACCGGGCCCCAATCGGTGTCTCGCCAAGCGGCAAGCGCGAAGGGCCCGCCAGGCGCGGGGCAACGCCGGCAAATGCGTCGGCCAGGCCCGCTGCTTCCACCCCAGCAGGTTCACGGTCACCGTTGGCGTCTCGGCCAGCAGGTCGGCCAGCGGCGACTCCTCGTCGATCAGCCCGATCACCTCGCCGGGATCGCCGTCGGCGACCAGGAACGATGAGAGCGTCCAGCCGGCGCGCTACGCCGCTGGCGGCGGCGGCCCAGATGCTGACCGGGGACGTCATCCGGCCACGGAAGCGACGGAGCGGGTTCCGGTCCTGCTCGCCAACTGCGAACGGGTGGCCGTGGTGGATCGTCACGTGAACAGTTCTACACGGCGCGGCTGAAGCCGCGCGATCGGATGTGGCGTGGATCACCACCCGAGCCTCGGACGCAGCTCGGTCGCGGTCTCGCGAACCCCTACGGTGGACCGAGTGCGCCGCGCTCGGGTGGGGCGATTGTAGCGAGGAGCGGTATTCGATGGGCTGGCTAGAGGCACTGGTGCTCGGCATCGTGCAGGGCCTCGACGGAGTTCCTGCCCATCTCCTCCAGCGCTCATCAATCGATCGTCGGTCAGTTCTTCGGCGGCGAAGATCCCGGGTCGGCGTTCACGGCCATCACCCAGCTCGGCACCGAGAGCGCCGTGATCATCTACTTTCGCAAGGACATCTGGCTGATCATCAAGAGCTGGGCGCTCGCGCTGATCGGCAAGATTCCGCGCAACGATCCGGAGGCCAGGCTGGGTTGGCTGGTGATCATCGGCTCGATTCCGATCGTGGTGCTCGGGCTGCTGTTTCCAGGACGCCATCGATCATGCGTCTGCGCAACCTCTGGACGACGGCGGCGATGCTCGCCGGCTTCGGCATCATCATCGGCGTGATCGACCGGGTCGCCGCGAACGCGCGGCCGCTGGAGTCGCTGACCTGGCGGCACGGCATCTTCTCCGGACTGGTGCAGTCGCTCGCCCTGATTCCTGGCGTCTCCCGATCAGGTGCGACCATCGCCGGCGGGCTGGCGCTCGGGCTATCAGCGGGTGGCGGCCGCCAAAGTACTCCTTCCTGCTGGCCATTCCAGCCGTCGTCGGCTCCGGGCTGTTCAAGCTGGCCGACATCTCCTGCCGACCCGGTGCCGCCGGCCTGGGGCCCGATCGCGCTGGCCACGGTGATCTCGTTCGTCATTGGTTACGCGGTGATCGCCTGGCTGCTGCGTTACGTCAGCACCCACACGCTTCCTGCCGTTCGTGATCTATCGGATCGCGCTGGCCGTCCTGGTCGTGATCTTGCTGCTCACTGGCGTGCTGAGCCCGTTGCCGCCGGCGCTGAGCGCTGGCCAGCCTGACCGCTACGGCCGACTCCGGAGCGTTCCAACGCCTCGGCGGCCACCGTGAGGGCGTTGAGCTTCTCCTCGACCGAGCCGCCGTACGGCGCCACGCGCAGCAGGTCGTCACCCCGGATGCGGCGAGCAGCTGGAACCCGTCGGCGATCCGATCCCGATCGCCGAGCAGCGAGGTCTGATCGATGAAGTCGAACGGACACAGCGGCCATGGCGTCCCGGTGCCGCCGGCTCAGGTAAAGGTCCTGGACCACCGCCGCGGCTCTCGCCGAAGCCCATCCGCACCGCGAGCGCGTTGTAGAAGTTCTGCTCACGGCTGCCCATGCCACCCAGATAGAGCGCGGCGTAGCCACGGACCGTGATCGGCGCAGGCCGCGCGGGTCGGCGCCGACCACCAGCGGGACGCTGGGGACGACGTCGAAGCCCTCCAGAGCTCTTGCCGGCCCGGGCCCGGCCGGATCGCACTCGCTCGAGCTGCTCAGGCGCGAAGCGCGGGGCGTAGAAGATGGCCAGCCAGCCGTCGGCCAGCTCCCCGGCCAGCTCGAGGTTCTTCGGTCCGACCGCCGCGAGGTAGATCGGGATGTGCGCGCTGATCGGTGCGATGGTCAGCTTGAGCGGCTTGCCGGGCCCGTCGGGCAGCGGGAGCTGGTAGTGCTCGCCGTCGAAGGTCACCGTCGATCCGCGACAGCGCGTGCCGGACGATCGCGAGGTATTCCCGGGTCCGAGCCAGCGGCTTGTCGAACCGCACGCCGTGCCAGCCCTCGGATACCTGCGGCCCGGAGACGCCGAGGCCCAGCCGGAAACGGCCGCCGGTCAGACACATCGAGGCTGGCCGCGGTCATCGCGGTCATCGCCGGGGTTCGGGCCGGGATCTGCATCACCGCCGAGCCGACATCGATCGTCGACGTCTGGGCCGCGAGCCAGGCCAGCACAGTGGGGCTGTCCGAGCCGTACGCCTCGGCCGCCCAGACCACCGCAAAGCCGAGTGCCTCGGCATGCTGGGCCAGCCGCAGCTGTCCACGCGGATCATCGGATCCGACCAGATAGCCGAGGTTGAGCCCAAGACGCATGCAGACACGTAGTCGTGCGGCACTCGGCGCGGCGCGGCCTGCCATTAGGGTCTCCTCCATGGAGAACTCGCCAGGTCGGGTGCAGCGGGCTGCGGGTGTCGCGGCTCGGTCTCGGCACCATGACCTGGGGCCGTGACACCACCGGCCGAGAACGCTCATGCGCTGCTGGAGATGTTCTGCGAGGCCGGCGGCACCTTGATCGACACGGCTGCTGCGTACGGCGCCGGGCGACGCCGAGCGGCATCGTCGGCGGCCTGGTCGCGCGAGCTGGGAATCCGCGACGAGATGGTGATCGCGACCAAGGCCGGGTTCGTGATCAGGAACGGCAAGCGCATCGTCGACACCTCGCGGCGTGCCCTGCTTCGTGATCTTGACGGATCGCTGCGGCGGCTGCAGAGCGACTACATCGACATGTGGCAGATCCACGCCTGGGGCGAGCGCGCCGCTGGAGGAGTCGCTGGAGCGCGATCGATCACGCCGTCGTCGACCGGCATGAGTCGCGCTATGCCGGCGTATCGAACTTCGTCGGGCTGGCAGACGGCCCAGGCCGCCACCTGGCAGCGGGCGTTTCCGGGCCGCACGCCGCTCATCAGCGCCCAGGTCGAGTACTCCCTGCTCGCGCGCCGGGCCGAGGTCGAGGTGCTGCCCGCGATCCGGGCGTTCGGCATGGGTTTCTTCCCGTGGTCACCGCTCGGGCGCGGCGTGCTGACCGGGCAGTACCGGAACGGCACGCCGCGCGGGTCGCGGGCAGCGACCGATCACTTCTCCTGGTTCGTCGAGCCCTATCTCGGAACCGCGCAGCCGCGGCGTTGTCGGAGGCGGTCGTCCGAGCAGCCGAGGGGCTGGACCTCACCCCGCTTCAGGTCGCCCTGCTCTGGGTACGCGATGCGCCCGGCGTCACTGCGCCGCTGCTCGGGCGCGCGGACCGCCGGCCAGCTAGCGCCCGGCCCTGGCGGTCGAAGATCAGAAGTTGCCCGCCGAGATCGCCTCAGCGCTCGATGACGTCTCCGGCGGACCGAACGCACTCGGCGGCTGGACGTTGACGACTCGGTGCGCGCCGCGCACCGAATGATCTTGCGACGGATCCAGGCATCGCGGCTGCCATCGCGATAGCGACGCAACCGGCAGCTCCCAGCCGCCGTACTCGGCGTGATCAGTAAGCAGTTGGCGAACGGCATTGCGCGAGGAGGTGCCGGCCCAGCCGGACTCGCTCCACCTCGTACTCGACTCGACGCACCGTCATTGGCCGACAGCATAGCTGGCACCTCACGCCCGATCAAGGAAGCGGTCCAGCACCCGGGCACCGAACTCCAGCGATTCGGTCGGCACCCGCTCGTCGACGCCGTGGAACATGCCCGCGAAGTCGAGATCCGGCGGCAGCCGCAGCGGAGCGAAGCCGAAGCAGCGGATGCCGAGCCCGATGCCAGGCCTTGCGCGTCGGTACCGCCGCTCATCAGGTACGGCACCGCCTGCGCCGCCGGATCCTCCGCAGCGAGGCACGCTCTGCATTGCCTCGACCAGAGCGCCGGCGAACTCGGTCTCGACCGCGGGCTGGTGGTTGACGACCGCGTAGCGAACCTTGTCGCCGAGCAGATCGGCGATGGTGGCGTAGAACTCGTCCTCGCCGCCGGGCACGAACCTGGCCGTCGATGCCGGCGCGTGGCCCGGCTGGGGATGACATTGTGCTTGTAGCCGGCTGCCAGCATCGTCGGGTTGGCGGTGTTCGACATCGTCGCCCCGACCATCCGCGCGATGCTGCCCAGTCGGCCGAGGGTCTCCTCGGCCTGATCAGGATCGAGCTCAATTCCGAACGCCTCGGCGACCGCCTCCAGAAAGGCCCGCTGGGCGTCGGTGATCTTCCGCGGCCACTCGTACGCGCCGATCCTGGCGACCGCCGCAGCTGAGCTCGGTGACCGCGTTCTCGTCGTTGCGGAACGAACCGTGCCCGGCCCGGCCCATCGGCAATCAGATCGAGCCAGGCCATGCCCTTCTCGGCGGTCTGGATCAGGATAGAGCCGAAGATCATCGCGAACGGTGAGCGAGAAGCCGCCGACCTCGCCGATCGCCTCCGTGACAGCCCTCGACCACCTCGGGATGCTCGTCGACCAGCCAGTCGCGCACCGAGTGACGCTGCCGGCCTCCTCGTCGGCGGTGAAGATCAACCGGATCGGCCGCCGCGGCGGCACGCCGGCACGGGCCCGAGCGCGTACGACGCTGAGCACCATCGCGTCGAAGTCCTTCATGTCGACTGCGCCGCGGCCCCAGACGCAGCCGTCGACCGACCTCGCCGGAGAACGGCGGCACCGACCAGTCGTCCGCGTTGGCCGGCACCACGTCGAGATGCCCGTGCACCAGCAGCGGCGGCAGCGATCGTGTCGACGCCCTCGGGCTCCCAGTGCGCCACCACGCGACGTCCGCCGCGGCGTCGGACTCGCAGCAGCTCGCCGGCGATGCCGACCTCGTCGAGCAGCTCGGCGACGCGCTCGGCGGCCTGCCGCTCACCGGGGCCGGGCGTCCGAGCCGAAGTTCGAGGTGTCGATCCGGAATCAGCTCCTGGCACAGCTCGACAACCTCGGCGTCCGGCCGGTAATCCGCGCTCACCGATTCATCTTTGCTCATGCGGTGATTCTGCTCGCGTCCACTCGGTCTGGCTGGAACCCTTCGGCGCGGCCATCGCCCAGTTGCTATAGTTCGTGGGCGCCCCGGCAGGCGCCAGCCGCAGGTCCGGGTGGCGGAATAGGTAGACGCGCTGGCTTAGGTGCTAGTGCCCTTGACAGGGGCATGGGGGTTCCGAGAGTCCCCCTCGGACACCATATTCGACGGCTTCGGCCTAGTCGGGGCAAGTTCCACCGCTGGGATTCTGTCCAAACCAAGCTCATGATCCCGAGTTATGCCGCTGGCTGAGATTGGATCATCTCTACGGTGATCGGATGCAGCCCGACATCGAGGCGTGGGACCCTGGCATCCGCGCGACTTCGCCGCGCGCATGGAGGGTGCGGACTTTGCGTGGTGCGTGGCGGGTGGGTGGGCCATCGATCTCTTCTTGAGCACCCGCACGCGCGACCACGAGGACCTCGAGATCGCGGTCCCGTCCTCCTTCTTCGAGACGTTGCCACCGCGCTTTCCCGAGTTCGACTTCTGGGTCCCGCAGGGTGAGCGCAAGCTGGCCCGGATGAGCACCGAAACCCTGGCCGGAGAGTCGCACCAGACCTGGGCGTACGAGCGGGCCGCTCGGGTGTGGCGGTTCGACGTGTTCCGCGAGCCGCACGATGGCGACACCTGGATCTGTCGGCGGGACGCGTCGATCCGGCGGCCGTACGCGGAGGTTTTCGAGGTGTCGGCGCACGCGATCCCGTACCTGAGGCCTGAGATCTGTCTGCTTTTCAAGGCGAAGGCTGTGCGAGACAAGGACCGGGCGGACTTCGAGGCCGCGCTGCCCCGGATGTCTCCCGTGCAGCGGGCCTGGCTGCACACCGCACTCGAACGGGTGCATCCGGATCACGACTGGATTTCCGCTACGCAATGAGCCGCGGCTGATCGTGTAGCAGTTGGGGTGGCCGGGCTTCCTCGGAGTAGACCGCACCGGTCAATCCGGCGATCCGTCGTTGCTCCAGTTGAGAACAATCATCACTCCCGCCGCAAGTCCGTAAATCATCGCCGCAATAGCCACGATGGCGGTCACTGTAGAGAGCACGGGAAAGACGCTCGTCGAGAGAAGCGCGGCCGTGAGCAGGCCGAGGCCGCCGAGGAAGGCGATCAAACTTCGTCGACCCGCTTGCCGAGGGTCATTGCCGGCCGACCGCTGCACGCAACGAAGATAGCGAGTCGGCCCCCTGTCTGTCTGAGCTTGCGGCGGTGTTGGTTCGCCCTCCCTTCGTGAGGTGTCAACCTTTTGGACGTACTCCGGCGGCGTCGCAGGGCAAGGTGGACAGATCGAGGACCGGGGACTTCATGTTCTCCATGAGTGCGATGGTTCGTTGCATCTCCTGGGGTTTGATCGCCCCACTGCCTGCGAAGGGGTCGCTCAGGTACTGAATCGTCGACAGCCCGGCGACCAGCATCACCGCGAGTCCGGCCGCCATCACTGCGTGGACGAACTTGGGGTCTTGTGGATTAGTCAGGAGGAGCGCGAGGCCGGAGACCGCGACCGCGCCGATCAGCAGGACGACCCATAGGAAAGTGGGAACGACGGATTCGCCGGCATTCAGGCGTCCGCGTCGTCCGTCGCGGCGTTCGGCATCCTGGGAGAAGAATTCCGAGTAGCCGACCTTCTCTCGCTCTGTCGCCGGGTTGAACGTGGCGAGCGAGGAGTTCATGGCGTCGAGCCACTCCTGCACTCGGCCGCTCGGTTCTCCGGACTTGGCACCCCATTCGTCGGAGACAACCGAGCGCGGCGTAGCAGTGAGGTCACCGCGCAGGTCCGATGCGAGCGGGTCGGGAAGCAGTGCAGTGGTGCGATAAAGCTGCGACGTCGCAAACCGCCCTCCTGCATGGACCGATCCTCTGCATCGCGGTGGTTGTTAAGAGCAACGAAGATCACGAATGCCGTGAGGACGGCGAGCATGCCGCCCATGACACCGAGTACGCCGTTCGCCGGTGGTCGGATTGGCGAAGAACCCGTTGGCTGGGGAATGACGGCGCACCACAAGCATCAGGCCGACCGCGACCGCAGCGGCCAGTACGAGCAACAGCGCCAGGAGCCACAAACTCATCGGGCACAAGTAGCACACCGATCTGAACGGAATGCAAGCCCAGTCCTGCGCCTGGTAGTTGCGCCGCGCAAATCCCTTTACGGCCACGCACGCCGCGTGGGTTGACGTGGCCGGCCATATCAGCGATTCAATTGTGTCCATATCCGCGCCGTCCCGGACGACAAGCAGTTGATCGCGGTGCGTTTGCGTCATCAGCCGGATCGAGATCCTTCGAGAGGCTTGCCTGATCCGCGCCCCGCCCCCACGCGCAACATAATGTCGGAGTTGTCGAGTTCAGACACGAACACAGTTACGCGCGGAGGCACTGTTGATCTCACCCTGGCCGGATGGCCCTCCGACTGTGGGTGACGTCGCAGAACTGAGCCGCACGGTTTCCGCCGCCGATATCGAGCGCTTCACCCAGATCAGCGGTGACCGTAATCCGCTGCACTACGACCTCGACGCCGCGAAGTCCTCCCGTTTTGGCGAGATCGTCGTACAGGGCGGCATTACCAGCGCAATCCTCAACGCGGTCGTCGCAGAGAAGTTGCCGGGACCGGGCACGGTATTTCTGAATGTCAATTGGAACTTCACCGCTCCAGTGCGGCCGGGCGACACCATCACGGGTCACGTCGAGGTCATTGAAGTCCGCAACGACAAGCCAATTACCAAGCTGCGCACCACAGTGACCCGGGACGACGGAACAGTTGCTTTGGAGGGCACCGCGGTGTGCTACACAATGGCGCTCAACTCGCAGGGCGATGCGTGAGCGCATCGAGCCGCCGCACCCGTAGTCAACGGGCGTAACCACGCACGTAGTCGACGATGAGCGCCGGTACGCGCTGGTCATCTGCACCGTCTGACTCCGCAGGAAAGTCAAAGGCAGCGATCATGAGCTGCATCGGGTATGCCGGAGGCCCAGGGCAGCTGCGTACCTGCACGCCGTCAACCAGAAAGTCAGCCTTCTCCGCAGTCCAGTCCACTGCGTAGGTATGAAAGTCGGCGACATCGATCGGCAAGCGTACGGCCTCGAAGTCCTCGGTTACCGACGGATCGCGGAAGGCGTGCAAGCCCATGCCGATTGCTGCGGATTCCCCAGCCGCAACGGCCTTGCCGAAGATCTCGGCAACACATATCTCCGCCGAGCGCTGCGGTTGATCTTCCAGACCCACGAGCCAGCAAGCGACCATCGACCGCTGGGTGACAATTCCGCGGGCGCGGATCTCGATATACGCCTGTTCTGGTGTCCAACCCCAGAAGGTCTCTTTGCTCCTCGCTGACGGTGAGGCCCGTACGGTAGGGCTGCTGACCGATGGTGCTGCCGACCGGGCCCGAGAAGTTGCCAGACTGGATCCCGGACACCCGAAGCGGCGGCTCATGGTCCGCGGCGCACCACAGTCCTTGGCTCGGCGGGATCGTCAGATACAGGCACGAGTCACGAATGGCGTACGTCGCCTCCGTCTCAGCGCGCGAGCTCCACGCTGGCAGGTAGTGCGGGAGCCAGACATCGTGATCGAGTTCGGCGATATCGAAGTCGATCCTCGAATCTCATACGAAGTCCATCAGGGCGCTCCGACATGTGTCCATCATCGGCCAGCGACCCACGGTGAGCGACAGCCGACGTACGCGCGGTCAGCTTGCCCCTGCGTTGCGCCCTCACGGTTGGGTCAAGCAGACTGACCTTGGGGCGAGTTGGGACCTCGCGCACTCAGAAAGGTGCCGTTGGCCATGTCCATGCCGAGCGCTGAGGACCACCGCAGACTGCTGCGGGACTACGCCGACGCCACAGAGCAGTTCAAGGCCGCCAACGAGGTCCTCAGCGCACTTGGCCGGTCGACGCTCGGACCCCGACGCGGTGCTCGACACCGTCGTTGAAAGCGCTCGGCGGCTCTGCCGGTCCCAGGTCGCCGCGATCTACCTGATCGAAGGTGGCACCTTCCGACTGGCGTCCTCCGTCGGTCTATCGCAGGAGTTCGTCCGCAACGTGACCGACTTCCCGATGGAGGTGAACCGTGGCACGGTGATCGGACGGGCGGCTGTAGAGCGCCGGGTCCAGAAGGTCCGCGACGTGCTCACCGACACCGAGTTCGTGCGCATTGACGTGCAGCAGAAGGGTGGCATCCGCAGCTCGATGTCGGCGCCGATGCTGCTCGACGGCGAGGTCGTTGGAGGCCTTTCTGTGTACCGAACCGAGGTCGACCCCTTCGACGAACGGGAGGAGGCGCTGCTCGAAGGCTTCGCCGCGCAGGCGGCCGTCGTCGTGCGGAATGTGCATCTGGTGCGAGCGCTGGAGGACCGAAGCGCGGAGCTCGCCCGGCGGGTCGAGCAAATGGAGGCTCTAAGCGAGGTCGGCCAGACCGTCGGATCGAGCTTGGTGCTTGGACGAGGTGCTGTCCAACATCATCAAGAACGCGGTCCGATTCGCCGGCTGCGACGGTGGATCGATGATGGAGTACCTCGAGGGCGAGCGGAGTTTCTCGGTTCGCAGCGCTTACGCGAGCAGTCCCGAGCTGCTGGCCCGGCTCCGCACCATACGCATCGAGCTGGACACGACACTGGTCGGCCGTGCAGCGCCGCGAGGGCCATGCAGTATCCGATACCCGATCTCTCGGTGGTCGATCTCGACCCGCATCTGCAGCTGTTGTACGACGACGGCTGGCGATCCGTCATGGCTGTACCCGTGCTTCGCGGCGACACGCATTATCGGCGCCCTGGTCGTTCGTCGCCGCTCACCCGGAGAGTTCTCCGAGGAGACAGCGGAATTCCTACAGACATTCGCCAGCCAGTCGGCGATGGCGGTCTACAACGCGCAGCTCTTCCACGAGCTCGAGCAGAAGAGCGCCGAACTGGAGGTGATGAGCCAGCACAAGTCCGATTTCTTGGCCAGCATGTCGCATGAGCTTCGTACCCCACTCAACGCGGTGATCGGATTCTCCGAGGTGCTGCTTGAACGGTTGTTCGGAGACCTCAATGAGCGCCAGGATGAATACCTCAGGGACATCCTGGGTTCCGGCAAGCATCTGCTGGCGCTGCTCAACGAGATCCTCGATCTGTCGAAGGTCGAGGCGGGGCGGATGGAGGTCGCAGCTCTCGACATTCTCGGTGGCAGCGGCCGTCGAGTACGCGGTCTCCATGGTTCGCGAGCGAGCGGCCCGGCACGGCATCACTGTGAGCCAGTCCATCGCGCCATCGGTGGACCAGCTCACGTCTGACGAGCTCCGCATGCGTCAGGTACTGGTCAATCTGCTCAGCAATGCGGTCAAGTTCACTCACGATGGTGGACGCGTCGATGTCTTCGTCGAGCCGGCCGGCGATGAAGCTCGTGATCACAGTTCGCGACACCGGTCCAGGCATCGCCATGGAGGACCGGGAACGAATCTTCGAGTCGTTCCAGCAAGGACCGCGTGGAGCGCCGAAAGAGGAGGGCACCGGGCTCGGACTCACGCTGTGTCGCAGAATCGTCACCCTCCTCGGCGGTCGGATCTGGCTCGAGTCCGAGCTCGGTCGCGGTAGCGCGTTCCACGTAGCCGTACCGCTCGGCGTACCGGCTGAGACGGTCGATGCCGATGCTACCGAGTCTGCGGAGAGCCGCCAGTCCGTCGTGGTGATCATCGACGATGACAGGTCGTCACTTGACCTGCTCTCGGCCTACCTGACAGGGACAGGACTGCGAGTGGTTCGCGCTCGTGCACGGGGACGAGGGCCTTTCCGAGATCCACCGACTGCGCCCGGCCGCCGTGGTACTTGACATACGGCTGCCTGGAACCGACGGCTGGACGGTGCTGGAGACGCTCAAAGCCGCACCCATCACTCGCGAGATACCAGTGATCATCGTGTCGATCTTGGACGAGGCGGCACGTGGCCTGGCCGCCGGTGCCGCCGAGTACCTGACAAAGCCAGTGAGCCGAGACGACCTGACTGCAGCCTTGCGAAAATTGCAGGTGCTACCGCATGTCGACGCGGCACTCCCGTCGCACGCCCACTCCGAGATCGTCGGAAGGACCTCGCAAGACTGAGATGGCTACTCCAAGTCGCGTCCTCCTCGTAGAGGACAACCCGCTGAATTTGAAGCTCGTGCGTGACGTACTGCTGCATGCGGGTTTCGACGTGGTTGAAGCGCGCTCGGGCGAGGATGGGATTGTGCGCGCCCATCGAGGACCAGCCAGACATCATCCTGATGGACCTCCAGCTGCCCGGCATCGACGGCACGGAGGCAATGCGGACGATCAGGCAGACTCCGATGGGCTCCAGCATTCCGATCGTCGCGCTGACCGCATTTGCGATGTCGGAGGACCGCGAGCGGGCGCTTCGCAACGGCTTCGACGGCTATCTGAGCAAGCCGATCAGCGTTGCGTGATCTCCCGCGCCAGCTCAGCGAGTTCCTGCCCGGAGCGGTCCGCCGATGACTGAACGAGCAACCATACTGGCGGTGGACGATCCAGCCGGCAAACTTGCGCCTCCTGGAAGCCGTTCTTTCCCCACAGGGCTACCGGGTGATCACCGCATCGTCCGGTGAGCAAGCACTCGAGCTGCTGCATTCGTCGAATATCGATCTGGTGCTCCTGGACATCATGATGCCCGGCATCGACGGCTACGAGGTGTGCCGACGGATCCGCAGCGAGCCGAGTACGGCGTTTCTTCCGGTCGTCATGATCACCGCGAGCGGAGACCACGAGAAGACGCGGGCTATCGAGGCTGGAGCCGACGACTTCGTCAGCAAACCGTTCCACCAGGGCGAGCTGCTGGCCAGAGTGGCGTCGTTGGCTCGGATCAAGCGGTACCACGACACCATCACCCGGCAGGCGGCTGAGCTGGCTCGAGTGGAACGCCGAGCTCGAGGCTCGGGTGCAGACACAGTTGGAGGATCTGCAGCGGATGAACCGGCTGCGACGGTTCCTCTCGCCCCAGGTGGCCGAGCTGGTGATCAACTCCGGCGACGACTCATTCCTGGGAGTCACCGTCGCGAGATCGTCGTGGTCTTCTGCGATCTGCGAGGATTCACGCCGTTCGCTGAGTCGAGTGAGCCTGAAGAGGTGATGGCGGTGCTCGAGGAGTACCACGCTGCGCTCGGCGAGCTGATCTTCCGTTACCAGGGAACTCTGGAGCGCTTCACCGGGTGACGGGCTGATGGTGTTCTTCAACGACCCGATTCCCTCGATGAGCCCGCACGACGAGCCGTAGAGATGGCGCTGGCTATGCGTGACCGAGTGGGAACACTGACCGACGGCTGGAGCCGACTCGGCCACGATCTCGGCTTCGGCGTCGGCATAGCCCAGGGCTTCGCGACCCTGGGCCGCATCGGCTATGAAGGACGGTTCGACTACGCGGCGATCGGCAGCGTCACCAACCTCGCGGCCCGGTTGTGCGGCGAGGCCGACCCCGGACAGATCCTGGTCGCTCAGCGGGTCTTCCAGTGCGGTCGAGAACCATGCGGTCGGCGAATCGGTCGGCGTCCTGGAGCTGCGAGGATTCAGCAGGTCGATCCGCGCGTTCAGCGTGTCTCGCATGATCAACAACTCAGCTGGAGGTGCCATCGTGACCCAGCTCGACGCCGACTCCGAGACGACCGCCGCCGCGTCTGTCCGACTTGGACGAGGCCGAGCGCGACCGTCTCTTCGCCCGGCGTGCAGGAGCGGATGCCTGCCGTCTGGGACGCCATGCGACTTGACCTCGAGGATGAGTCGGTCGTCGTGGTGCCTTCGGTCACCCTCGACCGGGCGGTTCCCGGCTCGGGAAGCCTCGTCGCAGGCGTTCGAGGAGCGGTTCTTGTTCTTGCTGCTGCTGCTCCGTCAGCCGCGGCTGCGCATGATCTACGTCACCTCGATGCCGATCAAGCCGAGCATCGTGGAGTACTACCTCGCGCTGCTGCCCGGAGTGATCCCCAGCCACGCCATGGCCAGGTTGACGCTTGGTGTCGGTCGACGACTCGTCACCACGGCCGCTTGAGCGAGAAGCTGCTGGACCGTCCTCGGATGCTCGCGAAGATCGCCGCGCATGATCCCGAACCGGCAGCGCTGCCACCTCATCCCCTACAACACCACCGGACTCGAACGCGACATCGCGCTGACCCTCGGCATCCCGATGTACGGCGCCGACCCGCGGCTTGCCGACCTGGGCAGCAAGACGGGCTGTCGGCGACTCTTCGCCGAGGAGGGCGTACCGCATCCGCTCGGCGTGGAGGACCTGCACAGCTTCGAAGGAGGTGACTGACGCGATCGTTGGGATGCTCGAGGAGCGGCCGGGCATCGACGAGGTGATCGTCAAGCTGAACGAAGGCGTGTCGGGAGCGGGCAACGCCCTGGTGGATCTGCGGGGTGTCGCCGACACGGCGTGGCCCGGATCGTCGCTCCGAGGTTGCACAACGGGTTCGATCGATGCAGCTCGAATCAGCCATTACGCCGATGGCAGCGTACGAGGCGAAGTTCGAGGAGAACGGCGGAATCGTCGAGGAGCGGATCGTAGGCGAGGAGTTACGCAGCCCAAGCGTCCAACTCCGGGTGCGTCCTGACCGGAGCGTCGAACTGCTCTCAACTCATGATCAGCTGCTGGGCGGCGCGAGTGGACAGAGCTATCTCGGATGCATTTTCCCGGCTGACCCGGCCTACTCGCGGCTGATCAGTGAGCCGGCCATCGCGATCGGTGAAGCGGCTCGCCAAGGAAGGTGCCCTCGGTCGCTTCGCAGTCGATTTCGTGGTGAAGCGGGACGCCGCCGGCGACGTGGTCGGCGTACGCCATCGAGCTGAACCTGCGCAAGGGCGGCACCACCCACCCGTTCCTCACCCTGCAGTTCCTCACCGACGGCTCGTACGACGGTGCGTCCGGTCGGTTCCTGCTTCCGGGCGGCGAGCAGCGCCATCTGGTGGCAACCGATCATCTCGAGAGCGAGCGAACTGCGTGCGCTGGCCGTCGAGGACCTGTTCGATATCGTGGCGCGCCACGGGCTGCACTTCGACCAGTCACGGCAGACCGGAGTCGTCTTCCACATGATCAGCTCGCTCACCGAGCACGGCCGAATAGGAGTGACCGCGGTCGGGCAGTCGCCTGAAGAAGCCATGCACATCTACGAGGAGGCCAAGCGGGTGCTGCTCGCCGAAGGCGGCCGCAGCCCAGGAGGAAAGTAGGCTGCCTGCGTAGCGAGGTGTCGTGAATCGCATTTGGTATGTCGCCTACGGTTCGAACCTGAGTCGGGAACGGTTCTGCTACTACCTTCGTGGTGGCCGACCAGACGGCAGTGAGCGTGAATTTCCAGGGTGCCGAGACTGCAGCGATCCCATCCGACAGTTTCGGACTGCTTGATCAGCGGCGGCGTCTACTTCGCCGGCCGCTCCTCAGGCTGGCGAGCTGGAATGGCGTTCTACGATCCTGGTGCCCAGGGTCAGGCGGCGGCGAGGGCCTACCTGATTACCACCGAGCAGTTCGTCGACGTCCTCGCCCAGGAAACCCGACGATCACCGGGATGAGCCTCGACCTGGCAGCCCACGCTTCCGCGGTGAGCGCTACAGCAGCAGGTGTCGGCGGCTACTCGATCCTGGTCCGGGTTGGTGAGCGTCGAGGGTGCCGCTTGTGACCTTCACCCGCGACCGTGACACCGCTCCAATGTTGGCGGCTCCGAGCGCGGCCTACCTGGCGGCCATGGCGACTGGGCTGCGCGAAGCCCACGGCTGGTCACGAGTGCAGATCGATCGCTATCTATCCGCCCTGCCTGGCGTTGCTCCGCAACTCGGCGGACGACCAGTTGGACATGACGTGAGGTCCGCGTCCCTGTGTGAATCGCATCGGCGACACTCGATCCGCCGGGCGGTCGGCGTCTTCAGCCGAGGCCGATAATCTGTGTGACTTCCAGTGATGTCGATCCTCGGATGCATGCCGGAGGAACAATCAGCAGTGAGCTACTCAGCCTCAGCCTTCAGATGTCAGCCGACCGGACAGCCACCCCTCGAGCTGCCGTACTACGGCATCAGCTTCGGCGGCGCCATCGCGCGAGGCTTCAAGAAGTACGCCACGTTTGCCGGCCGTGCCAGTCGCAGCGAGTACTGGTGGTGGACCCTGTTCACCTTCTCACCTACCTCGTGCTCGGGCTGCTGGCATTCGCGCGGTCGGCACGGCGACGTCACGAGATGGAGGTCGAACTCCGGGACTCCTCGCGATACCGCTGATCATTGTGTTCGCCGTCTTCTTCCTCGGGATCATCGTGCCTACGCTCGCTTTGACCGTTCGGCGACTGCACGACGCTGGATACAGCGGGCTCTTTGCGCTCTTGCTGCTCATTCCCTATCTGGGAAGCCTGATCATAATGATCTTCGCGTTGTTGCCGAGCTCTGCCGGCTGGCGCTATCTACGACCCGAGGCAGAATCTGCGCGGCATCCCAGGCTCCTCTCCGTGGCAGAACCCCACACCGGGTGAGAGCGTCGTCGCGCTAGCGGAAGTCACAGGAGCGGTGCCTGGATGGCAGGATGCCTCTCGCTTCGGGATAGACCGAACTCAATGGCTGTAGTCGTTCGGCAACCAGGTTGGTCACGCCATCGCTGTGCTCCACTCTGCCGCGAATGATCATGCCTGACGCGTTCCTGCCGACCCTGCCAAAACGCCTCCATAGCTCGGTAGAACACACCACGTTGAGCATTCCGGTCTCGTCCTCCAGATTGAGGAAGGTGACCCCGCCTGCCGTGGAGGGCCGCTGCCGGTGGGTCACCAGACCCGCAACCCGCACCCGGCGCTCCGCGTACGCCGCGCCGAGCTGATTGATCGGCACCACGTCGTGATCATCAAGCACTGGGCGTAAGTGCTGCACCGGATGATCATCCGGTGAAATCCGCGTTGCCCATAGGTCGGCAAGAGTCAGCTCAACAACACTCATCCCAGGCAGCGCGGGCGGGCTGGCATCGATAGCCGTACCTGGCAGGGTTTGATCATTGTCGGCATATCCGGCGTTCCACAGCGCCTGGCGACGCGACAGTCCAAAGCAGTCAAAGGCTCCCGCCGTGGCCAAGGCTTCCGTTTGCGGCACGGTGAGCCCTGTCCGGCGTACCACGTCGTTGATGTCGGTGAACCGTGCCTTGCAGCGCTCCTCGACAATTCGCTTGGCCAGCTCGCGTCCGATGCCCTGCACCTCGGTGAGCCCCAGCCTGACGGCAAAGTTGCCATCACGGCGATGCTCGCGGGTGCGGTCCGGAGCAGACCGTACGAAGGGCCCACCTCGAGTTGAACGCGCTGCACACAGCTGTCGGGACCTGTTGGACCATCCTGCCGGTGCTCGATCAGCTCGAGGTCGGCATCGACCTCAGACAGCATGATGTCGGGGCGCAGCACCGCTACGCCGTGCCGACGCGCATCAGCGACAAGCGACTGCGGCGAGTAAAAACCCATTGGCTGTGCCCGGAGCAAGCCCGGCCAGAAACGCTCCTGGGTAGTGCAGCTTGAGCCAGGAGGATGCGTAGACCAGCAGGCGCGAAGCTGATCGCGTGGCTCTCGGCGAAGCCGAAATTGGCAAAGGCTTGAATTCGGCTGTAGATGTCGTCAGCCAGCTCACCGGTAATCCCATTGCTGGCCATTCCCGCGTAGAGCTTGTCCTTCAGCCGTTCGATCTTCTCCACGCCTCGCTTGGACCCCATGGCCCGACGCAGCAGATCGGCGTCATCACCGGTGCAGCCGCCAACCGCCATCGCGATCTGCATCAACTGCTCCTGAAACAGCGGCACGCCTTTGGTCCGCTCCAGCACTGGCTCCAGTGCCGGATGCAGGTAGGTGACCTCTTCTCGGCCTGTCGCCCGCCGGATGTAGGGGTGAACGGCACCGCCCTGAATCGGTCCGGGGCGAATCAGGGCGACCTCGATCACCAGGTCGTAGAACCGCCGAGGCAGCAGTCGCGGCAGAGTTCCGACCTGAGCTCGGCTCTCGACCTGGAAGACCCCGATCGAGTCGGCACGGCACAACATGTCGTAGACGCCCGGCTCTTCTTTGGGCATGGTGTCGAGGGTCCAGCGTTCCCCCACCCTCGTCGCCACCAGGTCGAAGGTGTATTGGATGGCGGCCAGGATGCCCAGCCCGAGGAAGTCGAACTTCACCAGTCCCATCCACGCGCAGCTGTCCTTGTCCCACTGCAGCACAGTCCGGTTGTCCATTCGGCCGCGCTCGATCGGACAGACTTCGCCCACCGGCCGCTCGGTCAGCACCATGCCGCCGGAGTGAATCCCAAGGTGGCGGGGCGCCTTCAACAGCTGCTCGGCCAGATCCACAACCTGATCCGGAATCTGGTGATCCAGAACTGCTGTGGCGTTGGTCGTTGCTGCGCTCTCGTGATCATCTTCCAGATCACTGATCGGGAGCGTCCCCCAGGTGTCGATCTGCTTGGACCAGGCGTCTTGCTGACCGGTGGAGTAGCCGAGCGCCTTGGCCATATCGCGAACCGCCGATCGTGGTCGATAGCTGATCACATTGGCCACCTGGGCGGCATTGCGGCGTCCGTAGCGGCGATAGACCTCCTGAATCACTTCCTCGCGCCGATCAGAGTCGAAGTCGACATCGATATCCGGCTCTTCATCGCGCGTGGCTGACAGAAAGCGCTCGAAGGGCAGCTTGAACGCGATGGGGTCGACCGCGGTGATGCCCAGCACGTAGCAGACAACCGAGTTGGCTGCAGACCCCTGCCCTGGCAGAGAATCCCGTTTTCTCTGGCGAACTCCACCATCTCGTGCACGATCAAGAAGTAGCCGGGAAAGTCTTTCTCCTCGATCACCGCGAGCTCTTTGCGCAGCCGCTCTTCTGCCTGTTCGCGGATGTGTGCGTAGCGCTTGTCCGCACCTCGACGCGTCAACTCCCGCAACCAGCTGATCGGAGTTTGATCATCGGGCACCGGCAGCTTGGGAAGCCTCGGCTTGGCCAGCTTCAGGTCAAACGCACACTGATCGGCGATCTCGATCGTCCGCTCCACGACGCCTGGGTAGCGCGCAAAGATCTGCGCCATCTCCGCCCCGGAGCGCAGGTGGGCACCAGGTCCGGACAGCCAGCCGTCCATATCGGCCAGGCTTCTGCGGGCGCGTACGGCGGCCAGTGCGGCTCCGAGACGACCACCATCAGGGGTGGCAAAGTGCACATTGTTGGTGGCCACCACCGGCAGCTTGTGATCATGGGCCAAGGTCAGCAGAGCGTCGTTGAGATCGGAGTCTGTCGGCAATCCATGATCGATGAGCTCGACGACAACATGATCATGGCCGAAAAGCGCCGTCAGCCGGTCCAGCTCCGCCGCTGCGGCTGACCTGCCGGATGTGATCAATGCCTGTCGTACGGCCCCTTTACGGCAGCCGGTCAAGATCATCCAGTTGCCACCTGACTGCTCGGCGAGCTCCTCCTCGATATAGCGAGGACGCGCCTTCTCGTCGCCCCTCAGCTGAGCTTCGGTGATCGCTCCGGAGAGCCGGTGGTATCCCTCGACACCGCGAGCGAGCACCAGGAGATGCTCACCTTCGGGGTCGGCCACACCGTTCTGCGGTGTGGTGAGCCCAAGCGACAGCTCAGCGCCATAGATGGTGCGCAGATCGTACGCGAGGCCGCCTCGGCGAACCGAGAAGCGGCGTAGAAGCCGTCGTGATCGGTGATCGCCAGCGCGTCCAGTCCGAGTCGAACGCTCTCCTCGATCAGTTCCTCGGGATCGCTCACCCCATCCAGGAAGCTGAAATTGCTGTGACAGTGCAGCTCCGCGTACGGCACCACTTTGCCGGTCGGACGCTTGACCCGCTGCTTGTCAGGCTCGTACGCCGGCCGTTTGTGCGAGTATCCAGGAGCGTTGTCGCCGTCTGGATTGTCCGCGGAGTTGTCCGGCATGGGCCGCCCGGACATCCGACGCTCGAGTTCGCGCCAGGGATCGGCGGGTTGTTCCAGCCCATTTATTGGCCTTTCATGCTCGGCATCGCGCGCTCGAATCCGCCGACTTCGTCGATCGCTCGCAGACGAAGAGCGTTGTCCGCCGCTCTCCGTCAGTTCGGCGGGCGCGTTATCCGACGCTCGCAGATCGGCGGCGCGAACATCGCGAACTCAGTCATAGCGTGCTTCCGTCCACCACTGGTCGTTCTCCACGATCAGCAACCAGGCGCTGCCGTTAAGGCCGGTGACCTGAAACCTCGCAACCTGGCGTGCTTGGTCCGGGTCCCACCACAGTTCGTCAATGGGCCATGGACCAGCCCAGGCATCGATCGGCACCAGCTCCGACCCTCGCCGATGCCGACAAAGGCCGGTGCGGCGCTCACCAGTCCACGATCAGTGATGCTCACCGGTCTGTGGTCCTCGCTCAGCACGATCGACGGCATCGGGGCGGAGAAGACTTGGGCCGGCGCGGGCGGTGGGATCGAGCCTGGCCACGGCAGCTGGTGATTGCGCTGGGTAGAACGTCGTTCGCCCCATGGGCTGAGCAGCTGCCTGTCTCGTGGATTGCGCCCACCTTGGAGCGAGGGAGCCAAAACCTCCTCGGGGCCGAGCATGCCCTGCAGTCGAGCGATCCCTCGTTCGACGTGCTCGTTCAGCGCGCTCCCCACAGGCCCTCACCATGATCAGCCAGTGATTCGACCGACTCCGGAAGCAGCCGCAACTCACAAACCGGCTCCGGAGCGGGGTCTCCTTGGAGCTGCCAATAGATCCGATCGATCAGATCGCTAGCTGCGAACCAGCGCGAGTGTGCCCAGACCCTCGATCCCGTCCAGCCGCCCTCGGTCACCACCTCGATGCGGACCTCAGTACAGACCAGGCCGTGGTGGGCAAGCTCGGCGACCAGCCTTTCGGCGGTTTGCCGAGTGCTGAACACGATCGGTTCGACCGTCTCCAGCGCGGGAGTGAACAACACCCGCTGATCCATATCGAGAGGTGGTCGGCGGGAGACGATCGGGCGGTGGTCCAGTCCGCGGGCTAATCGATGAAGTAAGGCTCCTTCCCGGCCGAAGCGGGTGAGCACATCACGGGAGGCCAATGCAGCAAAGTCTCCGAGACTGCGGATACCCAGCCGTCGTAGCAACGTGACCAGCTCGGCGTTCTCCAAAACACCGATCGACAAGCCAGCGAGGAAGACCGCCGAGCCACCACATGGAATGATCCAGCAGTCCTGAGCTGTGGCGCGGCGCGCCGCATGCTCCGCGGCGAAGATGCCGTCGGCAATCCCTATTCGAAATCCCAGATTCCGGCACCGACCAGATGCTCTGCCACGACGGCAGCCGCCTCGCGTTCGCCGCCGTAGAAGCGGCTCGGCACACGGAGGGCACACAACCCAGGGCGTACCGGTGCCACGCCTGCCGAAATCTCCTCGATCGCTGCCAGCACAGTCTCGAAGGTCCGAACTTCACTCGCGGCGTTCCGCTCCAGAACGATCAACTCGGGACAACGTGCCGACGCGTCACGACGCCGCATGCCACGCCGGACACCCTCGACTCTGGCGATCGCTGAGCAGGCGAACACTTCACCGCGCTCGAAGACGGCAAGCGGCAGCTGCAAGCTCAAGCCCAGCTGAACTGCAGCGGCGACAACCGGCCAATCAGGGCACCAGACAGCCATTTGTCGCTCCGCTCGCTTGGTGTCGGCCGCTCGCGTGAGGCTGTCTCGTGGGAGTGTCTGATCGCTCGCCGCTGATGGTCAAGACACTCCGCTGATCATCCGGCTTCACAGCGGTCATGTGTCATCCTGCCTGAGCAACGACAAGCGGAATCACCTCATGATCACGTTCGGCTATTTGCTGGTCGACGCCCGGAAGCCAAAGCGGTACGTGACGCACCGGGCCGCCCTGGCGAACCGAGACCACGACGCGACGAGCCGTCAGTCGGCCATGTCCGCGACCGAGCCCAAGCCAGGAAGATTCGGTAATGGTCAAAGTCGCGTCGGGCCGTGGCCACTCTCCCCAGCACACCAATGCCGCATCCTTCATTCGCAGCCGCGACTTCAGCCGCTCGGCCTGCTGCGCGGTGACCAGCGCGGGAGGCTTCACGACCACGACAGCGGCCACATCCAGCAGACCGGCCGTCACGCTCAGCCACAGCTCACCAGGACGCGGCACCACAACGGTCCGATCGAGATCGATTCCGAACTGCGCCGCCGCCTCCAGCCCGAGATCAGGGACTCCTACGAAGGCAGTCCACTCTCCAGCCTGCGATGGACCTGCAACGAGAGCTGTCGCCAGGCTCGGGCTGTCTACCGCGTACGCCTCCCCCGTCCTGAGCTGAATGACTCCTGACAAGCCCGGTAACGACTCCAAGGTGCGGGAGACCGCAGGGCCCTGCATCCGTTGCACACGCTGCTGCAGGTCGTGAATACGGCTCCGTGTTGTTGGGAGCTGCTCGCAGCTCTGTGCTGTTGGAAGCTGCTCGCAGCTTGGTGTTGTTGGGAGCTGCTCGCGCAATGCCGACGCTCGCAGCTCGGGCCAAGTGATGTGCGATGCGGGTTGCGGTGCGGGTTGCGGTGACACTCTCTTATAATCGAACATGTATTCGAGCATAGTCAAGATGACTGACACTCCACGCTGTCATTCGCGATGAGCCGGTGACACTCACAGCTGTGTTATCGCTCTTTCTTGACCTGACCCGCCATAATCCCAATGACAGCCCTAAAATGTCAGCAGGGTTGGGATTGTGCACCCTTGGGCCAACCGATGAACGCGGACGGAGGTGCGGTCATGTCAGCGGTGATTGTTCTCAACACCGACAACACGGCCCTGCACACGGTCTCGATCAAGCACGCCATTCGGATGCTGGTTCGCGAGGTTGCCATCGTCGAGGAAGCCCGCGACGGACATCACATCGGCCCTTACCCGTGGCCCCTGGTGCTAGCGACTGATCCGCTACGTCAAGACGACTTTCCTGTACGCCCGAACGCCCGCTTGGTCCAAGCGTGGAGTGCTGCGTCGTGATCATCATCGCTGCGCTTACTGTCAGGGCCCCGCCGACACTGTTGATCACCTGCTGCCCCAGTCGCGCGGCGGCACCAACAGCTGGCAGAACACGGTGGCCGCCTGCACTCGCTGCAACAATCGCAAGGCCAACCGAACTCCCCGTGAGGCTGCGATGACTCTCGCGTGGAAGCCGAGCGTGCCGACGTGGCGTGATGCCTACCATCGCCGGAACTGATGCCCAGCTGGGATCCCACGACTTACCTGGAGTTCGCCGATGAGCGATCTCGTCCGTTCGTCGATCTGTTGAGCCGGGTCAACGCCGCCCATCCGACGGTCGTGGTCGACCTTGGTTGCGGACCCGGTCAGCTCACCGCCTCGTTGGCCGATCGTTGGCCCGACGCGCAGATTCTCGGGCTGGACTCATCCCCAGAGATGATCACGCGGGCCGCCGAGTTCGCCGGGCCACGCGTGAGCTTTCAGGTGCAGGATCTTCGTGACTGGCGGCCCGAGACACGCGTCGATGTGATCATCAGCAATGCGACGCTGCAGTGGGTACCCAGACACCGCGATCTGCTGCCGTTCCTGGTCTCAACGCTCTCCCCAGATGGATGGTTCGCCTTCCAGGTGCCGGGGAACTTTGCCGAGCCGAGTCATCAGCTGCTTCGTCAGTTGGCCGCCGACCCGCGCTACGCGCCACTGCTGATCGAGGTCGCCTGGCCGGACGCGGCCGATGCGGCGTCGCTATCTGGATGATCTTGCTGGTCTGGGGTGCTCGGTTGATGCCTGGGAGACGACCTACGTTCACCTGCTGAGCGGGCCGAATCCGGTATTCCGCTGGATATCAGGGACCGGAGCCCGACCGGTGCTGCAGGCGCTGCCCGATGATCTCCGGGCACAGTTCGTCGCTGAGTATCAGGACCTCTTGAACGCGGCCTATCCGACAGGACCCTACGGCACGGTGCTGCCGTTCCGCCGGATATTCGTCGTCGCGAATCGCGCGCCGGCGTGCTGAGGAGGAACGAGCCGACACGCTTCGTCGGCGAGCGAGGACGAAGTAGGCGGCTTCCCAGCGCGATTCGCAGCGAGCGGAGCGAGCCATCGAACACGGCCCAGCTACGGCAGGACGCATCGAACCTTAGACGGTGACCTGTTTTTGATCACTGACCCACATGCCGACCAGGCCGCGGAAGTGGCCGATGAACCGCTCGCGCTCGTGCTCGGGATAGGTCTGGGTGATCGTTTCGAGGCAGCATCCGGTCGAAGTCGGCCGATGACACCCACTCGAGCACCAGGTCATCGATGTCTGGCAGCGCAGTGGCGCAGAAGTCCAGATAGCGCTCCTTCTCGAAGTGCTCGTCTGCCAGCTGCTTGGTAGCGAACGAGCTTTGCCTGGTAGTCCAGATCTTGATCATCGGCAATCGCGAACCACGGGCTCGGTGTCGACGTGCAGCTTCGCGCGACGCCCGGTTGCGGCACAGAACGCAGTCCATTTGATCAACGACTTCATGGCCCACGGGAAGTAGTAGTGCAGTGAGGTCACTGCCACGTCGGGGCAGGCGTTGGCGTAGTCGATGGGTATCACGGTGTCGCCTTGCACCAGCATCTCGCAGGAGTTGAACTCCCAGCGGAAGAAGGCGTTCACGGTCTGGGCGATGGTGGTCGCCTCCTTGCCGACCTTGGCAGAGAGAAAGTCATGGTCAACGACGTAGCGGTCGTGCATCGGCTGGTCTGGCCGAAAGTGCATGACCATCGTCTCGGGCCCGATGGTCAGTGCCCGGGCGAAGACGTCGTAGGGCTCGACGGACTTCTGCAGATGCATCAGCATCTCGCCGGAGTCGTCGTACGCCGCCATCAATTCGGCCTCGTTCCTGACCCGGGACACCCGCGCCAGCCACCGCCGTCGAAGGGCTTCATGAAGAGCGGATAGCCCATCTCATCGGCGATCGCGACGAGATCGAAGGGATCGTTGTAGTTGCGCGACGTGTACGCCCAGCGCACGTTGTCGATCGGGTTCTTGTAGGGCACCAGCACCGTGTCCGGCACGTTCATGCCGAGCCGGATCAGGGCGCAGTACGCCGAGTGCTTCTCCATCGACTGGAAGGTGAACGGAGAGTTCATCAGGTAGACGTCGTCCATCAGCGCGACCTTCTTCAGCCACTCCCGCGGGTGGTAGTACCAGTACGCCAACCGGTCGATCACCACCTGATGGCGGGCCCGATCCCGCAGGTTGAAGGGGTGGATGCGCACTCGTTCCGGTGTCCAGAACATGATCAGCACCGGCGTAGCGGAAAACGCCGATACGGCTCGACGATCGCCTCGAAAGCCTGCGGCCAGTCCTCCTCGGCACCGAGCAGCAGCCCGACTAGGTGGCGGTTGACGGACATACTCGACCTCCTCTGGTCTAGCAGAAACTTGGTAGGTGGTGAGCTCGTTGGCGTTTGCCACCATTGCGTGCACGGCGTGGCAGGTGCTGCCGGTCACCTGACCATCCCCTCGTCACTCCTTGTCACCTGAATACTGGCCTCGCTGGCCGAGACACGCAACGTGTCAGGGAGGCGGAGTCCGTCGCGTTTCAACTCGAGCTCGGCCAACTTGTTGATCACCTCCCGATCGCCGGATCTCCAGGCCTGAACGGGGTCGTCGCTGATCTGAGCCAGCACGTAGAGCGGCTGGACCGCCATCGCACGAAGTGCGAAGAGGTCGAGGTCGGCAAGCTCGTCCAAGAAGACCTGAGAGGCCCGAGCCTGCCGATAGAACCGGATCCGGCGCGGTAGCCAGAAGGCCACCACAATCGTCACGGGAATCAGAAAGACCAGCCAGCCGACGAGTAGCGCCAGCTGTTCGATGCTTTGGACCTGCTCGTTGGCAGAGGTGATCAGATTGCCGAGAGTCACCGCGGCGGAGTCGAAGGGCCGCCGCAGCTGGTCACCGGCGACTGGCACCTTTGCCGCTTCCTCCGCGGCCTGTCGAAAGTTCTCGGCCAATCGGACTGCGGTCCTCGCTGTCTCCCTGGCGGGGTAGCCAGCACCTCGATCACTCGGTGGACGAAGATTCCGACGATGGCCCAGCCGATCGTCCAGAGCAGAACGAAACCGTCTCCAAGGAGCTGGCCAATCATCCTGGCCGGACGCTTAGCGTAGATGCCCATGTCCGCGACACTACCCATGGCGGAGGCAAGTGGCAGGATGACTCGGTGTCTCTGAGTTCGGCCCACCGGCATACCCAGTGTTCGATCCGATCCGCTTTGGATGCCTGCTGCTCGTCCTCGCCCTGGCGCTGGCCGGATGCGGAATGTCCCTTCCGCTTCCGCATCTGAACCGCAACGGCGACGCTCTAAGCAGGCGGCAGCCGCGCTCGCCGCCGCTCTCAGCGCGAAGGATCTCTCGCCGATACCGTCTCGTCGGCTCCTCCGGCGCCAGCGGTGAACGAGCTGTTCCAACCGCTCGTCGCCCGGTATGGGCCCGCTGAAGCCGACCGTTGCCGTCGGGTCTGTGTCACGTGACGGCTCCACTGCAACGCGCCAGGTTGTCGTTCGCGTGGACCTTTCCCGGCGTACCTGAAGACTGGACGGTACGAAACCGAGGCCAGGCTGACCGAGGAGTCCGGTCAGTGGAAGACAAGCTGGCAACCCAGCATCGTGCAGCCCCAGCTCGACGGCACGAACCGACTGTCGCAGCGGCGCCTCTATCCCGAGCGCGGTGAGCTGCTCGGAGAGGACGGCGTTCCCATCGTTGAGGATCGCGCGGTATTCCGGATCGGAATCGACAAGTCGAAGGTGAGCGGCGACAAGGCCAAGGCGTCGGCAATCCGGCTCGCGAAAGTGGTCAAGATCGACCCGAAGGCGTACGAGGCGAAGGTGGCCGCTGCGGGTAACGAGGCGCTTTGTTCTCAGCCATCGTGCTTCGGATGGATGCTGCTGACCTGCCCATCGGCTCGAGGATCCGCGCCATCCCCGGGGCGCTTTCCATCCGCACGAGCCAGATGCTTGCTCCGACCACGAGATTTCGCCGCGGCCCATCATCGGCACCGTCGGCGAGGCAACCAAGGACGGATGTCGACAAGTCCGGCGGCGCCGTCGTGGCCGGGGACCAGGTCGGGCTCTCCGGATTGCAGCAGCGGTACGACGCGCAGCTGCGCGGAACGCCCGGGCGTGCGGGTGCGACTGGCAGCCGCGAAGCCGAGCGGCAGCTCGGCAAGCCCGTCTCCGACTCCATCGCCTGCTGCCGAAGCCGAGCCGATCGTGTTATTCGAGGTCAAGCCGGTGCCGGGCAAACCGCTGACGACCACGCTGAACGTCGGACTGCAGAAGCTTGCGGAAAGGACTCTGGCGAGAACTAAACCAGCGAGCGCGCTGGTTGCCATCCGTCCCGTCGACAGGGGCGATCGTGGCGGCTGCGAACGGTGAAGGCAATCGCGGGCAGTCTCTGGCTACGGTGGGTCGGGCGCGCTCCGGGGTCCACCTTCAAGGTCGTGTCCGCGCTTGCCTTGCTGCGGGCCGACCTGACTCCGGACTCATCGATCAAGTGCCCGCTGACCGTGACGGTAGACGGCCGGAAGTTCAGCAACTACAGCGACTATCCGCGCAACCACCAGGGCACCATCACGTTCCGGACCGCACTCGCACAGTCATGCAATACAGCCTTCATCGGCCAACGAGGCAAGCTCGAGAGGTCTGCCCTGTGCGGATGCCGCCGGCTCCTTGGGTGTCGGCATCGACTACGACGTGGGCTTCCCGTCCTTCTTCGGCTCAGTACCGAGCGATCCGGCACGCCACCGGCCGCGCCGCCGCCATGATCGGTCAGGGCAAGATCGAGGCCTCACCGATGGCGATGGCTGCCGTGGTGGCATCGGTCGCGGCAGGCGAGACGGTGATACCGCACCTGATCGACGGAACCAGCAGGCCACCTCGAAGGCAAAGCCGCTGACCAGTCAAGAGGCTCGTCAGCTGCGCGGCATGATGCGCAGCGTGGTAGCGGAGGGCAGCGGCCGCGTGCTCGGCAATCTCCCGGACCCGCGGTGCTGGCCAAGACCGGTACGGCGGAGTACGGCGCCTCGAAACCGCTCAAGACGCACGCATGGATGATCGCGGCGCAGGGCGATCTCGCGGTTGCCGTCTTCGTCAACGATGGCAAGACCGGCTCGGCCACTGCTGGACCCCTGCTGCGGACCTTCCTGACGAAAGCTCGCTAGGCAAGCAGTGCTCGCTAGAGAGTCGCAGGCGGCGCCCGTGCAGACAGCCGCCCGTCGAAGGGCTCAGGGCGCATTGCTGATCATGCTCGATCGGCTGCCGACCGTGACGAGCCAGCCGCGTTCGTTGCCTTCCACGAGTCCGGCGGTCTCAAGCCCGGTCAGCGCACCAAGACAGGTTGGAACACTGACGCCGGCGGCGAGGGCAATGTCTCCCACGGAGGCTCTGCGGCGAGCCGGGATTGCCTCGAACACCGCAAGCTGAGTCTCGGTGAGTGCATCAGTCGCCCGGCTCTGTCCATGGGCGAGCGGGAGCATTGCCTGACCCATGCCAGAGATCAGCTCCAAGATCTCCGCTGCCGAGGTAACCAGTACCGCCTGCCCGTTCCGAATCATCAAGTGCGTGGCCGTCGAGGCCCGGGAGTACACCGAACCCGGAACCGCCATAAGCGGGGCGTCCGCAACCCAGCGCCCAACTTGCTGTGTTGCGTGCGCCGGAGCGTAGCGCCGCCTCCACCACCACCGTGCCGCGTGACATCGCGGCGATCAGCCGGTTGCGGGCCAGGAACCGCACCCGCGTGGGATGAGCCCCAGGCGGCAGCTCTGAGACCAATAGCTGCTCCTTGGCCAAGGCGTCGAAAAGCGATGGCGTGACCGGGTGGATAAGCCACATCGACGCCATTGGCCAGCACGCTCACGGTCGGGCCTCCAGCAGTGAGGGCACCGCGATGCGCGGCCACGTCAATGCCGAACGCGCCGCCGGAAAGGACGGTCACACCTTGTTCGACCAGATCGGCGGCGAGATCGGTCGCGATGCCGCTTCCGTACGCGGTTGCCGCCCGTGACCCGACAATCGCGACCGACCGCTCCATCAGGTGGGCAAGATGTCCGGGCCCGCGCAGCCACAGCCCCACCGGCTCGCCGCCGCGGCGCTGGACACTTTCGGCATGTCGAAGATCATCAAGTCCGGCCGGCCACTCGTCGCTGCCGGGAATGATGAACCGCGTCGCCGTCGTTTTGGCCAGCCGCTCGACAACATCGATCCTGATCCGGCCGGCCCGCTCGGCAGCCGGCGCGCCCAGCACACCCTCGATGATCTTGGCCCAGGCGCCTTCGGCACCGAGGTTCTGCACCAGCTCCGCGACTGCGAGATCACCGCCCTCCATGGCGTATGAGAGCAGCATCCGCGCCCTGCGATCCGAACTGATCATGGTCCGACCGCCTCCCGTCTGGCGGCGCCTGGCTGCTCGCCTCGTCGCATCGCCAGTGCGATAGCCAGCTCATCCCGACCCGGCACGTCCCTCCCGGCAAGATCGGCGATGGTCCAAGCCAACCGCAGCACCTTGTCGACGCCGCGGGCGCTCAGCCGACCACGGTCCACCGCCTCGTCGACGCTCTGCAGACCGTCCGGAAGCGGCAGATGCCGGCGCAGGTAGGTCCCGGAAACCTCGCCGTTGGTCTGCCAGCCGCTGCCGGCCAGGCGCCGACGTTGCCGCTCACGAGCTTCCAGAACGCGCTCGGCGACCGCCGCCGAGGACTCGGTGCGCTGCAGCGTCGTCTTCAGATAGGCCTTCGCAGAGGCAGGAACGCCTGGTTGATGTCGATGCGGTCGCGTATCGGGCCAGAGATCTTCTCCGCGTACCGGCGCACCACCATGGGTGTGCACTGGCACTGACCGCCTGGCGTCGCGGCCTGTCCGCACGGACAGGGATTGGCAGCCAAGATGAGCTGGAAACGTGCCGGGAAACGGGCATGCACCTCGCTGCGGCCGAGCGTGATCATGCCGGATTCCAGTGGTGTGCGGAAGCGCCTCGATGACGGCCGGCTGGAACTCCGGTGCTTCATCGAGAAAGAGCACACCCTTGTGGGCGCACGAGATCGCGCCCGGCCTGGCCACCCGCTGGCCGCCGCCGACGATGCTGGCCACGGAGGCCGAGTGGTGCGGGTCACTGTAGGGCGGTCTGCTGATCAGCTCGTCCGCGAGATTGAAGCCGGCGAGAGAGTGCACCGCCGAGACCTCGAGCGCGTCGGGTACGTCGAGGTCAGGCAGCAGGCCCGGAACTCGTTCGGCGAGCATGGTCTTGCCGACACCCGGTGGACCGTGGAAGAGCATGTGGTGCCTGCCCGCCGCAGCTACCTCGCAGGCCCACTTGGCCTCGATCTGGCCAACTACATCTGCGAGGTCGAGACGGCGCTGCGCATGGCTTGCCGGCCGCGCTCACCGATGACCTCAATCGGATCGACGGGGGCATCGGGGTGCCTCGCAGAAAAGCGACCAGCTGGAGTGATCGAGCCGACACCGAAGACCTCGATTCCTGCAACGAGCTTCGCCTCCCCGGCCTGACGCAACGGAACGATCACCCGCTTGAAGCCCGCCTGCTGAGCCGCGAGCGTAGCCGGCAGAATCCCGCGTACCGGCCGGAGGCGACCGTCCAGCCCCACCTCGCCCAGTAACGACTGTTCGGCCCAGCTCTTCGGCCCCGAAGACGCGCTGTGCCGCCAGCACCGCGGCGACGATCGCGACATCGTAATGACTGCCAGCCTTGGGCAGCGTCGCAGGGCTGAGGTTGATGGTCAGTAGCGAGATCGGCCACTCTTGCCCGGAGTTGCTGACCGCCGCCTTACAGCGATCACGCGCCTGATAGAGAGCGGAGTCGGGAAGTCCGACCAGCACGGTTCGTGGCAGCCCCGCGCCGATGTCGGCCTCCACCTCGACAATCCGACCCTCCAAGCCAACCAGCGCCACCGACCAGGCGCAGGCCGAGGTCACTCAGCCCACCGCCCGCGCGTGAGTCAGCGGATGGCTCCAGCCCGGGTTGCCAACACGACCTCGATGGCGTCCAGCCGGATGGTCGACGCCTTGACGCGATGCTCGCGCATCCACACCGCAGCCAGCTGCCGCAGCGTTCGCATCTTCGCGTACGTGATCGCCTCTAGCGGATGACCGAAGCCGAGCCCGCTTCGGCATTTCACTCACAGAAGACCAGCGTGAGCCCGGTCGGACCCGCCTCGGCGGCGACAATGTCGATCTCCTGGACATGTGAGCTAGTGCGTCAGTTCAGCATTTGAGCGAGCTGCTGATCGGCAGCGTCAAGGGTGCCTCACAACTCTCTAGTAGGAGAGAAGTACCGCCCGTGGAGAGCTCGGCCGCGACTTCTGGTTGGAGAGACGTCAAACCGCGTGAGCTGACGAACGACCGTTAGGGAGGTCAACACTGAAACGCGAAGACGGGGTAGATCTGCCATGGGCCGATTGAGAGAAGGAATCGACTCGCGCTACTGCTCGAAGCCGCCATAAGGCGATCGGCGCAAACCACGTCGATCCGGATCGCGGCCGCATGGCCGCCGAAGTGCCGGAAGTTCAAGCGGCGTAACTGAAGACCTGCGTCGGTCTCCCTGTAACTGTCGCTGACGCAGGGTTGAGCCCGCGGAGCCGAGGTTTCCACTTGTCGCCTTGCCGCTCGCGGGCCCCTTATTTGATATCGACACATAGCACCTCCTTATTTGATCCGCTGACAACGCTGATTTCTTCGCGCAATGTCAATCCACAAGACGGCTCCCTGACTTCCAGCCCGCTGGGGCAAACCCCATTAGGCTATCTACAATCCACAGCACGCTTTGACGCCGACGACTCAGCGATGTGGCTCGAAAGGGCTCGTTCACTGCAAGTAAAGCCGGATTCGGGCTGTCGATCGATCATCATCAACGTTTCAAGATCGAGGCGAAGTCATGATCTACCGGATCCCGAGGTAGCTCGCCTGCGCCGCGCCCCGCTAGACTCCCGTCGAGAGCTTGCCGAGACTCTGTACGGATCACTTTGAAGACGTTATTCAGCGGACTCGCCACCCGCCGAAGGCTTCCGACCTGGAGCTGCCTGCCTGATCCAGCAATCGCGCACGATGGCTCTTCCTCGCGCGAGTCGCGCCCGGGATGGTGGACCGGTAATCACGGATCCGCGCCTGAGCCGACGATCTGCAATCCGGTCAAGACGCTGGTCAGACTACCGCTATGCGAACCGCTGTGAGACGGCAGGCGAAGACGCTGTGTCAGTCCTCGGCGGTCGCATGCCGATCCATCGCGCGAACGAACCTCGCGTGTCGCTGATCGAGTTCGTCCGCGTGTTCGTCGGATCGGGCAACCGCTGCAACGGAAGTTCATGGTCGCTTTCTCCTCTTCGCGCTGATCCTCCCGCGTTGAGCGAAGCCGCGACCGAGATCGTCGCCGAGTACGTCGATGAGGTGATCATCGAGGCTGACCTGACGCAGGATCGCCCGCGGAGCCGACGCGTTCCGTCGAGCCGGTTAAGGTTGATCCCGCAAGACGCTCTTCCGTGAATCTGATCGGCGATCGGCAGCGTCCGCGGATAACAAGCCGACAGACCGCTGAGACTCCCCGCCACCCCCAGGCAGCCGTCATCAAGGCGCAGACCGACGAGGTCGCGGCGAGGCAGTGCTGAAACGATAGTTAATTCTTCGCCCACACGATTGTGTCGTCCTTGTCGTCCTGGTTGTATGGTAGCGCTGTTCTCCGTCTGGATCATGAACCGTTCTTGCACACCTTACCGCGACCAGAGTTCCCACATTTCGACGTCCTCTTCGTCGGTAAGCCATGCCTTGCGTGCTTCTCGAGGTGCTGCAACCTAATCCCACCATTGTTCCTAGATCGGGTACTCATCACCGATCGTCGGTAGAAACAGGGTCGGAAGTGCCGCTAGACGTAAGCGCCTGATTGATCTTTGTCGCGCGGAAGCGAACGCCCTTCTAAAAAGTGCCAACCGTCACGAAATCCTGTATCGAGTAATCCGCGGGAGAAGGTCAACGGCGCCGCCAGGTCACATAAGGCGTTACAGGCAGGCCTGCAGTAGCCACCTCCGTGGCCCCAGGACACGAGGCAGGCGCGCCACGTCCCTGGAACGCAGGAAGAACTATGCCGACCATCTCTGAACTAACCGACATTGCCGCCCTTCAAGAGAGCAATACGTAACTGAACGAAGGCTAC